>Ga0116158_10003705_pt1 | contig 13158 bp, 13 predicted proteins | sample AD_UKC052_MetaG_FD_89883 | JGI IMG/M metagenome (GOLD analysis project Ga0116158, IMG submission 89883) | Active sludge microbial communities of municipal wastewater-treating anaerobic digesters from USA - AD_UKC052_MetaG | ecosystem: Engineered > Bioreactor > Anaerobic > Digestate | place: USA... | reverse complement strand
TTTGAATTGTTACGTTTCATAACCTTTGAAATTAATACATGGAGAAATACTCTGCAACAGGTCCCAGAGCCAGGGCAGGAAAAAAGGACAAAGCGGCTACAATCGCGATTACGGCAAATACCATCATGCCAAAGGTTGCCGTGTCTGTTTGAAGCGTTCCGGCGCTTTCAGGAATATATTTCTTCTGGGCAAGCATACCTGCAATCGCCACAGGGCCAATGATGGGTAAAAAACGCGCTGCAACCATAACAAACCCACAGGCAAAATTCCAGAATGGGGTATTATCGCCAAGACCCTCGAAACCGCTGCCGTTGTTGGCGGCTGATGAGGTAAACTCGTACAACATTTCGCTGAAACCATGGTAACCCGGGTTATTTAACCAGCCCGCATAAGCCGTTGGATTATCCGCATATAAATAACCTGATACCGCCGTGCCTGCCAAAATCAGGAAAGGGTGCAGTAATGCAATTATCATGGCAATCTTCATTTCACGTGCTTCAATTTTTTTTCCTAAAAACTCGGGGGTACGACCCACCATAAGCCCACTGATAAAAACAGCGAGTATTATGAAAATATAAAAGTTTAAAAAGCCCACACCTGCACCGCCGTAAAATGCATTTACCATCATGCCCAGTAAAGTAGTCATACCCGATAGCGGGGTGAGGCTATCGTGCATGGCATTCACCGAACCATTGCTTGTTACAGTCGTATTAATGGCCCAATAGGCAGATGCTGCAGAGCCAAATCGCACTTCCTTGCCTTCCATGCTGCCCATAGCCTGTGCTATTCCCATTTTTGAAACAGCAGGATTACCATTCATTTCATTGAAGACGGTTGGTATCAGCAATAATAAAAATCCAGCCGTCATTACCCCAAAAATGGTCCATGCGAGTTTCCTTCTTTTTAATACATAGCCCAGGGCAAAAACCAATGAAACAGGGATCAGTAGGATAGAAATCGTTTCAACCATATTGGTAAAATAATCCGGATTTTCTAAAGGATGGGTTGAGTTGGGCCCAAAAAAACCACCACCATTGGTACCTAATTGTTTTATGGCTACAAATGCAGCAACAGGTCCACGGCTTACCTGTACACGATAACCCTCTAAAGTTGTAATGGTATCCTTACCCTCAAAGGTCATAGGAGTGCCATTAAAAACGAGTAAAGTAGCTACAATTAAAGCAACGGGAAATAAAATGCGGGTACATGAGCGCACAAAAAGAAAGTAAAAATTACCGAATTTGTCGGCAGTCCTTTCCTTCATTGCCATAAATACCACAGCGGCAATGGCTATACCACAACCAGCACTGATAAACTGAAACAGCATCAGTATTAGTTGCCCTAAATAGGACAAAGCCGTTTCCCCAGAATAGTGTTGCAGATTGGTATTGGTAACAAAGCTTACCGCGGTATTAAATGCAAGGTCAGGGCTCATGGATGGATTGCCATCCGGATTAAGCGGAAGCCGGTTCATATTGGTTAAAACGAACATGGCCAGTAAAAACCAAATAAGGTTTAAAGTGAGCAAACCAAGAATGTGTTGTTTCCAGTTCATTTCCCGCATCTCATCTATACCGCTGAGCTTAAAAAACAACTTATCCAGGGGATTCAGTATGGGATCGAGCCAGGTTTTTTCGTGGATAAATACTTTTGCCATATAGCTGCCAAAAGGAATGGCCAAAAGGACTACTGCGGCATAGCACAGTATGATTCCATGGATTTCTGTTTGCATTAATTAGAATTTTTCAGGTTTTACCAGTACGTAGCACATATACCCGAATACGGCAATGGCTACAATAAATAACAGGATCATCGGTTATCATTTTTCAAAAGGGATGAATAATAGTTGAATACAGAATAAACGATGCAAAAGAGGGGCCTGAAAAATTGAAAATAAAGTAACTTATTGATAATTAAATACTTATCAATTTAATGATCAGGTACATAAAAATAAAACCCTTTCGTTTTGAAAGGGTTGCCACTATCATATTGAAAGGGGGGATCAGCTTCTCAGGCCAAATTCATCAAGCTTGCGGTAAAGGGTGGTAAGCGCAATATTCAATAATCGGGCGGTTTCGGTTTTGTTGCCCCCGGTATAACTCAATACTTTCTGAATATGCAGTTTTTCAGCGCTTGCCAGTTCAAAAGCTGACAGGGCTTTTGAAGCAAAGGAGGGTGCAGCAGGAGTTGCTTCCTGCCGTAAAGCAAATGGTAAATCTGAAGCAGAAATGGAAGGACCATCTGTAAGCACCACGCAACGTTCAATGAGGTTTTTCAGTTCGCGTATATTTCCCGGCCAGTTATACTGTTTGAGGATGGCATTTACCTCCTGCGATAACACAAGATCCGATTTTGACATGCTTTTAGAAAAATGCTGTAAAAAATATTCGGCCAATGGTATTATATCTTCCCTTCGTTCACGCAACGCCGGCAGTTGGATCTGAATGACCGCAAGCCTGTAAAAAAGGTCTTCCCTGAAAGTACCCTTTCTGATAGCTTCTTCCAGGTTTTGATGGGTAGCAGCAATAAGACGCAGGTTAACCCTTGTTGGTTTCTGGTCACCTATCTTAATAAATTCCCCGCTTTCAAGCAACCGTAACAACTTGGCCTGTAATTCCACCGGCATTTCAGCCACTTCATCCAGAAACAGGGTACCGCCGTCTGCTTCTTCGGCAAGGCCCATTCTATCTTTTACCGCACCGGTAAATGCACCGGCCCTGTACCCAAACATTTCGCTTTCGAGCAGGTCTTTGCCAAATGCAGCACAATTAATGGCTACAAAATTTTTAGCCATTCTGGCACTTGCGGCATGTATTGCCCTGGCAAAAATTTCCTTCCCCGTTCCGGTTTCCCCGGTTAGCAAAACCGTTGTAGAAGTTGCAGCCACTTTCTGTGCGGTTTGCAACGCATCCTTCAATAAAGGCGAATGCGCCATAATGCTTTCAAAGTCCGACCCAATCTTAGTTTCAGGCTTTTTGCTCCTCCTATTATCAATTGCTTTTTTTACAGCCTGATGCAGAACAGGAATTATCCGGTCATTATCGTCTGCCTTGGTAAGGTATTCAAAAGCGCAATTTTTTATGGCACGCACACCATCAGGAATGTTTCCGTAAGCGGTAAGCAAAATAAATTCAGCAGCAGGTTTCCGCGCTTTCATTTCGCTTACAAGCGATACTCCATTGGCATCGGGGAGCTTTACATCACAAAGTACCACATCGGGGTTATGCTGTTCCAGCATCCGCAGCGCGGTACGTCCATCGGGCGCCTCCCATACTTTAAATCCTTCCAGCCCTATAATACGGGCAAGAAGCTGCCGGAGTTTATCTTCATCATCAATAATCAGGATGCTGCCCACCGATAGCTTTTAATGGCAAATTTAAGGAATGGCTTGTGAAGGTCTGAAGGTTTCCCCGGGCAAAACATTTCTTCATTCTTTGTTTCCGGATTTACTATTTTTCACTTCCTCATTTATCATACTTTCATAGTCAATCCCGTCTTCTTTCATCAAATCAAGTCCATATTGCCTGATCAGGGTAATAATTTCCAAAGCTTTTTTACCCCGGTCGGATAATTGGTATTCGGTGCGGGGTGGAACTTCGGCAAAAGTTTCTTTCACTACAAAGCCGGCCTGTTCCAGCTCCCTCAAAGTCTGCGTAAGCATTTTCTGGCTGATATGGGGAATATCCTTTTGCAACTCACTATAGCGGCGGGCCTGCTTTTTCAGCCGCCAAAGCACCGGTATCTTCCAGGTGCTGCCTATTTTTCTAAATACATAATCTACCGGATTGTAGAATCGCTGACCATTAATAATTACATCTGGCATAGGGCAAATTTAAATGTTTACGCACCAGAAAGTGCGCAACGAACTTTAATTGCCGTTACATGGTTAAAACCCGGTTTCCTTTCAATTTTACCCTTCAAAAAATATAACTTATGAAGGAATTAATTGGATATGCGCACCAGCACGGAGCGCCTGCAAAAGGAAAGATACTGATGGTTGCGGGAAGTCCTGCTGTATCTGCTCAAACAGGCTGGCCAATCGGCTTTTGGGCTGCCGAACTTACCCATCCGCTTTATGCTTTTAAAGAGGCGGGTTATGAAGTGGAACTGGCAAGCACCGCCGGAGGTGCTTTGCTAATGGATGGCTACAGCAACCCAACCGATGCGAGCGGATACTCAGCCCACGATGTAATTTCACTGGGTTTTATGCAACAGCAATGGTTCAACGATTTGCTGGCCAATACAGCGCCTGTCAGCGAGGTTAACCCGGCAGATTATGCTGCCATTTTTTTAGTTGGGGGTCAAAGCCCCATGTTCACTTTTAAAGGAAATGTGGCACTGCAAAAACTGTTTGCCGCTTTTTACGAAGCAGGCAAACCTGCCGCTGCCGTTTGCCACAGCACCACCCTGCTGCTGGAGGCCAAAACAAGTAATGGCGACCTTTTGGTAAAAGGAAAAACCTGGACAGGCTTTGCCAATGCCGAAGAACAGTTTGCCGACAGCTTTGTGGGCATGAAAATTCAACCCTATTGGATTGAAGAAGAAGCCCGCAAAATAGGGGGAACCGATTTCAGGGTAAAAGAGGCTTTTACGCCCTATGCCATTGCCGATGGCAACCTGGTAACCGGGCAGCAGCAAAACAGCGGCGGGGTAGCTGCGCAATTGGTACTGGAATTGTTAGGGTAGATTATTCACCCGAAAACCAGCAGGGATGAGGTTAAAAAATGGCTTATTGAAAATGCTGTTTATTCTTTACGGGGCATTCTTTTCTGTAAAACTGCCGGCGCAGCTTAATGAAAGCGATACGGCAAAAATGCAGTTACGGGCGGGTATTTCAGGAGCCTGGCAGCAGGGCAATGTGGAACTTTTTACCCTGCGAAGCCGGCTGGAATTGGTTTCCAATGGCACAAAGTCCCTGGTTTTCAAAACACAGAACAACAGCCTGTATCAGTCTTTTGGAAGCAACAAGGCCGACAATGATATCAGCAGCCGTAATTACCTGTATTACCAACCACAGGCAAGGATGTATCCTTTTGCCATGGTTTACCTGCAAACCAACTACCGCCGTCAAATCAGCAACCGCTGGTTTGGCGGCGCCGGAGGCACCTGGCAGTTTGTACGAAGCGCCAAAAGCAACCTGAAACTCTCAGGAAGCATTGTATATGAGGAAACCAGGTTCAAGCGGCCCGAATACAATGAAGCTGCTTACAATGGTAATTCCCAAATTGCCCTTTGGCGCGCTACTGCTTACCTGGCCGGATGGCACCAGCTTTTTGAGAAAAGGCTGCGGATTTATTACAGCGCATACTGGCAGCCCGGCATCAGCCAAATCCATAATTTCAGGTCACAGATAGATGCCGGCTTTGAACTACCGCTTTGGAAAGGCCTTAATGCTACCGTGGTGTATTCGTTTACCCATGAAGAAGTAGTACCGGTGCTGGTGAAACAGAATGACAGAATTTTAACTTTTGGCCTTGGTTATTTGTTTAAAAAGTAAAATCTGCCACATGATAATTAAAAAGTATTTTGATTTACGCAAAGTATTCCTCAACATAAGGTTTGAAACATTGGCCACGCTTTTCATTGCCACTGCTATCTGGGCCTTGCATACAACCAAAATAATCAATATAGCTTTACCCTTTAGCGTAGCGGCCATCCTTGGTTCGGCCCTGGCTATTTTTGTAGCATTTCGTAACCAAAGTTCTTATGGCAGGTGGTGGGAGGCGCGTACCATTTGGGGCGGTATTGTTAACAGCAGCCGGATTTTTGCCCGGCAGGTAATAGCCAATGCTGATAACGCGGTTGCTGCCGGAAAAGCAGGTATGGCGGGTGCAAATGATTACAAAAAAGAAATGATTTACAGGCAGATTGCCTTTGCCCATGCCTTGCGGTTGCACTTACGAAAACAAGATGACTGGCATGAATTGCAACACTTGTTGGCCGAAGCGGAATTCGATGATTTGCTAATCCGTCAAAACAAACCCAATATACTGCTTTACAAACAGGGCATCAGGATTAAGGAGGCTATGCGTACGGAGATGTTGGGCGCTTTTGACAATATCAGCATGGAACCCAATCTTGCCACTTTCAACAATTGGCAAGGGTCATGTGAAAGGATAAAAAACACTCCGCTACCCATGAACTATCAGTATTTTACCAAACTTTTTCTGTATGTATTTATTTGCGTCCTTCCCCTGTGCCTGGTTGGTGATTTTATTAAAATGGATATGGGCTACCTCGTTATTCCGGTAAGTTTTATAATTTCTTTTGTATTTGCCGTAATGAACAGGGTAGGTGAAATAAATGAATCGCCCTTTGAAAATGCGATGGCAGATATTCCCCTTACAGCTTTATGCAATACCATTGAACGTGACCTTAAGGAAATGCTGGGTGAGCCAATACCGGAAAAGCCGGAGCCCAAAAACGGATTCCTTATGTAACAGGATAAATGGCTAATTTAGATGTCGATATTTCACAAACATAAAATTAATAATATGAATATTGCAATTATAGGTACAGGCAACGTGGGTGGTGCATTGGCCACCAAATGGGCAAATGCAGGCCATACCATTTTGCTCGGCGTAAAAGACATTGAAAACTTCAAGGGCAGGGAACTACTTCAAAACGAGGCCACTTCCGTGCATTTCATTACCGAAGCAGTAAAGGATGCAGAAATTATTTTAATTGCCACCCCTGCGCCTGCAGCAGGAGATGTAGCCCGCTCACTTGGCGATACCACGGGTAAAATTATTATAGATGCCATGAATGTGGTGATGGGCCGCGGCCCGGAAGGATTTTCCAATACCGCTGATGCAATTCTGGCCGCCACCAATACCCAAAAAGTGATTAAATGCTTTAACACTACCGGATTCAACAATATGGAAAATCCTGTTTACAACGGTATGGGCCTTGATGCATTTATGGCCGGAAACGATAAGGAGGCCAAGTCAATCGTACGTCAGCTTGCCCTTGATGCCGGTTTTGCTGAATGCTACGATGTTGGGGGAAACGATAAATTTTTCCTGATGGAACAATTTGCCTTTTTCTGGATAAACCTCGCCATGATGCAGGGACAGGGCAGGGAAATTGGGTTTAAGCTCTTGCGCAGGTAATGAATTAGCAGTAATTTTATCGCCAATATTAAAAATACACCATGAAACGTAACGCAACCGCCGTATGGAACGGCTCAGGTAAAGAGGGCAATGGCCATCTGACCACACAAAGTACCGTACTGAATCAAACACAATATTCCTTTAGCAGCCGCTTTGAGGATGGCATTGGTACCAACCCCGAAGAACTGATTGCAGCCGCCCATGCAGGCTGTTTTACCATGAAACTGAGTTTTGTATTGGGTGCTATGGGTCTTACTCCCGAAAGCCTCACCACAAAATGTGTGGTTACCCTTGAAGACGGTACCATTACTACTTCCCATCTTACCGTAGAAGGAAAAGTACCCGGCGCTTCCGCAGATCAATTTGCCGAAGCCGTAAAAGATGCAGAGGCAAACTGCCCTATTTCCAAGTCTTTAAGATCTGCAATTACCAGCGAAGCCGTTTTGCTCGATTAACAATAGTATATATGGCTGGTAAAAATGTCATGTAGAGATACAATGCATTGCGTTTCTACATGGCGTTTTTACATTGGTTAAATAATTTTCGATAATCCATATTCCAATCCCCGCAATTCAGCCAATCCGCGCAGGCGGCCAATGGCTGAATAGCCTGGGTTGGTTTTTTTATGGAGGTCATCCAGCATTTGGTGACCATGGTCGGGACGCATGGCAATGCTTTCGCCACGGGCTGCCATTACCTCAAGCGCGGCTTTTACCACACCGTACATATCCGCGTCACCTTCAAGGTGGTTGTCTTCGTAAAAATCGCCCCACTCGTTTCTTTTTGTACTGCGCAGGTGAAAAAAGTTAATCCGGTCGGCAAACTGGCGCACCATGGCAGGCAAATCATTATCGGGCCGTACGCCAAATGAACCGGTGCAAAAGCATAAACCGTTATGCACAGATGGAACAGCAGCTTTAAGGTACTCAATATCAGCCGAGGTACTCACTACCCTTGGTAAACCAAATATGGGGTAAGGAGGATCGTCGGGGTGTATAACAAGCTTAACACCAAAGGCTTCCGCTACCGGTACCACTTCCTTTAAAAACGTTACGAGATTTTCGCGGAGTTTGGCGGCATCAATTCCCTGGTAAGTATTCAGCGCCTGCTGGAATTGCTCCAGTGAAAAACTTTCCTCACTACCCGGAAGACCGGCAATAATGTTGTTTTTCAGGGTTTCCTTCTCCCAACCTGGCATCAGTTTCCACCTTTCTGTAGCGCGTTCAAGGTCAACCGCCGAATATTCCCCGGCAGCACCCGGTCGTTGCAGCATAAATACATCAAAAGCCACCAATGCCGCTTTTTCAAACAACAGGGCCTTACTGCCATCAGGAAGAGTATATTCAAGGTTGGTGCGCGTCCAGTCGAGCACGGGCATAAAATTGTAGGTAACTACCGTTATGCCACAGGTAGCGAGGTTGTTCAGCGAAATTTTGTAGTTGTCAATATGCTGCCCAAATGCATCTGAACGGGTTTTAATGGCTTCCGAAACGGGTAAACTTTCTACAACCGACCACTGCAACCCTGCCTGTTCAATTTCCTGCTTACGCAGGGAAATTTCGTCCACCGTCCAAACTTCGCCATTGGGTATATGGTGAAGCGCTGTTACCACGCCTGTGCAGCCCGCCTGCCGGATATCGGATAATGAAACCGGGTCTTTCGGCCCGAACCAGCGCATGGTTTGCTGAAAAAGGAAAGGTGAAGTACCTTGAACTGTTGCCATAATTCATTTATTTTTAGAACAGATAAATACAAATGCTGAAGATTCACGCCATTTCCACCATCGCTTTTATCACCCCTTCTTTTGGATCAAGCCAGGAAGCAAATTTCTCCTGTACTTCAGCAAACTGAACACGATGGGTAATATAAGTTAGCGGGTTCACCTGCTTTTTTACCATAGCGTCAACCACCGATTCAAAATCAGCGCGGTAGGCGTTGCGGCTGCTCATCAGCGTGGTTTCCCGCTTATGAAATTCGGGGTGACTGAATGAAATGTTTTCTTTTTGCAAACCAATGAGTACAAAGCGTCCACTGTGGGCAATATATTGAAAGGCATTGTTGATGGCTTTCAGGTTTCCGGTTGCATCAATTACCACCGTTGCCATTTCGCCATTGGTAATAGCGGCCAGCTTTTCAGTGGCATTTTCCCCGAGGGGATTTATGGTTTCGGCAATATCCAGGTTTGTTTTGCAAAAATCAAGCCTTGATTGGTTGGTATCCATAGCGATTACCTTACCACCTGCAATGGCTGCAAACTGCATGGTTCCCAATCCAATTGGCCCGGCGCCAATCACCAACACCCATTCATCCTTTTCTACCCCGGCCCGCCTGATGCCGTGGGCACCTATAGCAAGCGGTTCAACCAGCGCAAGCTCCTCAAACCCAAGCCCATTGGCCTTTACCAGCGATTGGGAGGGTACGGTAAGGTATTCGCGCATACCACCATCCACATGTACCCCACAAACCTGCATATGGGTGCAACAGTTTGCAAATCCGCGTCTGCAGGCCACACAGGTTCCGCAATTAAAATAGGGTATAAAGGTTACAGATTCTCCTTCAGTAAAACCCTCCGCATCGGTCTGCACTATTTCGGTGGCCAATTCATGACCCAAAATACGTGGGTAGCTAAAATAAGGCTGGGTACCTTCAAACGCATGCAGGTCGGTGCCGCAAATACCAATTCGCTTTACCTTTAATAAGGTTTGCCCGGGCCCCGCAACCGGAACTTCAGCCTCTCCGTATTCAAACTCAAATGGATTCTTACATATCAGTGTCTTCATGGGTAATTATTTTCCTGCTAAAAAACCGGTACATTTTATCAGCTTCCGATCGCCCTGTCAAGGTGCGTATATCCTCCATCCACATAAATTAATTGCCCGGTGGTATGGCTTGATTTGTCGGATAAAAGAAAGGCGACCATATTGGCTATTTCTTCAGCAGTCGTCATCCTGTTTTCCAGCGGTATCCGTTTGGTAATTTCGGCCAGTTTTTCCTGAGGATGATCAAAAGTTTCAATCCATTTTGCATACAGCGGCGTAAAACATTCAGCTACAATTACCGCATTAACCCGGATGGAATAAGGCAACAATTCCACCGCCCATTCGCGGGTAAGCGCATTGCGCCCGCCATTGCCTGCGGCGTAGGCGCTTGTGCCTCCCTGCCCGGTTTCGGCCGTTTTGCTGCTGATGTTTACAATGGAACCCTTCGTTTTCTTAAGCCAGGGTAAACAATGGTGCGCAAGCAGGTAATAATGAATAAGATTTTTGTGGAGGGAAGCAACAAAACCTTCATAACTTCCATTTTCAAGCCCTACCCCGTCATTTACCCCGGCATTGTTTACCAGTCCGTCTATCCGGCCAAACCTGGTGGCAATTCTTTCCACCACCAACCTGCATTCCTCCGGCTGACTGAGTTCCGCAACCTCCGAAAAAGTGCTCCCACCTGCGGCTTCAATACCTTGAACAGCATCAAGGTTATCCTTTTCATTCCGGCCGATAATTACCACTACCGCGCCCTCGGAGGCAAGCACACCGGCAATGCCCAGCCCAATACCTTTTGCACCGCCGCTTACCAGTATTATTTTGTCTTTTAAATTGAGGTCCATATTTCAGGTGAAAATTAATCTAATGAATAAAATTGTACGGCATTATCATGCCAAAACGCCTTTTGCTCTTCTACCGATAAATCGCGGGTAAAATCTTCTGCAATCCCAATTACTTCGTCGTACGAAGCTGCCACAAGGCAAACGGGCCAATCGCTGCCATACATTAGCCTGTTGGTACCAAATGCCTCAAAAACCACATCCAGGTAAGGACGCAAATCAGCCATTTTCCAGGTTTTCCAGTCAGCCTCCGTTACCATGCCCGACACTTTACAATACACATTGGCGCAGGCAGCCAGCATTTTCAGGTCATTCTCCCACTCGGCAATAGCACCGGCAGCAATATAGGGTTTGGCAATATGGTCAATTACAAAGGGCTGATCGGGCAGGGCCTTAACCAGTTGCAGCGCAGCAGCCATTTGGGGAGGTTTCACCAAAATGTCGTAGGTAAAGCCAAAAAGGCCCAATGCCTCAATACCCCGGATTATTTCGGGTCTTGCCAAAAAATCATCCGGCTCGGCCTGCGCCACATGCCGGAAACCTTTCATCAAGGGCTGTTCTTTCCATTCGCTTAATTGTTCATCGAGGTCGGCGGCTACCAGGTCAATCCAGCCCACAATCCCCCTGATGAAAGGGTTGGCCTTTGCCAGCGAAAGCATAAACTGATTATCGTTGGGCGATTGATCGGATTGAACGAGAACCGTTCCCACCACCCCATTTTTTTGCAGGGAAGGAACCAACTTTTCCGGGTAAAAATCGCACCGGATGTCAGACATGGATTCATCAATCCAACCATAAGTTGCCGGATCATACTTCCATGAATGGTGGTGGGCATCAATTATAGGAATCATTTTAATGGCAATTGATTACTGCTGTTACAATCGAAAATTTCGATAAAGTAATGCGTAAGATATCAATTTAACCCCATTCCAGTCAAAAAAAAAAGGATTTTCTACGCAAACGATTGCCGGTTATACATGTACCGTTTTACAGGCAACGGGTTAATGGGAGGGCGAAACTACAAGCGCACCTTCCTTGTACACCACCAGTACATTTGCCAGGTTTTCCGTCATACACCATTCCATATCTTTTTCAAGCCCATATGCGGCAAGGCGGTGGTAATGGGTGGTTTTTTGCGTATAAGCCCAGGCATTGCTGCGGGTGGCAGTGTACAGGGTTTCGGCAGCAAGGCTTGCATCGCAGTGAATGGTAAATTGTTCGCGCAAACGGGCTACCACTGCGCCGGCAAACTGCGTATCCTCCATATTCACCCGATCCTTCCAGGCAGCACAGGCGAGAATTACATTTTTACCCTCTGCCAACAGGTGATTGCAAACCGCATCAAGGTTGGCGAAAGACCCGGTAATTACCTCGGTGGCACCCATTTTAAGCGCCATGTGAAGCAGGCGTGTTCCATTGGTTGTAGTAAGAACCAGCACCCTTCCGCCTATAAATTCGCGTGGGTATTCCAGCGGGCTGTTACCATACTGAAGACCTTCGGCTATTTTGCCATCGCGCTCACCGGCGGTAATAGCGCCCATTTCCTCACCAATTTCAATGGCACCCTTTACAGTTTCTACAGGAATTATTTTTTCAGCACCATTAAACAAAGCAGCAGCAATCGTACTTGTGGCACGAAAAACATCAATTACCACCACAATTGCATCTTTTACATCATACAGGTGCAGTAATGAGGGAGAGAGGCAGGTATATAAAGTTGGTTTTTGCTCAATCATACAGCAAATATATTGTTGGACTGCCAGAATGCGGGTGCTTTAGGTACACCGTGGGAAATAAGTTGAAAAGTTAAAGGGTTGATCAGTTGACTAGTTTAGGGGTTGACTAGTCAACCTATGCAATTACGTGTGCTGGACTACTAAAAAATAAACCGGCATACCTAATGTAATATTCACAGGAAAAGTAATAGCAAGTGCCATTGGCAGGAAAAGCCCCGGATTGGCTTTAGGAACAGATATTTTTATAGCTGCAGGAACAGCAATGTAAGAAGCACTTGCAGCCAATATTGCGAAAATAAAGCGATTCGAAACATCATGGGTTACCAACGAGCTGATTACCGCAATAATGCATCCGTTAATCAGTGGAATGAAAATGGCAAAAATAAAAGGGAACCATCCGTAAGAAAAGAAGGCTTTCAGTTTTTTACCACTCGAAATTCCCATATCCAATAAAAAAATAGATAAAAAGCCTTTAAACAGGTCATTTGTAAACGGTTTAATTCCTTCGGCCTGCTTGGCGTTTGCCAGGTAGCCTATCATTAAACTGCCAAGAATGAGTATTACACTGCCATTGGTAAAGGAGTGTTTTATGGCTGTCCGTTTTCTGATTATTTCATTCTCATCTTTATTAAATATGGATATCAGGATCAGCCCCATTATGATTGCCGGGGATTCCATTAATGCCATGATCGCCACCATATGGCCCTGC
>Ga0116158_10003699_pt1 | contig 13170 bp, 4 predicted proteins | sample AD_UKC052_MetaG_FD_89883 | JGI IMG/M metagenome (GOLD analysis project Ga0116158, IMG submission 89883) | Active sludge microbial communities of municipal wastewater-treating anaerobic digesters from USA - AD_UKC052_MetaG | ecosystem: Engineered > Bioreactor > Anaerobic > Digestate | place: USA... | reverse complement strand
TTCAGGTGGACAAACAGTAATGTCAATATTGGTTTGCCGGCAAGCGATAGCGGTTCTATTCCTGCGTTTATTGCAACCAATACCGGCGGCACAACCATAACTGCAACCATTACGGTGTTTGTAAAAGCAAGCCCCGATGGTTGTGCGGGCGATAGTAAAACCTTTACCATTACCGTGCGGCCTGCACCCGTACTCAATAGTGCAAAAGCACTAAATGTTTGCGATAATTCACCCTTTTTATATGCTGCAACCAGCTCGGCCACGGGAACCAGTTTCAGTTGGAAAAGGCCTTCAGTAACAGGTGTGGGAAACGCCGCTGACAGTGCAATTTCGCCCAATATTAATGAAACCCTGGATAATACCACCGATCAGCCGGTAATGGTAAACTATATTTTTACCCTTTCTACAGGTACCGGTTGTGTAACTATTGATACACTGAAAGTTACGGTTAACCCAACACCTGTAACAGATCCGGTGGCCAGCAAAACTTATTGTAATGGCGAGTATATAACAGGTGGCATTACTTTTAAAAGCAGTTCGCCCGGTGCGGTATTTGCATGGATAAATAGTAATACCAACATTGGATTACCAGCCTCCGGCGAAGGCAACATTCTGCCATTTAATGCAACCGGTAATGCCACCAATCCTATTTCATCCACCATAACTGTATCTGTAAAAGCAGGTCCCGGTCAATGTCCCGGACCATTGTCCACCTTTACCATTTCAGTACTGCCGGGTCTGAATCTTACTAGTAGCAAAATTGCAGGGATATGCGACAGTTCGCAATTTAACTACACCGCTACAGGTTCAGCAACTGCCACCACTTTTAATTGGCTCAGGCTTAACAGCCAGGGAAACATTATTACTCCCCTGCCGGATAATGCTTTCAAAAATTCTGAAACGATTTCAGAAACGTTAAAAAATAATTCTGCAGAGCCGGTGGTGGTTGATTATCTCTTCAGATTGTCCAATGGCAACAATTGTGTATCATTTGATACGCTAAAACTTACCGTTTATCCAACACCCGAAATTGAGCCAATTGAAAATTTCAGATTTTGCAATGGTTTATTTGTTACCGGTATTCCTTTTACAACCAATAGTTCAACCTCGGTATTGACCTGGGAAAACAGTAACGCAAAAATTGGATTACCTGCCAGCGGAACAGGAAATATTCCTTCATTTATTGCAACCAATGATACTTCATCTGCAGAAATTTCAAATGTAAGGGTTTCGGTTTCAGTTAATAACGGTCTGTGTAAGGGGGCCGATCAGAGCTTCAGGATAACTGTGTTTCCTACACCAACCCTTACCAGTGCACAAAGGGCAAGTGTTTGTAATAATTTGCCCTTCATTTACCTTGCTACCAGTTCCGCCATCGGAACCAGTTTCAGGTGGGAAAGAAAAGTGGTTGCAGGCATTAGTAATGCAGAAGCCAGTGGAAATACGGCTGAAATAAACGAAACCCTTATCAATACTACCTCGCAGCCAGTCAGGGTAGAATATATTTTCACCTTATCCACAGGTACCAATTGTATTACACGCGAAACGCTTGAGGTTACAGTAAATCCAACTCCCAATATTAATTCAATTGCTGATTATACATTTTGTAACGGCGTTTCAGTTTTAAACGGTATCCCTTTCACCAGTTCCTCACCTAATACCACCTTTACATGGAGCAACAATAATCCAAATATTGGATTACCCGCCAGTGGAAGCGGAAGTATTCCCCAGTTTATTGCCACCAATACGGTAGACACCATTATAAAGGCAGTTATCACCGTAAAAGTTAAAGCCAGCAGTGATAATTGCGAAGGAGACTCTGTTTTATTTGTTATAACAGTAAACCCTTCAGCCCCAAGACCCACTTTTACCTCTGGTTCCGGCGTCAGAAATGGCGATTCACTTGTTTTGTGCCGGGGTTCGGAAAATATTAACTTTAATGTTAATGCACCTGTTCCAGGGATTTCATATACATGGGAAATGGTTGGCGGGCTTTCAAATACTGCTTCCATCAAAGATTTGAATGATGCAAATACGGTTATTTCATTTCCCGGCGCCGGTATTGGTTTTGTACGTGTAACCGCTACCAATACACCCAATGGCGGTTGTTTTGAGCGCGTAACGCAACGGGTAATTGTAAATTCCATTAATGGTATTGAGGAGCGGAAAATCTTTTTAAAACAGCCCGGCAATCTGCTTATTTACCCGGATAATTCAATGAATGCTTATCAGTGGGGCATTGATAGTGTAATCTCTTTAACGCCAAACACAAATTATGGGCGACCTGCTGTGCTGCAAAACCAGGTGTACCAGTTTTTAACGCCGGAGCAAAGATTTATTTCAGGAAATCTGCTTGATACAGCAAGGTATGTTTACTGGGTTTCACTTAAAGACAATGCCGGTTGCGAAAGCAGGGTCTATTTCAATGGGTCCTATGCTGCAAGATCGGGTCGTGTAATTGCTGCTGAAAACCCCGTTGAACTACTGGTATTCCCCAACCCTAACCGGGGAAGTTTTGAAATATCACTGAAAGGGAATATTTACGGCAACATTCAGGCAAAAATTTATAACGCAACCGGAAAGCAGGTGTTCACGAAAAAATTTGTAAAAATGGATCCGGAAGTTTATGAAAAGTTCAATACCAGTAAATTAAATAGTGGCATTTATTTCCTTGAGTTGTACAGCAGTGACCTTAAGAAAGTGGTTACCCGATTTATCATTCAGCATTAATTCAACAAGGTTATGAAATATGGGTTCATAATATTAATAGCTTTTTTTCCTGCTTTTGCTTTTGCGCAACAGCAGGATGCATCACCTGATTCAATTATTTACAAAAGGGCAAAGTTGGTAGTGGATTCATTTGTTCGGTCAACCTTAGGTATTAAAAATGGAGTCGTTGATTTAATTACTTATAATCAATTTAAAAACTGGTTTGATGTGAATGCTACAGTGCAGGATGATTTTAATGCAGTTTACAACTATGATACTCTTGGAAAAAGGGGAAATTACATGATTAAAAAGGATTGGAAACCTTTTGACAGGTATGCGCACGATGTAGCTCTTCAGGTAAAAAATTTGGTTATAGATCCTGATTTTGAAATTAAAGAAATAGATGTAACGAATCCCAATAATATGACCTATTCCGTTTTTAGAAAGGTAACCATTGAAAAGGATAGAAAATATGTTTTGCAAAGGGATTTTGCAAGCAAGGTTTTTAATAGTCGCAACATCATTTATAGAGATAGTGCAAAGGAAAAGCAACCTGCATTCAATAAGTTCAGGTCTAAAACTATGGAACCTGCAACCTATACTTTCACATCCTCTGCTAAACTTACCATTACCCTTAAAATGGGTGACGATAACAGCTTTAAAATTACAGGGATCAATACAGAGGAGGTTACCATTAGATGTGATAATGATCTGGATGATGATGCAATCTTAAACCATGAGGATAGTTTGAATTTAACAGACCATCCGGGAGATTTTACTGCATTCGGCAGACCCGATTATGACTTTGATGGTATACCGGAGGCTATTAAGGTTAAAAATGCTAAAAATTCCAAGGGTTCCAGGGATACCAGGCAGATTAATGTAGAAAAACCAGATAGATGTCCGTCAACTTATGGAAAGGAAGGCAACCAGGGCTGCCCGATGAATTATTTCCTTACAAGGAGGGCCATTGAAGGTTTTGTGGGACTTCAATTTAATTCGGCCGGTATAAACTTAACCGAGTTAAACCAATTAGGCTATGTTGATAGTGACGGAAATAATGCTACTGATGTTTTGCAATCAAGAAAAGGTAGTTTGAAAAATCCGGGCTTAAGGGCAGGCATTTATGCAGGAGGAAATTATACTTATTATGCAGGTCGGGTAGAGAGGGATATTGGGATTTCCATAGGCGTTAATTATACTGCATTCTTTGCGGATTACGTGTTGGATGAACCGGTGATGTACACCTTTAAATCAAACGACAGTGTCAATGATTACCGCCGCAGGGTTACCATTGACAGCCTCAATGAAACCATCCGGTATAATATATTCAACTTTCCGGTTATGTTCAGCTACAGGTTTTATTTAGGTAAGGAAGATATAAAAGGCAAAAAGCAACGAAAATCGGTAATGAATATCAAAGCCGGCCCTTCATTCATGGTTTTCAATACAACTTCCGAGTACGATGCTTTTATCAGTTTTGAAGGATTATACCAAACGAATGAGAATGGCGTCATTTACAAAGACCTTTTTGATGAAGGGGATTCTTATAATGTTTATTTAACCGCTGAGGAGCTTCAGGCCCGGAATCCTAATCGTACCGCTGAAGATGTTTTCAGGGAATTACGCAACAACAATGAAAACTATGATTTTGCTGACAGTAAAAATTTCAGGGGTAAGCAGAAAAATGAATCTCTCCTGACGGTTGGCTTTAACCTTGATTTTAACTATCAATACCGGATTTCAAATGAATGGAGTTTTAAAGCCGGCTTACAGGCTGTATATGCCCCATTACCCGAAAGGAAGGAGAAATACATTCCCATCAATAAAACAACGGATTCATACAATTCAATTTTTAACAGCAGTGCAAAATCAACCTACACAGCATTTGGGCTTAATGCTGGCCTTGTTTATAATTTTTAATGGCAACACTTAAGGGCATTTTGGTAACTAAGGGTTGTTTACAATCGGCATTGCCCTATACTTTTACCTCCGAAAATTTTCGATTTCATGTACATTAACTCAAAGCTTCCTGCTGTAGGTACCACCATTTTTACCGTAATGAGTGCATTATCCACGCAGCACAAAGCCATCAACCTTGGGCAGGGTTTTCCGGATTATTCCATGGATGCTGAACTTACCGACCTTGTTGCCAAAGCCATGCGCGACGGCCATAATCAATACGCGCCCATGCCCGGGTATTTGCCCCTTCAGCAGGCTATTGCCGATAAGGTGAAGAAGTGCTATGGTACGGATATTAACGCAGGCAAACAAGTCACCATCACACCGGGAGGTACCTATGCGCTTTATTCGGCCATTACCGCCGTTATTCGCCCGGGCGATGAGGTTATTGTTTTTGAACCCGCTTACGACAGCTATATCCCCAATATTGAGATAAATGGTGGCGTTCCGGTGCGCATACGCCTGCAATATCCCGATTACAGCATCAACTGGCAGGAGGTAAGGGAGAAAATTACGCCACGTACCCGCATGATTATGATTAACTCGCCACACAATCCCACGGGTAGCGTGCTGAGTGCGCAGGATATGCTTGAACTGCAGGAAATAGTAAGGGATACCCAAATCATTATTGTGAGCGATGAAGTGTATGAGCACCTCATTTTCGGAGGAAAAGAACACCAATCCGTGTTGCGTTATCCCGAACTGCTGCAGCGTAGTTTTGTAAGCTTTTCATTTGGCAAAGTGTACAATTGCACCGGGTGGAAACTCGGTTACAGCATTTCGCCCGAAGCCTTTACCACTGAGTTCCGAAAAGTGCACCAATTCAATTGCTTTAGTTGCCATTTGCCTATGCAGGTGGCGCTTGCTGAGTACCTGCAAAAGGAGGAGCCTTACCTCAGGCTTGGACAGCAACTTGAGCAGAAGCAACAATATTTTCAACAAATGATGGCATCTACCCCATTAAAACCTTTACCCACCTTTGGCAGCTATTTTCAATTGTACAGCTACGCAGGGCTGACTGATGAAACAGAGGCGGAATTGGCCGTCAGGCTGACGAAAGAAGCAGGGGTGGCTTCCATACCGGTATCTGCCTTTTACAGTGATGGAACCGATAACAAAGTCCTGCGTTTTTGCTTTGCCAAAAGAGAAGAAACATTGAGGGAGGCTGCGGAGAGGTTGGTGCGGTTCTTTGGGGGCTGAAAGCATCCTTCCACGCAAAGCCCGGAGATATTGTGTTGCGGACGCAAACGAAATGGCACGCAGAGCCGCAGGAGTCGCAGAGAAATACAGAAAACATATTGTGCGCCAGCCCTTTGCGTCTTTGCGCCTTTGCGTGAAAAACATATTTTGCGCCAGCCCTTTGCGTCCGTGCGCCCTTGCGTGAAAAACAGATTGAGCGCCAGCCCTTTGCGTTTCTGCGCCTTTGCGAGAAAATATTTGGATGCGTCAGCAATTAAACTGCGTAAAGCAATAAATAGTTCCCTGCTATCGCGTAAGCCTTTTAATTATTGATTGAAGCCCAGGAAATTTCATAGCTAAATCTTCTTTCACGGCGAGCTCAAAATCCGCAAAATCAAAACCCGGTGCAACCGTACAACCTACAAGCGAATAACCGGTTTCGCCAACCGATTCGCTGCCAAACCACCAAGCGGCCGGTACTACGTATTGCGGAATTTCGCCTTTTGAAAAATCGTTTCCAAGGATGGTACAACGGTATTCCCCTTCAGGATTGATGGAGTGAATATGTACCGGATCGCCGAGGTAAAAATGCCAGACCTCATCACTTTTTATTTTGTGAAGGGCTGAGAAATTTCCTTTTGTCAGTAAAAAATAGATGGCGGTACTGTACGACCGGTAGCCCTTTATTTCACCTGTAAGATCATAACCACCTGCACTCCGGTACGTTTCGCTGTAAAAGCCACCTTCCGGATGCGGTAACAGTCCGAGTTGTTTTACCAGTTCATCAATGGTTGGCATAAAAATATTGGGTGATGAAACAGAATTCACCTGAATTCCGGTAAAATAGTTGAAATTTTTTAGCTGAACAGGTATTCAATATCGTCTCTTGTAAGTTTCTTCACAAAGCCTGCATCATCGCTTATAAGGTCTTTGGCGAGTAAACGTTTCTTTTCCTGGAGCTGAATAATTTTATCTTCCACCGTATCTTTACAAATCATGCGATAGGCGAAAATGTTCCGCGTTTGCCCGATGCGGTGGGTACGGTCAATGGCTTGCTGTTCTACGGCGGGGTTCCACCATGGGTCAACAATATACACATAATCGGCAGCCGTAAGGTTAAGACCTACACCGCCCGCTTTCAAGGAGATAAGGAATACCCTGCACTCCGGGTTGTTCTGGAAATTTTCAATGGCTTTTTGGCGGTCGCCAACAGATGTGCTGCCATCAAAATATTCGTATTGCACCCCAAGTTGTTCCAGTTTGGCACGTATAAGCGCAAGCATGCCCAGAAACTGTGAAAAAACAAGGGCTTTGTGGTCGCTGATGTTTTCGGTGATTTCGCGGGCAATTTCTTCGAGCTTAATGCTGTGGTTGGGATACTTTTCCGGTTCGTTCATTATGGCCGGGCTATCACAAATCTGCCGCAGCTTCATCAGGCCCTGTAATATGGTTAACTGACTTCTTCCCATACCCATCGTATCAATAGCGCCAAGTACCCTGTCGCGGAAATCGTTACGGAAAGCATCGTAAATACGGCGTTGTTCGGTTTCCATTTCGCAGAAAAGAATAGTTTCCGTTTTTTCGGGTAAATCCTTAGCTACCTGCTCCTTGGTGCGACGTAAGATAAAGGGGTAAAGTAGTTTACGGAGATGGATTTTTTGTTCCTCTTCTCCAAACTTATCAATCGGGGTGGCAAATTCGTTTCTGAAAAAATCGGTACTTCCCAATAACCCGGGGTTCAAAAAGTTTACCTGTGCATAAATGTCAAAAGTGTTGTTTTGCAGGGGTGTACCACTCATGCAAATGCGGTGCGCGCTGTTCAGCAGGCAGGCGGCCTTGGCCACTTTGCTGTTCGGATTTTTTATGGCCTGGCTTTCATCCAGTATCACATAATCGAAATTAATTTTTTGCAGCAGTAAAATGTCGCTGCGCAGGGTACCATAAGTGGTAATAATAATATGGTGCGGATCAAGGTCTTCAACAAGCCTTGACCTCTGCCCCCCATGGTGAATAAAATATTCAAGGTCGGGGGTGAATTTTTTGATTTCATTTTCCCAGTTATACAGCAGGGTAGTGGGGCATACCACAAGCGCTTTCAGTTTTCCAAACTTGGTTTCAAAATGTTCGAGCATGGAAAGTGCCTGTACGGTTTTACCCAAACCCATATCATCGGCAAGAATACCACCGCAGCCTGTTTCCTGCAAAAAGTTGAGCCAATGAAAACCGGTTACCTGGTAGGGGCGCAATATCGGCTTGAGGTGTGCGGGTGGCGGAAGTTTTCTAATACGTTTAAAAGAACGGAGCTTGTCGAATTTTTCTTCGAGTTCCACCTGTAATTCCTCGCCGTCACGTTGCTCATATAATTCGTCAATAACGCCAAACTGGTAGCGCGATAAACGCAGCATGTTACCGTTTCCTTCACCCACCTTAAAAAGCAGGCTGTATTTTTTCAGCCAGTCTTCGGGCAAAATACCCAAACTTCCATCCTGCAGCGGTACTACGGTTTGCTTGTTTGAAAGCGCCTGTTTTATATCAGCAATCCTTACCCGTTGGTCGCCAAATATAACATCAACCTTGGCATCAAACCAATCAACACCGCTGCTGATGCGCACCTGTGTAGCCGGTTTTTCGGTACTGAACCTGAAATTGCGTAACTGATCAAATCCAAGAAGGGGTATCTGCATTTCCTTCATGGTTTCTACAAACAGGAAAAACCAGTTGTTTTTTAAAACCTCGGTTCCCTTCAGCACCAATTGCCTTGTACGTTCGGGCCTGATGAAGTTGGTATGCAGTGAGGTTAGTTTGGTAATAAACTGCCGCTCTTTTTCCAGCATGCGGTGTACCATCATAATCTGTCCGCCTTTTACCAGGGTAATGGTTGGCTTTTCATCGGCCGGCGCAGGAATATCATGGTAGCTGAATATAGGATTGAAAACCAGGAACTCTCCCTTTTCAATTAACTGTAGTACGATTTCGGGCGATTCATTCTGTACTTCCCTGATCAGCTTTTTATCGAACTTTACCGGGTAATCGCGCGTAAGGGGCATCAGTTGCTTTTCAGCAAACTCTGGCCATTGGGTAGCATCCATCACTTTTGGCTTTCCATAGTGGTCGGCCAGTATAATGTCTTCGGGCTTTTGCCAATGGTACAGGTGGCCATCTTTTAAAAACAGCAAAATGCTTTCCCATTCGTTTTCTTCAAGGTAGGTTTTATTACCATTTATAAAGGTATAGGCGCACAGAATTACATTACCATCCGCTACAGTTACCTCGAGATGCATTACCAGCGATTCCGTTACCAGGGTAACGGGTTGCAGATTAGCCGTAATGAATTTTTTGCCTGCCGGTAAAAAGTAATTGGCCTTTTTGCCTGTATGGTCAACAAATATCCGCTGCAGTTTGGGATGGAGGTATTCATGTATCAGCGACTTGGTTTCCTCGGGTAACTCGTTACCATTGGTGTGTACAATGTTTTCCCAGATACCGCTGAACGGTGAATTACGGTTCAAAAACTTATTAACTTCTGCATCACTCAGTTTCCTTATTTGCTGTACAAGATGCTTATCTTCCTCATCAAAAACTTCGGTATTAATAAAACGGCCAAGGTCAAGCAGCTCGGCTGTACCGTTAATACTGCCTTCTTCTTCGCCGGCCTCGCCCTGTATGGCATCAATGGTAAACCAGGGGTAATTACTTTTCTGCTCCCTGAAAACAATGCCTAGTTTGCGGCTTGGTTCAGGTAGAAATTTTACAACTTCCGGGGTTACTGTTGCCACAACCGGTTTTGCAACAGGGGTTTGGGTAGGCGAAAGAATTCTTTTTATGTTAGCATCCAATACCCGCAAAAAGGGTTTGTTATCCTTGTACACAAATTCAAATTTCCCTTTCAGGTCATCCTGCAGGCTATATCCGTAAAGGCTCAGCAATTTTTCCTTATCGCGGTCAAAATTGCGGATACTGTCAAAATAATTGGAACCATAGGTATTTACAAGGTGCGAGAAAATAATGACCTTATGCATACACAGGGTATGTTCCTCATCATGGCAGGTACAACTCGTATCAAAAACACGGTCATCGTTTTTGTGCAGACGTACCTGGTACGATTCCCCTTCAATGGTTACTTCGGCGTTCACTGTTTCGTTGGTGGCACTTACAATAACAGGTTTGGTGGTGCGTAGCAATTCTTCGGCCGCTTCATAGTTTTGGTTGCCGGCAAGCATGCGGATCATTTTCAGATCCATGGTTTTCATTTTAGCCTGCGTATGCTTTTGGTTATGGCGGATCTGCCGGTTATCAAGCATGCCCCTGTCGGCCATACTTTGCAATTGCAACAGTGCCGCTGCCTTATGCCTGCATACTTCGGTAAGGTTGTATGGGCAGGTACAATGCAGCGCCATACTTTTTGAATCGGTGTAATTGTCAATACGCACTTTGTACCAGCTTTGGTACATATCGTCCTTAATCCTGAATACAATATGGTTTAGCAGCGGATTGTGGTCAATGGTATCAATATTGCCGGAAAGATGAATTTTTTTACCACGCCTGAATACTTCGTCGCTTGCGTTGTTGTAAATATGTTTGATCAGGTGCGATAATGACATTTCTATTTATTCCTTTTTTTTTAATCAGCGGGGCGGGGTTAGTGAATGGAATGATGAATGATGAATTATGAATGATGAATGATGAATTGGGTGTCTCAGTTCATCAGGAGACATAATTTAAAATTCTCAAATCATTCAAGTCCTCTATTATTCAATTATTCATGTATTCTAGTATTCTCAACCTCAACCTTCTTCTCCCTAGGCCAATCGGCAAAATTAAACGAAAACATCCGGGCTTTTAAAATGATTTGGAACCTTTTGGGCAGAATGCAATGAAATATTAACACAAAAGGCCGTTTCGCAGTGGAAACGGCCTTTTGAAGTACCCCTCTTTCAGGGGTTATTTAAGTATCTGTACTTTTTTTACGGTTCTTTCGCCATCTGAGGCGGTAATCAGCAGTTCATAAATGCCGGCAGGAAGGTGGCCAACCGAAAGGGTGACAAACGTTTGTCCGCTTCGTGTTTGTAGTACCATTCTGCCTGAAATATCGTAAAGACGGATATCTGCATTGGATGAAATATTGGCAAGTTGAAGCCTGTCCCTTGTTGGGTTGGGGTAAACCATCATGTTGCTCTCTTCACCAAAACTAAGTTTGCGAACCGGGCTGTATTCATACTTTCCGTCGGTATCAACCTGCCGCAGGCGATAGTAAAAGGTTCCTTTGCCGGGCGAAAGATCGAGGTAACGGTACACCTGTTCTGCCCGATTATTCCGGCAGATTTCACGGCCAATTTCCCTGAAAGTCGCTCCATCGAAGCTCCGTTCTACTTCATAAATTTCGCATCTTTTTTCACGTGCGGTTTTCCATTCAAGTTGTGCATCGGCATTTATGCGATCTACTGTAAAGCTCACCCAGTTCACCGGAAGCGGATTGCTTCCACCCGTTTTGTTGGCAAGAACAAAATCGCTGAACCCGTTAAATTCATCGCTTTGAATAATACCCGGAACCGAACCGCTTGCTGTTCCGCCAATATTTAGCCAGGCCCCGGCGCCATTGTCTTTTGCAATGGTTAAATTGGCAGGGTCGGTTACGCCATCGTCTTCCAGGTAAGGCAGGGAAAGGTTGAAATCAAGGCCACTGTTGCCATTGCGGGTAATGCGGAAAAAGCGCAGTTCGGATACTTTACTGATGCCATCCGGCAATGTTCGTGCAGGAGGGGCCCCTTCAATAACCTCAGCAGTAAACCTGTCGGATGATTCTCCGGATGAATTGCCATTGTTGAGCAAAACCGGCCTGTATTTTCCATTCTTCCCGATGGGGAAAAGTCGGTCGCCACTTCCACCCGAAAGTTCAACAATAAGCGGGCCATTGATATGCGAACCGTTATGTCCCATATTGTCAGGATCAGCCGAAGCGCCAAGGGTAATAATATTTTCACTGTCGGTTTTTATTAAACCATTTACAAACCTGAAGCCGGTTACCTGCTGATCGCTTCCCATGGTAAGTCCCGCCGGATTGTTGATGTGCATGCGTTTCATAGATCCCGAAGCACCACTGAAATCGCCGAGTGTTTGCGGAGTTGTTCCATTAAATACCACACTGTCGAGGTCAATTTGACCGAAGTTATTCAACCTTCCCGGAACGATCATTTGACCTTCGCCACCAAATATTTGCACCCGGGGGCTAATGTTCAATGTACCTTTTATCATAAACTCAGGTTGTGATACCGTTTTGTATGCCGGCATCGAAATAAAGTTTACGGTAGGGCTTTCAAAACTCAGGATAGCGCCTTCTTGCACCAGTATCTGATCCATAGGCGTGGATGTGGTTAGCGTTACATTATGCCTGATGTAAATACTGTCATCTCCTTTTGAAGGTGACCTTAGGGCGGGTGTATAATTTCCACCCGGTTGTTTACGTTCCCAGGTAGAAGGGCTTATCCAGTTTCCGGATTCTACCGTACGGTAAATTTCAGGTACATAGCAGGTAAGCCCTGCCCACCAACCGCTAGAGGTAAACGAACCTATTACATACTGAACGGTCAGTACACCAGTTTCATGCGAAGAAATAAATTCGCGGATAGTACTGCCATTTTGTGCATTTGATAATGCTTCAATACGCGGAGAAGCTGTTGAGGGGCCGTCAAATATCCGCAAACTGGCAAACGGTGCAAGCTCAAGTTTGTAAATAGCCAGTTTCATTTTGGTACCCGGGGTAGATGGGGTAAATGTGCGGGTAAAATTGTTTCCGGTTGAGCCAACAGGTCCGTTGAAATCGTAATAACTCGAATCACAGGTTTCCAAAGCCTCATTTGAATTGTGAAGAACCCCGGGTGCGTAAATATAATTGAGGGTATCCGAAATATTGCTGCATCCATCCGCAATCCGGGTATAGGCAGCCGCAATTTTTGCATTTTGCATGCCCGAAACCTGGTTCAGTATCAACGCACTATCGCTGGTAACGGTTCCAATTCCACCAAGCCATTGAATGGTGTGGCCATCGAGCTTTTGTACCCTTACAGTATCCTTGAATTCGTTGCGATGACGAAGAATTGTATCCCCAAACATAAGTACAGGCCGGGGTGGCAAACCATCCCCTTTCACCTCAATAATCAGGCTATCCTGTAACAGGCAGTTGCGGTAATCGGTACCGGTAAACCTTACAATGGTTGTTTTTAGTGGAGTAACAGCCCTGTTAGTTCCTGAATTCAGCACGCCATCAACGTTCCACTGAAAACTGGCCAAATAGGCAGGCCCGGTTAAGTTAACCGTTGTAAG
>Ga0116158_10003696_pt1 | contig 13183 bp, 12 predicted proteins | sample AD_UKC052_MetaG_FD_89883 | JGI IMG/M metagenome (GOLD analysis project Ga0116158, IMG submission 89883) | Active sludge microbial communities of municipal wastewater-treating anaerobic digesters from USA - AD_UKC052_MetaG | ecosystem: Engineered > Bioreactor > Anaerobic > Digestate | place: USA... | reverse complement strand
TTTATACACCGACCTGGTAAATGGAAACAACGAAACCTGGGAAAAGGACGGTCAGAAGGTTAGTTTAATGTTTAGTATTGACAGCGATGTAAATGCAAATCATTATTTGTACCTGTATCTTTATGAAAAAAGTAAGTAGGGAATTTTCAAAACATCAATTTGTCATGGGTATTTTTCCATGTATTTATTCCCCTTATTAAATTACGGATGATTAATGAAATTCAGGATGCTGCTGTTTGCCCCTATATTTGGTATTTCCAAAAAATCGCAATGAAACTATTCTGCCTGATCATTGGTTGCCTCCTGTTATTTAAAATTTCATTCAGCCAATCGCTTACCCCCACAGAAAAAAATATTGCCGCACAGGTAGCCAAAAACCATGCGGCCAACCTTAAATTGCTGGAAGAGATCGTAAACATCAACAGTGGTTCATTGAATACAGCCGGGGTAAGGAAAGTCGCCGAAAAACTGGAGACCGAATTCCGTAAAATTGGATTTACCACCGAATGGGTGAAACTCCCGGATTCCATGAAAAGGGCTCCACACCTCGTAGCTTACCATAAAGGAAAGAAAGGCAAGCGTATTATGATGGAAGGCCATCTTGATACCGTTTTTGAACCCGACATGGAAGCCAACCCTTTCCGGTTACTGAATGATTCAACCGCCACAGGGCAGGGTGTGGTAGATATGAAGGCCGGCGCCGTAATGATGCTTGCCGTATGCCAGGCGCTGCACCAACTAAAGTTGATTGATGATGCAACCATTGTATGTTATTTTACCAGCGATGAGGAAAGTACCGGAAAACCTGAAGAAGTAAGCCGGCAGGATTTTATTAACCGGGCAAAAGAAAGTGATATAGCACTTGGTTTTGAAACCGCGCAGGGCTTCAACACCGTTGCGGTTGGCCGCAGGGGAAGCAGCAGCTGGCGGCTCAATGTAACAGGAGAACAGGCACATTCAGCGGGCATGTTTGGCCCCCGTACAAGTTACGGTGCCAATTATGAAACAGCAAGAATCCTAAACGAAATACGAACCACCCTCGAGGGTGAAAAATACCTGACCATCAGCCCGGGAATTATGGCAGGCGGCACCGAACTCAATTATAATCCTGCAGCTTATGGCGGTACCGTTTCGGGCAAAACCAACATTATTGCTCCCGAAGCCATCGTTCAGGGCGACCTGCGCTTTTTAGGCGAAGCCCAAAAGGAAAACGCCCGAAAAAGCATGCGTGAAATTGCTGGAAAGAACCTGCGTGGCACCACCGCAGCATTTACCTTTTTTGATGGATTCCCGAGTATGGAGCCCAAACCAGGTAATTACGAATTGGTGGCACAATTAAGCAAATTAAGTTTGGATATGGGGCTCGGCGAGGTAAAAGCCGGAGACCCGGGAAGCCGCGGTGCCGGTGATATCAGTTGGGTAGCGCAGTATGTTGATTGTTTGGATGGCCTTGGCCCTTCGGGTGGTGGTGCGCACGCGCCGGGAGAAACACTGAAGCTAAACGAACTGCAAAAACTTACGGAAAGAGCGGCACTGTTTGTGTACCGGCTAACACGATAAACATGGCAATTTGAAGTTCATTAATTATTGTTGACAGAAAACTCTATTTTTAAAAAAATTTATTAAATCATCATCATGCGAAAAAAAACCAGCCGGATTTGTTCAACATTTTCTCTTGTTGCAGGATTTGTTTTGTTGGGGTTTATTGCCTGCGATACCAACTCATCACCCGAAGGCAGGATGACTGAAAAACTAGAGACCCTTCAGAAAGAAATGCTGGATAGCCTGAAGCACCAAAACCGTTCGATCCTTGATAGTTTAGGAAAAATCAGGCAGGAAATTGATGAGTTAAAAAAGGGGAATAATCAGTAACCTATGAAGTTAGAAAAATCCCTGGTCCAACGCAGCCATTTGTATTTCCTTGTTTTCTTCCTTTTCATGCTTTGGGGGTTTTGGCTCACCTATTTTGTAAAAATATTTGAGCAGGAAAATTACCGCATGCATGCCCACGGCATCACCCTCATTCTCTGGTGCCTGATGCTGATTGTGCAACCATACCTTATCCGCACCAAAAAAAGGCCCTTGCACAGGGCGGTTGGAAAGTTCTCCTACTTGCTGGTTCCACTGCTGGTAATAACCACCCTCGATTTGCTGCATTTCCGCATGACGGGTAATGCAGGATTAAAAACCCTGGACTACGTATTTGTGGCCCTAGTGGTAAATGCGTTGGTAGTTTTCCAGATAATGTATGGGTTGGCTATTGTCAACAAAAGCAAACCAACCGTGCATGCGCGCTACATGCTTTGCACGGCATTTCCCATGTTTACCCCCATTACCGACCGGATCATTTATCTATTCTTCCCTTCAGCAGTTCCCCACATGCCAACCATCGAAGGGAACCCCATCGTACCAATCGTTGGATTTGTACTGGCCGACCTGTTACTTTTCGGGCTTTGTATCTGGGATTGGCGTTCGCATAGGCGATGGAATGTATTTCCATTTGCACTTTTGTTGCTGGTAGCTTACCATTTATCAGTTTTTCATTTTTACAAGTTCCAGTTCTGGAGGGATTTTAGTAGTTGGTTTGCGGGGTTATAGTACTTGGGGAAAGACTATCAAGTCTTTTGCCAAAGAGTACCGAAAAGACATTCAACATAAGACCACTAAGAATGGGGATGGACTTTTAAACTGAATACATTAATTTTCAATGCTTTAAATAAAGAACCTAACTCATTCTACTTTCACTTATTTTTGAATTGCTAAATCAAAAAAACTGAACCAATACTATTCAAATACGAATAATTAAACATTACGTTGATTCCAAAGTTGGAATATGCCATACGAATCCGAAAAAATAACCAGAAAAAAGAGAATTGACAAGCAATTAAAGGCTGCCGGATGGCGAATTATCCCCTACATGGATGGAATTGACTTGACGGTTTTGAGAAATCATGCCATCGAAGAATACCAAACTACCCATGGACCGGCTGATTACGCACTGGTGGTAAATGGAAAATTGCTAGGGATGGTTGAGGCTAAAAAACTGGAAGTTGGGGCGCAAAATGTATTGGAACAAGCCAAAAGATATTCAATGGGTGCCCCAAATACGATTGGCGAATGGGACAATTATCATGTACCCTTTCTTTATTCCTCCAACGGAGAATTGATTTACCACCTCGATGCAAGGGAAAATAAAAACCTCAACAGGCAAATTTTTAATTTCCATACTCCTGAGGCTCTTGAAACCCAATTTAAATCGAAAAAGGCGGAATCCCTTGAATGGTTGAAAAGCAATCCAATTGAAACACCGGGATTGAGGCCTTACCAAAAAAATGCTATACAGGCTTTTGAACATAATTTGGAAGATGGACGACGTTTGATGTTGTTGGCCATGGCCACAGGAACCGGCAAAACCTTTACCACGGTAAACCTTGTTTACCGGATGCTCGCCTCTGGATACGCCAAACGGATCCTGTTTTTGGTTGACCGGAAATCGTTGGCTGCACAGGCGGTCACTTCCTTTGCTTCATTTGTTACCCCAAGAGGCTATCCCTTTCATAAGGAATATGATATGTTTTCTCAAAAATTCCAAAGGGAAGATTTTGATGGAGAAAAATTCGACCCAACCGTTTTGCCCAATTCCCACCTCACCAATCCGGATGGAACAAAAACATTCCTATATATATGTACCATTCAGCGGATGGCCATTAATCTTTACGGTAAAATGGGTGCGTTTGGGGAAGATGAGGAAAGCGGATCGGATGAAGAAGAAACACTTTCCATCCCATCCCATGCCTTTGATTTGATTATTGCCGATGAGTGCCACCGTGGGTACACTTCCAAGGAAACGAATGTGTGGCGGAATGTACTTAACCATTTTGACGCTGTAAAAGTGGGTTTAACCGCTACACCGGCATCACATACAGTTGCCTATTTCAATAAACCCATTTACAATTATCCCCTGCAAACCGCCATTGATGAAGGTTTTTTGGTGGATTATGATGCAGTAGCCATTAATTCAGAGGTGCTGATGAATGGCGCATTTTTGAAAGAAGGCGAACAGGTTGGCATGATTGACACCGAAACCGGCCGGGAACAAATTGACCAACTTGAAGATGAAAGGGAATTTACGTCTACCGAAATTGAAGAAAAAATAACGGCCCCTGACACAAATCAAAAAATTATTGAAGAACTCAAGAAATATGCTGAGGAATTTGAAGAAGAAAATGGAAGGTTTCCAAAAACCCTGATTTTCGCATCAAACGACATCCCCTTGATTTCTCATGCCGACAGGCTTGTAAGTATTTGCAAATCTGTTTTTAACAGGGGCGACAACTTTGTAGCCAAAATTACGGGGAGCCCCACGGTTGACAGACCACTGAAAAAGATCAAAGAATTTCGTAACCGGCCTAATCCCAAAATTGTGGTTACAGTGGATATGTTGAGTACCGGCGTAGATATCCCCTCCCTGGAGTTCATCGTTTTTCTGCGACCGGTAAAGTCAAGGATTCTTTGGGAACAGATGCTTGGGCGGGGTACCAGAAAATGTGACGACATAGGCAAGACCCACTTTGTAATTTTTGACTGTTTTAACGGGACCCTGATAAAATATTTCAGGGATGCGAGTTATAACTTTAAAATTGATCCTCCAGGTACAGAAACCATTACCATAAAAGAACTTATTGAAAAAATATACAACAATGAAGACCGCAGGGCTAATGCCAAAAGGCTGGCAAAGCGCCTCCATAGAATTGAAAAAGATATGAGCGGAAACGCAAGAGAGAAATTCAGCGCCTTTATCCCACATGGCAATATGGGCCAATTTGCCGAGCAGGTTTCCAAATTTTTTGACAAGTATAAATAATGCCAAAATCGCTGCCTGAAATATTTGAAAGCTTCACAACAGTGATGGAACTACTCAGAAATGAGCAGTTCCAGAAATTATTAGTGGAATACGAAAGGGCGAAAAAGGTTTTTCTGATTGGTTATGAAATAAAAGACGACGTAAGTTCAATGGTTGTATTTGAATCAGGCGGACATGGGTTGGAAGCCATGGACTACCTGATTGCCTTTTCGGAATTTGTAAAGGCCAAAGAAAATGAAATTGCCGCCATTGGCATTTTATTGAACAGGCCCAAAGGCTGGAATACCAATGCCTTGAATGAATTGAAACAAAAACTTAAGGAAAATGATTTTGATGAAGCCAAATTGCAAAAAGCACATAAAATAGTACACCACAAGGCCGCTGTGGACATTATCAGCATGGTAAAACATGCCGCTAAAGAAACGGAACCCTTATTAAGTCCGGAGGAAAGGGTGAACAAGGCCATAGAAAAAGTTGTGGCGGGTAAAACCCTGAATGATGCCCAAACCAAATGGATGGGATATATCAGGGCGCATTTAATCCTGAATATGACATTGGATCAGGATGATTTCAGTTCTGACCCTGTTTTAGAAAGAAGAGGCGGCTTAAGCAAATTCAAAAAAGTATTTGCCGACGATTACCAAAATATAATAACCGAAATAAACATAGCGATAGCAGCATAACATGAGTGATGTAGTAAATAAATTGTGGGGATTTTGCCATACCCTAAGGCATGAGGGCATTGATTATAACGATTATATAGAGCAGCTTTCCTTTTTATTGTTCCTGAAAATGGCGGATGAAAAGGATGTACACCTGACTGAAAAGTACAACTGGCAGGCGCTAAAAGAATTGAGCGGAGGCGATTTAATGGACCATTACACCGATACCCTGCGCGAACTTGCCAAAGAAAAAGGCCTGCTTGGCGAAATTTTCACCCAATCGCAAAACCGGTTTAATAATCCGGTGAGTTTAAAAAAACTGCTGAACCTGATTGAGGAGGACGAATGGACCTCCATGGATGTGGATGTAAAAGGTGCCGCCTTTGAAGGGTTATTGGAAAAAGCGGCAAGCGAAGGAAAAAAAGGCGCAGGACAATATTTTACTCCCCGCCCGCTTATACAAAGCATGGTGAGGCTGATGAAGCCTGATCCAAGGGGGAAAGCAACTTTCACCATTTCTGACCCAAGTTGCGGAACCGGGGGCTTTTTGGTAAGCGCTTACGAATGGCTGATGAAAGAAAGCAAGGGTGCCTTACCGCGCGAAGATGTAAAACGAATACGCGAGAAAACCTACTTTGGGCAGGAATTGGTGGCCCGGCCAAGACGATTGGCGCTGATGAATATGTATTTACACGGCGTAACCCCGAAGATAAAACTGGGCGATACCATATATAATACACCCGACAACACCCGCTTTGATGTAGTATTGGCAAACCCACCTTTTGGCACCAAGGGCGCAAACCAGGTACCTGAACGCGACGACTTTACCGTAGCTACTAGCAACAAACAGTTGAATTTTGTGCAGCACATTATGAGCACCCTGAAAACTGGCGGACGTGCAGCCATTGTTCTACCTGATAATGTATTGTTTGAAGACAAAGCCGGCGAAGTATTTGAAATATTGATGCAGGATTGCAACCTCCACACCATTGTAAGGTTGCCAAGGGGAACCTTTACGCCTTATGCGCAAGGAGTAAAAGCCAACGTGATATTTCTGCAAAAGGGCCTACCCACCGAAAAAGTTTGGATTTACGATAACCGCAGCAACATAGAAGGCATTACCAAAAAGGACCGGCCACTAACCGATAAGCATTTTGCCGATTTTGAAAAATGTTATGGCAAAGACCCGAACGGAAACAGCAAGCGAACCGAACTTGGAGAAACAGGGCGTTTTCGAAGCTTTACCATAGCAGAAATTAAGAAACGAAACTACAAACTGGACATTACCTGGCTAAAGGATGAAAGCATTGAAGATGCCGACAGCCTTCCCGAACCCAACGATTTAGCAACAGAAGCCATTGCCGAATTGGAAGCTGTGGTGGATGATTTAAGAGAAATATTAGCACTACTTGAAAGCAATGGAGAATAAACTACCAAACAATTGGGTTGAAACATTATTATGTGATGCTGTTTTCTTTCAAGAGGGTCCAGGATTAAGAACCATCCAAATGGGTCCAACTGGAATGCCGTTCTTGAATATCAGGACTTTTAATGATGACGAAACAATTGACAAGTCAAAATGCAAGTTTGTTAAGTTAGAAGAATTTAAAAATAAGTATGAGCATTTTCTTTTAAACGAAGGTGATATTGTTGTGTCTAGTAGCGGAACTCTTGGTAAAGCAATTGTAATTAAAAAGGAAGATCTACCAATAATGCTTAACACGAGTGTCATAAGGTTTCGGGCTATATCTGAACAATTGGTGTCGCAAAAATTTTTAAAATATTTTTTAAAAACAGATTACTTCTATAGGCAAATACAAGGTCAAAAGACCGGAATGGCGATTGACAATTTTGGTCCATCGCATTTATTGCAGATGCAAATGGTCATCCCTCCAATCGCCGAGCAACACCGCATTGTAGCCAAGTTAGATGATGTTATGCAAAAAGTGGAAACCAACAAACAACGCCTGGAAAAAATACCCAAACTGCTGAAACGTTTCCGGCAATCGGTTTTAGCTGCGGCGGTAAGTGGGCGGTTGACGGAGGATTGGAGAGAGAAGAATGGGATTGTGGAGGAATGGGAAGGAAAAAAACTTGCCGAATGTGGAGAGATATCAGGAGGTATAACTCTTAATTCAAAGCGTCAATTATTGCCAACCAAAATGCCATACTTACGGGTTGGCAATGTATATTCAAATGAAATAAAGCTTGGCGAAATAAAAACTATTGGTGTATTAAAACGGGAAGTAAATAGAGCTTTGCTTAAAAAAGGGGATTTACTAATTGTTGAAGGGAATGGAAGTCCTGACCAAATTGGAAGAGTTGCACAATGGAAAGGGGAAATAGAAAACTGTCTACATCAAAATCACCTAATTAAATTTAGGCAAACAAGTGCTTCAGAAGCAAGATATATCCTCTATTATCTTTTATCTTTTCAAGGCCGTGAGCAAATAGAAGAAGCAAGTAAATCTACATCAGGATTATATACTCTGAGTTTAACCAAAGTATCAAATCTAAGCATTGAACTTCCACCACTTGAAGAACAAAAAGCGATCGTCAGAAGAGTCGAACAACTCTTTGCCTTTGCAGATAAGTTAGAAGCCCGCTATACCAAAGCCAAAGCCATGCTGGATAAATTACCACAAAGCATTCTGGCCAAAGCATTCAGGGGTGAGTTAGTACCGCAAAATGAAGATGATGAGCCTGCGAGTGTATTGCTGGAAAAAATTAAGGCAGAGAAGGCCCGAATGCAAAAGGTAAGGCCAAGGGGATGGAAGGTGAAAGATTATCCAATGGAAGATGAACCGTTGCCAATGGCTGCAGAAGGTGGAGTAAAATATAGAAAGAAAAAGAAATAATATGAACGAAACCAAATTCAATGCCGATCTGCTTTCAATTGACGAATTGTTTAAGCGAAGTATCAGGTACCAAGGCACTCATGGATTTATTCGGTTTATCAAATTCATTTCGAAATTCAATCATTATTCAAGGTTCAATACCATGCTTGTTTATTTGCAGGATGAATCAGTTACATTTTTTGGTGGAGCCAATTTCTGGCATAAGAAATTCAACAGAACGGTAAAGAAAGAGGCAAGGCCATATGTTATACTGCAACCCTTTTCACCAGTGATGTTGGTATATGATATTTTTCAAACGGAAGGGGAATTAACAGCACAAGAGTTTTTAGAACAAGGGGTTGGGAAAAAACTATTTGAGGTTTCTGGAAAAATAGATGAAAAGATATTGAATCATGCCATTTCTGTTGCACAAAGTTGGGGAATTCAAATATCCTTCAAGGATCTTTCCTTTTTCAACGCAGGTTACATAACCACCATTTTTAAAGGACACTTGGAAATTGCATTAAAAAAAGGTATGAGCTACGAGCAGAATTTATCGGTGCTTATACATGAATTGGGACATTTATTTTTGGGCCATACCGGACATTTGGTTATTAAGCAATTAGCAAATGATGGAAAGAAAAAGGAAATAAAGCTGCTAAAACGGAAACTCTCCACCACTGGCCAAGAATTGGAAGCAGAAGCCCTGAGTTATTTAATCTGCAAAAAGCTAGGGCTTGAAACAAGGGCTGCTGAATATCTTGCAGGTTACATTACAAGCCCGGCCGACCTCAAGGAATTTAGTTACGAATTGGTTATAAAATATGCAGACAAAATAGAGGAATTATTTATCAAAAGCTGACAACTAATTAATTATCAATAGATTATGGAAAATATTTATTCAGGAAAAACTTTACACTGAAATAAACTACCGTCTGAAGTCTGGTTAAAAGGCGAAATGTAAAATAATTTCAAATTACAGGTAGGGAGAAAAAGAAAGAGATTAGATTGATTACCTTTAATTAATAAAGAATACAATGAGTAGAATAAAAATAAAACATTTTGGGCCAATAAAGGAGGGCATACTGGAAAATGAAGGCTGGCTTGAAATTAAAAAGTACACCCTTTTCATAGGCAATCAGGGCAGTGGAAAAAGTACCGTGGCGAAGGTAATAACTACTATGTTTTGGCTGGAAAAAGCCTTAAACAGGGGTGATATTTCTGAAAATGACTTTAATAGGGCAAAATTTAATAGCTATTTTGAATATATGCTAACCCATAATTATTTCACCCCAGAAACAGAAATTGAGTATGAAGGGGAAATAATGAGCTGTCTATTAAATAGGGAAAACATTTACCCAATTATAAGGATTAAAAAAGGCTCTCAATATAAGGTACCGAAAATAATGTATGTACCCGCTGACAGAAATTTCTTAAGTGTAGTAAAAAATACTCACGTCTTAAAAGATTTGCCTGAATCTTTAACAGAGTTCGCACAAGAATTGCGGAAGAGCCAATTGATCCTTAACGGGCATATTCTTGATTTACCCCTGAAAAATGCGAAATTCAGGTATGACAAAATCAATGAAAAGTCCATTTTAATTGGCAATGGCTATGAGTTGGATTTAAAGGAATCCTCCAGTGGTTTTCAATCTCTTGTTCCCCTTTTCCTGGTCTCTCAATTTTTATCCGATGAAATTGAAAAAGGGGAAACCGTACTGAGGGATCAGTTATCAGCAGAGCAAAGCATCAGGCGAAATAAAGAAGTAACCGAAGTTTCTTTTAACTCCTCCTTGTCAATGGAGGAAAAGGAAAAACTTTTCAAGGAAATTGATGCCAAATACCTGAATACCTGTTTTATTAATATTGTAGAAGAGCCGGAGCAAAATTTATTCCCTTCTTCGCAGCAAAAAGTATTGCATAGTTTATTGGGGATTGCCAACAAAAGGGAGGCGAACAAACTTATTATTACCACCCACAGTCCTTACCTTGTAAATTTCTTTACCCTTGCCGTAAAAGCATATTTGGTAGCAAACGCATCACCTGATGAAAAAACACATAATAAAGTAAATGATATAGTTCCCCTTTCCGCACTGGTTAATCCGGAAGACTTGGTAATTTATGAGCTGAATGAAGAAAATGGAGAGATAAAAAAATTACCCGATTACAAGGGACTTCCATCCGATGAGAATTACTTAAACGAAGGATTGGTTGAATCCAATGAACTTTTTGCTCAACTCCAGGAAATTGAAAAGGGATGGCAATAAATTTCTCAAAACAGGGCTGCATAACCCAAACCAATGAAAAAGTCTTTGGTATTTATGATGATCCCCATCCAGCCAAAAATCCTGCATACCTTGTATTCCAAGATATTGATATGTGGATTGGAATGGTGGAAAATGACGCGGCAAAAGAAATAACTTTTACAGCCATTGACCATTGTATCGAAATTATTGATACTGAAGGAGAAAGATGTGACGGGATGTTAAGCTATGATTCAACCCTGGTATTTATTGAATTGAAAGACCGCGATGGTGGAAGATGGCTTGGCAAAGCAAAAGACCAACTAGAAAATACTATAAAACTGTACAAACGGGATGCTGGATTAGGGCATTATAATCGCTTATATGCGCAAATTGTAAATAAGCAACGTCCAAGTTTTGCCTCCATGAGTAATATCCTTGCCCAAAAATTTGAAGATGAAACAGGGTTTATTTTACGGGTTGATCAGGTAATCAACATAAAATAAATCGGGAGAATTTTGCCTTCAATAAAGCCCTTTATCCGGCATCCTCTTCCATTCCTCAAAAACCGATAACGCATCGGGCATGTCAATCTTCAACAGGGGAATTTTACGTTTGGCATAATCTTCTATTTCCAGTTGCTCATAAATAAAATTGTCATCAAAACCAATGGCGGCGGCATCTTTTTTGGTATTGGCATAATAGATTTTATCGGGCCTTGCCCAATACAGGGCGCCAAAGCACATGGGGCAGGGTTCGCAACTGCAGTACACTTCGCAACCGTTTAGCTGATAACCGGATAAGTTGGTGCAGGCATCGCGGATGGCTACCACTTCGGCATGGGCGGTGGGGTCGTTGCTGCACAATACCCGGTTGTGCCCCCTGCCAATTATTTCTTCGCCTTTTACAATGATGCAGCCAAACGGACCGCCATCACCGGCTTCCATCCCAAGCCTCGATTCCTCTACTGCGAGGTACATAAAATGCTTTTCACGGTCAGTATTCATATAGCAAATATTATTTATCCTCATTTAATGCAATCGGCAACCCCAATTCATTCGTTCATCAAAATTGCCCTGTTAAAAGCCGGCAAATTAGCTGACTTTAGCTCAAATTTACACCAATGCAGGCAGAATTAAGCACACCTACAAAACGAATAGTAACCATTGACATTTTACGCGGCTTCGCCTTATTGGGCATACTGCTCGCTCATTTTATTTATTGGTACACCGGTGGGCCGCTTCCACAGGAAGTTTACATGAAAAATTATGGCATCGGCAGCAATATTGTGGCAGGTATTCACAATTTGCTCATTTTTGGTAAATTCTTCGCCTTTTTTGCTTTTTTGTTTGGGGTAAGCTTTCATCTTCAGTTAAAAGCCCTCGAAAAGTCAGGCACCAATGTCAATATCCGGTTTACCCGAAGGCTGCTGATTCTTTTTTTGATTGGCATGGTACACCATTTTTTCTGGATGGGCGATATCCTTTCCATCTATGCATCGCTTGGTTTATCCCTTTTATTTTTCCGGTTGGTGGGCGATAAAGGAATACTTACCTGGGGTATTTTACTTGCCCTGGCCATTCCCAACAAAGTGTGGGATGCCGCAAATTTCCTGTTGATTCATTGGGAACCCGGTGAACAATTTGGCAGCGCCGGGCAGGCCTACTATGATGTGGTTAAATCAGGCTCACTTTGGGAAGTATTGCAGTTTAACGGAAGCCAATTAGCTTCCAAAGCTAGCTTTCAATTGCTAGGAGGCAGGGCATCTACCACCATCGGTTTCTTTTTACTGGGTATGTGGACAGCAAGGAAAGGTTGGCTGGAGGGTACAGAGGAAGTCCGGAAACCACTCCGCATTCTTTTACGCAAATGCGCTATTTGTATTGGAATAATGGTTCTGATTGCTTTAACCATTTTTGGCCTGAACGAAATATTCAAACTTGGATGGCAGGAAAACCCCATCGTTGGTTTCTTTTTTGGAATAGTTTATGATGTTTTCAATGCCTCACTGGTAATGGTTTATGTAACCGGCCTGGCGCTGTTGCTTTACCGCCCGTTCTGGCAACAAATCCTTTTTCCGCTCAATTATATTGGTAAACTGGCGCTAACCTGCTACCTGTTGCAAACAGCAGCAGGGCTGTTGTTGTTTTACCATTTTGGGGCAGGCCTTTTTCTTAAAACCACCCCGGGGGTCAATTATCTGCTTGCTTTTGTCTTTTTTTCGCTGCAGGTATTGTGGGCAAGGTGGTGGCTAGGTTATTTTTATTACGGCCCGGTTGAATGGCTTTGGCGAAGCGCAACCATTGGCAAATGGCAGGCTTTCAAAAGAGACTGAGGTATAGATTCAGGATGCCAGGAACCATGGCATGGTAACGCAACGTCCCTTTCAGGAGACGTTGCTAAGAAAACAATGACATGGCGCAACGTCCCTTTCATGAGCCGTTGCTAAGAAAACGCTATTTATCACTCATTCACCTATTGACTCATTCACTCATTCACTCATTCACTTCACATCACTTCCTTCAATTTCCCCACCACTTTATCCACCTCTTCGCGGGTATTGCTTTTACAAAAACT
>Ga0116158_10003694_pt1 | contig 13185 bp, 13 predicted proteins | sample AD_UKC052_MetaG_FD_89883 | JGI IMG/M metagenome (GOLD analysis project Ga0116158, IMG submission 89883) | Active sludge microbial communities of municipal wastewater-treating anaerobic digesters from USA - AD_UKC052_MetaG | ecosystem: Engineered > Bioreactor > Anaerobic > Digestate | place: USA... | reverse complement strand
ATACGAACAGGCGAGAAGTCTAAGAAATAGAAATCCGCTGATGTTTTTGGCATACCAACATATCCCGGAATCGCTGTGCGCTCACCGTTCATGTTCATGTCCTGCATAACATCATACATCACATTCACAAAGCCCCAACCCGGAATATAAATCTTGGTTGCGTTCAAACCATTCACGGAGCCATCAGTGAAGCTGATAGCGATCTGAGAATCGTATTTCATAAGGTCTTTGTACCATTCCGCAATTAACGCCATACCGATACGACCAGTTTTGATGATACGGTTTTGTTGGTTATTGTGCGGGTTAGACAAGTACCATTGTGCTACCAAGTTTTCAAACTCAGCTTTTTGCATTACCGAGTTCTTTGCGATATAAGTACCGCCAGCTTTGATCTGCTCGATAATACCAGAAGTGGCACTATAATTCATTCCGTTTGTAGCTGGATTCACCTTACGTGATGTGTAATACATCATCGACATGTTACGGAAGAAACGGCCTAAAGCCTGTTTGATCGGTGCAACATTGATGTAATCCCCAGCTTGTGAGATAACGGTTTGGTTCATGCCATCAAATAATGACTCTTGCCCACCGTCGTCAATTACAGAAATGTAGTTCTCCCAAGTCTGTGGCAACTGATAAACTCCTTTTGGAGCAAGAGTTCCACGCAACTCGATTGAACGCGTACGTTGAATCAACACTTTAGATGCTGCAAAGTCACTAAGCGTTGGAGCCGCGAAGCCCGGTGCTTGTGTAACATTTACCCAACCGTTTCCAGCGGCAACAACTTTTGCTTGGTTACCGTTGAACTTTGTATCTACGTGGTCATTCTCACGGAAGCCCTGATAATTGGGATCGGTGAAATTTACACGAAACACACCACCACCAAGAGAAGCAACGCTTTGGATCTGCGATTGAATCGTAGGGTCTCCAGTGAACGCAACCTCGTCCTTGTAGGTTTTCATGATTTTATTACCAGTTCCTTGCGACTCATACATCGCATTGGAATTCTCGATAATCTTCGTAATAGCGTATTCAGCTTGTCCTTCTTCGACAATACCATCTACGACTTCGTTACGGATAAGCCCCAACAGGTTAAGCTCTTTGGCTAAACTCCCCTGGGTATAATTGGCAACTGGTGCGCTCATTACTTATGTTATTAGGTGAGAAACAATTTAATGTTTCACTCCTGCTTCACTCTTGGGTCTTTAGGGTGTCGTTTACCTTTTGTTTGTAACCAAGCATCGTAGTAAGCCAAGTCTTTTTGAGCATCTGAAGTAGAAACTATTTCGGACACAATTTTTTGATTATGTGCTACAGCAGCTTTTTCTTCTATATTCTCAACTTTTGCCTTGTCTACTGTTTTCTTTACACGTTGCTTGTTTTCTTCACGGAAATACGCGGTGTCGATGAAATCCACGACGCTAGGTGTGAACAAGTGTACTTCGCCTTTTTCATCGGGTAGTGTGTACTGAACGAAAAGGGGATTAAATACGGCTGCGCTGTTATCAGCGACATAAAGTATTTGGTCTCTCCATTTCTTATCAGCCACGTGGTCGTTAAATTTACCTTTGGCAACACACCGATTTAAGAAGTCAACAAGGTTTTCTCTTTGGATTGCTCTCCATTGTTTGTCCTCGTTTTGTGCGGCTTCTCGCTTAGTCTTGAATTCAGACTCTAGGTCTTCAACGCTTTTCTTCTTTCCAGAACTGAAGTGCTGTCTAGCAACATCCTCTAAATCTTTCTTACCTAATTTACCAGCATTCTGATATTCGAGCATTTCCTCATTAACGACATCATCGATTTCGTCACTAGAAAATCCTCTTGCCTTCGCTCTGCTGGCGTGGTAAGCCTTCATCAGGTCTTCACCTTTTAGGTGATCGACTTCGGTAGTGGTTACAGCACCTACGTGCTTTAAGAATCCAGCTATTGTGGGTTCGTCTTCCGATTGCTTGTATTCGGACCAAGCTTTCACAAGCGAGTCCTCTACGTTGGGCTTAATGGCATTGAGTTCTGCGCTTACGCGTTCAAACTCAGATTTCCAAAATGCAGCCTGTTCGGCATCGGGGCGTGTGTCGGTTTCGGTACTAGGAGCCGCCGCTGTCGTTGCCGGCTTTTGGTTCCATTCTATACCATCTTCCTCTTCACTTGTTTCTCCTGCTGGCGACGCGTTTTCACCAGAGGGCTTTGCATTAACATCGGTTTCGACTGCTACCTTTTCTGGGTTCGCCTTTTCATCGGTTACTACTGTTTCGGTAACTACCTTTTCCTCTGTTGTTGCTGTTGTTTGTTCGGTTTCCATGAATGACAAATTTATTATTATTTGCTTTATTAAATGTTTTCTTTAATATAAGCATTCATACACATTGTATATCAAACACTTATATAGTTATTAACGCACTACTGAGGCACTGGTTGTTGTTGCGGAGCCCCGCCCTCAGCTGCACCCCTAACAAATTCCGCTACTTCTTCCTGTGGCGCTCCTTTCATTATCATAGCCTTAGCCATCGTAGTTACGTTGGTAGCATTTTTACTGGCCAACATCGCATTGCTCTCAACTTGCTTGCCTTGAACCTGTGCTTCTGCTATGGTGTCTGTTTTTTGCTGTTCTCCTGCTTGTGAGATAAGCTGAGAAACACGCTCAAATTCGGCTTTTTTAGTAACACTAATTCTAGCCGCTTCTTTGAGTTCAGGCATTGTCTTGGCGTCTTCTACATCTAACCAATCCGCGAAATCAATTTGTTTCGTAGCCATTAAGTTATCAAGCATAGACAACATACGTTGTTTACGTACGGGATCAATGATATCATGTGTGGAAATCGTAAGCGTAAATCCTGTGTATGGGTCGTCTTTTAATGCAACGATTCTAGCCACACCGTCTTCACCAAATAAGTTCTGCCATTTAGGACGGTCTGGATTGCGCTGAACAAGTTTCTTTAGTTTCTCCAATGCAATAGCTGCGGCATCGGCGTGGAGCTGCAATATGCAACCAAATCCATATAATAAGCTATTACTTGCAAGTGCTGCTGAGTTCTGCTGTGTTTTCAATCCGGTGTACTCGGTTTGAGTACCCATGATTATAGCCGACACATTAGCAATTTCTTTAATCTCTGCCTTTAACGAATCCTTTATGATGAAGTAGTTCTGAATCTCTTTCATTAGAGATACATCTTCTCGCTGCATTATAGGTTGTGAATTCGCGGGATCATCATCTTCTCCGGTTTCCGTTGCCATAATAAACCGGGTTCTTCGAGCCTGTGAAAATAATTCCGGAGCCGTAATACCGTCCCTGAACTTCTTGCCATTAATAGCAATTAAAGTTCCTAAGTCCATGGTATAATTTTCCCGTACTCTTTGGTTTATGGCATCAAGCTCTTTTTGCTTTGGCTTTAATCTGTCAACGATACATTGATTAACTCCTAAGTATGTATTGGGCTGAGAAACAACAATAGGAAACAATCGATTTCCGAACTTCTCGGGGTCGTCAATGATATCGTATATCCCACAACCAACGGCAAAAGTATTGGCTAACAGTGTACAGGTTTTAATAACCTTTACTGGTGCGCTCTTGGCATCGGACTTCGTCTTCTTTACTTTATAAATCTTCTTCCCGTCTTCCTCGGTTGTTGTTACGCCATAACCGGAATCAATGGTGCTTTCCCAAAATATAACAACTTCACTTAAGAACTGGGTTCGCTGATCAAACAGCGTGTAATTATATAGGTTTTGTAAAGAGTTGAAAATATCTGTTCCGTAAAAGGACATCGTCTTCAATGAATTGATTTCATTTGGAGTTAAGTCCTTGTGGTATTTTGCTATGGCGGCGTCCTTGTGTATGTAATTAACCATACCACGGGCTACATCAAAACGTCCGAAATCGTCGTCACGGGCTGCCACGCTAAAGTATCGGTGTGGAGCAACTTCTTCTAACTGGGCATCATCATTTATATAGATTGCGGCACGGCGTCCAACGCTTTGATTCGTTAAAGACCTTACGTAATCCGAAGGTCCCATGTAATTCTTACGAATGTATTCCAAACCCCTACCCGCATCCAAGAGTAGGTCCGATGTAAACGACCTCGATATGGTTTTAACGACTTCCTCGGTTTTAGCCTGTGGTGAAGCCGGGGGCACGAATTCGATACCAGTTGCCTGTGTTATCTTCTCAATAAATGGTTTGTACTTACGGGCTACCTCAACCATTTTCAACTTCTTGGTAATGGCGTTTTTGATATCGGGATTAATGACATCAACTCGAGGTTCCGCACTTTGTACAATTCCCAAAAACTGTCCCTGCATGAAATTGATGATAACACCTAAGTCCTGGCCGGCAAGATATGGGGTTGCCATTTCTTCAACTTGACCGTTTTCATTAAGGGATTCATTTAGGTATGTGAACTCAGCGTTTTGCTGAATACCGTGATAAAACCTGAAGTTCTCCACGATTTGCTGAACCTCACCGCCCCCAACGCCAACTATTGTTTTGTTGGTGCTAGGCGTAGGTAGTTTATTATAGGAACGCGCCCAGTATCTTCCGGTTTCCAAATAAAAGGTTCGAAGACTTCCGTACTTCGCAATGATTTCGGAATCTGTCAAGCTTTGATCAGGAAAGTACCCGATACCTATCGAATCTAACATGTTTTAGATTTTGTATTTTTTTTACCGTTCCCTCGTTATCAATGATTAACCAGTAGTTAGCCAATGTTTTCAATGCTTGAACACTACTGCCTTCTGATATTAGTCCAAGAATTAAACAGCTCTCCCAACCCGGCTCCACTTTATATTCGCCCTCACAAGGAAAAACAATTTTACTGAAATCAATCATTTATGCACGTAGTTGAGTTCGTAAAGTTAAATCTTTTTGGGTTCTTTAAAATATTCCGATAAGTCAAGAACACCATCCCTGCCAATATGATTCGTTTGGCTCACGGCCACCATGTGTCGTTTACCATCGGTTCCCGTGACATACCTAACCGTTGACACCGGAACTGGCTTCTTCGCGGATTTCTTTTTCTCAGCTGTTCGGTGATCGTCATGTAGGGCTTCTGCCATTGCCATGGCATCCATTAAGTCGGTGTTCTCGAATGGGAACAGCAAAAATTCATCAAATAACCTTAAAATGTTAATGATAAACATATTGTTTCCTATGTATGCCCGGTTAAACTGCCTCAGCTCTGGTGTGTTCTTATCCTTATTCAAACCGAGTTCAACCGTTCCGCTTTTGGGCCTAAACCTTTTCGGACACTTGGCTAGCATTCGCATTGCGCCCTCCTGTTCATAAGCCAATTTAAGGGCTCCGATACTATTACGCTCAACAAGTGCTATTGCATTGTTATAGCAATACTGAAGCAGCAATGTTTTCTTGGCCAGCTTCATCATGTCATTACTACGCTCGGCATAATAAGCCACGTACTGATCGGTTTCCAAACACTTAACAACGGCTACGTGATCACTACCAACCTTGTTTTCTGAGTTGCCGGGAATCGTATCGATACCCACGATATAGTTTCTGTCAATATGTGGGGCTTCGAAAATGAAGTATTTCGAGGTTTCGCGTTTACCGCTGTAGTCAATGGTCACACGACCTTCTGCATTGGGATAAAGAACAGCTGGGCGATCAACTTTTTCGTAGTTGTTTACCATTGCGGCATTCTCTACGATTGTCTTTTGCTCCTTGTACATCAGCACCACTTCGTCTTCCCACCAGGAGTCCGACATCACATCCATGAGTTCCTTTACATCTAATGGAAACATCAGCATGTATTCCATCAACGTCTTCTTGTTGGGAAGCTTTTCCATTGCCCGGCGGTTCTTAAGGAACTGCTCTCTGGCTTTATCACGATCTATGGAGCCATCATCTTTTCTGCAAATAACGGGCTTGCCGATAATCATATTCCCGTCTTCATCGTAGTCGTCGATTTCATCATTGAACCACGTGGCATCAATAAACAATGGCACGATACCATATTTTCCTGCCTGAGTCCACATATCAACTGCGTTCTTCAAGCCCTTTGCTGTGGCATCACTCAGGGAACCCACGTAGTAAATGCTACCCACCTTCTTATTGAAGTTACGCACAAGCGGATATCCCTTGGAACGCACGTCGTCAACATAGGGGTGCTTGTACATTTCATCAAGAATAACGGCTTTGGAACCCTGTCCCTCTAGTTTGTTTGGTGACGTAGGCTTGAATGCGGTTTCGAATGATTGAATGATACTTCCGGAACCCTGATCATTCTTATTTCGGCCTCCACGTCTACCAAACTTCACGTATTGCTTATCGGACTTCTCGTTGGGGAACTGACCATCAATAAGCATCGGCCTAAACAAGGGGTGCATACCCTCGTAAGCCACCTTTAGTTTTTCGGAAAAGTTTGTTCTCGTGGTGTCCACGGAATCCGAAGTCATAATGGTTTTTGAACCCGGATATTTAATCGCAGTCTTTAATGGCAGAAACCCACTCCACACCGTTGACTTCCCGGCTCCACGCTGTGTGACGAACATGGAATCCGCGTTGTTGGCTTCCACGTATTTAAGATGGGGAAAAACATGTTCTCTAAAGGCTTCCATGTCGTCAGGATATGATATCAAACCCGTGGACCTGTGCCTGATCTTAAACTGTGTTAGAAACATGTAGTAGTCGCCATCAAGTCCTTGATAGCCACAATCAATTCGTTTCTGTTCTCTTTCGAAATGCCGATGTAATTCGGTATCGGTCATTTTATCGTACTCGGGCTCAACGTGTCGAACCCACCTCCCGCTTTTATACGCCATTATCCCTTTGCTCTATTGTAAACAGACCATAAATCAATTATTGGCTTTGGCTTCGAGGCTTGTAGAAATAACCTTTCCCTTACCGACTTCGCCACCCTTCTGTTATGGGGCTCCTTCATATATCGAATGTATTTGAAGTTCTTTAGCTTGTTGGTCCTATGACTGTCTTTAAATAGTCCGTAGTCCGCGAGATCAATACCTCGGTCTTCGATATCAAAATTTAACACCAATGGAATGGGAAGCCTGAACTCGTGACAAAATGCCGCCACCATAAACAAATCGAACCCCAGTGTTTTACCGCTTTCGATATTGTACAAGAAACTTCTCGTGCTCTTTACGCCATACGATTTCATCCTGCGGCAATACTCGGGCTCCGATAATCCCGTATAAGCAAGCACGTACTTTAGATTTCTTACAAACCTGAACTTGTAGATATCAAGGGAAGCCGACACCATCATTACGATGCTATTGACTTCATGCATTTCCTTATAAATACGTTTATCGACTACATTTGTTTGACTATCGGTGTAGCGATAAACATCTTTAGCGAACTTTGCCATAACACAAATGTAATGAACTCATGTTCCAAACATACCTAAATTCAACATTCGTACCCTACGAATACGTTATGCACCACACCACGGGTTTAGAAACCGTGGTATTTATGTACTTCATTGTCCCCAATAATGGCCGTTAAGAAAGTAAAAAACATACGTGTGGCGAGAACCCATAACGCCAACACCATGACCGAAGCCCAGTTTTTTGGATGGATAAGAAGCCATTTCCGGAAAATGACGATGTACTGGAAGCCCGTGGGCATAGCCAAGAACATGAACAGAAAACCGGTGTTTGGCAAACGCCATAAGTTCGAATACCAATGCGCGAAATGCCAAAACTGGCATCCCGAAAAAAACATTGACGTCGATCACATCGAAGAAGCGGGAAGCCTTAAAAGCTTTGATGATTTACCGGGATTCGCCCGTAGGTTATTCTGTGACGTAAACGGATTGCAGATATTGTGTAAGCCCTGCCACAAGGAAAAGACGCATAAAAAATAAAGCCAACCCAGAAGGATTGGCTTTGTATCGGCTTTACCGCCATTACACAGAATTAGGCTTCATCACAACCTCTATCTTTGCGGTTCTGGGTGGATTCGAACCACCGACCTCATCTAATAAAGCTGTTCATCACTTACTTAGCAACAAAGATGCGCTCTAGCCAGCTGAGCTACATTACCATTTCCCGTCTTTCCGGGATGCCAAACCTGCCCTGTAGGATTTTATTACACTTCTAGAAAGTGCTTTTGTGTCCCTGCCGCCCCTGTGGCGCTCGGTTAGCGAGTTGAGTTGAACAACTTCGTTGCGGGAGCAAGACTTGAACTTGCGATCTTCGGCTTATGAGGCCGCTGAGATGACCATCTTCTCCACCCCGCAATGTTTTACAAAGGTAACTATATGTTTGAAATATCAAAGCATATAGCTACCCGAATTAATTATTTTTTGCCTTCAGCTTTCTTTGCTGCTTTTTCAGCTTCTTTCTTTGCCTTGGCTTCTGCCTTATCAAAATCTTTTTTAGGAACTTGTACTACGTCACCAGCTTTGATGCCATCTGTTACCATTTCAGGGTTCTCGGACAACATTTCTTCCGTAACTAATACATCAACCATTTCCTCTTTGGGTTCTTCAACCTCGGGCTTAGGAATAAAAGCCTTTAGGCTGTCAACGATAGCGTTGAATAATACATCCTTGGCTTCTTGGCCAACAGGTAACTTATCGTAATCCGGCTCTTCTGATCCGGGATTCGCTAGTCGGGACTCAACGCGTTCAACCAAGGACTCACGTTGTTCGTGTTTACATTCATTCCAATTCTTAGGAGTGTCTTCACCATTGAATTGACAGATCACGAGATTGGCTTCGTGACATACTTTTGCGATAATCGAGCTATCCATGTTATGTGTTTTTTTTTTGTAAATGTAAACATTGTTTACACAAAACAAAAAGCCCAACATTTCTGCTGGGCTTTCCTCACAATTAACCATTTTTATCTCACCCCTTGGGATGGTCGTCAAAGTACACCAAGGATTCACAGGGGTATGAGCTTTTGACGAAATCAGCATTACATAATCGTATTCGCTCGGCGTCCTGCCTATAACTAATCGAGGCTTTGACCTCAACTGCTTCAATGGTGGCGTAAACGATTGGGGTTTGGATCTCAAAGCGGGGTTCGTAGGAATATGGCATCACTGCCAGTTCTTGTACGAAGCAAGCTTCGATGCCGTATTGATCCACAACGGCACAACCAACGTCTTCATCACAGTTCTTGACCGTAACCGAAGCCGACGCATCAGCGGCCACCAAGAAGGCAGCGAATGATGCGATTAGAAACAGGTTCTTCATGTTGTCAAAAATAGAATTTTTTAATTACAAATCATCGGTTAAGTCAGAAATGAAAGATTTCTGCAAAAGGTCCTCCTGATTTTTAAGCGCACGTGTACGAGCCACCATGATTTCGGCATCGGTGAATAACAAATCGTATTCCTGCGGCAACACGTATTCAAAGGCCTCGCCTTCGCTGTCATATCCGCTACAGGTTTTCTGTTCCGGGGTTCGGGTGTCTTGGACACTGATAAAATTGTAGTTCTCTGCGGAACCAAACTTGCGGTCTTTGTTCTCAACGTGGAAAATTCGACCTCGTACTACGCGCTCTGACATAATAATTGTTTTTGCAAACATAATTAAAAAATAATCACCTAAATACTTGTTTTATTTGTTTATTGTGTTTATGTTTGTGGAATCAAAACCTGAGCCCAATGACGACAATAGAAGCGGCTTTCAACGCCATAAAAAACGGTATGAATTCCGAGAAGCAATTGAACATACTATTGGATTACATGCTATCCACGCAAAAAAATATCCTCACAAGCCACGCCCAACAAATGCCTGACTTAATGGCATATTACAAAGAAGAGCTGCGTGCCGTTAAAGTTTTAATGCAGGGCTTATGAAACTGGGGTGGTACATACGCGTAAGCACCGATGATCAACGCGAAAGCCTGTTGATGTACAGAAACCAAGCACAGGGGTTCTGCGAAAAATATGGACTTAAGCTCGTGGAGATATACTGCGACGAAGACATAAGTGGAGAAGTTGAGTTGTTCCTTAGACCAGACGGAAAACGCATGAAAGCCGACTTGGACCAAGGCCGTATCACATGCATCGCCAGCCCCAACGTATCGCGTCTATTCCGTGACCTCCGTGACGGCATGAACACCCTGCACTACACCGACACCAAGAAAATTAAGATGTTCGTCAGCAAGGGCTACGGAACACCCATAGATGTAAACACCAGCGACGGATTCCGAATGTTTGTCACCGAACTAATGAACGCCCACCTGGAACGCCTTCAAATCCGTGAACGCACAAAAGACGCGCTCAAACACAGGAGACTAAGCGGTAAGGCTACATCACACACGCCATACGGTTACCGGAGAAACGCCAACCCGAAAAACACCAAACTCGAAATCGACGTCGATGAAATGGCCGTGGTGGATGCCATCATGGATTTACACCGACAAGGCATAAAGACATCGATCATCTGTCAAAAGCTGAACGAAAACCAGATACCTACAAAAAAAGGTGGGGAATGGCACCACTCCACGGTGACAAAGGTGATATCATATCAGCAAAGCCTTACTAGGACTCAGTATGAATATTGATATTGAACCTTGCGTTTAGGGCCTTGCAATAGGCTTCCATTACCTCGAAGCTGGTGTAGCGACCATTTTTTAAAACAGACTCGAACTTAACGATGGTGTTGAGCCCGTAGCCAGTTAAAAGCCTGATCTCTTCTTGGGTGATGGATTTCGATTTACGGAGGGCGACAAGCTTACCAACTGCCGCCTTATATGTGAGATTATATTCTGCCATTACAATTATTTGTAAATGCAAATATAATTGTATTTACAAAATATCGGGGTTTATTTATTCTCAGTCTGTATTTTGGGCCTATAATCTATTTCATTCAGATTGCTTTTCTCTTTGTTACACCTCTTACATAACACCTGTAAATTATTGAACTCGAGTTCAAGTTCAGGATATTTTGACCTTGGCTTTATATGATCAACATGCATTTCAGTCTTATCTATTCCACACTTCATGCATTTAATGCCATAAAAACGTAATGTTTTTCGCCTAAGAGATTGCCACTTTTTGGAATCATAAAACTCGTGCTTAACTCTAATAACTACGGGCTTAATACGTTTTTCTTTATTTGGCTTTTTGCTAGGTTCGTCAATATCTAAATCTGTGTTTAGTAACCAAATTTCAAAGTTGTGGTCTGGCGTATATAAATTCTTCTTTTCACAATAATATCTAACCAAGTCGGGCTTTTTCTTATGCGTGTTGCTATCTCCATTCAAAGTTACAAACAATCGAAGCAATCTCCATTTATTTTTCAAAACAGATTTGTTTCTTGACCTGACTCTCTTATCTAGCGTACCCATTGATATCACTGCTTTACGTCAAAATGTGCATTAACTTTACAGGAAACAAAGCGGATGTTATAATCTTCTTTAAAGAAAATCTCACAAGCAAGAGGGGAAATTACATAACGACCTCTTTTCATAAAAACTTTATTTGTCATTGTTTCCCTGAAATATGATAACGCCTGTCTTGCGTTTTCACCAAAATACATTATTTCATATCGATAACGTCTTTCGATTATACCCGAAGATTTCATTTGCCTTAATCTCTTGGATCCAGTTGAACCAGAAACGCGTCCAATCATCTTAGCCATACCTATGCAAGACATCACAGTTTTGGATTTAATTGAGCTAATGGCTTTAGTTTGATTTTTATTCAGTATAGAGGAAAACGAGGATTCAGTACGCACACCTAGGTTAATTTGATCGATTGCATCAATAACTGAAACACCAAGTAGTTCTGATGATTCCCTTATTCTTTCCGCAGCGATTCTTCCTGTTAAATTATTACGTCTGTTTTGTTCTCCAAATACTGAAATAACTTTCTTTTTTATTACATGCTTTTGCTTATTGATGTTTGTATTCAAGGCCATATATTCCAATATTGCCCTTGGATTCTTTATAAATTCTTGAAAGTCGATATAAAACCGTCTTGTGTATTTTATGCCAAACACATCACAAAGCCTTTTGTATGAACGAATAGCAATAGATTTTCCATGAAAAGAAATAAGCCCGATTGCTTTGAGTTCACCAATCCTTCTACGTACGGTAGCCTCTGAACAATCGAGCTGTTTTCCAATCTCTCGAATCCTAGATCTGTAGTTTTTTATAAAACCATTATCTCGGAATTCCATTGATTTAAGTGAAAGAAAGAATAGCACAGCCTTTTCGGCTCCCCTGTTCTCGGGGAGGAATATCTTTGTCGATAAACCCAGTGGTATTACGGTTGACTGCATAAAAAAAACCCGAAAACGGTGCAACGCGATTCGGGTTTTTATTTCAGTTGGCAAAGTAAACCACACCAACTACGGTCTTCCGAAAGGTTGCACACTTTCTTGGAAACAAAACTATGCACAGTTATATCATTATGCAAATGTTTTGCAAAATTTATTTCAGGATTTGCGAATTAAAAAAACATGTATATTAGCGGCGTTCGTTTCACTCACGTTTTCATCTTAGGTTTCAAATAGGGCATGGCTTCGGTTGTGCCCTTTTTGTTTTTACATTTGCTACATGGGCGACCAGATTCCAATACAAGACTTCCTCGTTGAACCCATTCAGGGAACCGACCTCATTGCCTTCTACAGAAAGAGCAATCCCAAAAGGCCGTTATATGTAAAATATAGCAGGCTACTTCAGATCCTCAGCGGAACCCTAAACACGTCTGGTCTCATATTACAAACCAATGGCGTCCTGAACCCAAGACAGGACTTAGCTAACCTCGTAGCGGGTTCCGGAATGACGATAACGGCGTTACCCAATGGCAACATCGTGTTCACGTCCAGCGGCGGCACGTCGTACATCACTTCGACTTCTAATACCGCCGATATCAACCTAAACGTTACTGGTGGAGCCCTGAGTGCTGTACTTACATCGGTGGGCACGGCTGGCACATACGGAAGCGGAACCCAAGTGCCACAAATAACCATAGATTCAAAAGGTAGGGTTACGGGCGTAACGCTTGTCACCATCAGTGCTGGTGGCGTGGGTACGGTTACAAGTGTAGGACTTAGTATGCCAGCGGCGTTTTCAGTAAGTGGTAGCCCCATTACGGGAGCCGGAACATTCACGGTTACTGGTGCTGGAACAACGGCGCAATACATTCGAGGCGACGGCTCACTTGCGGCCTTTCCATCGATTCCAAGCATAACACCAGCAGCTCTGTCAAAAGTAGATGACACCAATGTATCGCTTACTCTTGGTGGCACACCTCTT
>Ga0116158_10003691_pt1 | contig 13191 bp, 8 predicted proteins | sample AD_UKC052_MetaG_FD_89883 | JGI IMG/M metagenome (GOLD analysis project Ga0116158, IMG submission 89883) | Active sludge microbial communities of municipal wastewater-treating anaerobic digesters from USA - AD_UKC052_MetaG | ecosystem: Engineered > Bioreactor > Anaerobic > Digestate | place: USA... | reverse complement strand
TCACCGCCGGTTTCCCAACAACCGAATCGGCGATGGCCGCACCGCATCAGCCGCGGCGTTTCGAGATCTCGGTGGACGATCCGGGCCGATTCTCGACCGCACGAGTGCAGGCCATTCGGCACACCTTTCAAGATCATCCGTTGTTCCAACTGCCGGAGTTGGCCAAACTGGCTAAGGTTCTCTACAGCACGAAGCAGTGCCGTTTCATCATGCCAGGGGCCCGCCAGAATGCGCCGTTCGAGCATGACGCGGTTGACCCCGGCGGGCGTGGCATTGACGAAGTCTTCGCGCACATCGAGGAATCCGGCTCCTGGGTGGCGCTGTACAACGTCGAAACCCATCAACCCTATCGCGAATTGCTCGACGAGATTGCGGCCAATGTGCGCTCGCTCGTCGAGCCTCAGGAGCCCGGCATGTTCAATGTCGGGGGGTTCATCTTCGTCTCCGCGCCACCTTCGGTCACGCCGTTCCACATCGATCGTGAGAACAACTTCTGGCTGCAGATCAGAGGCCGGAAGACGATGAATGTATGGGAGCCAACCGACACTCACGTGGTGCCCACGGTCGATCGAGAGACGTTCATCGTGAATGCCAGTCTGGACAATGTCAGGCTCAAGGACGGATTCCGCGAACGCAGCCACGAGTTCGACGTAGGCCCGGGCGATGGCGTTTACTTCCCGAGCACGTCGCCGCACATGACGCGTAGCGAAACGGATTGGACGACGCCGGGTGACGGCGTCTCGATCAGTATCGGTGTCGTCTTCTACACGGATGTGACGCGCAGGGCGGCACACCTGCACATCCTGAACCGCTTCCTGCGCAAGCTGGGGGTGGTACCCCGCGCGCCGGGAGAGCGGCCCTGGGTCGATGCACTGAAGTACCCGCTGGCCTGGGCGCTGGTCAGCTTCAAGAAATCGTTTCGGGGCTACATTCGGGCCGGCATTTGAACTGCTCAGCGCTCGATTCGGATGATCCGGCCCTCGGGGCTGTTGGTGACGACATAAAGCCAACCGTCAGGCCCCTGGCGAACATCGCGAATCCTCTCCAGGAGGCCGGTCACCAGTCGCTGCTGTTCAATCACTTTGCGCCCGTCGAGTTTGACGCGCAGCAGCGCACGGCCGCGTAGATTTCCGATGAACATCTGGCCTTTCCAGCCCGGGTACCGGTCGCTGGTGAGGAAGGCCATGCCACTGGGCGCGATGGAGATGGGCCCCCACCACGTGACGGGCTGCTCCATGCCGCTCTTGGCCGTGCCCTCGCCGATTTTGGCGCTGTCCGCATATTCCGTCCCGTAGGTGATTGTCGGCCAGCCGTAGTTCTTTCCGCGCTCGATGACGTTGAGTTCGTCACCACCCTGAGGGCCATGGTCGGTAGCCCAGAGTTCACCGGTTTCCGGATGAAAGGCCATGCCCTGGATGTTGCGGTGCCCCCAGGACCACACCTGATGAAGCGCGCTCGGTGTCGACGCCAAAGGGTTGTCGGATAGCGCATTGCCCTGCACGTCCATGCGCAGAATCTTTCCGTGCGCCGAAGCGACATCCTGGGCGTCCCGCCGGGCTCCGCGATCGCCGAGTCCGACAAAGAGGCTGCCGTCTCGAGCGAAGACCAGTCTGGATCCGAAGTGCGAACCATCCTCTCTTTTGACGGGCTGCCTGAAGATCACACGGGCATCGGCGACCCTGTCGTCGATCAGTCGACCTCGGGCCACCGCCGTACTCCGCGCCTGCGGCGACGAATCCGACGACTCGGAGAACGACCAGTAGATCGTCCGGTTCACCGAAAAGCCCGGGTCGAGTACGACGTCGAGCAAGCCGCCCTCGTCGCCTGAGGCCACGGGCAAGAGCCCCGCCAGGGGCTCGCTCAAGGCTCCATTCGCCGAGACGATGCGCATCCGCCCCGGCCGCTCCGTCACGAGCATCCGGCCATCCGGCAGGAAGGCGATCGCCCAGGGGTGTTCCAGTCCCTTCGCCACCGTGACTGGCCGAAGGCCCTGCATGTCGAGCCTTCTGAGAACCTTGGGCGTCACCCAGGCGGCGAGGGCCAGTGCCACGATGGCAGCCAACAGCAGGATCCATCCTTTGCGCTTGAGCATCATCGATTGCCACTCCGTGCGGGCGCGGATTCTGCCAGACAGGCCGACCCCAATCGCCGGAGCGACGTGGGGGTTCGTTCGTGGGGGGCGGGCAAAAGTGTGTACTTCCGCACGCTGAATCACCTGCTGAAGCACGGCGCCATGACAGTACGACTGTGGGGGAGCCCCCCGCATGGAGGGTTGCGGCTGACATGGCGCCAAACATAATTCGTCACAAGTTGAAGGGTGCCAAGGAAGTAGCAGGTGACCCTCGCGATCCGATTCTGGCTGGTCGTCTGAGCGAGGTCTGGCTGACGCACCAGTTCACATTGCGACCACGCGGCATTTGCTGCTGCGGTACAGGAGACAGAATGTTCCGCGCCTTTCACCATCGTGCATACGCTGCAGTCCTTCTCGACGCCGGGATGGACGCCTTGCTGGGGTTCCTCGCCGTGCTGATCGCGGCTTGGACAATCAGTGCGGTGCCGATGAGCGAATTCGGCCAGACGCTGTCCAACCCGTCGGTGATGCTTGCTGCCTCGGGTTTCGCTGTCTGCATGGCGATGCTCCAGTCGTTCCTGGGTCTGTATCGCCAAGCGGGGCTGTCCTTCGCGTCCCAGCTCGCACGATTGCTCGTGGCGATGAGCATCGGTGGCTACTTGACCTATCTGGTTCTGAAGGAGGTCGGTTTCGATGGTCATCCGAGCCGTCTTGTCGGGTATTCCGTCGCGAACCTGATCTTCGCGATCCTCGTGGTCCGCGGCACGATCGTGCTGGTGCGCGCGGCCCAGGGGTCCAGCCGCGTGCTGATCGTGGGCACCGGCCCCGAAGCTGTTTCCGTGGCGAACGACCTGCGTCGCAGCTCGCGCGTGAGCGGCGAGGTGATCGGCTTCTACCCGACCCCGGCCGTGGCGCCTGATCAGAACATCGACGGCAAGCTGCTGCTTGACGCGCGAGTGCCGCTGGAACAACTGGCGCGCGAGCTCGAGATCGACTCGATCATCGTCGCCACACGCGAACAACGCGGTGGCGCGATGCCGATGGATCAACTGGTGATTTGCCGCTCCATGGGCATTCCGGTCATGGATCTCGCTGGCTTCTACGAGCGCACGCACGCCGAGGTCCCGCTGGACAGCCTGAAGGCCAGTTGGCTCGTCTACGGGCCGGGCTTCGTGCAGGGGCGTGTTCGCCAGGCGCTCAAGCGCGGTTTCGACATCGTGACCTCGTCGATTCTGCTCGTGCTCGCCTTGCCGGTGATGATCATTGCTGCCGTGGCGATCAAGCTCGACAGCCGCGGGCCCCTGATCTACAGGCAGGAGCGAGTGGGGCTGGGTGGTCGCAGTTTCATGTGCCTGAAGTTCCGCAGCATGTGTACGGACGCGGAGCGCGATGGCGTGGCGCGCTGGGCCACAAAGAATGATGCCCGCGTGACGCGTGTCGGGCGCATCATCCGCAAGGCGCGGATTGATGAACTGCCCCAACTGTTCAGTGTTCTCAAGGGCGAAATGAGCATCGTGGGGCCGCGCCCGGAACGGCCCAGTTTCGTCAAGGAACTGCAGAGCAAGGTCGCCTTCTATGACCTGCGCCATACCGTCAAGCCCGGCGTGACCGGCTGGGCGCAGGTTCGCTACTGCTACGGTGCCTCGGTCGAGGACGCGCGCCGCAAGCATCAGTTCGACCTGTACTACATCAAGAACAACTCCCTGCTGCTCGACATCGTGATCCTGATCGAGACGGTGAGCGTCGTGCTCTTCGGCGAAGGGCAGTAGTCCACTGGGCCTGCCGGCCTGGGCCGCGCCCTAGGGGGACAGATCGATCGGTGGGTGAGCCGATTCGACCTAAACTAGTAACGATTGGATGGAACTCGACGCGCAGCCAAGTCGGCCAGCGTGGCGGGGGTCCATTTCACTTGAACCAACGGCATCGGGGGCCTCGATATGGGAATGAACTTTTCGGTGACTTTCGCCAAGGTGTGGGCCGCCCTTGCCTTCGCGGTCGGTCTGCTCGGCCTGTCCGGGTGTGCGAGCAACAGCGGCTACGCGCCGGCGCCTGCTTCGGTACCGTCCGTCGAGCACAGATACAAGGTCGGTCCGCTGGACGTGCTGGCCATCACCGTCTGGAGAAACCCCGAGTTGTCCACCACGGTCACCGTGCGTCCGGATGGCCGCATCTCGATGCCGTTGATCGACGACGTGATGGCAGCAGGGAAGAACCCCAGCGAAGTCGCTCGGGAACTTGAAAAGGGTTTGGCCAAGTTGTTGCGTGATCCGTCCGTCACAGTCATCGTGAGCGGCTTCCAGGGCAACTACGGCGAGCAGATCCGCATCGTGGGTGAAGCGGCCAGGCCGCAGGCCGTGCCCTTCCGCCAGGAGATGACGGTTCTCGACGTGATGATCCAGGCCGGCGGTCTGACCGACTACGCCGACGGCAATGCCGCCGTGCTCGTGCGCGGCTCCGAGAAAGGCAGGCAGTACAGCTTGCGACTGAAGGACTTGCTCAAGCGAGGCGACATCTCTGCCAATGCGCCGGTCCTGCCGGGGGACATCATCATCGTTCCGCAAAGCTGGTTCTAAGCGGCATTTCGTCGCGGTGCAGCGTGTACCGCGACCTTACAGTGCCACTCGTACCGAAGTGGTGGCGCTACGATCGACGGCTGTCATTTTGTGCGCTGCAGCAGCGCAGGAAGTCCCGTGGTGGTGGGCTCACCGGGCTTCTGTCTTTGCAAGAGGATCATTGAGTTCCAAATGAACGACGCACTTCGTCTCGGCTTGATTCGAGCCAGTGGCGCATGGCGCTACCGTTGGGTCGGCGTGACTGTCGCCTGGGTTGTGGCGCTGCTCGCCGCGGCGGGCCTGCACTTCTTCAAGGATCGCTACGAAGCAAGTGCGCGTGTCCACGTGAACACGCAGACCGTGCTCAAGCCCCTGATGGCTCAACTGGCAGTTCAACCCGACATCGACCAGCAGGTGCGCATGCTGGCCCGGACGCTGATCTCCCGGCCGCGCATAGAACAACTGATCGACTCGCTCGACTTCGCGGAAAAGCAAGACGGCCCGCGCGTGCGCGAGCGGATCGTCAACGACCTCGTCGCCGCCATCAAGCTTGAAGGCAGCACGTCGGGAAACCTGTACACCATCAGCTATCGCGATCGCGATCCCGTCCGTGCAAGGCGGCTGGTGGAAACCTTGGTCAACCTCTTCGTCGAATCGAGCGCGGTCAGCAAGCGCCGCGACTCCGAGCGTGCACGCGAGTTTATCGACGAGCAGATCGTCGAGAACGAGAAGAAGTTGACCGAGGCCGAGTCGCGCCTGAAGGACTTCAAGCTGAAGAATTTCGGCATGTCCGGCGCGACCAATCAGGACTTCTTTGCACGGATGGCAACGACGTCGGACGAAGTCAATCGACTCCGCCTTGAACTGAACGCCGCTGAACAGGCGCGCGATGCGTTGAAGCGAGAGCTCAGTTCCGAGGCGCCGCAGTTGCCTGCGGAGGCGTTGCAGGCACGTGCGCCTATGGCGCCGAGTGAGCTCGAGACTAGACTCGACGCTCAGCGTCGAATTCTGGATGACCTCCTGCGTCGCTTCACCGAAGTCCACCCGGACGTGATTGCCGCGCGGCGCAACATCGCCCAGATCGAGCGGCAGCGCAAGGAAGAATCAGATGCGGCGCGAAACGGCGCACGCGGGATGGCGCCGACGAATCCAGTATTCCAGCAACTGCGTGTCTCGCTCGCGCAGGCGGAGGCACAGGTGGCTTCGCTGCGTTCGCAGCTTGGTGTTCAGCAGGGGCGGCTCGATCTGGTCCGCAGCCAGGCCTCGAAGATGCCGCAGGTCGAGGCGGAACTGGCGCAGCTCAATCGTGACTACGACGTCATTCGCCGCAACTACCAGCAGCTGGTCGAGCGGCGTGAATCGGCCTCCCTCGGCATCAAACTCGACGACTCCGCGCAACTGGCCGACTTCCGGATCATCGAGCCGGCGATGGTCGCACCCAAACCGGTATTCCCATCGCGCAGCGTTCTGGCACTCGCGGCGGTGGTCGCGTCTATTGCCACTGGCATCGCGGCAGCATTCGGCATGACATTCGTGTTCCCGGCCTTGTTCGACGAGAAGCAACTGCAGGCGGTCACCGATCGCCCGGTCATCGGCAGTGTGTCCGTCGTGCTCGACAGTGCCGGTCAGCGGGCTCACCGGTGGCAGATGTTCCAGTTCGGCGGCACGGCTGGGCTGCTGATCTTGGCCAGCGTGGCGTGGCTGGGCTGGGTGGTCGTGAGCAGCAGAATCTAATCCGGGGCATCCGTGAGCATCATCGAACAGGCAACAAAGCGACTGGAGCAACTGCGCCAGGCCGGCGTCGAAGTGTCCTGGCAGCAGCAGACGGCTGTTCCAGCAGCCGGTGCATCGGCAGACGTCGCTGCCCGCGCATCGCGGCGAGAGGCGGGCGATGCGCTCGTCAAGAACACGCCCGCCGAACCGACGTCGCCGCCCAAGGCATCGAAGTCGATCGAACTCGATCTCCAGAAGTTGGCGGAGTCACTCATGCTGGTGCCGGGCAATCCGCACCAGGAGCTCGCTGCCGAGTTCCGTGGAATCAAGCGACCACTCGTCGCCAACCTCGTCAGCGGGGCCGGCGCGGCGCTTCCGGGCAGCAATCTCATCGTGGTGACAAGTGCCGTGCCGGGCGAAGGAAAGACCTTCTGTGCGATCAATCTGGCCCTCAGCATGGCTGCGGAGGTGGATAAGACAGTGCTGCTGGTGGATGCCGATGTGCTGAAGCCCTCCGTGGCAAGCCGACTCGGTATCGAGGCCCGCGCGGGCCTGCTGGACTTGCTGGCGAATCCGGCCATCGACCTGTCCGACGTGTTGTTGAAGACCAATATCCCGAAATTCACCGTGCTGCCGGCCGGCAAGCCGCGCGCCGACTCGGCGGAACTGCTGGCGGGTGGTCACATGAAGCAGCTCTTCGATGAACTGGCCCAGCGCTACCCGGATCGCATCATCATCGTGGACGCCCCGCCCCTGTTGCCTACGACCGAGGCGCGTACGCTGGCGACCCGTGCAGGGCAGGTTGTGATGATCGTCGATGCCGGAAGCACGTCGCAGGGCGTCCTGACCGAGGCCTTCGGGACGATCAAGGACTGCAAGAACGTGATGTCGATCCTGAATCGCCGCAGCGGCATCCTGCGCAACTATGGCAATGGTTATGGCTACGGCGACTGACCGTCGAGCCGGTTTGTCGAGACTCGGCCCGTTGGCCGTCCTGATCGGGCTGGGTGCCTTGGGCGAGCATGTAGGCGCGCAGGCGTTGCGCGTTCAGCCGGAAGTCGAGAGTACGGTCACCGTGACCAACAACGCCTCGTTCACGTCCCGTGACCAGGCCCAGTCCGACACGATCATCAGTGTGAATCCGCGCCTTCATGTGACCTCTCGCGGGGGGCGGGCTGCAATCGAGGGGACCTTCGGACTCGAGGCTGTCACCTACCTCAACAACGCGCAGGACTCGATCGTCCGCCCGCGTGGCTCGCTCAGCCTGCGAAGTCAGCTGGTCGAGCGTTTGATGTATCTCGACGCATCGGTGACTGCGGATCGCATCAGCGCAGATCCCTTTGCAGCACGGCCGGAGAGTGCGACTGCATTCAACGACTACACGCAGATGCGGTACCGCTTCACGCCGTATGTCGAGCGCGAACTGACGCCGTCGCTGTCCTTGCTGGCTCGAACAGATCACATCATCACGCGGCGCGTGGGTTCTGCCACTGGTGCGGCCTCGACCGAAGTGGCGCGTGATTCGCACGAGCAGGAGCAGACCCTGCGTCTTGCGCAGCGCCCGCAGCCATTCGGTTGGACTGCTGAACTGACCCGTCAGGAGACTCGACTTCGCTACTCGGACCAGGCGATCTTGACGCAGACCGCCGCGCGGGCGATCGGCACCTACGCCGTCGGACCTCAGTTGATCGTGGGTGTCAGCGTCGGCCGAGAGAACAACGAGTATTCGCTGATCGACCGTTCTGATTCGATCGTGGGTGTCCGGTTCAACTGGCAGCCGAACGAGCGTGGTGAAGTGAACGCATCGCTCGAGAAGCGCTTCTTCGGCACGGGGGGTGACCTCGAGTGGCGCCAGCGCTCGCCGTTCCTCGGCTTCTCCATCCGGGCGAACCGCATGCCGGTGGCCCAGTCCGGCTCCCATCTCTTCGGCGCAGCCGGCGACAATCTCGTGAGCTTGCTCGACGGGGTGCTGACGACCCGCTATCCCGACCCCGGCCAACGCAGCACGGCTGTGAATGACCTGGTTCGACAACTGAACCTCCCAGGCACCTTGACTGGCCCGGTCGAGCTGTACACGAGCTATGCCCAACTGCAGGACAACGTCTCCGCCACCGCACTCTTCTTCGGGCGCCTGACGACGGCGTCCGCGACCGTCTTCGGCCGCAGGCGCACGCGCCTGGCAGACGTGGAGGATGTCCTCGCGCCGGCGTCGCTGTCATCCGACAACCTTCAGTACGGCGTCGAGATCGACGTGTCGCGGCGCCTGTCCCCGGTGCTGACGGCCGACGGCGGCGTTCGCTATACGCGCATCGAAGGCCTCGGCATCCGCGACGGGCAGGCCAGCCGCGACGCCGCGATCCGCTTCGGCATGACCCGGATCGTGAGCATCAACACCCGAGTCAGCGCGGGGCTGCGATACCAGACGGTGTCGTCGTCCGTGACGAGCCCGGCGAACGAGATGGCTGTCGTCGGTGCCCTGCTGCACCGGTTCTGAACCAATTCCATGTACGAATCGCATTTCGGGCTGAGTGCCCCTCCGTTCCAGCTCAGTCCCGACCCGAGCTTCTACTTCGACAGCAAGGGCCACAGCAATGCGTTGGCGTACCTGCGGTTCGGGGCCTACCAGGGCGAGGGCTTCATCGTCGTCACCGGAGAGATCGGCGCGGGCAAGACGACGCTGGTGCGGGCGCTGCTGTCCGAGCTGAATACCGACAAGGTCGTCGCAGCTCAGGTGGTGAGCACGCAACTCGAGGCCGGCGACTTGCTGCGTTCGATCCTCACCGCGTTCGGCGTGAGCTCGGCCGGTCTCACGAAGGCCCAGCTGATCGCTTCGCTCGAGGCCTTCCTGACCCTCCTGGCAACACGCGGCCAGCGAGCGCTACTGATCATCGACGAAGCCCAGAACCTGAACCTGGAGGCTGTCGAAGAGATGCGCATGCTGTCGAACTTCCAGTTCGATCAGCATGCACTGCTGCAGAGCTTCCTGGTGGGGCAACCCGAATTGCGGCGCCTGCTGCAGTCGAAATCGATGGAGCAGTTGCGACAGCGTGTCATCGCATCCTGCCACCTCGGGCCGCTCGATCTGCCGGAAACCCGCGCCTATGTCGAACACCGGCTGCACAAGGTGGGCTGGCAGGACAGACCGCATTTCGAGCCCGAGGCCTTCGACGTGATTCATGCGGCGACGGGCGGCATTCCGCGTCGCATCAACGTCCTGTGCAACCGGGTCATGCTGGCGGCCTTCCTGGCTGAGGACGACCAGATCACTGCAGACTCGGTGAAGGGCGTGGCGGACGATCTTCGCGCCGAAGTCGGGGAGCAGGCCAGCGTGGGTCAGGCGCCTCGCGGGCCGGTTGCCGCGCCATCGGCCGTCAAGGCGTTGCCTTCGGCTGCGGAGGTGATGAGGCTTCACCGCACGCCGGGCGCGAAGCCTGAGCGGCCCGTGCTCCTGGTGGCTGACTCACCGATTGACTACCTGAAGTTGCGCGCCCTCGCGGCCAGGCTCGAAGCCGCGGGCTCGACTTGCGCGCCGGTCGTCGTTTCCTCGCGCAGCCTGCGCGATGTGCGCAGCGATGAGGCCGCTGCCGACGCGTTGCCGGCGCCCATGCTCGAAGTCTGTCTCAATGCAGGCACGAGCGAGGGTGCGGAGATGGTCGCGCAGGTTCTGCTTCGCTTCGACGCCCAGATCGTCGATCTGGCCCCTGCGGCCGTGGCCGTCATCGGCAACGGCGATGCCGTGCTGGCCTGTGCTCTGGCTGCGAACATGCGAGGCATCCCGTTGCTCCGCCTCGATGGCGGACTGCGTGACGTGCCCACTTCGTCGCTGGGCGGTGCCAATCCTGCGCTGGTCGATCGGCTGGCTTCGGCGGTATTCACTCGCAGCGTGAACTCGCATTACGCGCTGTACCGTGAAGGCATTCCGTCGGAACGCGTGCAGTGTGTCGGGAGTCTGTTCGGCGCCGTGCTCGAGTCCACCCGTGCAGCGCTGCCGGAGGCGGCAGAAGTGCTGCGTCGATTCGGGTTGCCCACTTCGGCGCTCGACACCGCCCGGCCCTTCGCCTTGCTGTCGCTGACCGCGACCGCGGGGGCTTCGATGGCCAGCCGTCTCGAGGCACTCTTTGCTCACGCCAAAGGAAGCATCCCGATGCTCTGGGTCGCCGATCGGTCGACGGCCGATGCGATCCGCACGGCCGCGCTCGAGAGCCGGCTCGAACGCCATCGCGTCACGCTGCTGCCGTCGCTCGGACTTCTCGATGGTCTGGCACTGATGTCGCGCGCGAGCCTGGTGATCGGCGACGCGAGGGCAAGGTGGGTCGAAGAGGCGGCCTGCCTCGGCAAGCCCTACCTGGAACTGGCTGACGATGGTGCCAATGCTGCGTCCTTGGCTCTGGCCGTCGACGAAATCCTCGCCGGAGAACAGGTTGCGGGCGAGCCTACTGCCGACCAGCGAGCGGCCGAGGCGGTGCTGCAGTGGCTTGCCGCACTCGATACCGAGCCGGTGCACGGCGCGCGAGCAGCGCAGGAGCCGGGCCGGAAGCGATGAGGATCGCGCACGTCGTCGAGAGCCTGGATATCGGTGGTCTGGAGCACGTGGTCGTGGCGCTCGCCGCTGCCCAGCATGCACGTGGCAACGAGGTGCGCATCATCTGCCTGTGGCGGCGTGGCGCCCTGGCGGAACGTGCCGAACTTGCGGGTGTGCGTGTCGAATGCTGCGACAAGAAGTCGGGCCTGGACGCTCAGGCGCTGCGGCGCATGAGGACGCTGCTGCGCGAATTCGCTGGCGACGTCCTGCACACGCACAACCCGATGGCCCACTACTACGCCGTCGCAGCGGCGCTGGGCCTGGGCATTCCCCGGGTGCTCAACTCCCGCCACGGCATGGGCTCCGGTGAGCTTTCGGCGCGTCGCGAGAAGCTCTATCGGCTGGCGCTGCTGGCCACCGACCATGCGGTCAGCGTCTGCGAAGCGGCGCGGCAGCGCTTCGTCGCGCACGGCGTGATGCCGGCGCGCAAGGCCAGCGTGGTGCGCAACGGCATCGACCTCTCGCGGTTCGTTGCGCGCAATGCGGCCGCTGGCGCCGCCTTGCGCACGGCACTGGGGCTGCCCGACGAGGTTGTCCTGTTCGGCACGGTCGGTCGTCTGAACGAGGCCAAGCAGCAGGGTCGGTTGCTCGTCGCCCTGCGCACCCTGCTCGATACCGGCGTGCCCGCGGCCCTCGTCATCGCTGGCGACGGCGAGCTGCGAGCCGCACTCGAGACGCAGACGGACAGTCTGGGCCTGCGCGAACGCGTCAGGCTTCTCGGAGCGCGCAACGACGTGCCGGACCTGCTCGCAGCGATGGATGTCTTCGTGTTGCCGTCGCGCACGGAGGGCTACTCGCTGGCGCTTGTCGAGGCCAGCGCCGCGGCCCTGCCGATCATCGCGACCGCCGTCGGTGGCAATGCCGAGATCGTGCACGACGGCGTCACCGGCCGGGTCATTCCGGCGGGCGACGACGAGCGCCTCGCCGCCGCCATGCGCGAATTTGCGCTGGATGCCCCGAGGCGCGCGTCGCTGGGTGCGCAGGCGCGAGCCTGGGCCCTGCGGGAAGGCTCGCTCGACGCCATGTGCGATGGCTACCAGCGCCTGTACGGCGAGGCCGCGCAATCCTCGGCCGCCCGCCTGCGCGATGGCATCTCGGCCTAGGTCGAGCCCATCGTCATGTCCTTGCGCGTTCTGATCGTCACCAACCTCTTCGCCGACCCGTTCAACGCGTCGCGCGCCACCTTCAATCAGCAGCAGTTCGGCCGTCTGGCCGAGCAGGTCGACCTCACGGTGATGGTGCCCGTGTCGTGGCTGGAAGTGATCAGGCAACCTCTGGCGTACCGACGGTTGCGGCGCCAGACGCTCGAGCGGTGGCCGTTTGCCGACTACGTGATCTATTGGTACGTGCCGGGCGTCGGCCGGCGATTTCACGCGGCCTTCCTGTTTCTCTCGCTGCTGTTGCAGCGCCTGCCCACCTTGCTTTTCAGGCGCTGGGATTGCCTGTTCGGCAGTTGGGGCTACCCCGATGCCGTCGCCGTGGCTGCCGTCGCGAAACTGACCGGCGTACCGATGATCGCGAAGGTGCACGGCTCCGATGTCAACGTGTTCACGCGAGAGCCCGCACGGCGAGCGCAGATCTGCTGGGCGCTGAACCATTCGCGCCACGTGGTGGCCGTCAGCCAAGCGCTGGCGGACCGGCTCGCCGAACTGGGCGTCGACCCGGCGCGAACCACGGTGCTGTACAACGGGGTCGACCCGGTGCGCTTCCATCCCGTTCCGCGCGCGCAAGCCCGGCGTGACTTGGGGTTTGCCGACGATGAACGGGTCATCCTGTATGTCGGCAACATCCTGGCGAGCAAGGGTTGCATGGATCTGATGGAGGCGTTCGGGCAACTGCGCGAGCGCCTGCCGGGCCTCACGCTGGTCTACGTCGGAGCTGGGCCGCTGGTGCGCGCACTGACGGAACGGGCGGCCGCGATGGGGGCCAGCGACCGAGTCCGCTTCGCCGGCAGGCTGGCGCACGAGGAGATCGTGCAGTGGTTCGGTGCCGCCGACGTCTTCTGCCTGCCCAGCCATGCGGAGGGCGTGCCCAACGTCGTGCTCGAATCGATGGCCTGCGGTACGCCGGTGGTCAGTACTCGCGTGGGTGGCATTCCCGAGGTCCTGCCCGACTTTGCCGGCGCGATGGTGCAGGCCCAGGATACGGCCGCGCTCGAAGCGGCATTGTTCACAGCATTGCACACCGAATGGGACCGCGAACGCATCGTCGAACATGCACGTGGCTTCGATTGGGATAAAAACGTGACCCGGCTGCGAGAACTGATCGAGCAC
>Ga0116158_10003689_pt1 | contig 13193 bp, 11 predicted proteins | sample AD_UKC052_MetaG_FD_89883 | JGI IMG/M metagenome (GOLD analysis project Ga0116158, IMG submission 89883) | Active sludge microbial communities of municipal wastewater-treating anaerobic digesters from USA - AD_UKC052_MetaG | ecosystem: Engineered > Bioreactor > Anaerobic > Digestate | place: USA... | reverse complement strand
GGTCGCCGCGTGCACTGGCTCGAGCTCTTCTTCGACCTGGTGATGGTCGCCTACATCGGGCAGATCGCCCACACTATGCACGGGGATCCATCCTGGATCGATGCGGTCGCGTTCACCGCGTTCCTGGCCGCAGCATCTCGCGGTCGTGGAGGACGACCTCGTCGTGGCGGGACGGGGGAGCTCGCAGGTTGTCGCCCTCACCCTGGTCGACGGGGTTCCGTCGTCGGCGCCACGGGTTCTCTTCGACTGCCCGGGCGCGGCCTGGATCCTTCCCGAGCACGCCTCGACGGGATGACCGTTCGCCTGACCACCGACGCTTGACTTCGCCATCTGCTATCGGTGACGCCGAGCGCCTAGGCTCATCCTGAGATCGTGCCTGCCCGCCGCCGCTCGCTCTGGAGGTTCCCGCCATTTCCATGACACAGCCCGGACCTCGCCCGGGTCGCCGCGTGCACTGGCTCGAGCTCTTCTTCGACCTGGTGATGGTCGCCTACATCGGGCAGATCGCCCACACTATGCACGGCGATCCATCCTGGATCGATGCGGTCGCGTTCACCGCGTTCCTGGCCGCAGCATGGTAGGCCTGGGTGAACGCCATGGTCACCATGAACCTGTTCGGTGCGCGGATCACCCCGTCACTGGTGCTGGGGGTCACGATCGCCATGATCGCGATCGGTGTCATGGCTGCTGCCGTTCCGGAGGCTCTGGGCGATCGGGCTGCTGCATTCGCGGTTGGCAATGCCGTGATCCGACTCGTGTGGGCCCTGCCCTGGTTCACGAAGCGCCGACTCGTGGGGGTGCCGTGGTGGCGGCCCGTGCTCTACAGCGTCGTTCCCGCCGTGCTGTGGCTGGTGTCGATCTGGATCGCGCCGCCCTGGCAGTACCTGCTGTGGGCGTTCGCCGTGGCGATCGAGATCGTGCTGCTGAGTTTCATGGGAGGACAGCGGGCGTGGCTGAGAGACGCGCTCGACGTGGATCATCTGGTCGAGAGGGTGGGCCTGCTCGTCGTGATCGTCTTCGGGGAGTCGATCCTGACCGTAATCACGGAGCTGGACGGCCACTGGACCATCGTCTCGGGGCTGATCGCCGTCATCGGATTCGCGGGAGTCTCGATGCTCGCGGGCATCTACTTCGGCTACGCCACCCCGGCGGTCGAGCGCGGGCTCCGACGGCTTCAGGTGCAGGGAAGCGTCAGCGGTCTGCGCGACGCCGTGATGTACCTGCCGTTCCTCCTCGTGGCCGGCGTGACGCTGTTCGCCTCTGGCCTCGGAACGGCCGTGGCCGAGGCGGGGCACGAGCTGCCGACGGGGGCCGCAGTCTGTCTCAGCGCGGGCATCAGCCTGTTCTTCGTGGCCAGCGCAGCGGAGTCAGTGCGGTTCGGAGCCCCCTGGCGCCGAGTCATGGTGTGGGGGCCGGCGGGCATCCTGTTGCCGTGGGTGGTCGTGCCGCTCGCGGTGCAGGTGACCGCGGAGGTGGTGGTCGTAGCATCCGCTGCGATTGTCGGACTGGTATTCGCCCTGACCGTCGTCAACGCGCGACGCGTGCGCAGGTTGGCCGGGGAGACCTAGGCCGCCGACCGCAGCTGGCCCCGAAGTATCGAGTCGCCCGAGTGCTCGGGGTTGCCGTCGATCGGCTCCTCCGAGATGTCCACGAGGTCGTAGCGGGTCAGGTCGAGGCCGTCGGGGATGGTGAACCGGCCAGTGTCGCCGCGCACGACTCCGAGACTCACCAGCTGCGAGGTGTCCGAACTGATCAGCCAGACCTCCCGGAAGCCCCCCTCGGTGGCAGGCGCCTGGAATGTGACATCCACGAACCGCGCGCCGGCCGCCGTCTGCTCGACGACCGCGGAGCCCGTCGACCCGACCCAGGCAGGGAAGGCGTCCAGTGTTGCGGAGGCCAGCAGCGTCACGGGCGCGGGTTGCAGCGCCCACAGGGTCACCCCCACTCCACCCACGAGTACGACCACGGCGGCGGCAACCGCGAGAAGACGACGGGCGAGCCGCGGCCGCAGCGGAATGACCGGTGCGGGCGCCGCTACCTCGGCCTGGATCGACCTCCACACACGCTCGTCGGGCTGCAGAAGTTCTCCCGCATCGAGAGTGGAGCGCCCAACCGCGGCCGCGTGGGCGAGGTTCTCCAACTCGGACCGGCAGTCGGCGCAGGCGGCGAGGTGACCGCGATCCGACTCGGTGCCCGCATTCTCGCCGAGGGCCAGCAGGGCGAGTACGTCAGGATCGATGTGTCGCATGAGTCACCTCCAGTCGGGTTCGCATCCGCTGCAGGCTGCGACGGATGTGGCTCTTGACCGTGCCCAAGGGTATCCCCAGGCGGGTCGAGATCTCGTTGTGCGTGAGGTCGTCGTAGAACGCGAGTCTCATGACGTTCTGGGCGTCGGGCTCGAGTTGGGCGATCTCGTCGGCGACGAGCAGAGTGTCAGCGAGATCGACCGGCTCGGTCATCCACTCGCTCGGTGTCGAGACGGCCGCCAGCTGTTCCTGCAGGCGGCGGATGCGCGCGCGAGCTTCGTGCGTGTCGGCGATCTTGTTCTTGGCGATTCCCACCAGCCAGGCCGAGAGCCGGGAGCGCGCGGGGTCGAAGCGGGAGCGCGAGGTCCACGCCGCGACGAAGGTCTTCTGGGTGACATCCTCGGCGTCGCCGATGTCGCCGAGCGACCGCACGGCGAGGGTGTAGACGAGGGGCGACCAGCGACGGTAGGCGTCCTCGAGCGCGCGGTCGCCACCCGCCGCGAAGTCGCGGGCGATTCGATCGTCATCGAGTTCGGTCATGATCCCTGACTCAGGATCCCACGGGAACCGCGATGACGACCACGTTGTCGCTGTAGGTGAGAGTGTCATAGTCGAACTGACCTCCGCAGGTGATGAGGGCGAGGCGCTGGGCGCCGGCTCTGTCGAAGATGTCTGTGACGGGCAGCTGGGCCTTGGGGATGCTCGTGATCGATTCGACCTGGTAGGTCACGGATGACCCGCCCGCCACCGTCACGATGATCTGAGCACCGCTGCCGAGGTTCCTCAGGTCGGCGAACGGGCCGAGGCCGTACTCGAGCGAGTCGACGTGCGCCGCGATCACGGTCGTGCCGGTGTCGCTGAACGGGTCGGATCCGTAGCTGTACCAGCCTGCGACGTCCACGTTGGCGGGGATGTCCATGAGCCCGTCGGGCCGAACGCCGACGGGTACCACGGGAACCGAGATGCCCGCATCCGGAATGTCGACGGTGACCGGAGGCTGTGCCTGCCGGGGCGCCTGGAGCAACGCACTCGACCGCGGGATGTCAGGCACGGCAGCGCTGGGGGCCGTGCTGGTCGGCTGTGGTGCGGGCTGCACGGCCGGAGTGGTCGTGCAGCCCGCGAGAAGGAGCACCGCGGCGGCGGCGCAGATCAGTCGCTTCATCGTGGTGCTCCTTCCTGGGGTGCTAAACGGGCGTCAGTCGGTTTCGCGAGCGGAGCGAACGCGTGCTCCCGCGAAGCCGGCGACCAGCAGCAGCGCGAGCGCCGCGGCGATGCTCAGGCCGATGGCCGTCGGGCTGTTGTCGGCAGCAAGGCCGGCGCTTCCCGTGTTGACGCCACCCGGGTTGGAGTGCAGACCCGAGATCGACTGGGTGATGAGCTGCAGGTCGTCGCCCGTGCCGACTGCGTAGACGATGAGGTTGACGCCCTCGGCCACGCTGATGTCGGCAGCGGTGCCCGACGTCGGAATGATGATCGGCGTCGTGGTTCCGGGCCCAGCGACACCAGCGGTGTAGTCGCCCACCGGGAGGTCCCCCTTGAACTCCTCGCCATTCTCGAAGTCAGCGCCGAACGGGTTCGCCCCGTTGACCACGACCGCGACCGCACCGGCTTCTGCTGCGTGACGCACGGTCACGCGGCCCTGCCCTGCGGCGATGGTCGAGATGTCGTTCACGTACACGCCGAGCGTCGGAGTACCCGAGGCGTCGTACTGCGCGACCAGCGACACGCTCTTGTTCGCAGGAACCTCCGCCGCAGGCACGTCGATGGCCGGGGTGTCGGTCGCGGGGTCGGCATTGGCGGCGAAGACCTGGATCTTGTAGTCGCCAGCTGCGAGGTCGAGCGGACCGGCGATGCCCGTAGCGCCGAAGGTGAAGTCCTCGAGCGTGAGCGCGTCGTCCACGTAGACGTCGACGACAAGTCCGGGGATGCCGTGCACGACGTAGACGTCAGAGCTCGACGATGAGATCGCCTGGGCGGGCGCGGCGACGCCGACCGTGGCGAGAAGTCCGACCGCGAGGCCGGAGAGAATCTTGTACCGCATGATGTCCTCCTTGGGGCAGGCGGACTTCGCCTGTCATGTAGTACTTCTCGCTGAGAGGTGGTTTCGGATGCAGCTGGCCCAAACTTTTTCCGAATTGTGTGTCCAGAGCTCATGGATTGCAGTGATCGCAGTACCCCGGGTCGGCAACGGTGACGGTGCGAGGGCGACGTTCCTGGTGCCCGCAGCCGCCGCATCCGTCGATGTCGGCGGCGATCAGGTCTGTCGCGCGCCCGCACTGCGCGCACGGCACGCCCCGCTCCGGCGCGACGCGGCCGAAGCCGGGGGAGGCGCAGCGCGGGCAGGGCGTGGCGAGACGCAGCGCCATCCGTTCACAGAGGGCACGGATGCGGTGCGCTCGCAGCGGGGAGCGGTGCGCCCGGTAGTCCGCGATCAGCGTCACCATGCTGCCCTCACCGAGGGATCGCTCCACATGCCGCTCCAGCTCGCCGAGCGTGGGGATGTCCTTGACGATCGACAGACCGTTGTCGTCGACTGCGCGAAGCGTGAGGCCCTGGGCGGGAAACCCGATGGCGTCGGCGAAGGCGACTGCCTCGGCAGCGCTGTGGACAGTGCCTCCCGGGGGCAGAGGCCAGTCCATCGTCGATGACTCGACGAGTTCCAACCCGCGCTCGGAGTCGATGAACAGAAGCAGCTCGGTGTTCTCGACTCCCAGACCGAGCAGCGAGGTGAAGCTGCCCTCCGAGGCGAGCGCGAAGGGCACGCCCGAGATCTGCATGGCCAGCCGGGCTTTCACCAGCGCCGCGTGGTACGGGCTGAGGGTGCGGGGGATGTCACCTGCGAACGTGCCGAACTGGTCGGTGTCCAAATGTTCCGGCGCGACGACCGTTGCACCGAGCAGTTCGGCGAAACTGTCGTCGGCAAGACGCTGCTTGTCGTGCATCGTCGCGAAGACGATCGCGCTGCCGTCGTAAGGCGAGCGTCGCGCCGTCACTGGAAGTACTCGGGCCGACTCACGTAGGTGTCGGCCACGAACATGACGCCGCTCGACATGCTGAGCAGCTCGCGTACCGCGTCGATGAGCGCCTCGGCGCGATCCTCGGGCAGCACGGTGATGAGCATGGTGAGCGTGTCGTACTCGTTGAACAGCAGCGCGCCGGAGTGCGGCCCGTGGTGTCCGATTCCGGAGACTCCCGACACCGACGTGTATCCGGTCGCACCCGCGGACGAGATGAGCTCGCGAATGGCGGGCGCGTCGCGGGCGGGAACGATGACCTCGAGCCGGGTCATCCGTGTGAGGTTCTTCATTGCTGCTGTCCTTCCGTGTGCGGGGTGTGGTCGAGGCTGTCCCAGCCGTAAGCGGTGTAGCGCAGCCAGGGCGAGGCGCTGGTGCTGCGCGCCGTCAGGGAGATCCACTCGTTGTCGAGGAGGTTGCGCAGCACCTGGTTGCCCGAGATAATGCGCCCGATGCGGTCGATCGGTGCCTGCACGATCACCGACAGCCGCAGAGGTTCGTGCAGCAGGTCGCTTCCCAGACCGACCGACTGCCAGGGGAGGCCGCGGCGCAGGTCCCCGCCGTGGCCGGAGAGCACGCCGATGGTTCCGATCGCGTTGTGCACGGTCTTGGTCCCCGCGCCGAGGGTCGCCGGGTTCAGCGCCGAGAAGTAGTACTGGTGGTTGATCCACTGCGCCACGATCAGGGGTGCCGTCATGATCGTCTCCAGCGCGGTGCCGTCCGGATCCATGTCCGCCCGATACGAGTGCAGGAAGACCCGGCGCTCGAGGTCGCAGCCACGACTGATCTCCCGTGGACCGATGATCATCGCCGCGTTGCCGAGAAGGCCGAGCTCGGGGTAGACCTCGGCCCAGTCGTGGGCCCTTCGTCGTACCTGCGCCGGGGTCGTGCGGGAGTGGGAGCCCGGCAGCAGGCTGGCCCGCTCGACTGTGAGACGGTCGCCGGCATCCCGTTGCTGCGACAGGAACTCCTGCACCCGGGCGGCGTGCGTCGCCGGGATCAGGTGCGGGTCGAGCATTCGCAGCTCGTCAGTCACTGTGTTGTGCTCGGCCGCGACGAAGTGCGTGTCGTCCGGGATGTCGATCCCCCGCTCACGCAGCGACGAGCGCACGAGCGGGTCATTGAAGATGGATGCCGCGGCGCGCGCATTCGCTGCCCCGGGGTTGCCGCCGCAGGCGCCGCAGTCCAGCGCCGACTCGTAGAGGTTGTTGGTGGAGAGGGAGCCATGCCCAGCGAGCACGATCAGAGGGGCGAACCGGTCCAGGCCCATCATGCGTACGGCGGTCTCCGCGAGCGAGACCCGCTCCTCCGGAGTGAAGGAATCCGCAACGGTCACCTCGGTCGCGGGGGCGCGGCGGCCGGGCGACAGAAGCCGAGCAAGTCGCCCGTCGAGGCCGGGCGCGAGGGTACGCAGGGCACTGCGCGCTCTGTAGAACCAGCCGGCGGTCTCGGCGAGCGCGAACGGGGTGGCCGTCGCCTCGTCGGCGACTCGCGTCGCGCTGGCCAGGGCATCCCACCGACGCCCCGCCGACACCGAGCGGTCGGCGCCCGCCTCGTCGACGGGCCGTTCGCTCACGTGGTGTCGTGGAGCCAGCAGGGCGGGCAGGGCGTCAACCGCGCCCCTGGCGGCGTAGCGGGAGAAGCGGATGGGCACCCCGAAGAAGCCAGCGAACCCGAAGGTCTCGACGTCGTCGTCGCGCTCGAGCTGCCGGCGCATCCCTTCGGACCGGGGGTCGATGCACATCACCAGTTGCACGCGGGGCCGGTCCTCGGGCGGCTCGGCCACCTGCAGCCCTGCGAGCAGCGGTCGCCGGTAGGACTCCTCGTAGGTGAGCTGCCAGGTCAGTGGGTGTTCGGTCGGCGGATGCTCGGCAAGCACCCGCGCGATCAGTGCGACCACGTCGGGGTCCGGGTCGCCTCCGACGATCTCGCGGGCAACCCGCTCGGCCCTCGCCAGCGTCTCCTCGAGCGCTGAGGGCTTGGGACGCGTGGCTTCACTCGGCGACGTGCCGCGCCCGAGCTCAGCGATCAGGGTCAGACGCACCGCGAGGTAGGAGGTCAGATCGACGTCGCCGACCTTCTCGGCACGCCACTTGATGTGCCCGACCCAGCCCGGCAGTGACCGCAGGTGTGTGCGCAGCACCTCGGTGGTCGACGAGCCGCTGACACCGAGCGCGGCGAGGGCGTCGGCGAGTGCGAGATCCGGCTCCGCGGGTAGCTCGCGGATCCGGCGCCGAACCCGCCGGGGCAGGGAACGGTCGCCGGGGGCTAGCGCTCTCCACGCTCCGTAGAAGCCGCGGTCGCGGTGCGGCATGGCCCACAGCGGGTCCGGGCTGAGGTAGGCCGACAGCCACGCCGAGAGGTAGTCGTCGACGGGGTCGGGGTCGAGCTCGTCGGCGGGCCGGGGTGCTGGCGCCGCGGCATCCGCTCGCATCGTCAGGTCGAGGGCGGCGATGTGGCTCGCGGTGGTGGGTCGGCCGTCGATGGTGAGGCTGCGCGAGAGGGCGGGAACGCGCCGCTCGAGTGCGGTGGTGAGGTCGTCGAGAGTGATTCGTCCGCGCTCCAGGTCCGCCAGATAGTCGGCGATGGGCCGGGTGTGACTGACTCCCGCACTCGATCCGAACGGCCGTGACTCGGCCCCGGCGAGCGGGTTCACCGCGATGAAGGAGTCGAGCGGCCAGGCGGGAACGACGTCGTGCGCGGCGGTGGCCACCTGGGCGCGAAGCAGGAGACTCATGCGTGCAGTCCTTTCGAGGTGTTTAGGTCGAGGTGCAGTCGGGGAATCGAGGCGGTGAGGCTTCGGGTGTAGGTGCAGCGCGATCGTGCCGACGGCGAGGAACGTCCCCTCGAAGATCCGCGTCGCCAGATAGCCGATCGCGATCGCCGGGGCATGGGGTCGAAGAATCGGCAGCATGAGCACACCGATCGCGATGACTGCGGCGGAATTGAGAAGCATCATCACCAAGCCGACGGTCGACGGGATGCCGGACGAGGTTGTCGCGAGGGAGTTGCCGACGCCGTAGAGCACGAAGGCGGCAAGCAGAAGGATGCCGACGGTGCGGGCGGTGGTACGGGGAGTAAACATGGGTTTCCTTTCTCGAAGTGAGGGCCAACCATACGGCGTAAGGTTGACAGAGCGAAGTTACCATACGGTGTAAGGTGTGTCTATGCCCCCAGCACAAGTCAGAAAACCGGTCACCCGCGAGCGGGCTATCCGAGCGGCGGTGGCGCTCGCCGATGCGGGCGGCATCCAATCGCTCAGCATGCGCAAACTTGCGGCCGAGCTCGGTGTCGAGGCGATGTCGCTCTACTACCACGTGAAGAGCAAGGAGGACATTCTCGACGGGATGCTCGACCTCGTGCACTCGGAGTTCTCGACTCCTCGAGCCGGTGAGGAGTGGCGCACGGCGATGCGTGCGCGGGCGGAGTCGACGCGGGAGGTGCTGGCGCGGCATCCGTGGGCCATCAGCATCAAGGCGCGCACCTCACCGGGGCCCGCGACCCTCAGTCACTTGGACTCAACGATCGGGTGCTTGATCGCCGCCGGGTTCATGATGCCGATGGTTGGTCACGCACTGTCAGTCCTGGACAGCTATGTACAGGGCTTCGCTCAACAGGAGGCGTCTCTGCCGTTGGATTCCTCCGGTGATATCAGTGCGGCGACGGAGGACATCATCGCTCAGCAGGAATCGATGGCCGACTCATTCCCCCATCTTGGCGAGATGGCGTCATCGCTGATCCTGCAGCCGGGCTATGCCTACGCAAACGAGTTCGAGTTCGGTCTTGAGCTCATCCTCGACGGGATCGACTTGGCACGCAGGTCTGACTAGCGCGCTGCGGCCGCGATATCGTTGACGTGGGCGACCACGCACCGATCCCGAAGGAAGCATGAAGGCACTCGACGTTCCATCGCACCACCACGGCGGGACCTCCGCGTGACCCAGCGCCCTCAGCGAGTTACCATCGTCACCGGCGCGGGTAGCGAACGCGGAATCGGTTTCGCGGCGGCGCGTGAGCTCGGTGCCCAGGGTATGCGGATCGTCCTCACGTCGACGACCGACCGGATCTTCGCGCGGGTCGACGAACTGCGAGCAGCCGGGGTGATGGCTGAGGGGGTGACCGCTGACCTCACTCTTCACAGCGGGGTCGAGGAGGTGCTCTCGTGCGCGGAGCGCGCCTTCGGTGGTGCCGACGTGCTCGTCAACAACGCCGGGATGACGTCGATGTCCGCCCCGGACACCCCCGGGGCTATCGACGAACTGTCGATCTCGGACTGGCACGCGTCGCTGGAGCGCAACCTCACCACATCGTTCCTGATGATTCGTGCGGTCGTCCCCGGGATGCGCGCCGCCGGCTACGGCCGTATCGTCACCGTCGCATCCGTGTCCGGGCCGGTTGCGGCCTACGTGGGTGACGTGGCGTACCACGCGGCAAAGGCCGGAGTCGTCGGGCTGACTCGCGCGGTCGCGATCGAAACGGCTTCGGCCGGGATCACCGCGAATGCCGTCGCGCCGGGGTGGATCGACACGGCATCGGCGTCGGATCACGAGCGCGCCATGGGCGCGGCCACGCCGGTCGGCCGGCCCGGCTCTCCCGACGAGGTCGCGGGCGCGATCGCCTACCTCGCCTCGGAGAGCGCGTCATACATCACCGGCCAGCTGATCACCATCGACGGAGGCAACTCCATCAGTGAGGAGCGTGGTCGTTAGTGCCCTACGGCGAATGGAGTCCACGATGACCATCGACGACAGCAACCCTGGGTTCGATTTCTTCGCGACGGGGGAGCTCCCGGCCCCGAGCGTGTCACGCGAGCTGGCGGAGCGGTGGGCCGAAGACGTCTTCGGCCTGACCGTGCGGGCCGTCGATCTCGGCAACCAACAGGATGCCAACTTCCTCCTCCTCGATACATCAGGCACGGGCGAGGGGGTGCCGGTCGCCGTCATGAAGATCTCCAACGCCGCGTTCGGGCGCGATGTTGTGGAGGATCAGGATCGCGCGGCGGAGTGGATCGCGAACTCCCCTGCGGGCCTGCGGGCGTCGACGCGGGTAGGCGACATCGCGTTGCTTGAGGCACCGAGCGGCTCGCACATCGTGCGGCTTCTCCGTTTTCTCGATGGTGGAACGCTGCACGGCAGCGGGTTCCTGTCCGCCGAGGTCATCGAGGAGATGGGCAGGCTCTCAGGCGAGGTCAGTGCAGCGCTCGCGGGTCTGCCCACCCCTCCCGGGAGCAGGGTGCTGCAGTGGGACCTGCGGCACGGCCGCCGCGTGGTCGAGGCGCTGGCGCACCACATCGGCGACCCGCAACTGCGCGAGAAGGTGGAGCGGGTCGCGGGCATCGAAGCCCGCCGGGTCGACCACGTCGCGGCGCTCCTTCCCGTGCAGGCGGTGCACGGCGATCTCACGGACGACAACCTGATGCGGTCCGCGACGGCGCACGCCGAGAGACTCCTCGACGGGGTGATCGACTTCGGCGACGTGATGCTCTCCTGGCGGGTGGCCGAGCTCGCATGCACGATCTCCTCGATCCTGCACCACGCGGGTGCCTCGCCCCTGTCGGTTCTCCCCGCCATCGCGTCGTTCCATCGGATCCGACCGCTCATCATGCCCGAGATCGAGGCCCTGTGGCCGCTCGTCGTCATTCGCGGCGCCGTGCTCGTGGCGAGTGGATCCCAGCAGGTGCGCAATGACGAGTCCAATGACTACGCCCGAGAGGGCCTGGTCCGCGAGGAGTCCATCTTCCACAGCGCATCCTCGGTGCCGTCCCCGGTGATGACCCGGATCATCGCGCAGCACCTCGGGCTCACGTCCTCGGAGTTGGCGCCGAAGCCAGCGGCCTCCCGCCTCATCGCGAGCGACCATTCCGTAGCCCTCCTCGATCTCGGAGTGGGCAGCCGCATCCTGGACGAAGGGGCATGGGCCACCGACTCGAGCGCACGACGCGCGGTCGCCGACGCGGTCGAGCGCCTCTTCGCACTCGGAGACAACATGGTGATCGCGCCGTTCGGCGCCATCGATGCCAGCCGCAGTCGACCCCTGTCGGTCGATCCGGCGTCGACCTGGCGCACCGGGACCGACGTGTGGGTCGCCACCGAGGTTCCCCTCGTGGCGCCCTGGGCTGGAGAGCTGACGGTCGCGCCCTCGGGCCTGGTGCTGACGGGCGAAGACGCAACCCTCCGCATCACCGCGGACGAGGGGATGCCCGGCTCGGAGCCGACGTCGGTATCCCTCGGAGCCCCGCTCGGAGTGCTGCGCCCGGGCACGTCGTATCGCCTCACCGTCGTGACGAACGATCTCGAGTCCGACGTGCCCGCCTTCGCGCCGCCAGCGTACGCCGCCGGCTGGATGGCGTATCTCCTCGACCCGGGGGCCATCCTGGGTGTCGGGGACACCGCCGCGCCATCCACAGGGGGAAGCGGAGAGCTCATGGAGCGTCGGGAAGCGGTGCTTGCCGACGTTCAGGAGCACTACTACGCCCAGCCGCCACGTATCGAGCGGGGATGGAAGCACCACCTCATGGGCGACGACGGCCGGGTGTATCTCGACATGGTGAACAATGTCACGGTGCTCGGGCACAGTCATCCGAGGGTGGCGCGTGCGGTCGCAGACCAATGGCGCACCTTCAACTCGAATTCCCGGTTCCACTACGGGTCGATCGTCGCGCTCGCCGAGAAGCTGACCGCCCTGCTTCCGGAGAGTCTCGACACCGTGTTCCTCGTCAACTCCGGTTCGGAAGCGGTCGAGCTCGCGCTGCGTCTGGCGCGCATCCACACCAAGCGTGACGACCTGCTCGCCGTGCGGGAGAGCTACCACGGGTGGACGTATCTCGCCGATGCGGTCTCCACGTCGGCCGCAGACAATCCGAACGCCCTCGCCTCGCGGCCCGAGTGGGTGCACACTCTCGACGTTCCGAACACCTTCCGGGGGCGCTATCGCGAGGACGAGGCCCACCGCTATGCGCAGGATGCCACGGCCGCCGTCAGAGAGCTCGTCGCGTCTGGGCGGCCACCGGCGGCCTTCATCTGCGAGCCCGTTTACGGCAGCGCGGGCGGTGTGACATTGCCCGCGGGCTATCTGGAGGCCGTGTACTCCGAGGTGCGGCGATCGGGCGGCGTGACGATCGCCGACGAAGTGCAGGTCGGTCTCGGTCGGCTCGGCAGCTGGTTCTGGGGCTTCGAGCAGCAGGATGTCGTCCCCGACATCGTCACCATCGCCAAGTCGTTGGGCGATGGGCACCCGCTCGGCGCCGTGGTCACCAGCAAGGCCATCGCCGCGAGCTATGCCGCGGAGGGCTACTTCTTCTCGTCGACCGGCGGCAGCCCGGTGTCATCCATCGTCGGTGCAACGGTTCTCGACGTCATCGCCGAGGAGGACCTCGCTGGCAATGCGCGCCGCGTGGGCGGGTACCTGAAGGGGCGCCTGCAGGAGCTCGCGCTTCGGCACAGCCTCATCGGCACCGTGCACGGGGAGGGCCTGTACCTCGGCGTCGAGTTCGTGCGCGACCGCGTCTCACTCGAGCCAGCCACCGCGGAGACCTCGGCGATCTGCGATCGACTGCGTCAGCTCGGCGTGATCGTCCAGCCGACCGGCAACTTCATGAATGTGCTCAAGATCAAGCCACCGTTGAGTTTCGACGAGGATGCCGCGGACTTCTTCGTCGACACTCTCGATCGCGTCCTGGCCTGATCCTCAGCACGGCCAGGTCGGCCTGTGGGGCCTCTAACCAGAACCGCGGCCGTGGCCCAAGCCACGGAGCTCGGCATTCTTCGCCAGATAACGCTGGCGGAACCACCGGTTCCGTCATAGGCTGAAATTTTACCCTTCCGCTTGCTGCTCCGGCAGCTCTGATTGACACGAGGGCCGTCATGACCCATCCAGCGTCCAACACCATCTGGCTGACGCGCGGTGCGCGCGATCGGTTGGAAGCCGAATTGGC
>Ga0116158_10003684_pt1 | contig 13199 bp, 8 predicted proteins | sample AD_UKC052_MetaG_FD_89883 | JGI IMG/M metagenome (GOLD analysis project Ga0116158, IMG submission 89883) | Active sludge microbial communities of municipal wastewater-treating anaerobic digesters from USA - AD_UKC052_MetaG | ecosystem: Engineered > Bioreactor > Anaerobic > Digestate | place: USA... | reverse complement strand
GGCCGGCAAATGGAAATGGCAGCATCCAATTATGCCATTGCAAAAAAAGGCATTTACCTGTCACTTATAAAGCGTACCATCATATTAATTCTTTTGGGCATGGTGGTAAATGGAGCCCTGCAGCTATCCGGTTTTGAAAACACGCGCTTTGCAAGTGTATTGGGCAGAATAGCCATCAGTTGCTTTTTGGGTGCCGTAATCTTTCTAAATTTCAATTTCAGGGCACAAATCGCCTGGTTTATGGGCATTTTGCTGGCTTATTGGGCTGCTATGATGCTCATTCCGGTTCCTGGATTTGGTGCAGGAAACCTTTCGCCGGAAGGAAACCTTGCTGCCTATATTGACAGGGCGCTGCTGCCGGGCAAACTTCACGGAATAGTGTTTGATCCGGAAGGATTTCTCACCAATATTCCCGCAGCCTGTACCGCCTTGCTTGGCATTTTTACCGGACAATTTTTGAGAAGGGAATCGCCGGAATGGAGCATGCAAAAAAAATGCCTGACTATGGCAATCAGCGGCATGGTATTGCTTGGTGTTGGCTGGCTTTGGAGCTTGGTATTTCCCGTAAATAAAACCTTATGGACAAGTTCTTTTGTACTTGTTACCGGCGGTTGGAGTTTAGTACTTTTATCGTTATTTTATTGGGTTACGGATATTTTGCAATTCAGGAAATGGTGTATACCCTTTGTTTGGCTGGGCATGAACTCCATCCTGATTTATATGGCAGCGCATGGCGCCATAAATTTTGAAGCCACTTCCCAATTTTTGTTTGGCGGATTAATCAGCAAATTGCCGGAGCTTTGGCAGGAAGCTTTTCTCTGGATTGGAATAGCCATACTGCAATTTGCCGGACTTTATATGTTGTTTAAAAATAAATTATTCCTGAAAGTCTGAACCATCTTACTTCGCCATTAATCAACGACTCAAGCTTTGCCGATGAACACATTACATGTTGCAGATTATATTGTATTCTTCATTTATTTTTTTGCAGTAAGCGCCTATGGATGGTATATCTACCGCCACAAAACTGCAAAGACTTCCGGCGTAGGCGGAGCCAAAGAATTTTTTCTGGCAGAAGGTTCGCTTACCTGGTGGGCCATCGGGGCCTCGCTTATAGCATCCAATATTTCCGCAGAGCATTTCATAGGGATGTCGGGATCAGGATTTGCCATTGGCCTTGCTATTGCAAGCTATGAGTGGATGGCGGCAGCTACCCTCATTATTGTGGCTGTTTGGCTGATTCCCATTTACCTTAAAAACAAAATATATACCATGCCGCAGTTTTTGGCGCAGCGCTACAATGACAGCGTAAGCACCATTATGGCAGTATTCTGGCTGCTTGTGTATGTATTTGTAAACCTTACTTCCATTATTTATCTGGGAGCGTTGGCCATTTCTTCCATTTCAAACATCAGTTTCGAATGGAGTATTGTGGGGCTTAGTGTATTTTCCATAATTGTTACGCTTGGAGGCATGAAGGTGATTGGCTATACCGATGTGATTCAGGTACTGGTACTGCTAATGGGCGGTTTGGTTACTACTTATCTTGCTTTGTCGTTATTGGCAGATCAATACGGATTTGATGGCAATATACTTGAGGCACTTGGGGTACTTCGCAAAGAAGCTCCAGAACATTTTCATATGATACTCGACAAATCGAGTCCTCACTACATGCAATTACCGGGCCTGTCGGTTCTTATAGGTGGTATGCTTATCAATAACCTTGCCTATTGGGGCTGTAATCAGTACATTGTTCAACGCGCGCTTGGCGCTGACCTTAAAACCGCACGAAACGGGATCCTGTTTGCCGCTTTCCTTAAACTGCTCATTCCTGTAATCGCTGTTCTTCCCGGTATTACCATGTATGTGTTGCATCAAAATGGCATGTTCAAGGCAGAGATGGCAACGGATGGCGTTTTAAAGCCCGACCATGCCTACCCTACCCTGATGAACCTGCTTCCTCCCGGATTAAAAGGAGTTGCATTTGCTGCACTAACCGCTGCTATAGTTGCTTCCCTCGCGGGAAAAGCCAATAGTATTTCCACCATATTTTCTTTAGACATTTACAAAAAGTTTATCAACCGCAGGGCTACGGAAAGAAAGGTGGTACTTACCGGAAGGTGGGCCGTTATTATTTCCATGGTAATAGCTGCCATCATTACGCCCGCACTAAAATCACTCGATCAGGCTTACCAGTTCATACAGGAATATGTAGGCTTTTTTTCGCCCGGTGTACTCGCCATTTTCCTGCTTGGTATGTTTTATAAGAAAACCACTGCTGCTGCTGCCTTGGCCGGTGCATTGGTAACCATTCCCATTTCTGTAGTACTGAAATTTTTACCGGCATGGACCAATGGAGGTTTCCCTGATTTACCCTTCCTCGACCGGATGACCATCACCTTTTTTGCGGTGGCAGGCATCATGATACTTATGAGCATTATCTTTCCAAAAGATCAAAAAGATCAGCACACCATGGAGGTGGATACAAGTATGTTTAAGGTAAACCCGGGCTTTATAATTGGTTCTGTAATTATTTGCGCCGTACTTGCCGCATTGTACACCGTATTCTGGTAAATAAATGAACAGACTTTTTCATAAACCATTCAGGCAATTCTGCCTCCTTTCCGGTACCATCGCGTGTTTGGGTTTGCAGGCTTTGGCTCAGGCCGAGGTAGAAAAATTTACCGGGCTTCCCTTAAACAAAATACAGATGATTGGCAGCCACAACAGCTATAAACCGGGTATTGAACCTGCCTTGTTTTCCATTATTTCAAAAATGGATTCAGCAAGGGCGGCAGCGTTGCAATACGGCCATATCGGGTTGAAAGAGCAATTGAATATGGGATTGCGAAACCTTGAACTTGATGTGGTACACGACCCTGTTGGCGGGCGTTACAACAAACCGATGGGGCTTGAATGGCTGCAACTGTCAGCGGTTGTTGCCGAACCCTACGACACTGCCGGCGATTTAAAAAAACCCGGCTTAAAAGTGCTGCATGTACCGGATGTTGATTTCCGCAGCGAGCACCTGTTATTCATAGATTGCCTGATGGCCCTTCTTGAATGGTCAAAACAAAATCCGGGACATTTACCTGTAATTGTTACCATCAATGCCAAGGATGGATTCGAAAAGGGATTAACTCCGCTATTACCATTCGGGCCTTCAGCGCTTGATAGCATTGACCTGGAAATCAGGCAGATATTTAGTTCTGAAAAACTGATTACACCTGATTTTATACGCGGCACTTATTCAAGCCTTGCCGAAAGAATCTTCAAAAACGGTTGGCCCGCATTAGAAAAATTAGCCGGGCGTTTTCTTTTTGTTCTTGATGAAACCGGGCAAAAACGCACGGATTACAAACATGGACATCCTGCGCTGAAAGAAAGGGTCATGTTTGTAAATGAACCTGATGGTAATGCAGAAGCCGCTGTGATGATAATAAACGACCCGCAAAAGGATGGAACACTGATCGGGGAAATGATAAGAAAAGGCTATCTTGTAAGAACGCGTGCAGACGCAAATACCGTGGAAGCAAGGGAGAACAATTACCAACGATTTAAAGCTGCCATTGAAAGTGGGGCGCAAATCATTACCACTGATTATTACCTGCCTTCAAAGTTCTTTCATTCACCTTACAAAGTTGTATTTCCGGGCGGAGGATTTGTAAGAAAGAACCCGGTAACATCAAAATAGCAACGTCCCCTCCGGGAGACTTAACCGCAACGTCCCCTTCGGGAGACTTAACCGCAACGTCCCCTCCGGGAGACTTAACCGCAACGTCCCCTCCGGGAGACTTAACCGCAACGTCCCCTCCGGGAGACTTAACCGCAACGTCCCCTTCGGGAGACGTTGCTAAAAAGAGACTATGAAAAAATTAACTCGCAACGATTTTCTGAAAATGGGCATGCTTTCTGCATTGTCCCCCATTGTAAGCCGTGCCTTTGCCGGAAAGGAAAAAAATATTTTTCAACCTTTTGGTGAAACAACGTTGTTTGAGCAACTGGTAGATGCCAACGATAAGCAGGTTGAAGCGCTGATTCAATCTATTCAACCCGGGATGACTAATTTCAGCCGCCGGATTGCAAGCGATTTCTCCTGCATGGCCGCCTCATTTGTTACCAAAGAATCGCTATATTTTCATAAGCCCGATGTGATTGACCGTTTACAGATACTCGTATCTGTTTTGAAAAAGAACCAAACCGCCGACGGAACGGTGAATATTGCCAACCTTGAATCGCCACCCGATACCGCTTTTCTGGTGGAACTGCTGTGCCCGGGCATTTCATTACTTAGAAAAGACGGAACCAAAGAAGCCCTTGACATTTGTGAAAAGATAAAACCCGTCATGCTGAAAACCGGCGAAGCGCTTGCTACGGGCGGGGTTCATACAGCAAACCATCGCTGGGTAATTTCTGCGGCGCTCTCACAGCTAAATCATCTTTACCACAATAAAAAATATACCGACCGTATTGCAGAATGGCTGGACGAAGGGATTTTTCAAGACAAGGAAGGCCATTATGCAGAGCGGAGCATGATTTATTCCAATGTGGAAAACACCGCCTATCTTACCATTGCCAGGATGATGAATATGCCTGAATTATTAAACCCGGTCAGAAAGAACCTTGACATGCTGGGCTATTACCTTGAACCGGATGGAAAGATGGTGACTACCGATTCGAGAAGGCAGGATCAGTACATGGAAGAACACATATCGCTCCATTATTATTCCTTTCGACAGCTCGCTATACAAGATAAAAATCCCGTATTTGCAGGGGTTGTACAATTTGTTGAATTACTTCCTGAGTTTAAAACTGTCATTTTGCCCCGTGGCCTTTTCAAATTCTTAGAAACCCCCTTATTACTTGAATCATTACCAGCCTCTACCGCAGTAAATACAGATTATGAAAAACTTTTCAGTACCACCTCCCTGCTTAGAATCCGCCGAAAAGACACCACCGCCACACTGTTTGGCGGTGTTGACTGGCCAATCATTATTGCATCCGGCCGCTCCAACAGTCCTAACTTTTTTGCTTACAGAAAAGGCAAAGCCATCCTGAAACATATGCGGTTATCCTCACAGTTTTTCTCCATGGGATTCTTTTACAGTGAAGGTCTTCGCAAGGAAGGAAACAAATACATTTTACATAAAAAACTGGATATTCCTTACTACCAGCCGCTGCCTAAAAATTTGCGCAATAAAGAAGGTAAGTACGCACATTCCCCAAGTATTGATGACCGCTTCTGGAACCTGATGGATTTTAAGAACCGCCCGGTGAGCAATGTAAAAACGATGGAAACCACTATCACTTTTACTGAAAACAACGGCGCGGCAGAACTTCAATTTGACATAAAAGGGTTAAATAATGTACAGTTCACCATTGAGTTATGTTTTGATCAGGCAGGCAAACTCAGCGGAACCACAGGGCCGGTTAACGGAAATTATTTCCTCGAACAAGGAATGGGGCAATTCACCAATGGTGACGATACCATTCAATTCGGACCAGGCACAAATGCCCATAAAAATGTAATGAACCTTGACGGGGAACGATATACCACGCATTTTGGTACCTTGCGTGCGCCGGGTTTAAATGTATATATTACCGGGGTTACGCCATTTAGTTATACAATAAAGCTTTCGTGAGGTTATGGAATGCTCTTAGGCATGAAAAAAAATAAATTAATCCTTATCCACCCTCAATATTGTTTGAAGCAACACATTCGCCCCATTGGCCATATCGGTAGCCGTTGAAAATTCCTTCGGCGAATGACTGATGCCGCCCACACTGGGAATAAATATCATGGCTGCAGGTGCAATGGAAGCGATATGCTGGGAATCGTGGCCGGCACCGCTTTGCATAAACTTTGTGGTAAAACCCAATGATTTTGCTGTTGTGTTGATCACTTGCTGAAGGGATTTATCTGTTAATGCAGGTTTTGATTCATTAGCTTGCCGATCAAAACTAATTTTTGTTTTAGATTCATTGGCAATTATTGCTGCCCGCTTCTCCATTTCTTTAAACAGCATTTCAATTTTATCGGCAGATAAATCACGAATCTCTAAACCCAACACTACTTTACCGGGAATAACATTGTATGCCCCGGGCTGTATGGAAATTTTTCCAACCGTACCTACCTGGCTTCCCTTTACACTGTTGGTTACTTCATTTACGGCAATAATAAATTGGGCTGCAGTCAGCAATGCATCCTGCCGCATGTTCATAGGAGTAGCGCCTGCATGGTTGGCAAAACCTTCTACCGTTACTTCCCAATGCACAATACCAACTATTCCTTCAACAACACCAATTTGTACTTTTTCATTTTCTAAAATACCACCCTGCTCAATATGCAATTCAATCCATGCATGCATATCCCCATTTTTTCGGATGCAGGATTGAATATTCCCGGAGTTACCACCAATAGCCTTGATGCCTTCTGCCATAGTTAAGCCACTTTGACTTTTCTGATTCAGTCCTTCGTTGGTAATATCTCCCACCATTGCTTTACTACCAATGGTACCGCCCTCTTCATTTCCAAAAATGATCACCTCCAAAGAATGTTCGGTAACAACATTGTTCTCATTCAATATCTCTATTACTTCCAATGCACTGATGGAACCCAGCGTGCCATCATAGTTGCCACCATCGGGTACCATGTCGATATGCGAACCAAAAGCAATCGGCTTAAGTGAAGGATTCTTCCCTTTACGCTTCCCGATAATGTTGCCTGCGGCATCAATCGTTGGGTCAAGCCCTGCCTTCTTCATCAGGTCCATAAACCATGCACGTCCTTCGATGTCGCCCTTGGTATAGGCAACCCGGTAACCGCGGCCTTTTTCATCCACACCAAATTTTGCCAGTTCAAAAATGCGGCTTTCAATGCGCTTACCGTTGACAGTTAAATCGGCTCCAGTTTTATGATTATTGGAAAGCACTGAGCCAAATACACCCATACCAATAACGGTGAGGGATGAATTTTTAATAAATTTTCTGCGTTGCATAATTTAATCCTTAATTTTTTAGGCTCCTGCCAGGGAGATATTTATCCTATAATTTATTTGTTACAGTCGGGATGCTCCTGAAACTACAACCCCATATTCACGTTCTTCTATACTTATTTTCCTTTTTGTCTTTTATCATACAATACATGCTAAACAATAACAAGGGAACCATCCACACAAACAAATCGGATACCAGCAATGCAGTGGATTCCACCCGAAATAAATTATTAAACATATCCATGGCAAAAGCATCAATTACCCTTACGGTAACAAAATAAGCCGCACAAATAAAACTGCTTATCATCATTCGTTTATGCAATAAAACCCTTCGCCGTTTAATAAAATAAAAAGCCATCATTATAAACAACAACCATAAACTGGTTACCATAAACTGTGAAGGCCTGCAGGAAATACACCAGGTGCGGGGTATCATTACATACAAGGTTAAAATACAAACAATCGATGAAAGTATATAAAGCCGGCCCGAATTGCGATGAAAGGAAATGTATTTATTCCTTATAGCCGGTGTGAATTGCAATATGGCTGTGCCATAAACAATGATGCCTGCAAAAATATGTAGTGCAAAAATGCTGTTGTCAAAAGCAGATTTGTCGCCCCAATGCTCATAAGTTTCATTGGTAAGATACTTATATTTAGGAATCAGTTTATATAAAAAGAAACCAAAAAAAGCAATCCAGAAAATGAAAACAGAAATCTTCCTAAGCATATTTATTCATTTAAACGGGTAACCTATCCGATACACAAAAAGCCTAAGCCTGCCTTCCAACAAAAGAGAAAAAAACTTCAACCTTTCATTCAGTCAAACAATAAAGCCACGCCCGGCTTAGCTCCTGCTTCTTTCTTTTAACAATTCACTCGTTTCAACCGGAACAGGAATGGGGATAGCTTGGATTACAGGTTTTAAAAACTGCTCCCGCATTTTCATAAATGGCTTTTCTACCGCCAAATGCAATAACCAGGCTACCAGCACACAAAAGAATAAACTTATTACCACCATGATGCTGCTGTCCTTTTCAATACCCCAATTAGAAAATATTTCCTGAACCATATGGATAATCCCTTTGTGGGTAAGATAAATGCCATAAGAAAGGGTTGCGATCAGGGTGGTAGTATTTGATTTCCATTTGTACAAAAAGGATGAAGGGCTTAATGCGCCTGCTACCATAAAGCCAAATACGAGGGAAATAAAAGGGAAACCAAAAATAGAAGAAGAATAGGTATAAAGTTTTGACAGGAAAAAAAATGCAATGACCATCAACAAAATACTCAAAAGGATTAATTGATTACCATATTTAGAAATACGCTCCCAGGTCTTTGGCAAAAACTGGTAAACAGCAGCAATAGCAACACCGGCCAATAGCCCGTCTAAGCGGCAATAGGTGGGATAATAAAGGTACATCGCCCAATAGTCAACCCCTGTCCAACCCACCGTAAAAGTGGTGGTCCATTGGGGATGGCCAAAAACACCATTTTGATAATGAAAAAACCATACCATTAAAATCGCTAAAGCCCTCAAATGATCAAGGCCATATAATTTTGATTGCTCCTTCATAAAGTATCAATAACAAATTAATTATCTTTTGTGCTCCACCCTTTTTATATTCTGAAACGGGCTCTTCAATAAAAACCAGAAACCCTGACGCTCCGTTGTATCAAACTCTTCCAGTCCCAGTTTTACCTGTTCAACGGGTTTGTAGGTAAAGGTTCCAAAAATCCGGTCCCATAAAATAAAAATATCCGCGAAGTTGGAATCGGTAAAGTGCTGATCCTGATCATGGTGAATTTTGTGAATATTGGGTGTGGTAAACACCAGGCCAACCGTTTTATCAAGCCAGGCCGGAAAGCGAAGGTTTGAATGTTCCAGGAAAAACAAGGGTGTAGCAACCAGGAAATACAAGCCCAGGGTAAAAAGATCAAGGCCAAAAATACCTGCAGCTACAATATTCGATGTGCCAAACCATAAATACGCTTCAATGGGATGACTTCGGAAATTACTGGAAGCATCCATCCTGGTATCGCTATGGTGCACCCGGTGAAAGCGCCAGATCAAAGGAACCATATGACCAATCCGGTGAAACCAATAGGTTACCAAATCAAACATAGCTACCCCCGCAATCAATTTTAGCCAATAAGGCATATCCACAAGATAAAAAAGGCCAATCTGCTTTTCGATTAACCACTCAATACAATTCACTATCACATAGGCCCAGTAAATATTCGCAACAAAGAATATCATTTGGAACAGGAAGTTATTCCCCCAATGCCGGGATTTGTTTTCTATGGAAAACTGCGGTTTGAAGAGTTGTTCGAGGCTAAAAAACAAAACGATCAATCCTGCAACAATATAATTGATATTCAATTCAACCAGTACTTTCAAAACTTCCATAGAATTTACATTATGGTTTTTGGAACATAATAAATTTCATAAATACTGCCCAGGCATCCAAGTTCGGCAATGTAAAATATTGTATCTGCCCCACAAAATATACCAGCAGGCAAGTCCAAAGCACCCGGGTATTTCTTTTGTTCTTATAACTCATAAAAGGCAACCACTAAGCAATCACATTACTTTAAATAGGTATTCATCCAGTTCAGCCAAAGCCTTGACACTTCCATTTGTGTAACGGGATCGGTGGCGTTGTGCGCCGGTATGGGCCAGCCAATAAATTTGGTAACCGTACCATTGTCTACAAGTGTATGATATAATTTATATGATTGGGTAACAGGCACCCTCGGGTCGCCGGTATTGGCCAATATCAGCGTTGGTGCCTTAATGTTTTTAGCCTCTGTAATAGGCGATTGCGCGATGTACTTCTTCATGTTATCGCCTACCCAGGGCGATCCCCCGATTGCGCTGCCACGGCCAACATTATTATCCCCAATATTGTATTGGTCAACCCAATCGGTAACAGCAGCCCCTGCAACAGCCGCTTTCCAGCCGCCATAATGGCCGGCAATCCATACCGTCATAAAGCCACCATACGACCAGCCGCTTACCCCCATTTTAGCGGTGTCAATCATACCGGTTGAAGTAAGTGTTTTAAGACCCGCCATTACATCACGGCCGGGCCCTGCGCCTGCATCCTGCACAATGGCCAGTTTGTATGCTGCACCTAAGTTATCACTGCCCCGGTAGTTGGGTTCAAATACAAAGTAGCCTTCATTGGCCAGTATTTGCGCAAACCTTGAGAACTGTTCTACAGAAGTACTGTTAGGGCCACCATGAATGACCAGAACAAGCGGATACTTTTTACCTTTTTCATAATTTACAGGATAGGTTACAATACCACATTGTTTCCAACCATCATTTTCCCACCGGATGGTTTCTGTTTTGCCCAAGGTCATTTTACTTATTTCACTATTAAAGTTGGTAAGTTGTACAGGTTTGGCTGTGGTGGATGCCATAAAATATACTTCTGCCGGCTTATTTGGCTCCGTACCGGTAAAGGCAAAAGCGCCCGTTTTACTGATCGAAGCATCCATCCAAAAAGACCAGGCAGGACAAATACTACCCAAATCCACAGGCGTGGTTTTGCCATCTAATGTCATGGTCCACATGGAAGTTTTATTATCATTGTGCCCGCCTACCAGTAAGGTTTGGTTGTCGGGCATCCATGCCGACAAAAAAAGATCCCTGTTCAACCTGGTGGAAACAGCTTTGCCTTCTCCACCCGCGGCGTCTGTAATCCAAATTTCATTGATGCTTTCATTGATACCCGAAGTTTTATACCAATAGGCAATGTTGCTGCCATTGGGTGAAAAATTGGGGTACGATTCCAGTTTCGTTCTTGCCGTTAAGGGCTTGTAGCTGCCATCGGCCAAAGAAAGCATTTGTATGGTTCGTTTTTGTCCATCGCCGGAATATGCTGACGCTACCTTTACAAACAGGATTGTTTTACCATCACGCGACCAGGAAAAGGGGGAAGATGGCGCTCCCGGTGGAATCACAAGTGGTAAGCTCCAATCTCCGTCCGTCAATCTTTTAGTATCACCCGTAATTGCATTTACCAACCACATATGTGCAGGCATGGGTTGACTACCCACAAACATATCGTTGTTGGCTATTTCAAAAGCGGTAAAACCCTTTTCAATTTCAGCTTTGTTTTTAGGTTCATTAAGTGCTGCATAAGCGATATCTGCAGAGTTAGGACTCCACGCAAAATGTTGCACGCCTTTGTTTGCTTTGGTTATTTGCTTTGCTTCGCCACCAACCATAGAAAGTAAGAAAATCTGGCTGGTTGCATCTTTACCCAACCCTGCCTTAGCTATAAAAGCCAATTGTACTCCATCAGGCGACCAGCGCGGACTTGATACGGTAATCCTTTCCTGTGTCAGCACTCTTTTACTACCCGAAGCCACATCTACCAAAACCAATTCGGCATTAAACCTGTTATTCACGTAATCAGGTCGCGAAACCACAAGCACCACGCTTTTACCATCGGGCGATATTTGAGGGTCGGAGATATTTACAAACTTTGCATAGTCTGCTAATTCAAACTTCTTTTGAGCTATTAGCTGAAAAGAAAAAACATTTATCCATACGATAAATAAGAAGGTTCTTTTTAAATGATTCATATTGATTTTTATTTATGAAGTATTTTAATTCGTCTCATTTATAACTTTTTAATCCTTCAGCACATCTTCCTTTTTGATCGCAGCCATGCCGCCATTAACTACCCTATGACCATCCATTTCTTTCCAGGTGTGGGTATTTTTAATGATTGATTTATAAGTCTCCATAAATACCGGGATCGGCATACACTGCCGCTGCCTTCAACAGCATTTCATATTCTTTTACTTTACCTGTATCACCCTTTTTTACATATGCCTTTCGCAAATAATTATATACAAAAGCACTTTTCGGAAATCTGACCAATAGTGCCTGATAGGTTGCAATGGCCTGATCATATTTCCCTGCCTTAATTTGTGCCTCGCCAATGCTTACAGCAACAGGACGGGCATATAAGGGCGGCTCGCCATAACCAAGTTCTATTTCCTGTTTATGTGCCTTTTCAAGCAACTTTATGGCAAGTTCATAACTACCGCGATAACTTTCCATGCAACCCTGTATTTCAAGGCTTGCAGTGTTCAGTGTATTCTGATACCACGGATTTAAAGTACTGTCTTTTCCGGTTTGTTTTGAATTGCGCCAAAGCAGCGCATCCAAAGCCGTTGAATATTTTTCGGCTTCGGCAATATTATTATTCAGCAACGCATCCATGCCTTTTACAAAAAACGTAAGCCCGTTTTTAAACTCCATGTTCGTATAGCCAAAAACAGTGTCCTTATCAACAACCCCGTCAAACTCCAGTGCTGCTTTTCCCCAGTTGCCAAATGCCATCTGCATTTTGGCAGGCGCCAGTAGTCCCTGGTTAAAAAAGGTTCCTTCATATACTTTTTTCCGGTATTTATTTACCGGCATATACTTTAATCTTTCAGCATAATAAGGTCCCTCTGTAAGCCTGCCATCATGCACACAGTTATTGATCAGGTAATTGATATTGTGAATGTAATTCCAGTTATCCACTTCTTCAATGCCTTCATCTTTCATATAGGCCGAGTCTGTTTTAACCGAAGCTACAAAGGCATCGTGTGCTCTTTTATAATCGCCTACCCGGTTGTAAATATGGCCGGGCATGTGTACAATATGGCCCGATAAGGGAGCAAGACTTGTTAATACATCGGCACTCTCAAGCGCCCTTTCGGGGCAGCAGTGTTCCATCTGATGAATCCAGTAATGATGAAAACCATGATCATTGGGTGACATCCGCTGTACATCCTTCAATAAAAATTCACTATACATCTGCCCTTCCATGGGTTTCATGTCTGTATCATACCCACTCATTTTCATAAGCGCCAGAAATAGTTTTGCATTAATATCATCAGGAAACTTATGAATGATGAGTTCATACTTTTTACTGATTTCGGGATATGCCATTTCTTTAAGTGAGTCTGTTAACAGAGAAATTTCCCCGTAAAGTTTTTCGTGTTCATTTGCAGCCGGTAACAGCTTTTTTATTTGTTCAACCGCCTTTATTTTATTGCTTTTATATACACTGTCTTCATCAGGACCCACTGTTTGCAACAAGCCCCAATAGGGCATTATAGCTGTAGAGTCATTCCGGATTGCTTCTTTAAAAGCCCGGTATGCTTCAAAATCCCAAAAGTCGTGGAGCAATG
>Ga0116158_10003681_pt1 | contig 13213 bp, 10 predicted proteins | sample AD_UKC052_MetaG_FD_89883 | JGI IMG/M metagenome (GOLD analysis project Ga0116158, IMG submission 89883) | Active sludge microbial communities of municipal wastewater-treating anaerobic digesters from USA - AD_UKC052_MetaG | ecosystem: Engineered > Bioreactor > Anaerobic > Digestate | place: USA... | reverse complement strand
GCCAGCAGGCCAGCGCCCGGAAGTACGTTTTGTTTTGTCGGTTGTACGGTGGCGCCGGGTTTTGATTTCGCTGATTTTGAAATGGCGAAGGGGGAGCAACTGCTTGGGTTGTACCCGGAGCATCAAGGACCAATTAGAGAATTGTGCCGATGATTTATTCCAATCTTCTGTATTTTATACGTCCTTGTTCATTTTTCTAGTATTATCACAGGTTAGATGAATATGCGGATAGTGGGATGTATTAAATGATCTTAATTTACTTTGTTTCATAATATACCTTATAAAACAGATTTGGATATCGATGAGTGTCCTCAGCATATGCTATATTCTTGTCATTCTTTGCGATTCAATTTTATTAATATCTAGTATTGTAATCTCGTTTTTAACTACTAAAATTTCGAGTTGATCCCGGTTATAAAGTTTAATATCATTGGATTTAGCCAAGATTTTAGCAGATGAACTATACTCATTGTTAGTTATAGTGAGGAGTTTAAATTGCTCTTTAAATTTATCCTCATAATATTTCTTTGCCGTACAAATTTCTTGAATAGCTTCATTGCCGACCAATGACTTTGTTTGCTTAGCTTGTATAAGGTAATTCTCACCGTTCTTTAAAACTACAACATCAACACCTTTGTCGTTGGAATATGGTGTTAGATAAACTTGAAAACCTTGCTTGCTGTATAGTGCTGCAATTGTCGCTTCAAATAAGTTTGGATTCAAACGGTCTATATCTATAAGTGTTTGAACCTTTGGTTTGCTTTCGGTTTTTGTTCCAAATATATTTCCAAATAATTCATCTGGTGTCAATTCTGCTTGCTCTGTCGGAAATAAAGTATTGCTTGCCAAAGCTTTTTTATTATTTAACAACGTGTCAAGAATTTCATCAAAGGATTTCATTCTGTTTCCTTCATCGTCCTTCATTTCTTCAGGAAAAATAGCCATTGGATAATATACAAACACATCTTTTTGTTGCCCAATTCTATAAGCTCTGTCTGTTGCTTGTTCCTCTTTTGCAGGATTCCAATGTCGTGTATAATGTATGATGTGATTTGCTTTTGTAACATTCAACCCAACACCTGCTGCAATAGGCGACATGATAATTACATTGAAACCATCTTCTGATTGAAAACGGTCAATTGTCTGTTGTCTGCTTAATTTTGATTTTCCTTCAAGTTGCATTGTAGTTGGTGTGTCTCCGTTAATGATGCTGGTAAATATTCCGAAAGTATCGTAAACAATTTTTTGCAACATTTTTTGTGTTTCTCTTCTGTCTGCAAACACTATAACCTTTTCTTTTTTAGATTTTATGTCAGCCAATATGCCGATGGTCGTTTGCAGTTTGGATGAACTTGCAATAAGATCACCGCTTGTAAAATTCAAAATTTGACTTTCTAATAAAAATGGATGGTCTGAAATATCTCTAACCGCCCAAAGTGATTTTAATTTTTGGTTTCTTTTTTCTACTCCTTCTAATTCTGAATCATTTGCCATTTCAATTTCTTGCTTGTAGCGGTTTAATTGAATTGATGGCATTACTTTCTTAATTCTTGATTTTTCGTTGTCGTGTTTTGTTGGTAAATCTTTTGCAACATCCCTTTTCAATCTTCTTTTGATAAAAACGCCAATATTATTACGCAGCTGTTCAGTTAAAGTCTTAATATCTGTGTTTTCATCACTTAAAGGTTTTTGATATTCCTTCGCAAAATCTTTAGCGTTACCTAAAAGTCCGGGAACTGCGAAATCCATTAAACACCAAATATCTACCAACGTATTTTCTACTGGGGTACCTGTCATCGCAATTTTGAAATCTGCTTTCAATGCTTTGCTGGCATTGGTTATTTGTGTTCCTGGGGTTTTTATCTTTTGTGCTTCATCAAGAGCAATTACCGCAAAATCAACTAATCCCAAACTGATTTGATATGACCTTACAGTTTCGTAGTTTGTTAAAATTATTTGTTTGAATTGAAGTCGTTTTGCATCTTGCTGATTCTTTGCTTGACTGTTTTCTTTTGTTAAAGAAACCGAACCATACAATTTGCATAAAGGCAAATTTTGTGGACTAAAAAATTTCTGATATTCATTTTCCCAATTTTCAAGCAAACTAACTGGTGCAACAATTAAGTAAGGTTTGTTATCATCGCAATGTTGGCTATGCCATTCAATAAAATAAAGTAGTTGCAAGGTTTTACCCAACCCCATATCGTCAGCAAGCAAACCACCTGCAAAGTTTTCTTTGAACAATGATTGCAACCAAGAAATTCCTTCTTTTTGATGTTCTTTTAAACTAATTCCGTCACCTAAGTTTGCTATTTCGTAAAAGTTATGCTTTAAATTTTCGGGCAATTCATTGCCATTGGTAAATTCGGTTAATTCTGCATTCTCTTTAATAATTAGAACTTCATGGTCTGACTTCTTCTCTTGCTTTACTGGTTTATTAGGGCTTTCAAACTGCTTCTTAGCTGTTTTAATAAACTTTTCTGCTTCGTCAATCGGAATTTCTGTGTCTTCCCATTGAACTGTTTGCCTCTTTTCTTTTATCGCCTTTTCCTTTTGTTCTATAAAGTCAGAAAGTCTATCCTGTGACTTAAAGTAAATTCTCTTTTCTCCATGCACTTTATCTTTGATTACAATTCCGGGAATCCATTGCGATTTGTACGGACTTGCAAAGGGATAAAATTTCGGACTGTAAATACCAATTTCTTTTACTCTGTCGCTGTAAAAAACAGTGAAATCAATTTCATCATCGTTGAAAAATAATTCAGGGTGTTCGATTATTTCTTGAATTTCATTGCGGTCTGAAACTTTTCTTTTCGCTTTTATTTTTTGTAATTCTATTTTTTGATTTTCAGAAATTACAACTCTTGTTGTTTCCCCGTTATTTGCATTAACAGGATAAACATCCCGAATCATTGGCAATCTGTCGAACGTATTGGTAAATGCAATTGCATTGTCAATTTCCACCGAGGGTAAAATTTCAAGAACACCATTATTGAAATCAATATCTATTTTGATTTTTTCAGGAATAAAAAGTTCTTGGTTGTTTAGGAAATGCTCCAATGTTAATCCACTTTCTTTTGAAAGTGCTTTTACTTCGGAAAGCTTTTTAAGGTTTGCTACATTTCCTTTATCAGAATCAGCTAAACTATTGAACTCGTCAATTGCTTTGCATAATTTATATTGGCTTTCAGAAAGCAGATATTCGTTTTCTTCAACTTTTACTACTATTCCGTTTCTACTGGTATTTAATCTTGTTCCATTTGGACTAAAATCATAAAAACCATATTTAAACTTAAACGTATTGTGCGTTAAAACTCCATCAGATTCAATAAAAATTTCATAGGGATAACTGTTTGGCAATTCTAATATTTGTTTGTCAATTTCGTTGAGTCGTGAAATATCTATGCTTTCAACTTCACAAGAATTCTCTGTATATTCTGCTAAACCATTATCGTGTAATTCGCTTAATATAGCAAGTTGTGATAAAAATTCTGATTGCAGTTGTTGCCAGTCTTTTACGGGAATTTTACTTCCCGATTCATTTGGGAAGTAAAATGAGAATTGATTATTGTGGTGCGTAAATCTAAACATTTATTCCTGCTATATTTTTAAACCAATATTCAAATACTTGTTCCCAACCTAAGTCGCCGTCATTGTGTGTCAATCTTCCTTCACTATTTGTACTATTTATATTGTATCCTGAACGATATACAAGCATTGGCATATTTCCGTTTCTTAAATCATCCACACTATTTAATCTATGGTTTAAGTTCGGCTTTGAATCTCCGTGTATTTTATATGCATAAAATGCATATCCCGCATCACTAAACTCAATAAACATATAATCCCCAACATAAAGTATAAACGCTGAAACATCTTTAGAACTGAAAACATTATTAAATCTTGCATCTAAATATTCTTTAATTCTTTCATCCTTTTGAAGTATTCGTTTCGTTCGGGTAGGTCCATGAACCTTGAATGATAATTTATTCTTAGAAGCAACTTTTAGCCAAAACCTTTTCCTCCTATCATCATTAAGGCACACTCTAAAGAAAATATCAATAAATTGTTTAGCAATCCACTCGTCTAGAATATTTCTTGCTTCTAAGATTTCACTTTTTTCTATATCATTTGCATTGTCAATCGCTGACCATTTTGAGATATTGCTTGGGTCGCCTATATGTGTGAATGCAATAGGTTTTATTTTATCTTGCAATATAGCAAATTCCGGTTTGTTGGCTTGAATGATAATTTTACTAAGTAATCTTTTGTTAGTGATTGAACTGTTATGTTTTATTAGTGTTTCAATCAAATTGTCTATCCCATGAACAATTGTACTTTTGCTTTTTTCATAGTAGGTTACTATGACTTTTGAAAAGTAAGGGAATGAAATCCAAGAATTAGGAACACCCAACATTTTTGATGCATCTTCAATTGTCTTATCGAGTTTGACAATAGTATCGCCCAATATTATATCTCCATTTTTAGTGTTGTAAAATTGTTTACTACTTTTTAAAGCTAATAATCCAATATTATTTCCATTATAATTACCAATTTTCAGGGAAACAAATTCCCTTATTTTATCTATTGATTTCTGAAAAGTAGAATCCCAATTTTTAAAAAGAAATATTGTCATTCCTTTTAAAAATGAATCACGCCAATTTGAATTTATTAATTCAATGGCGTAGGCTATTTCGTTTTCATTGCTGAGTATTGTCGTCTGATTGTTTTCACAATAATCTAAACCGTAAATAAGTGCTCTGATTTCTCGTTTATTAAAACCGTTTGAATTCTCTACAAAGGAAACTTTGAATTTTTGGTAAGCTTTCGATTTTAGACTGTCATCATGGAAAGCAAATGATGATTCGCCAATTTTCTCGGTTATGGCTTTGAGGTAAGAAATCCTGTTGCCAATTTTATGTATAAGAGTTATAGGAATAGCTTTACTAGCGGACTGCTCGAAAGTAGTTGGTGAAAAATCAAACTGCAATATCTCTTTTACGTTCTTCATCAAACTATGACTTCAATCGTTTTATTTCTTCCTCTAAATCTTTTATTGATTCACTTTGTAATTCTGTAGCACTAGCAAGTGATTCAGTTGCTTTCATTAAGTTTTGAGTGTATTCGCCAAGGATTGTTTCTAAACCATTTCCAACAGCACTTTTGTATTGTTCCAATCCATTTTGAATCTGTAAGAATATACCTTGCAAACCTTTTTCAATGATTTCAAATTTTTGTGCGTAGTCTGCAGAAACATCTTTTGCTTTAACTAAGGACTTTTGTATTTCATCAATGGTGTTTGAATTGGTTTGTAAAAATTCATTTGAATAACGTGAGAATGTTAGTTGTGATTCGCCAAATTTGGTTGATGAAGAATTAATTTCTTGAGAAGCATTTCTGAAATTTGAAATTGTACTAGTTAATGCAGTTTGTGCTTCGTTGAGTTTGTTTATACTTTGTGTTACACCAACAGAAAGCTCATTCATATTTTTAATACTTGTGTTAAAAGCACTTAATAAATTTTCAGAAACTTGTAAATTTTTGGATTGTTCAGTTAGTAAAGATTGTTGTCCCGATTGCAAGTCTCCAACTTTCGTTCTTAATATTTCGCTCATATCCTCAACTTGCTTTTTCATTGCATTAGTCGAATCCTGTGATTGAGAAAGAGTTTTTTGTGAAATTTGCTGAACGACATCTTGCAAGCCTCTAAAATTTTCATTCAAGTTATCCGTCATATTTTGAAGCTTCGTAGGAAAGTCTGTTAATGAACCTCCAGCCTGACCAAGTAACTTAGCTAAATGTTCCATTTCGTTTTTTGTATCGCCACTCATCGAAGTTTTAAATTCTTCAATCATCTTGCCCATAGATTCCTGCAATTCTTTCACTATACTTTGTGTCATATCTGTTGCTGGGTCTTTCAGTTTATTCCCTAGGCTTTCAATTTCAGATTTTACCAATTTCAATTCAGCTACAACTCCTTCGCTTGGATCATTCAGTATTTTTTGAAAGCCAGCTTCAATCGTAATTGCTAAATCGGCTGAGAAAGTCTGAAGTGAATTAGATTGTTTTATTGATTCTTTGTAAAGGTCACGAAATACATTGCCAGGCTTAATTGTGTTGCCAATATCGTCAGTGGAAGTAAGATCATTTTTTAGCTCTTTGATAGCTTCAATTAAGTTATTTATTGCTTGGGTTTCTTCGCTCAAAACGCCTTCCTCTAATTTTTTCCTCTTAATGTTTGTCCAAAACGAGAAGCCGACCAATAATGCAACTCCAAAAATGGAAACGAGGAATGCCGTTTTTAAACCATTCATTAATTCGGGTATGCTTTTTTCGATATTGTTACTATCAAAATTCCATAATCCGATAGCAATACCTAAAAATGTAAACAATATTCCCAGAGTAGGGAATAAATGAGGAATAAAATCAAACAAATGCTCATTATTGTTTTCCTTGGTTCGTTTACTGATGTAAATACCTGCCCAAATAGCAACTACAAGGATGATGCCTATTCCAAATATTATTTCGATACTCATTTCTCGTTTATATTTTTAAGTGCTTCATTTATAATTGCTTCACTTGTTGTTACTATCCTGAATTCAACTCTTCTTGACTTATCATTGTCAATTTGTTGTTTACTGTCAAATGAAATTTTATAATCTTTATCAACTGTACGTCCGTAAGAAAGCCCATTGGCCGTAAGCCAGTATTGTAGTCTCTCTTTTTCTGTTGGTTGCAAGTTGATAAAAGAGTTTTGTGTTCGCAGGAAAGCAAGTACATTTCTTCCTCTGTCTTGTGAAAGTTTCATGTTGTCAATGTAAGGGTCACCTGAAACCCCAATTGGTTTTGTATCTGTGTGCCCTTCAATTCTGATTTCGGCAATTTTGTCTTTATATTTTTCCTGCAATACGACAGAAAGGTATTTTGGAAGAAAGTCCGTAAGAATTGTTTGAAAATGCGAAGTAATGTCGGAACTCCCTGTACCAAAAAGAACTTGCGGGTTAGTAAATTTTATCGACAAGTCATTGTCAAGTTTTAAATCCCATTTGGCAAAGTCATTCTTAAAAGCCTCGTTTAGTTCATTGTACAATGCAACTTTCGATTCTTCGTAATCTTTAAAAATTTGATTTTGCTCTTTCTGTCGCTTTTCTGCCAACGCCATATATGAAATAGACATAAATAGAAAAATAACCATTAAAACCGTCATTAGGTCGGCTAAAGGAATCCAATGGCTTTCTTTCTTTGTTCCGGACATTTTTCTATGTGAGTATTTTAGGGTTTACCACCTGGTAGTATGTGGCAACTTTTTACTATCTGGTTTAATTTAATTCTTATCTAAGCGGCTATCTGTTCAAAAATTCAGACTGTGAATTTTTTGTAAATTACAGAGGCGCTTAAGTATAAATATACAAATCCATTTTCAACTTATCTAATACGGTTTTTTCAGCCAGTTTCATAAATTTCTCACTTCTTCTCATAAAACGCCGGCAAACCCAGCCTGTACTTCACCGCAATCAAGCGGATTGCAAATATCAGCAGTATGCATACCACCTTCGCCACATCCTCATCCAATTGTATTTTACGAAAGAGAAAATAGACCAACCCACCAATGATGCTGGCCATAGCATAAATTTCTTTCCTGAAAACCAATGGCACATTGTTTAACAACACATCCCTTATCACCCCACCAAAACTTGCGGTGATAGTGCCGATGGCAATACATACCCCTGTGCTGAATTGTAATTTAATCGCCATTTCAATTCCCACAATGGTGAATAGACCCAGGCCTAAAGCGTCAAACAAAAAAAGCGTGGTGGTAAATTGCCGCAGCCTTGCTTCAAAAAACATAGAGCCAATGGCAGCAATAGAAATCGTGATACTGGCGGTTTCATTTTGTAGCCAGCCAACGGGTAAATTGCCGATCATCAGGTCTCTTAAAGTTCCGCCACCAATAGCCGTTACAAACGCAAGGATGATCACACCAAAGGGGTCCAGCTTTTTTTCCATGGCAAAGAATGCGCCCGATACTGCAAATGAAAAAGTGCCAAGTATTTCGATGATATAAAGGAAACCGGTATTAAACATGTTGTATTGCAGGCATGCGTTTATTCGGCCATCATCTCTTTCACTACTCTTATGATATCTTCTGCGTTAGGCTTGCTGAAATAATCACCATCGCTGGCATAAGAAGGACGGTGCGGTTGTGCGGTGATGGTGCGTGGCGACACATCCAGGTAGCGGTAGCCACCTTGTTCTTCCATTACCTTATTGAACATGTAAGCAGCAGCGCCACCCGGTACATCTTCATCTATGAACACAATGCGGCTTGTCTTTTTAAGAGAATTAACAATGGTATGATGAATATCAAATGGTAACAGCGTCTGTACGTCTATCACTTCACAACTGATCCCCATTTTTTCAAGTGTTTCAGTTGCCTCTGCTATAATTCTCAGCATTGAGCCATAAGAAACAAGCGTAATATCGTCCCCTTCTTTTACAATTTCAGGTATCCCTAACGGTATTGTATAGGCCAATAAGTTGGAAGGCAGTTTTTCTTTTAAGCGGTAGCCGTTTAAACATTCAATGATAATGGCCGGGTCATTGGCCTGCAGCAATGTATTGTACATGCCCACAGCCTGCACCATATTGCGTGGCACACACACATAAAAACCACGAAGGGAGTTGATGATCATACCCATGGGTGAGCCGCTATGCCAGATGCCTTCTAATCGATGGCCCCTGGTACGTACGATCAGGGGGCAGCTTTGTCCGCCTGCCGTGCGGAAATGTGTAGTGGCTGCATCATCACTTAATGGCTGCAGGCCGTATAACAGGTAATCCAGGTATTGTATTTCTGCAATAGGTCTTAATCCACGCAAGGCAAGGCCTATTCCCTGGCCCATAATAGACAGTTCCCTGATGCCGGTATCAGAAATTCTGTCGGTACCATATTTTGCCTGCAAGCCTGCAAAACCCTGGTTCACATCTCCAATAAAACCTACATCTTCTCCAAATGCGGCTACTTTATTGTTGCTGGCAAAGAGTTCATCAAAGTATTTGTTCAGCACTTCATACCCATTTACCACGGTGGCATGTTCATCATAGTATTTATCGATCACATTTACCTTTAAGGCGCTTTTGGGTCCCTGGTTATACAAATAAGAATTGTACAAAGCTGCGTTTTCTTTTCGAAGCTTGTTATACAAATCCTGTAATGGAACCGCGGCAGTATGACTACCAGCTGCATCCAGTGCAGTTGCCAGCGCTTTCATTACTTCCCGGCGAAGCGGTTCTTTGTTGGCGTTTAAATTATCGGCGATGGAAGCAACAGCAGTTTTAGCATCTCCCTCCAGGGTTTGCGCCAGCGATACCAAAAACGGTAAGGCTTCGTCCGTTTGTTTTTTTACCGGGGCTAAAAATTTATCCCAGGCCCTTTGTTTGCTATCTTTTACAAAGTGCTTGGCAGTCATTTCAATTTCGTTCAGCTCTTCTACCCCCGCCAGTTCATTTTCCAGCATCCATTCCCTCATTTGCTTTAAACAGTCCCATTCTTTTTCCCAGGCAAGCCTTTCAGGTTTTTTATAACGTTCATGACTGCCCGAAGTGGAATGCCCCTGCGGCTGGGTTATTTCTTCAATATGAAATAAGGCTGGCGTATGTGTATCCCTGATCTTTTGAATGGCGGGTTCAAACACTTCACACATGCCTGCATAATCCCAGCCTTTTAGTTTATAGATATCAATACCATTGCTGCCGTTGGTTTTTTGCATGCCTTTCAGGGCTTCGGAAATAGAGCCCTTGGTGGTTTGGTATTGTTTTGGAACAGATATACCATAACCATCGTCCCACACAAAAACGGCCAGGGGTACCTGTAATACACCAGCTGCATTGATCACTTCCCAAAAATGTCCTTCGCTGGTAGAAGCATCTCCGATGGTGGCAAAACATATTTCGTTGCCATTATCACTCAGGTGGGTATGCTGTTTAAACACTTCTACATTCCGGAATAATTTAGAAGCCAGTGCTAACCCCAGTGAACGGGGCATCTGCCCGGCGGTGGGTGCCATATCACTGCTGCTGTTACGCATCTTTACCAATGGCAACCAGTCGCCATTTTCATCCACATTTTTGGTGGAAAAATGAGCATTCATCTGCCTGCCGGCACTAAACGGGTCATTATTTATATCGGGATCAGAAAAGAGTTGAGAAAAATATTGCTCCACATTGGCGATGCCCGCCGCCATCATAAAGGTCTGGTCACGGTAATACCCGGCCCTTGTATCACCCGGTTTGAAAAACTTGGCAACCGCCACCTGTGCCACTTCCTTGCCGTCACCAAAAATGCCAAACTTAGCTTTACCTGTCAGTACTTCCTTTCTTCCAAGCAGGCTTGTTTCCCTGCTTTCGCAGGCAATACGGTAATCTTTAAGCACTTCATTCCTGAAGTTTTCAAAGCTTAACTTTTCAAGCGTGGCAGCATCGTTACTGTATAGTGCATCCATGCGGCAAATGTAAATTAATAGTGGCGGAGATTGTTAAAAATATGTAAACCGGCCCACATTTAAAAACCTTTTTATGCTATGTTGTATATTTGGAACGTTATTTGAAAAACCGGTGTTTACATGAAAAAAATAATAACCGCATTTGCTTTTCTTTCAATAAGTTTTATCGCCCAGGCGCAGAACGCACCTGCGGCACAGGCTGTTCAAAAACCTGTGGCTGCAGCGGAAGACAATTTAGGAATGAAGGAACTGGAATATGATTTTGGCAGGATACCTCAGGGAAAGCCTGTTACACACATTTTTACCGTTGAAAATACGGGTAAAGATTCCCTGACCATTTCAAATGTACAGGCAAGCTGCGGTTGCACCACACCGGAGTGGGAGCGGAATAAAGCGCTGGCACCGGGTGAAAAGACAAAGATTACAGTGGGTTATAACGCAGCAGCTGAAGGGCCATTTACAAAATACATTACCATTTTATATAATGGTACATTAAACAAGCAGGTAACTATCAAGGGAGAAGTTTGGAAAACACCCGCCACATCGGCACCTGAAAACAAAGACCTGAAAGCATTATCTGAAGATTGATCAAATTTTTATAAACAAACAAAAACTAAATAATAACATGAAACAAGTCCTACTTTCTGCAGCAGTATTTGCATTAACTGCCACTGCTTTTGCACAGAAAAAAATTGCTGAAGTGGCCCGGTTCGCTACAGAAACAATTGATTTTGGAAAGATCAAACAAAATGCACCTCAAAAAGGAACATTTGTTGTAACGAATATTAGCAATGAGCCCTTGATCATTGAACAGGCCAACCCAACCTGCGGCTGCACCATCTCTGATTACACAAAAGAACCGATTGCACCAGGTAAAACTGGGGTAATCAATGCCACTTATAATGCTGCCGCTATCGGGCATTTTGAAAAACACCTCACTGTAAAATTTGCAGGTGTAGCAGAAATGAAGTCTATCACTTTTGTGGGAGATGTGATTGCTGCAGACCAGTTTGATAAAGACAAAGCCGACGAACCAGCGAAAGCAGTTGCACCAGTAAAAGAAAAGGATGCTCCTGCTGATGTTGCAGTACCTGTAAAATCAAAGTCAGCTGTAAAAACAAAATCTGCTGCCACTATGAAAAAAGTGCCTGCTAAGTCAGCTACCAAGGTAGCCGTAAAAAATTAATTGAATGATATTTTGATAATAAGGCCGGTAGTTTCTACCGGCTTTTTTATGCCTTGCCACCTGTTAAAGATCACAAGGGTATCTTTTGGTAAGATAATTGGTATAGATGCTCTAAAAGTCGTCATGCGTTTAATACAATTTGTGTCGTTGCTTTTTGCAGCTGCCGTATTTTTTTCTGGTTGCAGCCGTAAGCAGTATGCAGCACCTGCCAACGTGGAGGTTAAAAAAGCGGAAACCAAAACCGTTGTGAGAAAAGTGCCTAAAACACCCACTCCCAAAATAATTACCGTAGATGACCGGGCTGCAAAAAAAACACCCGATGGAAGAATGTATTACGATCTCGGGGGAAAACGCTATTGGAAAAACTTTGATGATGGCAAGTATTACCTCTATAATAAAACGATGTACAATGAAGCAGCATTTAAACCTCATTGATTTTACTGTTCGTCCTTCCGGCAATGGCTGCTGGTTCGGGCAGTTTTTATTGTTGCAATCATATAGTTGCTTTAACAAAAACTTTCATCACTGTTAATAATCTATAACAAGCTTTTTCACTCTTATATGTACAGCGGCTGTAAACCCCGTTTGTATGATAACTATGAAAAAGAAAATTTTACTCTCATTAAGTTTAATGATGTCAATTGTTGCTTTCGCACAACAAAATATTTCTTACGGCGTGTCGGCAGGCGCAGGTATTTACAACATGCGGGGCGAAACAGTTAATGAACTAAAGCAGGTACTAAACTTTACGGACGGCATTATTACAACCAATGCAGTTACTGGTTTTAACGGTGGCGGCTATGTTAATATACCTGTTGGTGGAAACCTGTCTGTTGAACCCGGTTTGTATTATTCATCCAAGGGTTATCAATTGAAAGGTTCCTACACGGTGAAAGATATCAGCATTCTCAGTGCAAATGTTGTTTCTACATTGCGAACCGGCTATATTGATATGCCGATATTGTTGAAAGCAGATTTTAATGGTTTGCAGGTGTTTGTTGGTCCGCAGGTTTCTTATTTAACAGGTGCCAGTCTTAACACCAGGGCCTCAGTGGCTTTCTTCGATTTGCTCAATAGTGACCTGGATGTTACAAACAGGTTCAACCGTTGGGATGCCGCTGTAACGGGTGGCCTGGGTTACCAGTTCAGCAACGGGTTGCGCTTTACAGCATCCTATGAACGCGGTTTAATGAGAGCTGATGCGGATAGAAATACGCAGTTGTATAACCAGGGATTCAAAATTGGAGCAGGGTTTACATTTTAAATAACGCTGAGTTAATTGGCGGCGGGCTGTGTCAAAAGTTTTGGCACAGCTTTTTAGTGAAGTAATGTTGCCATGATAAGTATGGGAGGCAATGGTGTAATAAAATTGTTGGCAATGCCGTCATCATTAATTTTTTAGCAGGATATTTGCAACTATAAAAAAAACGCTCATATGAAATGGATCGCCTTTATCCTTGTTGCTGTTATCAGCGCTTCTTCAGCTAATGCACAATTAAAAGCGGCAGCTGTCTGTCCAAATATG
>Ga0116158_10003678_pt1 | contig 13215 bp, 10 predicted proteins | sample AD_UKC052_MetaG_FD_89883 | JGI IMG/M metagenome (GOLD analysis project Ga0116158, IMG submission 89883) | Active sludge microbial communities of municipal wastewater-treating anaerobic digesters from USA - AD_UKC052_MetaG | ecosystem: Engineered > Bioreactor > Anaerobic > Digestate | place: USA... | reverse complement strand
TTGTTTCTGGATAGCAGCCACGATCTGGCTTTCTGTAAATCTGGTCTTTTTCATAAAATTTTGACAGGTTAAAATTAATAGAATACTCTATTTTGAAACTGCCGAAATTTGGGGACTCTTACAGTACCTCCAACTGTAATATCCGCTTTGGCTATGTCCGTTTTTGCAACATTTTTTTTAACTGTAATGGATTGTGGGCTATTTCCAATAATTCCTTCAGGAGCATGCTGCATGGCATAGTTTACAGGTGTAACTGAAGTTGGTGTTTTCAGCATCCTTGGTTTTGCAAGTTGTGCATGAACTGAATTTACAGTTCCAATAAAAAGTGTTATTGCAATGATTGTTTCTTTCATGGTACCTCCTTTTGTAATTTGTTGGTAAAGATTACTTTTCCAATTGCCAGAACCATCGGTGTAATCACCCTAAAATGAAGGGTGTATTAACGGTATTAATTGGTAATGCCAACAATTAAAGCACAGGAGGCTGGTGAATTCGCTAGCCTCCTGTTGTTAAGCCATAATATGATGGTAATCAATAGAATAAATCGATTATTTAGGTTATGCTGGTACTAAAACCAACTTCGTCCCTTTCCCCTCACCGGTTTCCCATGTTACGGTATACCTGCAGCGTTTGGCCCTTTGTTCAATATTGCTTAGTCCGTTGCCACTGTGTATCAATTCAGGGTCGAAACCTTTGCCATTATCGCTGATTTCCAACTTTATACGTCGGTCTTTGTTGGCAGCTAGCAGGGTAATATGGCTGCATCCGGAATATTTTACGCTGTTGTTTATAAACTCTTTCAGCAGCAGGTACATATCCCGCTTTTCTTCGGTTTTAAAGTGTATTTCTTCCAAACTACCTTCTGTTTCTAAATTGAGCACCATTCCACCGGCATGCAGCAGTGGCTGTACGTTTTTTTCAAGTTTGGTCAACAGGTTTGTGGCGGTATTGGTTTTGTTATCAAGCACCCAAATCATTTCGCGAAGGGCGAGTGTCGCATCCACCAACCCCTGTTTTACGGGGCCATAGTATTCTGCAGATCCGGATGAAACACCCAGTTCCGTGTACAATTTTACCCCGGTAAGTGTACTTCCAAGGTCATCGTGAAGATCGGCGGCAATTTTTTCTTTGAAACGATATTCTTTGCGGATTTGAAATAGGCGGTAACGGTATAGGGCGTAGGAAAGGGCAGCGGTGGCAAGTACGAGAAGGGCTTTAAACCAGAGGGTTTGGTACCAGGGCGGACGAATTTTTAATTGAATTTTTATTGGATTACTCCAATCGCTATTCTTTTTTTTCACTCTACATAACAATGTATAATTTCCAGGTGTAAGCCCTATGAAGGTCATTTTATTGAAAATTTTCGAATTCTGCCATTTGATACTAGATGGTAAAATTTTATATTCAAATTCATCATCTTCCTCCGGAAAAAAATCAATAATGTTATAATTAATTTCAAATTGCTTGAATTTTGGTAGGATGGTGATTGAGTTTTCATTTAATTTTTCAGATAGAATTTCCCCTTTTTCGTCTATTAAAGTTACAGAATGAATATTCAAATCTGGTGTTTTTTCCCTGTCTGGAAAGCTGGTAGGGTTAACAATCGAGATACCTCTAATTCCACCAATATATAATTTTCCATATTTAAATATTCCTGCCCCCTCTTCATAACGATCAACTTGCAAACCATTTCTTTTATGAAATCTTTTTATTTCAGATCCTGAAATATTTAGTTTGTATAGACCATTATTAGTTGTAACAAAAATTTCTTTTGATGGGGAAAGGAATATTTTATATGCTGAAAAGTTATTTAATGAGCTATCAAGCACCTCAAATTTTAAATTCCTAAAATTTTTGTCAACTTTTACTATTCCATTTCCATAGGTAGCAAAGAAAAATTCAGAATCCAATTCAACTATATCCATAAATATTCCTAATCGCCCCTCACCACTTGGTAATTTAATTTCATAATTTTTTAATATATTATTTTTGGGGTCGAATATGGCAAATTCATATTCACAAAGAATTAAAATGGTACCGTCTTTTAGAAGTCTCATTCCATTTATGACTGGATTCAAAAGGCCAACACCATTTTTATCCATTTTGAATTTTTCAAGATTTCTTTTCTTCCTATTCCAGATAAAAAAACCATTTCCTAGATCAGTTGCAATAACCCAGGTATCGTTTGGAGAATGAATTATTGAATTAATAACTTCTTGTTCTAAAGCTGCCAATTCTTGATACATTGAGCTTATTCTAATTTTTCTACTATTTTTCCATAGAAAAGAACCATTTATATTTGAAACAATAAGAACATTTTTATTAATTGAGTCGGAGTAAAAATATGGGCCGTCATTTAGTACTAAATCCAGATATCCTAAATGGTTGTTTAATCTATAAAATCCAGAGTTATCTGATATATAGGTAAGGAATTGGTTAGCAGGAAAAATGTGGAATACTCTATTTAAAACGGCATCTTTTTTGCTGGATGCAAAATAGTTTCTTCCAATTTGGCTTTTTTTTTGGTACGAATAGAGGCCATGGGTAGTGCCAAGCCAGAAAGTATTGTCCTCAAAACTTTTAATAAACTGAACTTCTTTTGTCCAGTTCACAAGATTTTCTGAGTTCATATCCACCCATCTCTCCATAGTGGGGTAATTTGGACTATATTTAAATAATCCGGAATCACTTGCAATTAGTACCTCCTCATCACTCTCCCAAATCGAGTTTTTTATTTGCCCTAGGTTAAGTGAAATGATTTTTTCAGTTGATTCTATTATTAGAGATTTATTTCTATTAATTGTAAGAGTAGTTATTTTTTCATTCGTAACTAATCGTATTTGGTTTTTATTTATAAACCTGATACTCGAAAATCTTTTTATATAGTTATTTTTTTTGAAATGAAAAGAATCTAAAGAAAACCTATACAATATCTCCTTTGAAACAATATCAAACACCACAATTCCATGCTTTTCGGAAAATATCCACATTTCATTTTCATTAAGATGGAATATGTCAATAAAGTGGTCGAATCTATTTAAAAGGACTGATTTATTTCTTGTCAATAGACGTATAAGTATTTTTTGGGTTGGATTAAAAATAAAAAGCCCATCATCTGAGCCAAGCCAAAGATCTTTCCCAACCGGTTTCATGGTTAGCGATGATTGCAGAAATTCAAGACTATACTTTTCGCCCGAATAAAACGAGGAAATTACTTCATTTTTTTTAATTGAAATCTGGTTAATTCCTCCACTTGTAAGCACCCAAATTGCATTGGAATCAACTGGGTTTTTATCAATACCTAGAATATGATTGCCAGTTAGTTTATACCTACTTTCTCTATTAGTATTAAAAAACACAGTAGTTCGCCCATCCCATTTTGTCAGGCCATCTTGGGTTCCAATCCACATAAATCCCATTCTGTCTGTAAATATGAATGTAACACTTTGGTCGCCTTCCCATCCTTTTACAGCGGATTTTTTGAAAAATTTCGGTATTTCATTTGGCTTTGCTAAAGCTGAATAATAAATATTCAGAAAAAAGATAAAAAAATAATATCTTTTCATAGTTTTATAATATGAAACAAAAGTACAGCTGGCATTTTATTTTTTTAATTAAATTCCTTCTTTCAAAGGAGACAGATAACAATAAGGCCTATTTATTCAACTTATTAAAGAAGTTGATCGGTAATATGCAATCAAAATCTGTTGGTTTGGATTTCTGTATCGAAACTGATATCCCAATAAATGAAATTATTTCTGATGAATTAGATATATTTAGGTATTTAGAGCCCCCCTACTTTATTTTAATACGTGTTAATTATATTACAAATCCTCATGAAAATGAAGATATCACGTTAGTTAGGCTAAAGGATACTGAACTTTTTGTTCAATTATTGGATTTGAAATCTAGTGAAACGCTAGCAGATCAGGAAGATTTAAGTAATATTTTTTCAAGAATAGTCCATAATGTGCAGAGTGACTATACTTCAATTGTAACATGGGATCATGGTAGTGGTTATTCTATTTTTAGCGAACCTGTTCCTGAAAAATCTGCACGGTATAGTTATATAAAAAGCTATGGCGACTTTAACATGAAAAAGAAAGTTCGTTCTAAGGATAAGGTAGGTCAATCTGATAATGAACTTGCATTTTTGAAATTCCGACAATTTAAACAGTTCGAAAAGTCATTAATTAATGATAATAAAATCATAGATAGTTCCGATAGAATTGGATTTTTTGACACTTCTATCGAAAACATACCACCCATCCTTACAATGGATGAACTTGCATTTGCAATAAATTCAATATGTAAAAAAAGAGGAAAAGTTGATGTTTTAATTATGTTAAATTGCTTTATGCAAAATATGGATACTCTGTTTGCATTAAAGAATAGCGTTAATTATTTAATCGCCTCACCTACTATAGTTGTTACAGAGTTGTTCGATTTTTATAAAGTTATTCCAATGGTAGCAAATACATCAAATCTATTGCCAGTACAACTTTGTGAAATCATAATGGATAGTTTAAAAGGGAATTCTTTTTTAAATGATATTGGTTATTCAAAAAAAATTTCAGTCTTTACTGTAAATCTTGAAGCATTATTGAATGCGAATTTTTTTGGATTATTTAAGGATATTTCTCATTTATTATTCAATCACGCAAAAGAAAATAGTTTTTTAGAATTGATTAAAGCTTATAGTTCTGAAATGAACTATTTGCCATTGATAGATGATGAAATAACAGATTTTCAGACTTTTTATTTTATTGATGGACTTTATTTTTTCAAAACCCTTGCACACTTTAGCCAATTATCTCAAATACATATTGCCAAAATTCAAAAATTTATAGAAGTATATGATGAATTTTCAGGTAAGAAGAATGAAACAATAAATCATATTGGGGAAATGGCAGCTAATGAAGGGTTTAATAGCTCAGGCTTTTCATTATTCTTTCCTTTTGAAAAAAGTCACTTTGAAGATTGTAATTATATTAAATACTTTTATAATGAATTTGAAGGGAATCCGGTCTTATCTGCGATTGCCAAACATACCATGTGGGATAATTTTTTGTTCCTTTATTTTAAATTTTTAGATGAAAATTAATGCTACTCTATAAAGGATTTTGCATGTGTAATAATGGTAAATTAGACGTTTTTTTTTCATTCTTAATGTATGTTGGTGTTTTTAATTATTGGAAAAGGTAACAATATTTTATTTTGTATTTAATTTCCGAAGGATTCACAATTCTTCTGATCTAGGCCAATCTCTCTTATCTTTAATTACTATTTCTAATTCGGTTGCTGAAAAAGTGACTTTATAAAATTTATCAGAGTTTGGTGAATTTCCTAGGGTATTAAGCAGATCTATTTTTATTAATTTTAAATCTTTAGTAAGAATTCTCTTATTTTCTAGCGTAACGATTGCCTTTTTCTTAGCTTCTTCTTTGTCAATTGGATTTGCCATAATAGCCGTTTTTATTTTTTATTTATAATTGAAAACTGAAAATATGGAAAAATATTTGAATCAAGGAATTTGTTTTTTATTTGATTAAATACGTTGTTCTGACATTACCTCCCCCTCCCCCCTTACCTTCGCCCCCCTTAATATCAAAAACTGTTATTCTCCATCCATGTCCCATTCATATTCCCCGCAGGTTAGCGCCCAACTCAATATCCGCCTCCCACAGGTAGAAGCCGTACTCGCCCTCTTTGCCGAGGGTGCCACCATCCCCTTTATAGCCCGCTACCGTAAAGATAAAACCGGTAACCTCGACGAAGTACAGATTCAGCAGATACAGGAAACCGCCAAACAGGTACAGGAGTTTGCCGAACGAAAAACTTTTATAGAGAAAACCATTACCGAACAGGGTAAAATGACGGAGGAACTGCAGGCGAAAATTGATAAAGCCAACACAATCAATGAGTTGGAAGATATTTACCTGCCCTACAAACCTAAGCGTAAAACTAAGGCCCAAACGGCGAGGGAAAACGGTTTGGAGCCACTTGCCGATCTTTTATTGCAACAGGCTGATGCCAAAGTGGAAGAAATTGCTGCCACTTACCTGAATGAAAATGTAAAAACCATTGAGGAAGCCCTTCAGGGGGCCCGCGACATTATTGCCGAAAAGGTGAATGAGGATGCCGGGGTGCGTGCCGAAATGCGCCACCTGTTTGAAAAAGAGGCAAGGCTGATCAGCAAAGTGCTGAGCGGTAAAGAAGCCGAAGCCATTAAATACAAGGATTACTTTGATTACAGCGAATTGGTGAGCAAAGTGCCGAGCCACCGGGCGCTTGCGGTACTTCGCGGATTTATGGAAGGGTTTTTGCGGATGAGCATTGAGCCGGAAGAAATCACGGCGACTGATATGCTGGAAGAGCGTTTTGTAAAAGGCATGAGCAATGAAGGAGCCCATATAAAAAAGGCCCTACGCGATGCCTGGAAACGGTTACTGCAACCTTCGCTCGAAAGTGAGTTCAGGATGGCGGTTAAACAGCGGAGCGATGAGGATGCCATTGCTGTATTTGCTGAAAACCTTCGGCAATTGTTGCTGGCAAGTCCGCTTGGGGGCAAAAGGCTGATTGCCATTGACCCCGGCTACCGTACAGGGTGCAAAACGGTTGTACTTGATGAAAAGGGCACGCTTCAGGAAGCTACAGTAATATTTATATATGAGCCGGGCAGGCTGCAGGCTTCGGAAAATACCATTCGCCACCTTGCAAAGCATTACAAAACGGAAGCCATTGCGGTCGGGGATGGTACGGCAGGCAGGGAAACGGAGCAATTCATTAAAAAGCTTGAACTGGGTTTGCCGGTATTTTTGGTAAATGAGGCCGGTGCATCGGTGTACAGCGCAAGCGAGGCGGCCCGCGAAGAGTTTCCCAATGAAGATGTAACGGTGCGCGGCTCTGTAAGCATCGGTCGACGCCTGATGGACCCGCTTGCCGAACTGGTAAAAATTGACCCAAAAAGCATTGGGGTTGGCCAGTATCAGCATGATGTAAACCAGGTAAGGCTAAAGGAAAAGCTGGACCAAACGGTTGAAAGCTGTGTAAACCTTGTAGGGGTAAACCTGAATACGGCAAGCCGCCACCTGTTGCGGTATGTTAGCGGCATTGGCGATACCATTGCCAAAAATATTGTGGACTACCGGGATGAAATCGGTCGTTTCGATAGCCGATCCCAGTTAAAAAAAGTCCCCAGGCTAGGCGAAAAGGCTTTTGAACAGTGCGCAGGCTTTTTACGGATTACCGGTGGCAAAAACCCACTCGATGGCAGCGCGGTACACCCCGAAAGTTACCCGGTGGTAGAACAGATTGCCGGCGAACTTGGGGTGAAAGTACAGGAACTGATAGGAAACGAACAGCTGCTTAAAGCGGTTGATCCCAAACGCTATGCGCAGCATGGGGAATTAACAGTGGCGGATATTATTAAGGAACTGAAAAAGCCCGGCCTTGACCCCCGCCAACAGGCTTCGGGTTTTGAGTTTGCCAATATATTCAGCCTCGAGGAGGTGCAGGTTGGCATGGTACTGCCCGGGTTGGTGAGCAACCTAACCAAGTTTGGGGCTTTTGTAAACATTGGGGTGAAACAGGATGGCCTGGTACATGTAAGCGAAATTGCCAACCGCTACATCAGCGATCCGGCGGAGGCCATTAAACTCGGGCAGCAGGTGCAGGTAAAAGTGCTGGAGGTGGATTATGCCCGCAAGCGCATTTCACTGAGTATCAAACAGGCATCTTTAGAGGGTGCCGGCAGTGTAAGTCAGGCAAGGCCAAAACAGCAGCAGCCTGTGCAACAACAAAGGAAAAAGGAGGAAACTCAGCCGCCTTCGTTGAATGATGCGTTGGCAGCATTGAAAAACCGATTCAAGAAATAATCGGGCAAAAAAAATCCCGCACCATATAGTGATGCGGGATTTTGTATAAAATGGGAAGACCAGAAAATGTTAAGTGAAACGTGAAAAGTTGAACGTGAAAATTTCACTTTTCACGTTATTAATCCTTCATTACTTTAATGGTGCTTTGCTGTCCATCGGGTAGAATAACCGTTGCAAAGCTTAACCCGCTGCGGAGGCCTTTTGTAGAAACATTCATGATTCCTTCGGGAGATACGGCAGGTTTTTGTGCGCTGAGTATTTTTCCGGAGGCATCGGTAAACCGAACTGCTTCAACCTGCCTGATGCCGGCACCTAACTGAATAAAGAGCTTATCCGATACAGGGTTGGGGTAGTAATTGCGTACAATGCTGTTGCTTTCCTGTATATTGTAGGAAACTTTCACCATTTTACTGTATTCGGAAGAACCATCTTTGTCAATTTGCCTGATGCGGTAGTAGTTTACGCCAGGTGCCGGGTTTGCATCGGTAAACTGGTAATTTAACTGACCTTGATGATTGCCATTAAGTGCCTTGGATGCTACAGTTCCTACGGAAGTGAATTTTAACGCATCTGTGGAGCGTTCAACCTCAAAACGCTGATTTTTTATTTCGGTCCATGTTTGCCATTTTAATTCAATACCATTACTTCCTGATTTTCCTGAAAAACCACCAAATGTAACAGGAAGGGTACACCCATCTGCCGTTTCGCTTACCAGGGGATAAAAATGCATAATCATTTTCAGCCCATCCCATCCTGATGGAATAGTATGAAACGAGTTATCACCCCATTGTTCCCAACCTAAATTTATTGCAGGCTGGGTATTGCCTGTGGTGAATAAAGTAATACTATCTTTTGTAGTGGGATCCGCATCTTTTATCCAGGTAAGGGTGGGGAATTCCAAAAAGAGAAAAATCTTTTTAGAGGCTGGTAAGGGTACTGGAGCTGAGAAGTTAACCAAAGTTAAGTTGAATCGCCTTGCATGCATTTCTTCTAATGTACTGGCGTAGGTGCCAATAACTGCACCAGGAGTGCCAGTAGTGCCATCTAAAACTTTAATATTTACAACCTTGGTAAGATTTCCTCCATTAGCGCCATTAGCTGGTCCCAGACCCAGAATAACCCTACTGACAAAATTAGCAGTAGATCCGGTCATATCAAAAAAGTTGCCTTTGGCAATATCGCCATATTCATTATTTCCTGCCAAGAATCCTCCGTTGTTTGTAACCCCAAAATATGTAATTGCCAAACCCGGAGGAATAGGCCAGCCAATGGAATCACAGGCAGCATCCGGCGCAATAAGCTGGAGATCCTTCATCTCATGATTTATTAGCCCGGAATAGTCCCTTTTCTTAGTTTGTCCAAAGGATAATATGGATAAACTGCTTACAGCACAAATAGTGAGTAGAAATTTTCTCATTTAAAATAATTTAGGTAAAAAATGGTTTGAACGGGATAAAATTAGTAAGACTCAGCCATATTGATTTAATTTTTTGGCCAGTTGTTTGCGAAATTCTATAAATATGGAAGGATTCGCCACCGGTTAGCGAATACAATAACAATATTCCCTGAACTCCCATTGTTTTACCATTTCTCTTCACCCGATTGTGGTAACTTTGCCGCCAAATTTTTAATGCAGATATATGAAACGATTTCTTGTAACGATTACCCTGTTGGGCTCGCTGTTGGCACAGGCCGAAGAAGGCATGTGGCTGCCGCAACTGATTGGTTCACAACGCTATGCCGATATGAAGGCAAAGGGGCTGAAACTCACTGCCGAGCAGCTTTACAGCATCAATAAAAGTTCACTAAAAGACGCTATCATCATTTTCGGCGGTGGCTGTACCGGCGAAATTGTGAGTGCGGAAGGCCTTATTTTTACCAACCACCACTGCGGATACGGCGCCATTGCCGGCCTCAGCACCATGCAGGCCAATTACCTGCGTGATGGCTTTTATGCCAAAAGCAAGGCGGAAGAATTGCCTGCACAGGGCATCAGCGCTACTTTCCTTATTAAAATTGCCGATGTAACCAAACAGGTGCAGGACAGCATGCAGGGCCTTGCCTGGAAAGATTGGGAAGCCCGCAAAGCGCGTGTTTTCAATAATATTGCTAAGGCCTCTACCGAAGGCACCCATTACAATGCACGCGTGTACAGCATGTTCAAAGACAATCAGTTCCTGCTTTACACCTACGAAGTTTTTACCGATGTTCGCCTTGTGGGTACTCCCCCGGAAAGTGTGGGTAAGTTTGGCGGCGATACCGATAACTGGGAATGGCCCCGTCATACCGGCGATTTTAGCATTTTCAGGGTTTACCAGGGCAAAGATGGAAAACCTGCCGCCTATAACGCCGAGAACGTTCCTTTTAAAAGCCGTCATTTTCTGCCAATCAGCCTCAAAGGGTTTAAAGATGGCGATTTCAGCATGATTTTTGGCTATCCCGGAAGTACCAACCGGTTTGAGAGTTCTTATGGCATCAAACTTGCCACTGATATAAAAAATCCTTCGTTTGTTGAAATGCGCGATATCCGCCTGAAAGCCATGAGCGAGCAAATGCGCAAGGATCCCGCCGTAAGGCTGCAGCTTGCCGATGCCTTTGCCGGCCTTGCCAACTACTGGAAGTTTTATGATGGCGAAACCAAGCAACTGATTAAGTATGATGTGTTTGGCACCAAGAAAAAGCAGGAAGATGCGCTGGTAAAATGGATATACGACAATAAGAAGGTGGAATATGGCGACATTTTCCAGGATTATGAAAAAGCTTATAAAGCCTGGGAGCCCTATGCCAAACACAAGGAATACCTCGAACAGGGGATTATGGGTCCATCGGTGGTGAAGTTTGCCGGAAGACTCGGACAACTGGAAAGAGCGCTTGCCGGTGGCGGAAATGCCAATGGCAAGGCCATGATGGAAAACCTTACTAAAGAAAGGGCTGCCATGCTGGAAGACCTGAACAAGCCAAGCGAACAGCAAATGACCTGGCAGATTGTAAAAGCCTTCCAGGATGGAATTGTAGCCGATCAGCAACCCACACTTTTTTACAACCTGATCAAGCAAAACTTTGGCAGCCTGAAAGAGGAAAGCAGTTACCGCAATTGGGCCGCAAGTGCCTTTGCCAACACCATGATCCTGGATGATGCTAAATGGAAAAAGTTTGCCGAAGCGCCCAATATGAATGAGTTGCAGAATGATCCCATTTTTGCGATGTACAGCGCTTTCTCTAAAGGCTGGGCTAAATACCAGCCCGAACTGACTGAGTTTACCGCCAAAAACAATGAACTTGGCCACAAATACCTGAAAGCCTGGATGGAAATGAACAAGGGCAAGGTCATGTACCCCGATGCCAATTTCAGCATGCGGACAAGCTACGGAAAAGTGGCTTCCTACAAACCAAGGGATGCGGTTCGTTACGATTTTGTAACTACAAGCGCCGGTTTGCTTGAAAAATACAAGCCCGGTGATTATGAGTTCGACCTGCCGGCAAACCAGATTGAACTGCTGAAGAAGAAGGATTTTGGCCAGTATGCCGATCCTGTACGCAAAGACCTTGTGATTGGTTTTATTACCACCGATGATATTACCGGCGGTAACTCAGGTTCGCCTGTTATTAATGGTAATGGCGAACTTATGGGCCTTGCTTTTGATGGCAATTACGAGGCGCTCAGCCACAAGATCAATTTTGATAAAGACCTTAACCGCACCATTTGCGTAGATATACGCTATGTGCTGTGGTGTGTGGATAAGCTCGGAGGGGCTTCCAATATTATACAGGAGCTGAAACTGGTGAAGTAAGAACTTTTTATTTCAATCAAAGGGCCATTACCTGAGCGGGTAGTGGCCTTTTGTTTTCTATTTCAAAGTTTTTGCATTTATAATCATCGTTTAACAGGGAACTATTACTACTTGTTTTCTTTCGTACCTTTTTGCTTGCCCAAAAAGGTACCCAAAAAGGGCCCCCGCAGCTTAATACCCCCAAGCTGCGGGATGGTTCCCTGATTAAGCTTCAGTACTGCTGTAGTGCCGTGCATTTTTGCCCTGATTCCGTGCATTTATTTTTAGATTTCTTTTGGCCTGTTTTTGGCTCATTCAAGCAATAGTTTTTTAGAAAATCCAAATTTTCTTTAATTTAAATTCAATTTTTTTTGAGAGAAATAAATGATCAGTTTAAAAGAACATAGTAAAACAACTGCCCAAATTGAGATATTATTAAAAAAGGGCTTTAAAAATTTATCCGTTGACGAGTTAGCCAGGCTTGAAGCATTGGGTAACGAAGTGGCCGTTTTTGAAAAGGAACATTATGCTATTCCAGCGCCGGAATCCCTTACAGAAATGATTGAATTACGGATGTATGAGTTGAAATTGAATCAGAAGTCATTGGCAGAACGAATGGGTATTTCGCCTGCCAAATTATCCCTGATACTCAACGGAAAGCAGGAGCCTGATTTGTTCTTTTTAAAACAATGTAGAAAAGTATTGAATATTCCTGCAGAGTATATATTGGAATTTGCCTGATTATCAATGGATAATCAATTACCCCCTCAAATGCCAGGCCTTTGGTTGCACAAACGCCCTTATACCTTCATAACTCAAAGTACTGCCAATACCCGAATGCCCCCTTCCACTCCAGGGTAGCGTGGCGCTTACCCGGTCGCAGCAATTAAAGTAAACAGTGCCGGTACGCATTTGCCGCATGATTTTTTCAGCCCTTTCCATATTGGTGCCATACACCGAGGCGGTTAATCCGTAAACGGTATCCTGCATCAGCGCAACCGCTTCTTCGTCGGTTTTTACTTTCTGAATACCCACCACCGGCCCAAAGGATTCCTCCTTCATGATGGACATATGGTGATTAACCCCGGTAAGTAAGGTAATAGGGTAATAGTATCCTTTTTGGGGCAGGTCGGTGGGGCGAAAAAGTAGCGAAGCACCTTTATCAAGCGCGTCTTTTACCTGTGCCTGCAGCACTTCCAATTGCTGAGGTCGGCAAATAGGCCCAAGGTCAATACCCGCCTCAGCCGGGTTGCCCATTTTCATGTTGCCCGCTGCTGCTTTTATGGCTTCCACAAAAGCCTCGTAAACGCCCTCGTGCACATAAATGCGCTCAACCGCGCAACAGCTTTGCCCGGCATTGTACATTACCCCTTCAAGCGCCGATGCTGCCACTGCCCTGATGTCCTGCACATCATCCATTACATACAAGGGATCTTTACCGCCCAATTCCATTTGAACCGGCACCATTTTTCCTGCAGTGGCTTCGGCTATCTTTTTGCCTGTGGCGTAGCTTCCGGTAAAAAAGTAACCATTCAGTGGAAGGTTCAGCAATGCTTTTCCGGCTTCTC
>Ga0116158_10003674_pt1 | contig 13225 bp, 19 predicted proteins | sample AD_UKC052_MetaG_FD_89883 | JGI IMG/M metagenome (GOLD analysis project Ga0116158, IMG submission 89883) | Active sludge microbial communities of municipal wastewater-treating anaerobic digesters from USA - AD_UKC052_MetaG | ecosystem: Engineered > Bioreactor > Anaerobic > Digestate | place: USA... | reverse complement strand
GCCGTTCACGCTCGGCGTTTTGCACGGCGTGTGGGGCTGGACGTTGTTCGGCATCGTGTGGAGCGTCGCCGCAGTCGGCATCGTCCTGAAATCCATCGGCGGCGTTCGCTACAACACGATCTCCACGTGGGCGTATCTCGCGATGGGCTGGGTCGTCGTCATCGCCGCAGAGCGCCTATGGACGCTCATGCCCGCGTGGGGCCTGTTCTGGCTCTTCGCAGGCGGCCTCGCCTACACGCTCGGCGCGGTGTTCTTTCTCTTAGAACGCATCCGCTATTTTCACTTCGCGTGGCACCTGTTCGTCGTCGCAGGCACCGCGTGTCATGTGGTGGCGGTTATGGCGTATTCCGGGTGATTGCAGGTCCGAGTCTGGCTTCGTTCACAGCATGATTGTGTGAAGTTCCTGCGCGTCACGTCGCCTTGTGCCGCACCAGCTTGACTTGAAGCTCACAACCGACTGCGCTTGCATACCGCTTCAGCGTTGCCAACGACGGAGTGTGTTTGCCGGCGGATTCGAGGCGTGAGATTGCACTCTTCGTCGTCCCCATGCGTTCGGCAACGGTATCTTGGGTCAACCCGGCGCGGGAGCGAGCCTTGAGCATTTGGCCAGCGACTTGGTATTCCAGAGCAAGCGCTTCGTATGCTTCGTCGAAGCCTTTTCGGGCGCGAGCTTTCGCAAGCAATGCCTTGTGATCGTGCGGAACGGGTTTGTACTTCAGTTCAGGCATTTTGTAGCTCCTTGAGGCGTTTGCGCGCTAGCTTCAAATCGTTGTCGGGTGTCTGCTGAGTCTTCTTGATGAACGCGTGCAGCACGGTGACGCGTTTCCCCACCATGAAACAGTAGAACGCGCGGCCAATTCCGGCTCGACCGCGAGGCCGCAGTTCAAACAGTCCATCGCCGAAGGCGCGGGAGTGGGGTAGGCGAAGACTTGGGCCGTACTCGACCAAAAGCTCCACGAGACGCGCGTAGTCAGCAAGAACATCTACTGGCCATGATTCGATCTCGGCAAGCACGCGCTCGTGGAAGTATTCGATCTCGAAAGCCATGTGCAAATGTTAGCAAATGCGCTAACTGCATGCAACGAACACGTCGAGTGACGCCTGACGTCGGCGTCGGCTAGGCTCTAGTAGAGACGCTCGCGATGGACTGGGTCGCCGTCATCGGCGCAGAGCGCCTATGGACGCTCATGCCCGCGTGGGGCTTGTTCTGGCTCTTCGCAGGCGGCCTCGCCTACACGCTCGGCGCAGTGTTCTTTCTCTTAGAACGCATCCGCTATTTTCACTTCGCGTGGCACCTGTTCGTCGTCGCGGCCACCGCGTGTCATGTGATGGCGGTTATGGCGTATTCGGGGTGAGCGACTCCCGTTCTTCGTTGGCGAGGCGACGCGTTGAATACCACCGCCATCGGCCGATTAATTGAGTCTACGGTTCGTACGGCCCCTCGTTTTCTTACACTTGCTGAGCTTCAATGCGAGCGTGGTCGAGCTTGTGTACGAGACGCCTACGTGCTATCCGCGAAGGGCAAGATGCCGACGTACGGATCAGGGCTTGTTGCCCAGCCGTTTACCGGCGACGCGTCCCGTTCCGCGCGATTGTTAGTTCGCAAACGGTTGAACGAATCCATCATAAATCGCCCTTGAGGGATGTCTACTCGTTCGGAACAATGTTCCGCCGGTCTTGTTGCTCACCATCTCCAAAATTCTCTTTTGTCGCTCCAAAAAACGGTTGGCTTTGCCCCATGCAATTAGGACAATCTCAGACTCATCAACTGCCCTGTTTATCGCCTGATCGTTTCTTTCGCCAATCTGGTCGTTCGTGCCAACGAAATCTTTGGTTTGGATAAACGCGAATTGGTTCACAACTATCAGCCGCTCGATACCCTTGAACTCAGCCATCGCCCTCTCAAAAACCACCCGCTCAAGTATTTGGACGGATCTGTCAGCTATCTCAACACATGCATAGCTAGGATTTTGCATGACTGCACATACGGTTCTCGGGTTGCTACAAGCGCCAACTTTACTGGCTTCCAGACGATACCTGAAAAGGGGCTTCTCCTCGCGAGAAAAGTCGGCGGAGATCTGTAGGTCAGGGCGATGCGCGTAAATTTGCTTCAAGATACACCTCACGAATGCAGGTCTATGTGCCCGCCCCTACGTGCCCGCGATCCTTGGTTTTACATGGATGCCGCTCCATACCATCGATCACTTCAAAACCACATTCGAAGGTAGTCCAATCGTGGTCCACGTCCATCTCGCGTCCCTGATACTCAACGCTCTCTAAGTGATAGGCTCGTTCCAAGAGTGGAGCGCCGCAATGCGGGCAAAGGTAGTCACTAAGGAGTTCTCTCGCGTGAACGATTTGCTTTGTGAGTGCCTCGGCTTGGCCGCGGGCAAGCGCTAGCTCGGCCTCCTTGGCTGCGACCTGCACCTCAGTCGATGTTTTGTCTTCATGTAGGCGAGCTAGCTCTTCACCTAATAGCTTGACCCGATTCGACAGGCTTTGGGCAAGCACATCAGGGGACTGCGACTTCGCTTCAGACAACTGATCCTTCAGGTAGGCGATGTTCTCCTTCTGGAGTTGAATAGTGGCGTCTTTTTGGTCGACGAGCAGCCGATACAGAACGAATAGCGCAACGAGAAAGCCGATGATGGAGGCAATTTGGGTCCAAAAAATTGTTTCAGTCGTGATCATGCTTCGCATTCGGAAACGTACAAAATTCGCGCGATAAGGGGTCAGCCCCTTTTATTCGGCGATAAGGAGCTAGCTCAGACCTTTTGCGTTACTTCGGACGATCGACTTGAGAGCTAACACTGCGTAGCTGCGCGGGAAGGAATGCATCAATCTCTCCGTCTGAGAATGTCATTTCTTCGTTGTGCTTCAACGACTCTTGTGCTCGACGGTAAGCAGCGTATGTCGTACTCGGGGATCCGGCGTAGACAGCGTGAAGGGCGACCACGAGTCGATCGCGCTCTGCTCGAACATCCTCATCACTCTTACTTCTCGATGCGAGATCCGTGAGCAGGGACAGGTACTGCTCTCGAAGCAGCCAAATATCGTTCGCCGCCTGCTTGTGCTTCTGCGCAAGTTCTCCGAGATCGTAGTCCTTCGTGTAAGCGTTTAGAACCAAGAGAGCAGTGGAAACAACCACGCCAACAACCGCAGCTTCATTTCCGGAACCTACGATCGTTGTCAGAAAACTGCCGGTTGTTATCGCGGACAAGAATATCTGTAGCAGCTTAATTCGTCCGAGCCGTGTGAGGAGTATGTCCGCGCACTTCTCATGTGTCTTGTGCGAATAGACAGCACGCCCATAACACTCGCGAAGTTGACCTTCGATCGCAGAAAATACCTTGCCCATGTTCAGTCCGGAAAGTTCGTTGTGAATATCTCGCGCCACTTTTGCTTGGCTGACCACTCGCGCTTTGGCGTCGCCATCTCGTGTTGAATTGCCTCAAGAGACAGGTTGTAGCACCTTGCCGCTTTGTACTGAAATAGGCCTTTGCCCCAGACATACTGGCCGCTGCCCGGTGCACGCCACCATTCTTGGTTCGCGTCTTGCGTCGTCATCCATTTGAAGAAGTCTCGGCACATGAAGTCGTAGTAGAAATAAGACTTGTCGCGATACTCCCACGTCTGTATGAACTGGTACGCCAAAGTATCGATTAAGAGGCCGCCGATGGGTACCGTCCATTTGTTCTTCCAGTCCCGCATCATTCGACAAAGCGGCACCAAGTTGCCGTTGGTGGCGGCGTTGCGGTCACGGATGGCTTTGATCTCAGGCTTTGGGTTGGTTATTTCCCAAGAACCACCATTGTTTGCATTTGGAAATGTGAAACTTCCATCGTCGTTGTCGAAAGCAGGGACTACTTCAAAAACAATGCCGTCGTTGAACGGGACCTGTATTACTTGGCCGTCGGCGCGAATGTTGGTAGTGGAGTACGTTCGTTCAATGGAAATCTTGACTGCTTGGAGCAACGCCGATTGCCCATTTCCAGAGTATTCGTTGTACTGCTTGTAGACCGAATATGGCAGTTGAAAGATCAAGTCGACATCGCTGAATCCAGCAATGGCAGTGTTCCTGCCGTACGAGCCTACGTATAGGCTGTGCGACGTATCTGAGGCGGTGGACCAGAAGTCTGTGTTGAGTCGACGCGTGATGGCTCCGCTCCGACCGGCAATCGTTCCTCCATCTCTGATTTGCAGGTCGGAGCAAAACGTACTGAACCAATCAGCGAGTGCCATGGGGTATCCCTGTAGTGGCTAAGACAAGAGCGAACGGTCCGGGTGGACTTGCGCGCAGACCCAACCAACTGCAAGGTTGGGTAGACGGTGCCCAGCGTTGGGCCTATCGCACAACACAATCACTTGAAGTCGTGCTTGATGTTGGGGGGCGAATAGTCCTTCATGATTCCGACGATAGTTTGGCCGTAGGAAATTAGAAGCGATTTTTCCTTCAACGCCTTCGACAAGTCGTTCATAAACGCTTCGCGGATTGCGCCTCGTTCCGCAAGGGTATAGAAGTCTGCCCATGGCACAGCAAGGCTTGTGGTGTTGTTCTTGTTCATATAGTCGAGAACTTTTTCTGCGACTTTCGACGGATGAAGTGCCATATTGCAGATCCTTTCACTTAATAATGATCTTTAATTGAACGACACTTTAATTATTATTGAAATATTTTCAGCAGTCAATGGAGATACAACCAAAATATATTCAATATTGTTTGAACACCTGTTCATTGGACAAGTCTCCGGGGTCGCGTTCATTTTTCCCACGAAGCGGCCCACCTTACTTCAGCCGCTCCAATTTGCCCTTGCGGCGAACGAGATTCTTGTAGTCCCATTGAATCTCGCGTGCCTCGGCGAGCCACCGCTGCACGGACTCCGCGTCCACCTGATCGGCTGCTGCGTATCGGGCCTCCGCTGCCTTGAATTTGCCCTCCGGTTTCAGGCCCGGAGTCGCGAACGACTGGCCGCTCCAGAAGAGCAAACGAACGCTGTCCTTGAGCTTGCTGTACCCAACGACAGGATTGCCGTCTAGAAACCAGACCGGGTGTGCGTGCCACACCTTGTTCTCGGCGTCGGGCAGCGCGGCGTCTATCTGACTGGCGAGCAGTTCACAGATCAGCCGGTCTGTCGGCGACTGCGCTTGGTTGTACTGGATTGTGTCGTGGTGCATGGAAGGGCTCGGCCGTAGGGATTGCGGTTTCTGAGGTCAAAGCCTGAACGACTTATGCCGCAACCGTCGTACGCGAAAGGCACCACACGCCGAAGCCGAGCATTGGTACGAACGTGAGGATCATCCCGATCGCTCGCGGAAGTCCCCAACCTCTGAGTACCAAGATGGCGGCATGCATCACGCGACCGACAAGAAGCGATGCACCGCCCGCCCAGAGCAACCACGCGGGAGCTGCCGTTAGCTCGGACGCCGCCATTGCAAGAAGCACAATCGGGACTGTTTCGGTGTAGTTGCCGTGTGCTCGCATGCGACGCAGAAGCGTTTGGTCACCGCCATCAAAAAATTGAATGCCCGTACGTGCGCGCCGGTAACCCACCATCACAGTGAGCGGAATCTGGAGCACTACAAAGACTCCGATGAACAGCGTAGTGATCGGGATGTTGATCATGTTCGTTCCTTTGGAATAGCTGGGTAATGTACGGACTTACCGGTTATATGGGCGATGGGCAACAAGTGCTCTCACTCATTTGGGTGTGTCTGCACAGATGCCCATGAAAAATGCGCCCTGATTTGAAGTGAGCAACGAGTGTATGTTCTAGCCTCGCCCAGCTCACGACGCATACGCCTGTACATGAAAGCCCTCGATCTCTTCAGGCGGCTGGAAGTACGAGGTCACGTGCCAGTAGTCGGCCTCGGTGAGTTGGCTCGCCCCCTCGGGCATCTCCGTGTTTCTTTTCTGAATCCGCTCCAAGCACAACGCGTCGGGTGCTTGCAGGTAGTGCATGACGTGATCGGCACGGGCTTCTTCAAACATAGACCGGAACCAGCTACGCCTGCACTTCGTGTTCGCCTGGAAGTCCATGACGACGCTCTGGCCCAACGCGAGCAGGTCTATGACCAACGGCGTGACGACCGTGTTGAGCTTTTGCGAGAAGCGAATGTAGTCATCAAACACTTTGATCTGGTCGCCGTACAGGCGCGCGAGCCATACGTCTTCCGAGAGCAGGATCGCGCCATTTGCTTCGGCGATTGCCTTGGCCTTCGTGCTCTTGCCGGCACCTGCTTTACCGCAAAAGAAGTGTAGGGTGGCAACTGACATTGTGCTTTTACCCGGCGGAGTTTCGGCGGCGTCTAACGCGAAAATGAACGCGCCACAGACTGAGATTTCATTGCCGCGTTAAACAGATTGCGGCCATTTGATTTGCACTTTGCGGCCAGTGGCCAGGCAGTCGCGCAGGTACAAGTTAATCAGGCTCTGGTAGGGAACGCCCGCTTCATCGGCCATCCCCTTGAAGTAGTCGACGACATCCTCTGAAAGACGCATGGTCACAGGTTTCTTCAACTTGGATGCGTATGGATTTTTGCGGGATTTCAGCTTGGAAAGATCGTAGTCTGCTTTCATGGTTGCCCACCTTGATAAAACGCGCTTTCGCGCTTGGTTGCCTTGCGCGCAGAGATGAGGCGAATGACTGCTCCATGCGCTCGTTCGCAATGACAGACGATGAGCAACTTTGCCCGCGAACTCATACCAAGCATCAGAAAACGCGCTTCGTCGGATGAGTGATCCTCATCGAAGAATTGAACGCCAAATTCGTCGAAAAATACCGACTTGGCTTCTTCAAACGACACCTGATGTTTTTCGAGATTTGCAGCCGCTTTGGACTCATCCCATTCGAACTCAATCATATGTACATTGTATTTACAATTCGGGACTAGTCAAGCTGCAACGCGCGCCGGTAGTGCATCGCGACCGCGCCGCAGCGGAGCGGCGTTGCCGAGACAAGTTCGAGCAGTCGCGTGCTCGGGAGCCCGCTTTGGTAGAGGGTCGGGCCGTGGCCGACGATCCGAGGGTGTACGAGAAATTTGTATTCGTCGATCAGATCCAGCCGGTCGAGCTCGGTCGCGAGCTTGCCGCTGCCGAGGAGCACGCCGTCCGGCATCGCGTCCTTGAGCTTTTGTACGCTCGTGCGCAAGTCGCCGTCGAGGTGGTGGCTGTTGGTCCACGGGAAGTCGTTTCGCGTCGAGGACACGACGTACTTCGGCTTGGCCTCCAGCTTGACCGCCCACTCGCGCAACGCCGGCGGCGCCTCCACGTCGCCGCGCGCGACCGCGGGCCAGAAGCTCTCCATCATTTCGTACGTGACGCGGCCCCAGAGCATCGCCCCGCCCGCGTCCATAAGGCGCGTGAAGAAGGCGTGCGTCTCGTCGTCGGCGATGCCTTCTTGGTGGTCGACGCAGCCGTCCAGAGTCACGTTGATGCTGAAGGTCAAGAGTCCCATGGTGTCCTCCGTGTATCGCCTAACGTGCAAGAGAAGCGTCGCGATGATGCAGCAATTCGGCAATTGAAGAAACCACCAGATCGGCTTCGGGGATTTGGTCATTCGGGCCGACCAAGACGGTGCTGAATCCAAGTTGCTTCGCGGGGCGAATGTCGCGGTCGATCGAGTCGCCGATGAACAGCGCGGCGGCGGGGTCAACGTTCATGGCGTGCAGCGCCGCGCGAAACAGGCGCGGAGAGGGCTTCACAACGCCGATGGACGACGAAAACGTCTGGTGCTGGAAAACTTGCGACACGCCGCTCTGCGCAAGCACATCACGCCATGCTTCCTGTGGCGCCCACACATTGGAGACGAGCGCGAGGCGGTGCGTGGTGGCGAGGGCCTGAAGCGTGCGCGCGGCCCACGAAGGCACCTGGCCGACTTCATGGGCGGCGATCACATTTGCGATGTCTTGCGCGTCCGCACCGTGCAGGCCGCAGCGCGTCGTGACCGCATCGAGAACGGACGGGAACGATTCGAAGCATGCAGGGTCGTCGTAGTCTCGGCGAAGCGCGTCACAGGTTCGCAGCACGAGCTCTTGAACTTCGTCAGAAGCCAAGCGGTGCCCGCCGATCTTGCGGTACGTGACAAAGAAGTCTTCACCACTACCCAAGCGATCATGCCCGAACATGAAGGTGCCGTTCATGTCGAAGAAGAGCGCTTGAAACTTATCGACGAATCGCATGCGGTGGTGGTGGGGAGGGTTAGCGTTTGAGGTGACACGCAAACTAAAGCCTGTTGCAAATTGCCGCCTCGACTGACGGATTGGGCCGCTACGTCACAACTTCTCGTAAGGCGCAATCAGCGCCGAAACAGTCTTGTAAAGCGCCGACCCCAACAGGACACTTGAATCTTCGCGAAGTGCGTACGACACCTCAGGTTCGCCACGCTCAACGTAGATCCCGATTGAGTAGCAAAGTGTGCCGGTCGCCCGGTCTCTAGTAATTCCATTCGCCTTTTCAGAACGGTCGCTCCACAGTTGATCGTTGGCTAGGCACTCAGCGGGATATTCGGTGTGAATTCTTTGTGCTTCTGCAAACAAGAGCGCCTGCGCTTCATCAGGTAGATGGAACTCGTAGCTTCTCATGATGTTTCGGCGCCATGGCATTCCCCTTATCGGATATGTGAGGATGGCGCCGGACCTGCCGTCAGACCCGAGTCCGAACTGGCATCTAGCAAGCATTCTGGCCTCTTCGCCTGGCCGGAAGTAGTAAAGATGACGATTCACTAGCGGCCTAACGTGTTTTATGCGACGTTTTGAAGCATAACTATTACTGGTGCGTTAGAGAATTTGCAGGCGCGGACTTGGCCGCGCTTGGTGCCATTGAGCGACGCCCAGTCGTCGCCTACATCGCTAACGCCTTTATGCCTCTAACGGCAGCCTGGTGGTCGTTACAGGCTATTTTTCGCATTTATCGACTAACGCCATAAATACCATTAAACGACCGCCCGCTGGTCGTTAGCGCTAAAAAGCTGTATCCGCATTCACCGTGCCCCGTCATCGCGCGTTGCGGTAGTTTTCAGTAGTTGTGCATTGCAGCATAATGGAGCGATGAACGCTCAATCCGCCCCCTCCGCCGCCCTTCCCGTTGAAGACAAAGACGCGCCGCTCAAGGCCGACACGCGCCTCCTGGGGCGATTGCTCGGTGACGTGATTCGCGCGCAGCGGGGCGAGCCGACGTTCGACAAGATCGAGTCGATCCGGCAAGAGTCCGTGCGCTTCCATCGCGAAGGGGCGTCGCATCGCTCGCTCGACGCGATGTTGTCGGATTTGAGCGTGGAAGAGACGCTCGACGTCGTGCGTGCGTTCACGTATTTTTCGCACCTCGCCAACATCGCGGAGGACGTGCATCAAAACCGTCGTCGCCGTCATCACAAGCGTTCGGGTTCTGCGCCGCAGGCGGGCTCTCTCGCGGCTGCGTTTTCGCATTTGAAATCGGCGAACATCACGGGAACAGAAATTTGGCATTGCCTCTCGCGCGCACTCGTGAGCCCGACGCTCACGGCGCATCCGACGGAGATCAAGCGACAAAGCATCCTCGACGCTGAGCGCGCGATCGCGACGGCGCTGACGCTCGACGATGACGACCAAGCCGCGACGCTGCACCGGCAAATCTTGCAGCTGTGGCAAACGGCGATGCTGCGCCTCACGAAGCTGCGTGTGCGCGACGAAATCGACAATGCCCTGAATTATTTCCGTGCGAGTTTTCTGTCGGAAGTGCCGCGCCTCACGAAGAACACGCTCGCCGCGCTCGAAGCGCACGACCGCACGGTGGCGGAGCTTCCGGCGTTTCTGAAGATCGGTATGTGGATCGGCGGTGATCGCGACGGCAACCCGTTTGTGAACGCGGACACGCTCGATTACGTGATCAACACGCAGTCCGAACTCGCGTTGTCGCACTACCTCGCGGAACTGCACGCGCTGGGCGCGGAGCTTGCGATGTCGAGCCGCCTCGTGGACGTGAGCCCAGCGTTGAACGACCTCGCGGAGCGCGCGCATGATGACTCGCGCTTTCGCGTCGACGAGCCGTATCGCCGCGCGATCACGGGGCTGTACAGCCGCCTCGCCGCCACGTATCGAAGCTTCACGGGCCACAGCACCGCGCGCGAGCCGCACAACGCGAATGCCGCGCCGTACGCGACGCCGGACGAATTGATTGATGACTTGGACGTGATCGCCGATTCGCTCACGCAGCACGGCTCGCAGGTGATCGCCGACGCGCGTGTGTTGCCGCTCAAGCGCGCGGTGCAAATTTTTGGCTTCCATCTCTCGCCGGTGGACCTGCGGCAGAACTCGACGGTGCACGAATCGGTCGTCGCAGAACTGCTCGCGGGGTGCGGATTGTGCGCCGATTACGCCGCGCTTCCCGAAGACGAAAAGGTTGCGCTCCTGAGCCGCGAACTCGAAAGCGCGCGCCTCTTGGCGAGTCCGTACATGAAGCTCTCGGAAACTGCGCTCTCGGAGCTTGCGATCTTTCGCAAAGCCGCAGAAGTGCACGCGCGCTTCGGTCCGGCGGCGCTGCCGCGCATGATTATTTCGATGGGCGAATCGCTTTCTGATTTGCTTGAAGTAGCGACGCTGTGCAAAGAAGTGGGCCTCGCGCGCGGCGGCGAAGTGCCGCATCTCGCGGTCGCGATTGCGCCGCTGTTTGAGACGATTGAAGACTTGGAAGCCGCGCCGAAAGTGATGACTGCTGCGTTTGCGCATCCGCTCTATCGCCGTTGGCTCAAAGCGCAAGGCGACGCGCAAGAGATCATGCTCGGCTACAGCGACAGCAACAAGGACGGCGGTTACTTCACGGCGAACTGGGCGCTTTACCGAGCGCAAGCGGCGCTCGTCGAAACTTTTGCGCAGCATGGCGTTCGTTTGTGTTTGTTCCACGGTCGCGGCGGCAGTGTCGGTCGCGGCGGCGGGCCGAGCTACGAGGCGATTCGCGCGCAGCCCGCGGGCGCGGTCAACGGTTTCTTGCGCCTCACCGAGCAAGGCGAAATCATTTCGAGCAAATACGGCGACCCGGATCTCGCGCAGCGCAACCTCGAAACGTTGCTTGCGGCGGTGTTGGAAAGCACGTTGCTCCCGAACGTCATCGGTGACTCGAAACGACAAGCACGGTTCGAAGCGCTCGCCGAACGACTGAGCGGCTACGCGTTCGATTCGTATCGTGCACTGGTGTACGGTGACGACGGCTTCGTCACGTACTTTCGCGAGAGTACACCGATTAAAGAGATTGCAGAGCTCAACATTGGGTCACGTCCAGCCGCCCGTAAATCGAGCACGCGCATCGAAGACCTACGCGCGATTCCGTGGGTGTTTAGCTGGGCACAAGCACGCGTCGCACTGCCCGGTTGGTATGGCTTCGGCAGCGCGGTTGCGAAGTTGCTTGACGAAGTACCGGCCGCGCTCGCAGACTTGCAGGAGATGGCGAAAGACTGGCCGTTCTTCGCGACGGTGCTCTCGAACCTCGGCATGGTGCTCTCGAAAACCGACATGCAAATTGGCGCGGCGTACGCATCGCTAGTGCAAGACAAAACGATACGTGATCGAGTGTGGAGCGCTATTCACGTCGAGTGGGAACGCACGAAGTCCGCATACGAAACGCTCGTCGGCGCGGCACCCCTTGCCGACAACCCGACGCTCGCGCGATCAATCCGCAATCGCTTCCCGTATCTCGATCCGTTGAATCACCTGCAGATCGAACTCATTCGTCGCGTGCGTTCAGGCGACACCGAAGAGCGCACGAAGCGCGCGCTGCATTTGTCGATTAACGGGCTAGCGGCAGGGTTGCGTAACACCGGTTAGTGAAACGCAAACGCCGAGCGCCGTCCGGGTAGGCGACGACTTGGCGTCGCTAGATGCCACCAAGCGCGGCCAAGTCCGCGCCTACACGCTACGTTTGCGATACTAGAAGTGAATCACCGTACGGATCGATTTGCCTTCGTGCATGAGATCGAACGCCTCGTTGATTTGATCTAGCGAACGGGTGTGGGTGACGAACGAGTCGAGATCGATTTCGCCCTTCATCGCCTGCTCCACCATGCCGGGGAGTTGCGTGCGACCGCGCACACCGCCGAACGCTGAGCCGCGCCACACGCGACCGGTGACGAGCTGAAATGGACGCGTGGAAATTTCTTGGCCCGCACCCGCGACGCCGATGATGATGCTCTCGCCCCAGCCCTTGTGGCAGCACTCGAGCGCGGCGCGCATCACGTGCACATTGCCGATGCATTCGAAGCTAAATTCGACGCCGCCGTCGGTCATTTCGACGATCACGTCTTGAATCGGCTTGCTGCTGTCTTTCGGATTCACGCAATCGGTTGCGCCCATTTTTTTGGCGAGTTCGAACTTGCCGGGGTTGGTGTCGATGCCGATGATGCGTCCGGCCTTCGCTTGTTTTGCGCCTTGAATCACCGCTAAGCCAATGCCGCCGAGGCCGAACACTGCAACGGTGTCGCCCTCTTTCACTTTCGCAGTGTTGTGTACCGCGCCGATGCCTGTGGTCACGCCACAACCGAGCAGACATACTTTTTCGTGATCGGCGGCCGGGTTGATCTTCGCGAGCGAGATTTCGTTCACCACGGTGTATTCGCTGAACGTCGAGCACCCCATGTAGTGGTAAATCGGCTTGCCTTGGTACGAGAAGCGCGACGTGCCGTCGGGCATCAATCCTTTGCCTTGCGTGGCGCGCACCTTTTGGCAGAGGTTCGTCTTGCCCGATTTGCAAAATTTACACTCGCGGCACTCGGCGGTGTAGAGCGGAATCACGTGATCGCCGGGCTTTAGGCTGGTTACGCCTTCGCCGACTTCCACCACGACGCCCGCGCCCTCGTGCCCGAGCACTGACGGGAAGATGCCTTCAGGATCATCGCCGCTTAACGTGAACGCGTCGGTGTGGCACACGCCGGTGTGGGAAATCTTGACCAGCACTTCGCCCTTGCGCGGCGGCTCCACATCAATCTCAACAATCTGCAATGGTTTGCCTGCTTCGAACGCTACGGCGGCACGGGATTTCATGGTTATTTCCTCTCAATCATGGGTCTGAGCTTCGATTTTCCATTACGCGACCTAAAGTCGGATGAAAACGCTCTGCTGGCGATGAAATCGGCTTGCACTTGACACATTTACTTTAGATGTCAATAATCGCCGCCTAATACGCTTTTCAGCAAAGGCATCGATCGTGCGCATTCTTTGTATTGGCGGTGGTCCGGCGGGGTTGTACTTTGCATTGCTGATG
>Ga0116158_10003672_pt1 | contig 13229 bp, 10 predicted proteins | sample AD_UKC052_MetaG_FD_89883 | JGI IMG/M metagenome (GOLD analysis project Ga0116158, IMG submission 89883) | Active sludge microbial communities of municipal wastewater-treating anaerobic digesters from USA - AD_UKC052_MetaG | ecosystem: Engineered > Bioreactor > Anaerobic > Digestate | place: USA... | reverse complement strand
GTTTCCTCCCCAATTATTGTCTTCTATCATATGCCCACCCGGCATTTCATAATACCTTGCAGTAAAAACGGCTGACATAATATGCTGACTACCACCTACAAGGTTATCACTTCCGCCTAAAATTTCATCATACTGGTAAGCATAAATTGATTCTTTATGATTTACATCCTGAGCAAATACTTTGTCAACTGCCTGAAGGCTGTAGCCTCCTTTGGTGATGATATCGTCACATTGTGCAGCCATTGTTGCCCAATCGCTCTGCCAGGATGCAACCTGCGCACGCAAATGACGGGCAAGACCCTGGTTTACCTGCCCTGGTTGAGCAGTATAGGAGAGGTTGGCAATTGCGAAGTCGAGGTCAAATTTTATTAAATTCAATACTGCCTCTTTTGAAGCCGGTTTGTACTCTACCGGTTCAAATGCATTTTCAACACTTGTTGGAATGGTGTCGATTAATATATTATCAAATAGTTGCCAAAGTTTAAAATAAGTCATTGCCCTGATTACTTTGGCTTCAGCAATCAGCTTGTTTCTGTTGGCCTCATTGCTAAAGGTAATGCCGGGAGCTGCTGAAATCAATGCGCTTGCACGGTCAATTAACTGGTATCCCTGACTCCATTTTCCTCTCGGAAAATTTATAGCGGTCATATTTGCTTTGTAAATCTGGGCATCATTAAATGTTCTGGTGCTCCCCAGGTCGTCGGCACAGTAAACCCAAAGGTTATTTTGGGTAAGTCCATTTGCATCACTTACTCTTTCATAGGCTCTTTGCAAATTATATAATCCTCCCAGGCCAACAGCGAGGCCATTTTCATCTGAGTAAATTACATCAGAACTAATCCTGGTGAAATTCTCCTCTTCAAGCCATTTTTCACATGAGGTATTCATGATTGCGAATCCCAGGATTACAAATATTATTTTATGCATATTTTTCATTAGAATATTATTAATGAGTGATTGATTTTTACAGACCAAGGTTTAATCCGAAAATAAAGTTGGTGGTCATTGGATATGCATACAGGTCCTGTTCTGGGCTATAAGCCTGGTAATCAGTAATTGTAATCAGGTTTTGACCAGTAGCATAGATCCGAAGTTTGGAAAGCTTCAATTTTTTAAGAACAGATGGTGAGAATGAATAACCTAATGAAAGATTTTGTAATCTCCAGAAGGATGCATCCTGCAATCCAAGGTTTGCCATACCGGGAGGCGATGTGCCGGCATTTGGTTGCGGATAAACCGTTGCTGGATTTTCAGGTGTCCAGTAATCAACCTTTATACCGTTTCTGTTACCTCTAAGGTCGCCACCTGCGGTATAATCAAATAAGAACTGATTGTTCCTTGTAATGCCCTGAACAGTATAAATATCCATGGAAAAATCAAATCCTTTGTACATGGCGCCGATGTTAAAAGAACCCATCCATTCAGGATACCTTGATGTAATATAATTGTCATCAGCATTTATTTTTCCATCCCCATTTAAGTCCTCAATTTTAGGTGTACCCGGTACCGGGGTTCTTGTAGTGTACGGATCTACTATGGGTAATCCGTTTTTATCCTTCGCAACAGGAGCCTGTACTCCATTTATTTCCCATTTGCCCGTTACAGGGTTAAACGCCGAACCCGGATACACTTCAGTTCCCTGCCATACGCCAATATATTTGGGTTGCCTGAAGATTTCAATTGGCTGGCCAATAAACCAGTTGTTGGCAACATCATTATCTTCAATACCATCGCCATTCAGATCACAGTACAAGCTGATAATTTCATTATGATTCTTTGAAAATAAAATCCCGGCTTTTACTGTCAGATTTTTTGTGCTTACAGGTATTGCATCTATCTGTACTTCAATTCCCTTGTTTTGTACCTCACCAATGTTGTCTGGCTGTGAGGAGTATCCAATGGAGGAATTCAGTTGGCGGCTAACCAGTAAATCCGTGGTTCTTTTGTCGTAGAATTCAACCGATCCTGAAAGCCTGTTATTAAAAAAGCCAAAATCAGCAGCAAAATTCAGTGTAGTGGATGTTTCCCATTTAAGTGATGGGTTTGCCAGTGTGCTGCCGGGTGAATAGCCGGATATCCTTTGTGTACCAAAGAGGTAGTCTACCTGGTTGGCAAGGCTAAGGCTTCCATAGGGTGCAATTGCCTCATTACCCACGCTGCCATAGCTTGCTCGCAGTTTCAGGTTCGAAAGCCAACCAACGCCCGAAAGAAAACTTTCCTTATGTGCATTCCAGCCAACTGCAACTGCAGGGAAGAAACCCCATTTGTTTTCTGAACCAAAAACAGAGGAACCATCGGCCCTTGCACTTACCGTAGCGTAGTATTTTGAATTATAATCATATTCAATCCGGCCCACACCCGAAAGTAACCTGCGCTGGTTGCCGCCAATAGTAGGTACATTGATACCTGCTGCTGTTAAACCATAAATTCCGAGGATATCATTGGGGATCTGTGAAGATGAGTTTCTGAAATTGTAGTAATCCTGTTGAATGGCACTGGCAACTGCTGTAAAATTCAGGTTGTGGTTTTTAATGTTTGTTTTATAGGTTGTAATATTCTCCAACTGCCATTCGTAGTTTTCCTGGTAGTAAATAAATCCGTTTGCATAACCATTGTTAATGCCACTTTCCGATTGTTTACTGTTGTAGTTCAGTTCTTTATAGTTCCAGGCTCTCCGGCTTGCATTAACGCGGTTGTTGAATCCTTTCCATGGGCTTATATCAATGAATAAATTGATGATGTCGTTTCTGTTTGAAATCTCATTATCTATGCCATCAAGATTCATCAATGGATTAAAACTTTCCTGGTTTCCACCCGGACGTATGTTGTAAGATCCGTCGGCATTATAAATATTCCCTAATGGAGAAGCTGTAACTACCTGGCGAACAATGCCTGCAACATCTGGATCGCTTGAAGTGGAGGCCTGGTAAGAAGTATTCAAACCTACTTTTAACCATTTGGTGATTATTTGGTCAACATTTACCCTTATTGTACCCTTTTTTATCATTGTAGTGGGCACAATACCAGTCATGCTCTGGTAATTGGTTCCAATATACAACCTGGTCTTTTCTGACCCTGCATTAAAGCTCAGGTCGTGGTTCTGAATCTGGGTTGATTGCATTACTTCTTCCGACCAGTTAATGCTACGGCCTTCCGCTATGGCAGCCAATTCATCTGCACTGAATATTACCGCATCAGCCCTCATTTTATTTCCATTTACCGCACGGTCAGCTTCTCTTTTCAGTTGCGCAAATTCTGCACCGTTATACACATCAAAATTCCGGTTTGCTGTTTGCGTTCCAAAGTAACCATTGTAGGTAACGCCCACTTTGCCTGCCTTTCCTCTTTTGGTTGTAATGAGAATAACTCCATTGGAAGCCCTTGCCCCGTATATGGCCTGTGCTGATGCATCTTTCATAATTTCAAGAGATTCTATATCATTTGGATTAAGATCATTAATAGATCCAATTCTCACACCGTCTGCAATAACAATAGGGTTGTTTCCTGCTGATATGGAACTTCTTCCCCTGATCAGGATATTGGATGATCCACCCGGTCCGGCATCACTTGTAGTAACATACACGCCTGCTGCCTTTCCACGAAGCATTTCTCCCACGTCCAAAGTGGCATTTCTGGTTAACTTTTCGGGTTTTACTGTTACTACAGAGCCGATTACATCACTTTTCTTCTGTGTGCCATATCCAACAACCACTACATCGGTTAATCCATCTGTAAGTTGTGTAAGTTTAATGTCCATGGTAGATGCATCACCTATTTTTTCCTCCCTTGTTTCGAAGCCCACATAGGAAATTACAAGGACCCCATCATTATCCGATGGAATGGAAAGCGAAAAGGTACCGGATTCGCCGGTTTGAGTTGATGTACTGGAATTTTTTAGTTTGACTGTTGCGCCCGACAAAGGGGTGTTGTCTGGAGATGTGATTTTTCCCGTAATTGTTTTTGTTTGTGCATATGCAAAAACACAGGACAAAAGCATTACTACAGAAAGAAATAGTTTTTCTTTAAGCATAGCAATCGGTTTTTAGAATGGTTATTATTTTTCCTTTCGAAGTATAAAGGTGGATATGAAAAAATTAGCCGAAGCTGTTTTTGCGATATTTATTTACTACAACGTTATAGTGATTTATCAGTAGTTTGTCGGATAATTGTGCAATTTTGAATCCGATTGTGTTTGAATAATTTCTATAAATCTGCAGATTACTATGAATTTAAAGCAACTTGCCAAAGAGCTTAACCTGTCTATTTCCGCTGTTTCCAAGGCATTAAGAGACAGTCATGAAATTAGTCCTGCAACAAAAGCGGCAGTGCTTGCAAAGGCAAAAGAATTGAATTACCAGGTGAACCCATTTGCGAGTAGTTTACGGAAGCAAATCAGTAAAACCATAGCTGTAGTTATCCCAGAAGTAGTGAATGATTTCTTTGGTCCTTGTATCAATGGCATTGAATCAATTGCCCAGGAGAAGGGATATCATGTGTTAATTTACCTTACCCATGAGGATATGCAAAGGGAAGTTGCCATTACCAAGCTTTTGCAAAATGGAAGGGCAGATGGAGTGATTGTTTCCATGTCGGAAACAACAAATAGTACTAAGCACTTTGAAGAATTAAAAAACCTGGAAGTACCGCTTGTTTTTTTTGACAGGGTGGCTGAATTGATGGATGCACCCAAGGTAATTACGGATGATTACAACAGTGGTAAGGTAGCCACTACCCATCTTATTGAAAACGGGTGTAAAAGGATTGCATTTCTATCCATTTCAAATAGTCTATCCATCAGTAATAAAAGAATGAATGGATATCTTGACGCATTAAATGAAAACAACCTGAAAAAGGATAACAGCATGATGTTGTGGTTTACCAATGATTATGATACAAATGCTGACATGATCAGAAATTTATTAAAAAAGAAAAACAGGCCTGATGGGATTTTTGCCAGTGTTGAACATCTCGCCATTACAGCATATGAAAAATGTGCCGAGTTGGGCCTGAGTATTCCGGGTGATGTTAAGATCATTTGTTTCTCCAACCTCAAAACTGCAGGATTATTATCTCCTTCAATGACCACCATTACCCAGCCTGCCTATGAAATGGGCAGAGAAGCAGCCTCCATTCTTTTTAAACTTGTTGAAAAAAAAGGACACCATTTTCTCCTGGAGAAAACGGTGATTCCTTCGAAGTTGGTAGTAAGAAATTCGACACGGGTGGTGTAACTAAAGCTTACCTTCTTTCAAATACCTGGCGGCGATGAACCCTGTTGCCTTTTGTTGCGGCTATTCATGCATTTTTTTACTGGTATTACCCTATTTATTGGTAATATCTTACTTTTTTGAGGGAAAATATTCGTATATTTTCGTAAGTTTTCATTTCTATTATACTCTTGTATATAATTAGTTTATGCTAGCCATTCTGCGAAAAGGAAAAATCATGGATTTTGCCTCTGATCTTGGTTCCACCATAGCACTTGCTGTTTGTTTTTTCATCGTTGGATTTCACCAGCATTGACTCTTTTATGTTATGAATTATCTTTTAATTGGGTATTATATAACTGAATTTACTTTAGAAATCTTGATAAAATGGAAAACAATCGTAAATCAACTATTGGTGTAATTATTGGAAACAGGGACTTTTTTCCCGATAAACTCGTTGCAGAAGCAAGGGTTGAAATCCTTGATTTATTTAAAACACTTGATCTTACACCTATATTACTGAGTGATGCAGATTCCAAACTCGGCGGTGTTGAAACATTTGCCGAAGCGCAAAAGTGCGCGGCCTTATTCCGGGAGCATGCCGGTACCATAGAAGGTATTTTGGTGGTATTGCCCAATTTTGGAGATGAAAAGGGGATGGCTGAAACCATAAAATTGGCAGGACTGAATGTTCCGGTATTGGTGCAGGGTTACCCGGATGACCTTGGTAAAATGGATGTGGTGAACAGGCGCGACGCATGGTGCGGCAAGATATCCGTATGTAATAATCTTTACCAGTTTGGCATAAAATACACGCTTACCACCAAGCATGTGGTTCGGCCATCAGATGAATCCTTTATAGCTGATCTGGAAAAATTTGTAGCAGTTTGCAGGGTAGTAAAAGGTCTTCGCAAAGTACGGATTGGCGCGGTAGGAGCAAGACCGGGTGCTTTTAATACCGTTCGTTACAGTGAAAAGATTTTACAACGCAACGGTATTTCAGTTACCACGGTAGACTTATCCGAAATTTTGGGCAATGCCAATAAATATACTACTGATGATAAGGTGGTGAAAGAGAAACTGGAGAAAATTCATGCTTATACCAATACCGGGTTAACGCCACCGGATCGTCTTGTTCAAATTGCAAAACTGGATTTGGCCCTGGCCGATTTTATGGAAGCCAACTATCTTGATGCCTCGGCCATTCAATGCTGGACATCACTGCAACAGAATTACGGCTGCAATGTGTGTACAAGCATGAGCATGATGAGTGAAAACCTGCTGCCTGCGGCCTGCGAAGTAGATGTAACCGGTACATTAAGCATGTATGCCATGCAGCTTGCAAGTGGTTCGCCTTCGGCGCTTGTAGACTGGAACAACAACTATGCGGATGATGATACCAAATGTGTACTGTTCCATTGCGGCAACTGGGCCAAATCATTTTTGCCAGATATTATGATGAGTACGGCTCCTATTTTAGGCACAAGTGTTGGTACTGAAAATACCTATGGGGCATTAAATGGCCGCACGCCTGCCTCACCTTTGACCTACGGCCGAATCAGTACCGATGATTGCAAAGGAATAATAAAGGCATATGTGGGTGAGGGTGAGTTGACAAATGACCCGCTAAATACCTTTGGAAATAGGGCAGTAGCACAAATTAATGGCCTGCAGGGATTGATGAATTATGTATGCCGCAATGGATTTGAGCACCATGTGGTGATGAACGCAAGTAAAACAGCGGGCATTTTAAAAGAAGCATTTGAAAATTATTTGGGTTGGGAAACTTATGTACACATATAAGGGTAGAAAAAGTTGCGAAATATGACAACAAATGAATTGAAAAGGAAATCGCTCGTTTACAGGCAGAAAATACTGCAATACATTGTAAAAGCAAAAGCCGGTCATACGGGTGGTAGCCTGTCTTCTGCAGATATCCTGAATGTGCTGTACAATGATGTTTTGAAGGTTTCACCCAATAGCTTTTCGTCGCCCGACCGTGACCGCTATATACAAAGTAAAGGTCACTGTGTTGAAGCGTTGTATGTGGTTTTGGCTGATAGGGGATTTTTTCCGGAAGAGGAATTGAATACACTTTGTCAGTATCAATCCAGATTCATTGGTCATCCCACCCGCAAGGTGAAAGGCGTTGAGCAGAATACCGGGGCGTTGGGCCATGGGTTGCCAATTGCTGTTGGCACGGCAATTGCGGGAAAATTGGATGATAAAAGCTATAAGGTCTTTACCATGCTTGGCGATGGCGAATTGCCTGAAGGCAGTAATTGGGAAGCTGCGTTATGCGCAGCACACTATAAACTCGACAACCTTTGTGCCATTGTTGACAAAAATAGTTTACAAATTACCGGACCCACCGCTGAAGTAATGAGTACGGACCCGTTGGGCAGGAAGTGGGAGGCCTTTGGATGGGTTGTGAAGGAAATAGATGGTAACGACATTGATGCTTTGCAGCGCGCATTCAATTCACTTCCTTTTGAAAATGGTAAACCTTCCTTAATTATCGCACATACTGTAAAAGGAAAGGGCGTTAGCTACATGGAAAATGAATTGAAATGGCATCATGGAGTGCCAAATGCAGACCAATATAGGCAGGCGATAAATGAATTGAATCAACAAATTGCAGAATTGGAAGCATAATTTCAGTTAAGGACTCTTATTACCTGATGGGGATGCCCCACAATAAGGCGCAAGCCTCGGTTGGGTTAATAACAAACCGGATAAAAATATATCTGAATTAAAATGGCAGAACAAATAATTATACCAAAAGGTGGCGACAAACCCAATCAGGATGTGTTTGCAGAAACCCTTGAACGGCTGGCTGAAATGGATAGAAGCATTATTGCGCTAACAAGTGACTCAAGAGGGTCTGGAAAGCTGGTGGCCTTTGGGAAAAAAATTCCGAAGCAGATTGTAGAGGTAGGTATTGCCGAACAAAACCTTGTTGGTGTAGCTGCCGGATTGGGTTCATGCGATAAGAAAGTATTTGCGGTTTCACCGGCATGTTTTCTCACTACGAGGGCCCTTGAACAGATCAAAAACGACATTTGTTACAGCGATCATCCGGTAACCGTTGTAGGCATCAGTGCGGGAGTAAGTTATGGCGCGTTGGGCAGTACCCATCACAGCCTGCACGATTTTGCATCGCTGCGCGCCATCAACAACATTATAGTAGTAGCGCCGGCAGATAATTTTGAAACCAAACAGGCAACCTTGCTGGCAGCAATTAGTGATAAACCTGTTTACCTGCGGTTTGGCAAAAAGGTAATGCCGCTGCTGAGGGAGTTGGATGGTGAAGAATTTGCGTTTGGAAAAGGTAGAATTATTACGGTAGGGGATGATGTAGCGATTATTGCCAATGGTGAAACGGTTTACCCGGCCCTGCAGGCAGCCAACGCATTAAAATTAAGGGGCATACAGGCAACGGTGGTGAGTATGCATACCATTAAACCATTGGATACTGCATTGCTGGAACAATTGGCTGCATCCTGCGGCGCCATTGTTACCGTGGAAGAACATAGCGTACATGGCGGATTGGGTGAGGCTTGTGCCTCCTGGCTGCTGCAACATGGATACAAAAAGCCTTTCAGGATTATGGGCATTCCCGATGAATATACCGTTACAGGTTCGCAACCGGAGATATTCAACCATTATGGAATCAGTGAGGAAGGAATTGCCAGGGAAGTGTTGTCTTTGTTAAAATAAACATTATGCCAAATCGATTGCTTTGGTTGCTTTTATGGCTGCTTAAAATGGGTGAACAAAAGGATTAACCCTACTTCTTTCTGTAATCATGAACAAACAATCATTCATACTAGCCATAGATCAGGGAACGAGTTCTACCAAATCGCTCATTTTTGATATGACGGGGAAGGCTGTTGCAAAGGGTACCGAACCACTTCAAACCAAATACTTTGATAATGGTTTTGTGGAGCAGGACCCTGAATGGATTTACCAGAATGTACTGGCTTCTGTATCCACCTGTTTGCACCTGTTTGCAGAAAATGGTTTTGATAAAAAAGAACTTTCCGCAATCGGCATTTCCAATCAGCGGGAAACTTTTGTGGTATGGGATAAAGCAGGAAGCCCGCTTCATCATGCTGTGGTTTGGCAGTGCAAGCGTTCGGTGCAGGTTTGCGAAGTGTTGAAGCAAAGAGGTTTGGAGGAGACAATTCGGTTTAAAACCGGGTTGGTGATTGATCCTTATTTTTCAGCCACCAAACTTATCTGGTTGTGTGAAAACAACGAAACTGTAAGGACTGCCATTCAACAGGGCGATGCTTATTTTGGAACAGTTGATACCTGGTTGCTGTATAAAATGACCGATGGGGCCGCCTATGCTACGGATTATACCAATGCATCGAGAACCCTTTTTTTTAACCTGCATACCCTGCAATGGGATGAGGAACTTATAGCTGCATTTGGTTTAACCGGTATTCAATTGCCACAGATAAGACCATCTTCATTTTCTTATGGAGCGACTACGCTGAATGATTTGCTGGAAGAACCTGTTCCCATAACTGCCCTTATAGGCGACTCGCATGCGGCAGCTTTTGGCGAAGGTTGCTTTGAAGCAGGAACCGCAAAAGCCACTCTTGGTACCGGCTGCAGTATTTTGATGAACATTGGCAGCAAACCATTATTATCCAACAATGGCATGGTAACCACCGTTTGCTGGAGCATGGAAAACAGGATTGATTTTGCCTACGAAGGCGTAATTGTTTCCTGTGGCGCCACCATTGAGTGGCTGAAGAATGAATTGAACCTGTTTGATGACAGCAGCGAAACTGAAGCCATGGCCAATGCCGTAGCAGACAATGGCGGTGTGTATTTGGTACCCGCATTCAGCGGATTGGGTTCGCCCCACTGGCAAATGGACAGAAGGGCTGCCTTAACGGGTATGAGTTTTGGTACAACAAAGAATCATGTGGTAAGGGCCGCGCTCGAATCAATTCCTTACCAGGTAAAGGATGTGATAAATGCCATGGAAAAAGATGCCGGCATTTCACTGAAGGAACTGAATGCCGATGGTGGCATTACGGCCAATAAGTTTGTGATGCAATTTATGGCCGACCTGCTGAAAAAAAGGGTAGCCACCATTGGCATGCCCGATGTTTCCGCACTTGGCGCAGCCTTGCTGGCTGGACTCAAAGTGGGTGTTTTTGAAAATATTGACGCACTGAAGAAACTGAATACTGAAAAAAAATACCATCAACCTGTTAATAATGAGGTGGCGGAACAGTATTATGATGGCTGGCAACGTCAAATTAACCTGAAATGACCTTCTTCCATAAAACATAAATGTTCAGATGCTAAAATTAATGCTGTTTTCATGGGTACCATTTGTTTGCCTGATTGTTTCAGCACAGGGCGTGGATAAGCAGGATTACCTCGGTTTGTCGTGGAAAAATGTTGCCACAAAAATGCCGGAAGAATGGTATGCCTCTGCAGAGGCAAAGAAGGTAGCGGAGAATGTGCTGTTTTGCCAGCAGGATGTTGGAGGCTGGGCCAAAAACAAACCCTACCATCACCCGCTGAGCGCAAAAGACAGTGCAGATGTGATAAAGCTGAGGCCGGGTATTGGCGCTACCATCGACAATGGCGCCACCACCATGGAAATGAACTTTCTTGCCAAAGTATATAGCCTGCAAAAGGACGAGCGGTATTTCAAAGCGTTTAATAAGGCATTCGATTATTTGCTGGAAGCCCAGTATGACAATGGGGGATGGCCACAATTTTATCCGTTCCGCACGGGCAAGTCTGTTGATTATGCCGCGCATATTACCTACAACGACAATGCCATGGTAAATGTGTTGGTTTTGCTTCGCGAAATATCCATAGAGGGAAAGCCTTTTGGTTCATTACCCCTTCCGGCCGAAATGCGGGATAAAGCCAGGAAAGCCTATGAAATAGGTATTGATTGTATTTTAAAAACCCAGATCAGGGTAAACGGTCAGCCAACGGTGTGGTGCGCGCAGCATGATGAAAAAACGCTGCTGCCTGCCAATGCAAGGGCCTATGAGCTTGCATCGTTCAGTGGGGCAGAGTCGGTGGGTATTGTTCAGTTGCTGATGGAGATCAATAATCCTTCAGCCGAAATAAAACAGGCCGTAGTTAGTGCCATGAAATGGCTGGATGAACATAAAATTGCCGGTATAAAAGTTGAGAACAAGCCCGGGGATGATGGTAAAAAGAATATGGTGGTAGTTTCCGACCCCAATGCGCCCCCTTTACTTGCCAGGTTTTATGATCTGGAAACCGGAAAGCCTTTCTTCTGCGACCGGGATGGCGTAAAAAAATCATCTATGGCCGAAATAGGGGATGAGCGCAGGAACGGGTATAGCTGGTACAGCAATGGTTTTGAAGGGTTGCAGAAGAAGTATGAGAAGTGGGTGGGGAAGTGAAAGTACCACACCCGGATGGCAAACTCAAACCCGGCATTCGATGCTTCAGCATCGAACCCCAAACCGCACACCAAATTATAGAAAGCAAAAAGAAGTAAGGAATAAAAGGCATTAAAACGGGGCCTTATGGTCCTATTTGACCAAGCAACTTCTGACAAAATTATTTTGCTGATGGAGCAGGTGAATGGATATGCGGATGTGGCCTGGCGAGTAAAATTGGATGGCAACTAATTGAATATAAATACAAAAGGCCATCATTGCTGATGACCTCTTGCGGACCGGACGGGACTCGAACCCGCGACCTCCGCCGTGACAGGGCGGCATTCTAACCAACTGAACTACCGATCCATTTCCCGTTTTGGGAGTGCAAAAATAAGGGTTGATTGATTACAGCCAAATTTTTTTTGCTTTATTCTGATTATTTCAAAAATTAATCAAGCCGGCACTTGATTAAAACTATTCAACAGGTGGTGATTTATAAAAAGGCCACAGTATGTAAACCCGCCATAATCATGGCCAATTTGGCAATATACCGCTGATTGAGAAACTGCAGCATGGTGAAAATCTTGTTTACCAGGTAAGCCGGCATAAAGAAAACGGACGCAATAATCAGCGTGAGCGCGGCCATCCATTTGTAGGAGGAAATGCCCAACCCAATAAGAAATTCTACAATAAAGTAATTTTGCATTATTTGAAAAGGAAACCTTGTATCGAAGGATATGATAACAGGGAGAAGTTTAAAGGAAGAATTGCTGAATCGTTGAAATAAAAAGTAAAAAAGGGTATCAATAGGCTTATCCATTTTATTCAGGCTCATTTGGGTACTTTTACATGATTTGTTGAAGAAAACTACGAATTGCATTATGAAAATGGTCCACAGGATTGGTTTGATTTTTTTGGTTCTTCAGGTAGTTTTTTATGGTGCAGAGGGTCAGAATCTTAATTTTTCCAGGTTAAATTCAAACGATGGACTGTCGTCCAATACAATTTATGATATTTTGAAGGATCATTCAGGCCTGATGTGGTTTGCAACAGAGGATGGGCTGAACCGGTTTGATGGAAGTCATTATGCAGTTTACAGAAACCATCCGGATGATTCTTCAAGCCTTCAGGCAAATGAGGTTTTGGCTTTGCATGAGGATAAGGCCGGAAATTTATGGGTTGGTACAGGGGGAGGTTCATTGAGCCTTTATGACCGCAAATTGGACAGGTTTATTCATTTAAAGGCAAGGGATACCCGTGGATTTATCAGGAACAATGTAATTAAAAGTATAGAAAGTGACTTTAAGGGCCGGATTTGGGTTGCAACATTTAATGGAGTAAATATTGTTGACCCCCGGACATTGCAGGTTACCGATTTTTTATTTAATGGAAAGGATCCTTTTAAAATATCAACCTTATGCCTGTTCGAAGACAGCAGGCAGCGAATTTGGATAGGTACCAACGAAGGGTTGTTTGTGTATAATCCAAAAGACGGGATGTTTTCCGGGTATGTTCAAAACCATTGTTGTCCGATTAAACTTTTAAAGGGGCGGCTTGGCCGCCCCTTTTTCATAGCTTGCAGTTTACCACAACAAACAGGCTATTTATGAATCAAAGTAAC
>Ga0116158_10003654_pt1 | contig 13266 bp, 11 predicted proteins | sample AD_UKC052_MetaG_FD_89883 | JGI IMG/M metagenome (GOLD analysis project Ga0116158, IMG submission 89883) | Active sludge microbial communities of municipal wastewater-treating anaerobic digesters from USA - AD_UKC052_MetaG | ecosystem: Engineered > Bioreactor > Anaerobic > Digestate | place: USA... | reverse complement strand
TCGATGCGATGCACCTGATATGTCCTTTTCGAAAGCCCTCCTCTACCAGCGTCCGTGCCTCCCGCCGGAGCCCTGCATGGTGGAACGCAGCCCCGCTCCCAACACAGAGTGCGAGCGCTTTCTCCTGTTCCGTACCGGCCAGCTTCTCGAGGCCCTGCCTGTATTTCCGGAGGTCATCACTATCGATACAGATTGCTTTTGCCGCTTGTTTTGCGAATGCCTCTGCGTTCTTTCTCGATGAGACAAATACCAGACACTGACCCCCTTCTGCAATCGTATCCATAACGAGATTAATACTTTCCTGGCGGGAGATGGAGGGCACAGGCCGCGTTTCGGTCTGGAAGTGGATGGCACCGTCATAGTACACTCCCTGCCTAAGGTCGACAGGTCTCCATGAGCTGGTTATCAGGTCGGCATCAAGCCAGCGTGCGAGCGTACCTGGATTTCCTATCGTTGCTGAAAGGGCGATCACCTGCATTCCTGGATTCATCCGCCTCATCTTGGCGATCACCATCTCGAGGGTCGGACCCCGATCCGGGGAATCGATCAGGTGGACCTCGTCAATAACGAGCAGGGTGATAGCATTCAGCCATGGCGATGCATTCCGGAGCAGTGAATCGACTTTCTCGCTCGTTGCAATGATAAAATCGTTCCTCCCAAGATACTCATCACGCCGGTCATAGTCCCCGGTGGAGATGCCGACCTTTGCACCCTTACTACTGAACTCTTCGAATTTTTCCGAGGCAAGTGCCTTCAGGGGCACGATATACAGGCACTTTCCCCCTCTATTGAAATGATATTGCATCGCAATCTCTGCGATAAAGGTTTTTCCACTGGCCGTCGGTATAGCTACAAGGAGGTTTTTTCCGTGAAAAATTCCTTTATCTACGCACTCTGCCTGTGGAGGATACAGCTCATGGATTCCTGAGGACTTGTACAGCCCGATTAGGTCCTTGGAGAGTGGGAGATCTTCAACGTTCATCCATACCCCTTTTATTCCAGTCTATATCACTTGCAGGTTCGTTTTTTTTACTAACCATCTCTTTGCCGCGCATAAAAATTTCCAATGGAAATATACCCATCCACGCATAAAAACCACCTGGTTCCGGCCTGATCCGGGTGAGAAACACCATTAATTTCAGTAATAATAATCGATCATATCCTGTTTCATCTCGCGGCGCTTCCGTTCCAGGAATGAGAACACCATCTCGTGCGGGAGTCCCTGGAGGAGCATATCAATAGCACTCCGCGCGATCTTGATCTGTTCCGGCAGGCCGATTATGGCGACCGTCTTGCCGAATACTGAAATCTCACACTCGGTCATATGCTCGATCTGCTCCCGCGAACGGCCGTCCTTGCCAATAATCCTCCCCCTGAGCCGGTCCAGCTGGCGGGGGCTGTCAGTAAGACCTGACAGATCGATAACATCCAGAAGCAGATACTCATCCTCAAGCAGCATAAATGCCCGTTCGGGTGAGAAACCGCGGTTGACTGCCTGGACGACCTCGATACCCCTGAGAAGGAGGGGTGCATCCTCTCCCTCCAGTTTCACACTCCCTTCCTTGCTGTCGATACTGATGCTGGTACAGGTCTTCTCTTCGAGTTCCTTTTTTACCGAACCATTCTTTCCGATCAGCACCCCGACACGGTTTCCAGAGATCTTGATCTCCTGTATCATTGTTTTACTCCTTACCCAGAGGGTCAAATCCCTCGCTCGTTCCATCGGTAATCCTTGTAAAAATTTCCTTTTCATCCATGACCGTGCAGAATTCCCTGAAATACCGGTTTATGTTGGCAATGTCCCGTGCGAGGAAAAATGTTGCCCGGGGATGATCCGGGGTTACTGACTGTCCCATGTCGATCACGTAGAGGCGATCACCATAGAGAATATTGAACTCAGACAGGTCGGCATGCACAAGCCCGGCTAGCTGGTAGAGCCCCCTCATGAATGCAAGTACCTCACAATAGACCCCGCCGGGATTTTCCAGCTCGACCGTCCTTAAGTGGGGAAACGGCCGTTCATCCTCACCAAGGAATCCCATGAGAAGGATATTCCGGTCCCATACTAACGGTACTGGTACAGAGAGTCCAGCATCAACTGCTCTCTTCAGGTTTGAATACTCTTTCCTGGTCCATGTAAAAATGAGATCCTTTTTTGTCCGTCTGATACCGGCAAACCGCCGATCACCAAGGATATACTCACTCATTGCGTTGAAGTTTGCCGTCCGTATACGATAGATTTTAATGGCAATATCCTGATCTCCCCGTTCCCCGAAAAAGACATTCGCTTCCTTGCCGGTGCTGATCGAGCCTCCTATCGCGGTGATCCACCCTTTATGAACCAGTTTGTACAATGCCAGCAGGGTCACCTCGTCAAAGACATCGTCGCGGACTTTCAGCTGGTCCATGTCCTTAATGCGTATCCCGAGCCGTTCAACTTCGCGATCGAAGTTGCTCTCAATACGATCGAGGCTCACAGTGCATATCCCTCGCTATACATGGTCCCTTACACAGGAGAGCATATCAGCAAGATACGTGCCTGCGGCCTTTTTCAGGTCAAGGGGATGGATTTCACCTTTGCGGTACGCCTCTTCCAGATCTTCAAACCGCTCGAACTCCCGGTCACCGCCAAACTTGGCAGGCCGCTTTATTATGACCGTACCCAAACGCGGGAAGATATGGTACTGAAACATCTGCAGTAATGGATTTTCTTCGCATTCGGGTGGACAGAAGGCTTTCTGGCACTTCTTCTCAATTTCCTCTACAGAATCGGCTACCGAGATATAATTCCCTGAAGAAGAGGACATCTTCTTTCCGTCGAGCCCGTTGAGGATGGGAGTATGGATACATACCGGGGCCGGGTATCCGATACTGACAAGGTGCTCACGTGCCAGCATGTGGATCTTCCTCTGATCGATCCCCCCTACCGCGGCATCAACGTTCAGTTGGGCGATGTCCACCATCTGCATAATCGGGTAGATCATCTGGGACACGGTCGGGGCGTCCATATTTCTGCCGACCTCGTCCATGCTCCGTTTTGCCCGATTCAGGGTGATCTGCTGGGAGAGCCTCAGCACCATCAGCTGGTAATCGGGAGAGAGCTGCAACTCAGATCCAAGCACGTATTCGACATCACGGAGACCAAGGCCTTCAAAGCACCGCCTATTGTACTCAGCAAGCTCTCCAACCCGCTCCATGGTTCCCTTCCGGTTGAGGAACGCATGGAGATCCGCGAGGAGGACGACTACTTCGAAACCGGCTTCCTTCAGATCAATCAGCTTGTTGACCGTCACCAGATGCCCGAGGTGGATCTCACCGCTTGGTTCATACCCGGCATAGACCCTTTTTTTGCTCTTTACCAGAAGAGCTCTGAGCTCGTCATCTGTGACGACTTCCACGGCATTTCTCGTCACCAGCGAATAAGGATCCATTTACAATGAATGGGTTGTGGTGGGTGTTAATGATTATGAGAGGGAAAAACTCCAGCGTTTATACCAATTTTTGACGATTTTCTCTCTCAACCGGATTCTACCCTTACAGGTATAGATAGATAGAATTTGGATAAAAAAATTCTCCCGGAATGTTTTGGGATAGATATTGGCCGAAAATCCCCCTTGGATATTGGATCTCTCCGGATGGATAAGAGCATCAGCTCCTTGGCACCAAAGGGCATCTGATATATCGGGGATACATTTCTGAATAAGTCCGAAGCCCTCTATTTTTTGTGCATATTCTGGAATGATGAAAATAGAAGGATATAGTGGCAGTTCAACACCCGTTTTTTCACATATCTTCATTTCACATCTCTTAAGAAGGTACAGTGTGTAAGAGACGCTCCAGAAGGTTGCGCCCGCGATGCGATAGAGCATGCGCAAGACTACAAATTTCCTACATAGCTCCTGGTTGAATGGTGAATCATTTTTTTCCCTAGGTTTGAAAATTCTGAGTACGGATATTTTACAATGTAATTTATGAGAACGGTTGGTGGTGAAAATAGGGGTAACCCTAAAAGAAGAGTTAGAACTGCACGATAACTGCTTGTGAATCGAGTCTCTGCAAGGGAGGGACACTCCTGATAACAGATCTCCCGAGATGACGGGAAGGTCAGAGTATATCAGAAATGAAAAAGGCTGAATTCTCTTTATTGGCACCTTTTCCTGGACTAAAAAAAAGAAGAGGCAGACCCGCGCTGCTGCTACCCGGTTATTATATCGCAATAAAATTGAGCGCCTTGTTAGTCATCGCCACCGATTTTGCCGGATCCTTCTCGATGCCGGTCATCGCACGGATGCAGTCGATATTCTCGACAACGACATCGGCTTCCTGGTGGATGGCCTGGAAGAGGTACAGCTCGTTTCCGAGGCAGGATACCGATTCCTCGAAGATCCCATTCTCCCAGAGGTCCGAGCGGTGGCGGCCCATGTCCATGGCATACTCTTTCAGTTCGGCGGTGCTCGTAATCCCGGTGGCCTTCCGGACGAGGCCCATCCGTGGATGCTTCTCGATTATATCAAGAACCTTCTCACGGGTGGCCTCTCTCTTGAGGTCCATCTGGACAACATGCATATGCATCATGGTCACGGGAACAATCATGGCAAGGGTCACGATACTGATGTTCGGGAGAACGCTCTGGACATCAGGACCGTGGTGACTGGGGATATGTACGGGATTCAGGACGATAGCATCGATGGGACCGCGCTTGATGTCAGCCGGGTCACCGCCTCTCCGGACCATCACGGCCCGGACCTTCGCCACCCCAAAGGCCTTGTCCATGGCATTGATGATTCTGCAAAGCCCGGTCGTGTTGCAGGAAACGACGCGGGCAAACTGTTTTCCTATGGCCTCCTTGTAGTTGCAGTCAGAGTTGAATGAGAACCCAGCCACCTCATGCTCCTCTCCTCCCTGCCAGATAGCCTTGACTCCCAGTTTCTCGTATACCGGTTTGTTCCTCTCCCCGATTCCTCCAGGGGTGGCATCAACAACGATGTCGGCAGCTTTCAGCATATCCTCAACGCTCCCGGCCACCGGCAGTCCAGTCTTCTCGAAAGCAGCCTTCTTTGAGATATCAGCGATGTAGAGAGGATATCCTCGCGATTTGGCGATGAATGCCTCGTGGCTTGGTTTCGTTTTCGACACCCCGATGACTTTCATATCCGGCTGTGCGGCAACCGCATCGGCAACGCGCTTCCCTATCGTTCCGTACCCATTGATGGCTACATTGATCATATGGGAGGGATGTCGGAGGAGAAGCAATTAAATGTTGGGGTTTTGGGCCAGGGGAAGGAATAGACAACCCCTCATGAAAAGATATGATCAGGGTGAATATGCGTAACATCATCATATGAAAGAAAAAGTAAAGGAAAAATCCCAGACAATTCATCGAGAGAGTCGTTTGGAATTTTTGGAGATATATCGATCCTGAAAGGAATGGAAGGGATAATACCCCGTACGGCCCAATTCTGGGCTGTTTAGCCGCTAGGATTCCTGATATTATTACCCTTGTTATTTTCAACCGGTGGCTGATTAATTTGCTGCCAGTAGAGGCCGAGATCCCGGATTACGTTGGCGAACTGATCAAACTGGACCGGTTTGACGATGTAGCTGTTCACTCCGAGTGAATAGCTCTCGACAATGTCACGCTCTTCACGGGAGGAAGTGAATATGACGACAGGTATTGAATGAGTTGCGGGTTCATTCTTAATTTTCCGGAGTACTTCCAGACCATCCACTTTGGGCAGTTTCAGATCAAGCAGTATGACTTTCGGCCGGCCGATGGATTTTCCTTCATATGGTCCAGTGCCGAAGAGGTAATCCAGTGCCTCTTCACCATTCCAGGCAACATGGATCCTGTCTCCAAGATTGCACCACTGAAAAACGTGAAGGATCAGCTCGACATCGTTGGGATTGTCTTCCACGAGGAGTATCTCTGCACCGGTCGTGCCCGAGTTCATGTTTGATACTAGCCCAGCGTAAAGAAAAAGGTTGTGCCCTCTCCCGGGACTGACTCGGCCCAGACACGACCCCCGTGACGGTGAATTATCCGTTCGACTATCGCAAGTCCCACTCCGGTTCCCTCTATTGAGGGATCATCATGAATTCGCTGGAAGACTCTGAACAGCTTATTAGCATACTTCATATCGAATCCGATCCCGTTGTCCTTCACATAGTAGACGGTAGTTTTGTCTTTTACGCATGATCCGACCTCTATCCGGGCAACATCGCGCCCCCTGGTGAATTTTAGTGCATTGGAGAGAAGATTCGTATAGACGTGGTTCAGGAGCGCTGGATCAGCCGAGCATGTGGGCATCTCTTTGATCACCAGATCAATCTGTCTTCCTGTGGTCTCCAGCCTGAATTCCTCATATGCTTCCTTCACAATGGAAGTGGGATCTACCAAAAAACGGTTGAGGGGAAGCCTGCTCATGCGGGAAAAATTCAGGAGGTCATCAATCAGGATACTCATACGCCTAGTATTTTCCCTGATCTTTTCAAGAAAAGAAGCAATCTCCCTTGGGAGATCCTTGCCATGTTCCTGGAGCAGGATCATTGAGTATCCATCGATCGCCCTGAGTGGAGCACGAAGATCATGGGAGACCGAATAAGAGAATGAATCGAGTTCACGGTTTGCGCTCTCCAGATCTCGCGTCCGTTCTGTCACCCGCATCTCAAGTTCTTCGTTGAGTCTCCTGATATCATCCTCCACTTTTTTGAGCTGTGTGATGTCAACGAGAATTCCACGGATTCCGGCAATGGCACCCTCCTGTATGATGGGGGATGAGTATACCATTGCGTTCAGCGTCGATCCGTCTTTTCTGACCATGTTATATTCCGCCCCTTCCGTCTTTTTCCCTTCTATGGATTCTTCCAGATTTATCAGAGCCTGCTCATGCTCTTCAGGGACAATAATCTGAAAGATAGTTATCCCTTTTTCCAGTTCGCCGGGATTATAGCCAAAAATCTGATATGCTGATTCGTTCACATAGGTTATTCTGCCGTTTAGATCAACCTCGAATATCACTTGGGGGAGGAGTGTTGCAAGATCACGGAATCTCCTCTCACTTTCTATCAGATCCTTTTCAATCTGCCGTTGTTCAGTGATATCCCTGCCAATGGACTGGTACTCAATAACATTCCCGTCCGGGCTGAATATTGCGCGGTCATTCCACCGCTGCCACCGGGGCTCTCCATTCGGCAGGATGATCCTGTGTTCTATCGAAAGTTCGGGATTTTCCGGAGTAAGGTTACGGAAACCCTCGTCCAGTCTCCTTTTCTCTTCCTCAGGGATGGTAGGGATGAATTTTTTTCCCGTGATATCACAATCCGGGAGGCCAAAATAACGGCAATACGCCTCATTTGCAAACGTGATAGTTCCATCAGGACGGAATCGCGTGATGAACTCTGACTGGCTCTCAACAACACCCCTGTACCGCTCTTCAGATTCGCGCAATTTGCTCTCACTGAGCTTCAGTTGCTGGATCATTTCTTTTAGGGATAGTATTAGCGCGTTGATGCTCCTCTCAAGGATGCCAAATTCACTTCCTTTCGTTGATGCTATTCGGTGGTCGAGGTCTCCATGGGCAATGATATCAGTATCAGCTGCTATCTGAGCGATCGGCCGGGTGAGATACCGGGAGAGGCTGAAGGCACCGATAATCCCTAGTATGAGGCCGAATCCCGCCACAAGGAGATGAAAAGCAATCAGCTGTTGTTGAGACTGGAAAATCAGAGCATCATCATAGATAATCTCGACGATGAGACTCATGTCGGCAGCGTAGTCCTCATCCTTGAGGTCGATGAAGAGGTATTTTGTTGTCAAACGGGGATCATTGTCAGGGATGACAAGACCCTGCCGTGTGGCCAGAACCTGGTCAAGGATCGCATTCATCTCTGCATCGGGCTTGAAGAACTTGTTTCCTACCTGCCGTTTTGCCGTAGTGAATATCCTGAGATCGCTGATGTAGGGGCTCCTTTGACGGACTGACTCGATCATATCCGTATACTTGAGGGTATTCCTCTCTGACTTGAACGATTCAGCGGACAGACCGAGCTCGAGGATATATTCGTGATCTTCAGTAGGCGAATAGGCAAATTTTTTCAAATTTCCTGTGGCACTCTCCTGGACGACACGATCGGGATAGAAACCAGGTTTTGCCTTGATCTCCATCAGGTATTCATAAAAATAGGGGATCATCTCCTTGAAGTTCAGGCCAAGTTCAGGGGTATAGGTGGTGTATTCCACCACACCGGATCCGTTGATGATATATAGATCCATCTCGCCCCCCATCTCCTTTTTAAGTTGGGCGAGATTTATCAGTGATGGATCACCCCCTGCATCACGATATCCTCGGTGAAAAATGACGAAGCCCTGCTCCATCTTTTTGTTCAGGGTATTATCAAAGAGCTTTAGGCCATTGTCGATGGTTGCAACCGACTCGATCAGATTCTGCTCGGTCTCATTCCTTAGCAGTTCAGCATGATCCTGGAAATTGTCGTTCACCAAAACAAGGTCACCGATGGTGATGACCGCGACAATGACTGAAATAATGATAAGTAAAAATACAAGCAGGTAAAATGAAAACGATAGCTTCTTCCCAGGTGTTGTCATATCCCCATCACCCCCTTTCAAAAATCACAAAGCGAAAAAGGTTCATTTCACCCCTATGATGTATACCTCCCTTGGGGTGCTTGAAGGTTTTGGTTAAAATGCACGCGGTGTAAAAACAAGTGCCTTGCAAATCTTTAATTTGCCCGAAATGACATGATCGATTGCCATGATCCTCGACCAGGAGAAGATCACCAGGATTAAAAAATTGCTGAAGGCCAGGCCTAAAGGCCTCACGATATCAGATATTTCTCATAATCTGAAGATAAACCGAAATTCGGTAGCAAAATACCTGGAAATCCTCCTAATCACCGGACAGGTGGAGATGAGGATGTATGGGAATGCGAAGGTATACTACCTCTCCCACAGGGTGCCGATATCATCGATGCTGAAATTCGCTAACGAACTCATCCTTGTCCTTGACAGTGAATTCAAAGTCGTTGAGACCAATGAAAATTTCCTCTCCTTTTTTGGATTAAAAAAAGAAGATACCGTTGGTAGCCCTATCAGTTCCTGCCCTGTAAACAGCCTGGGATCTGCAAAGATCGAAGATCTCGCAAGGGATGCGTTTGATTCAGGAGAAATAATAACAGAGACATCATTTGCCAGGGACGGCCAGACACAATATCTCCGGATAAAAGCGGTTCCGAGTGTTTTTGATGATGCTACCCGGGGATCAACGCTTATTTTTGAGGACATTACTGAAAAAAAGCAGTTTGAGGACCGCCTTAAACTTAGTGAAGCAAAGTTCCGTGCCATCGTTGAGGATCAGACCGAACTGGTCGGGCGTTTCGACAAGGATCTCAGGATATTGTTTGTAAACAAGGCAGCATTGGAGTATTATGGGATCATAAATGAGGATCTTGACGGGAAAAAATTTCTTGAATTTATTCATCCTGATGACCAAGCACGGGTCATTACCTGCATTGCGGGACTCTCGATCGAGAAGCCTGTTGATACCGTGGAAAACCGGGTCTTATTTCCTGACGGTACGCAACGGTGGATCCAATGGACGAACCGTGCCATATTCGATAACGATGGAACTCTTATCGAATATCAGGGAGTCGGGAGGGATATAACCGAGAGGAAGAACGCAGAAGAAGCGCTGGTGGTAAAAGACCTTGCACTGAGCACATCAGTGAATGGCATTGCATTAGCCAACCTTAACGGATTAGTTACCTACGCCAATAAGGCATATCAAAGTATGTTCGGTTACCAGAATGATGCAGAAGTTATTGGACTTCCGATTCAAGCATTTTCTCATGGTGATCCACAAGAGGCAGCCATAATCACCACTGTTATTGATTATCTCATGATGAAAGGGAGTTGGTCTGGAGAGGTTACCCCCCGAAGAAAAGATGGTACCCCTTTTTATGCGTTCCTATCTGCCTGGCTTGTAAAAGACACCTTGGGGATCCCGTTTTGCATGATGGCATCGTTCGCAGATGTGACCGACCTTAAAAAGGCACAGGAAGAAATTCAGCTCAAGAATACCGCGATTGCGACAACCATCAACCCGATAGCAATCTTTGATGCAAACCAGCGGTTGATCTATGCGAATGATTCGTTCATCGAAGAATTCGGTTTCCCCATGAATGAAATACGGGGCAGGCAGCCACGGGATATTTTCGCTCAATTCGAAGCGGTCTCTCCACTTCTCGATGAGGTAGAGAGGGCAGTGTCAGCTGAAGGGAGATGGAAAGGTGAGTTGGTTGTGAGAAAGAAGGATGGAAGCATGATGTATCTTGAGGGATCGATCCGGACAACAGTAAATGGAGAAGGGATTCTCCTGTACATGCTCGCTTCCTTCGTCAATATTACTGACCATAAAGAGGCAGAAACTGCCCTCAGGAGTTCCCGGCAGAAGCTCGAGGAGACAATCGAATTTATGCCTGATCCTACCTTCATCATCGACCGGAATCACCGGATCATTGCATGGAACCGAGCACTCGAGCTGCTTTCAGGAGTAAAACGGGAGGAAGTGCTGGGCCGAGAGGATTTCCAGAAAGCATTCTCATTTTTGAAAGGATCACGCCCGGTCCTTGTCGACCTTCTGGATCTGCCACCCCATGAGATTGCACGAAATTACCCCTCGATCCGGAGATTCGGTGACAGCATCTATGTTGAGGCATATATCCCTGATATGAACGGGGGAAAGGGATCATTTCTCTGGGGTAAAGCATCAGCGCTTGTCGATAACGAAGGGCACCGTATCGGCGCAATTGAATCGATCCGGGATATCTCGGCATGGAAACGTGCCCGTGAATCCCTGAAAAATGCCGAAACGAGGGAGCCGATCGGTACGATGCCATTCCTGGGTGAAGGGCATAAGATGCAGGAAGGATCGATAGCAAGAAAGGAACTTGAGTCTATCCTCGATCTCGTTGATGAAGCAATTCTTGTTCTCGATTCATCAGGTATAGTCCGGTGGGCAAATGAAAATTTTATCAAAATCGTTGAAGGTGAGCGGGAGTTTGTCCTCGGGGCTCATGTATCGATCTTTTTCCCTGGCTTCGAACAGCAGATCCTTGGGGAATATGATGCCATACCGGAGAATAACAATCTCAACGTTCACCTCATGCCTCTGACCACGCACAGAGTACTGCAGGTGAAGGTGAGAACGGTCGGACTTCAGTGAACAGATGGAAAAATTCTCATCCTGCAGCAAGACAATCCGTTATCCTGTACCTGATAACAACAGGAGAGGGATCTGATGGATGTTCCCTGATTTCCATGATAGTGGTATCACTGATTCCCCCTTATCATCTGGTTAGGAAAGTGTAACGACTGATATTCGCAGGTGCAATATTACCTTTTCAATCCCGAGTTCCGGAGGTAAGTCCTATTATTGCTAGGTATTACTCTTATCTGTTTACGATCAGGTTTTTTCCCGGAGATTGTCGTATACCCATTCCGGGTAGCAATGCAAGTGAATCCCGGTTGAGAGGTGCGATATAATTGCCGGTCGGAAGAGGATTAAAGGAACATCTTCTGTATCGCGATTATCTCGGTACTGTCACCTGCCCTTGCATACAACGAGAGAGGTTCTTCATTCAGTTCGAGAAAACGAGGCCCCCAGTTCTGGCTTTCAAGAACGACCCTGGCCTGCTCGCTCTCCCCGAGGATGAAAAGGGAGGCTCCAAGTGCCTCGACCGAAGTGAGACGATACGGCCTTCCGAAATTTATCGGATTTGCCGCCACGAGGAACGGCAGGGCACGCCTTTTTCTCCATGAACTGACCGCATCTGTATCGAGCACCTCCCATGAACAATCAAGGGCAGTCAGCGATCGGGCGGGACGATCAGCAGGTGAAAGTGCCTGGGGTGCAGTGGGATCAAGAAGGATGGTGTTTCTCGGAATGTGTGAGATTTTGGAGAGTACCCGTACCAGGCCTGAACGTTCCAGACGTTTTACGGTGCATTTTTTTGGATCGCAGCTGTTGTCCCGGAAAGCGTAGAGTGGGATCATCTATCATCTTTCCCTCCCCACATGGTATCAATGTACGTAATGGTCTCTCCTTGCATTCTTCACCCGGAACTGCGTGCGAAAGGGATCACCCGAGAGAAGGACCTGGAATGGTTCTCCCGCGCCATCCAAAGATGTCATCAGTGTGGTATTGAGGTAGTACCCCTCCCCTGCCCTGAGACTCTCTATCTCGGCAATGACCGTGAACCAGGGGTGTTTCTTGACCGTCTGGATACAAAAGAATTTACTGATCTTCTTGATTCGCTGGAAGAGAAAGTCAGGGAAATTATATCGAAACGAGGGCCTCCCCTCTGTATCGTGGGGGTCAACTCCTCTCCAGCATGTGGGGTGAATACGACCTGGTACGGCCCCCGCGGATCCCCCAATGCCAGGAGACGGGAAAGGGGTGCATTTCTCTCCCGATTCCCCGATCTACCTGGAATAGACGTATCAGATTTTTCCCGGTACCGCGTATATCTTGCAGCCCCGTTGTTCTCTCTGGCAGAACGGAGGTATAACATTCAGCTTGGAGATCTGCTCCGTAAAAATTGTTATGAGGTATACCTCCCGCAGGATTCAGGGGATGATTCACATAAGAGGGAGAGGGATGCACATAAAGCCATATTCGGGAAGAATCTTGCTGCGCTTGAGGCTTCCGACATAGTGGTTGCGGTCATTGACGGACCGGATGCAGATTCCGGTACCGCGTGGGAGATAGGGTATGCATTTTCGAAAGGGATCCCCGTTATCTCACTCCGGACCGATTTCCGTAAAGCCGGGTACCATGAGGACGTGAACCTCATGCTCGAGCATTCCTCAACCGTTGTTCATTCGGAAGAAGAGCTGGTAGCTGCGCTTCTGTTTCCGGGAGGATTTCTAAGCTGCACATAAATGCTGATATTATGAGCAGTCAGATAGATTAGGAGATGTCCAATCTCACGGTAGCGGTGATCGGTCCGGAAGGGTATGCCCAAGACCTCGGAAAGAAAGGAACCAGTTCCGACATCACCTTTTACAACCTGAAAAAAGGTGACAACACGATCACGTTCCTCGAACCAGCACGGTATCCGGAACGACTCGCCTCCCTCTTCTTCTCGGTCAGCATGGCCGCACGGGCAATTCTTGTTGTTGACGAGATCAATGCCGCATTTGGAGAATGTCTGATCATGCTGGATTGTGCGGGAATACGGGAAGGTATC
>Ga0116158_10003649_pt1 | contig 13272 bp, 10 predicted proteins | sample AD_UKC052_MetaG_FD_89883 | JGI IMG/M metagenome (GOLD analysis project Ga0116158, IMG submission 89883) | Active sludge microbial communities of municipal wastewater-treating anaerobic digesters from USA - AD_UKC052_MetaG | ecosystem: Engineered > Bioreactor > Anaerobic > Digestate | place: USA... | reverse complement strand
AGACCGGTGAAGGATTTGCGCATATCGACCGGCTGGCCATACAGATGGACCCGAACCTGCCCTTCGGGGAAGAACATCAGCCGCGCACCAGATGCAGCACCACGCCACCACCCAGATCGAGCGTTAGCTCAAGCCGCCCGGCGGGCGCACTGGCCTCATCCTCTTCGCTGCCCCGGTTCAAGAGTCCCAGGTCGACAAAGTCCGACGTCGGCTCACACGGCGTCGCCTGCTCGAGGCCGCCGCCCAGAAGGCGACGCCAGCGATAAAAGCTGGCGGTGCTGATCGACTCCCGCCGACAGAAATCCGCCACGCTCAGGCCGCTGCCAGCCTGGCGCCCAATCAATGCCTGCCACTGCCCTGCATCACGCTGATACCAGCGCTCCATTCCCGCCTTGCCCATTTCCTGGCCTCCCATGTTCAATTAACGATGGAAGGAATTCTCCGGAACGGAACGCGCGGCGGAAGGACGCCGCTGGCTTAACGCTTACGCTTGCGCTGCCTTGACCTGTGCCAGCGCGATCTCCGGTTTGGTCAAGAACGGGATCGTTTCCGGCACCCCAGCCCGCAAACGCCGTTCCGCATCTTGCGCCCAGGCTTCAGGCAGATAAAGGCGCCAGGCAATCGGAAAGCTTGCGGCTTCGGTCGCGAGGGAAAGGCTCACCGCGACCTGGCAATTTTCCTGCTTGCCCAGTTGTCCGCAATACTGGCGGGCCACGCCTACAGAATGTTGCCCCTTCTTGGGAAAGCCCGTGTCATCGATGATCCAATAGCGATCGACACCTGAACGCACTATCTCCGGCAAAATCCAGGCACCGACTTTCTCCAGAATGGCGGTATCCGACCAATCCGATTTGGCCACGAAGTGGTGCAGCGACTGATGCCGTGCCTGGACCGAATGCGGATCGATGCTCGCCGCCAGTGGCTCCACGCTCTTCCGTGCCAGTGGCAGCATCAGGCCACGACAATAGCCCCGCAGCCCTTCACGTCGGTCCGCATGTCCGAGGGCCGAGCACAGGTGTTCGAGGTAGGTCTCGAAACGCTTCTCCATCATTTGCTTTGCGTGCAATGCCAAGTTCTGAAGGAGCCAATAATGCGCCTATTTTAGTGACACAGTAAGATTAGGTGACCGAAAGGTGCAAAGGCGAGCGGAGGAGCGTCGGTATCCAGAGGCTCCCGCCGATCCGCGATGCCACTTCGATGTTGTCCACATGGATGCGGTCGAAGTAGCTGTTGAAGTCGGTGATGAACTCGATCTCGATGGCATTCAGCGGTCCGTGGGCATCCAGTGCGCACGCATGACCGTCCATCCAGGCGTTGTACACTCTGTCGGGGCAATACCAGGATTTTCCGGCCAGTTCCTTGATGGAGAAACTTTCCCATTGGCCGTCTCCAGAGTTGCCCGAACGCAGGGATTCCAGATGTTCCCGGCGCAGCAGGTTGCTCTTGCGGGCTTGGCCCCGGGTGTCCGAGCTGGAGACGGAGGCGGCGTGGAGTCGATGGCAATACAGGACTTCCGGGATGTAGGCGAACTCTCCGAACTGGGCAATTTTCAGGGCGAGCTCCCAGTCCTGGATGCCCGTGTAGCGCTGTGTGAACCCACCGGCCCGGATGAAGCTGTCCTTCCGCACAACCTTGAGATGGGAGGCGATCATCCGGTCGGTCAAGTCGCGCTTGATGCCGTTCCTGGACTGGACGATCTGGTAGATTGCGTCGAAGAGCGTCTTGTCTTGGTTGTCGATGTTCCTGCGGTCGGTGAAGATGTAGTCCGGTTCGCCTTGCTGGCGGGCAACGTCCAGGGTGCGTTGCAGTGCGCCCGGGCGCAGATGGTCGTCGCAATCCAGGAAGGCGATGTAGCGGCCCCGGGCCATGTCCACGGCTCGGTTCTGGGTTTCCGAAATGCCGAGGTTCCGTTCGTTGCGGATGCAGCGGACGCCCGGCACGTCGGCGACCGCGGCGGTGATTTCGGGAATCAGGGGATCGGTGGACGCGTCATCGATACAGATGATTTCCATGGACTCGACGTTCTGGTCCAGAACGGATTCCAGGCACCGGGGCAGATACGCGCTGTGGTTAAAGACGGGGATCACAACTGAAATTTCGGGGGGGGGCGTACAGGCGAGTGCCTTGGTTCCTCGTCCTTTCGAGGCGAGAGACGCGAGAGTGGGAGAGATCACGACAGTCCTTCGATTTGCTTGAGTTCGTCCTGGTAGATGGGGTTGCTCCGATAGTAGCGGTTCATCCAGAGAACGGATTCTTCAAAAAAACTGGGGTAGGCGCTGGCGACGTTCTTGTCGAGGTAGGTGACCGCCTGCATCCATTGGCGGGCCATCCGGACAAAGGATCGGCGCATGCTTCCCTGGTGCATGCGGTACACGGCACCGTGGAAGTCGATGTAGTGGGGAATGAAGCCGTTGCTCGCCAGGGTGCACCAGAAGACCCAGTCTTCCTTGGCATGGAGTTCGGTGTTGAAGCGTATTTCGCTCAGGGCGCGACGGGAGAAGAGCCCGCAATGTATGGGGATCGACAGGCTCCGCTCCCATTTGAATAGAAAATCCTTCAGTTCAAAGCTGCTGTGGGTGGCAATGGTCTCATCCGTTTTTGAGTGATTGTTCAACTGGGCGTCTGCAATCAGGTAGTTGCAGATGGAGACGTCCTGATTTTGATCCAGTAGATGCGCGACCTGGGCATCCAGCTTGCCCGGCACCAGCAGGTCGTCCGCGTCCAGAAACTGAATGTAGTCCCCGTTTGCTGCGGCGATACCCGTATTCCGGCTGGCCGAGAGTCCGCTGTTCTCTTGGTGGATGAAGTGGACATCGGGATAAATGGCGGCCATGTCCCTGAGGCAGCGTAGGCTGAAGGGGTCTGTGCTGCCATCGTTGACCACAATGACCTCCACAGGGCCGGAATAGGACGCATGGGCGGAGGCAAGGCTGTCCACGAGGAAATGCCCCTGGTTGAAGCAGGGGATGATGATGGACACCTGGGGCAGGTTCTCGACGCTCAAGGTCGGTGCAACGGTGTGATGGGCGGGAATGTCGAGGTAGGTCAGTAAAGGGGCTGAGGGGGGCGAGGGATGCTCCGCGGACACCTGCATGCGTGGTGTGACCCGGGATGAGGGGGGGGCCCCCCGCCCAAGGGTGCGGAGCTTGAAACGCTGTTCGTCTGAGAGGGGAAGCCGGTAGTAAACCTGCCTTACCAGATGAGAGCCTTTGGCCAGATGCAGGATCTTTTGTACCAGGCTGCCGTGGGTATAGGCATTATGGGATAGGCTGTTCGTATTGTCTTCGTTGCGGTGCTGAGCAAGACGCCTCACAAGCCGCCCAGTGGCGCGCACGGGTTTGGTCATTAGCCACGAATGGGAGTTGTGGATAATGTTTAGCTGTTTTTGCAGCATCTGTACATGCTGGCGCAGATGCTCTACAGTTTCTTCCTGGTTCTGGACGGTGGAGCGCAGTCCGGCGATGGTTGCCTCATGAGCCGCTGCGTCATTGCGCGCTTGGAGGAGCGAGGCTTCCAGCTCCTCGACGTGGGTGTGGAGTTGCTCTAGGGCTGGCTGAAGCTGCGTGGCAAGGTGAATCTGCGAGGATGTTTGCAGGAGTCCGGTCTGAAGTTGCTGGTGGGCTGCCAGGAGCGTCCTGATCTCCTCGTCCCTGAGTGCAAGGGTATCGGCGTAACGTCGGAGTGCATCCTCATGCTGTGCCTTGAGACGCGCCATCTCTCGTTGGGCTTCGTCCTGCTGAGCGCTCAGGGCAGAGGATCGGTTCTGTTCCTGAGTCAGTGCCTGCGCAAGTTGCCGGACGTAGGCCAAGCGTTCGACAGTTTGTTCGAGATCTGCGTTACGGTGCCATTTCTCGGCGATCTGTTTGAGGGCTCTCTGTGCCCGTTCCGGCTCCGCGCGCACGCCTTCGCCAGAATTGCCGTGGATTCGATAGATGGCGCCGATTCCGGGAACATGCAGGAGGGGCCCCCTGGAGCTGACTTGTAGCCACCAGTCCCAGTCCTCGTAGAGGTCGAATCGCGTGTCGAACTGAAGTCCTTGGACCGCGGCGCTTCTAAGCAGGACGGAGTGAATCGGGAAATGATTGTCGAACAGCAGGTGCTGAGGTGCGACAGATCCCTCGAAACGACGAAGCTCGATCCATTCCCCGTTCCGATGTTCCAGGCACTGGGTATCACCGTAGGCGCCAGCGATGTCCGTGCGCAGGAGAAGTGTCTTCAGAAGCGCGGAAACGTGCGTTGGGAGAATCCAGTCATCGTCATCGAGGAGCAGGAAATACTCGCCCGTATGATGAGCGAGTAGATAGTTGGCTGCCGCGGCCCGCTCCAGCGGGATTGCCGGATCAAGCACCTGTACGGTCCGTGTTCCATAGCCCTGAAGCTTTGGAAAGTCCGGAGCTTTGGTGGCGTTGAGGACGATCAGTTCGATGTTGGGATGGGTCTGGGCAAGGGCGGACTCGACCGCTTGGTGGAGCTCCGGACGGTTGGTGCTACGAATCAGGATGCTCACCCTGGCAGGGCGGGAAGCATGATGGGGCGGCCCTGAAAGTCGTGGCAGCGAAACGCCTCCCGCGTTCATCAACACCTTGTCTAGACGACAATAGCCTTCCGCCAGAATGGCTTCCTTGCCGAGGGTATAGGTTCGGTATCGGTTCAGCCCTTCGATGTGAAGATCGTAATTCTGGACAGCCAGTTGGGAGGGAAAACACTGCATGGCGGCCCGCTTGCGATCTGCCACCGTCGAGATGTCGATGATCAGAGAGGTTGGCATGGGGGCGCCGACTTCATAAAACAGGATGCAAGCGCTGTATGCGGTGCCTCGGGCTGCCTCGATCACGCCGTGGGCAAGCGTAAGATGATCCGGATGGGTCTCCCAGATGGATGGGCACAGTATGAGATCGGGGCGCTGCGTTTCGAGCTCCGCTTGAATACGGGATATCAGGGGGGTGTCAAGGCGCAGCCCCTGGTCAGGGAGATCCCAAAAGTGAGGGGCTGGATAGCCAAGGAGTGCCGCTGCGTCCAGGCTTTCTCTCTTACGGACGTCCTTGTTCTGACCGAACTTTCCGTAGCCGCCGTCGGTGACCACATGAACGCTGATGGAGGCCCCGCTGGCAGCAAGAAGGGCGAGTAGGCCGCCACAGCCAAAGACTTCGTCATCCGGATGAGGAGCAAAGACGAGGACACGAGGATGGGCTGGCAGGTTTAGAGACTGCAGGGCTTCGTTCACTTTAATTGGACTCTGCGAATGCAGATGAATATTGGAGTTAGTGTTTGCTGAGGTGAACGCCCGCCGTCGGCGTCTTATCAATGAGCCACGCGTTCACAGCCTCGATCTCGACCTCGTTCAAGGAGCCGGTGAGAGCCTGAAGCCGCAGGCGCGAAAGAATGTACTGGATGCGAGCGTCTGCCAGATCACGTCGAGTGCTGGCGAGTTGTTGCTCGGCATTGAAGACATCAAGCAGGTTGCGAGTGCCCGCCTGCATGCTCCTTTTGTTTGATTCCAATGCTTGGGCGGCAGCCTTTTCTGCGTCACTGATGGCATCAATACGTGCTGCACCTTCTACAACCCCTTGAAATTCCTTGCGTACCTGCACCGCGACGTCTCTGCGCCGTGCCTCGTATTGCTGTTCGAGTTTGGTTATGTTTGCGCGGGCTTGGCGAGTCTGCGAGCTAACACCCCCACCCGAAAAAATCGGGATGTTAACTTGCAGTCCTATTTGGGACGTCAGGTAGCGGTTGTTGATCGACACGTTGTTCTCGCTCTGGCTTTGACTTCGCTGCACAAAAAGGTCCACTGTGGGATGATGCCCCGCACGAGCTTTTTCCAGTTCTTGGTTTGCAGACTCAACACTGGCACGTAGCGCCACCAGTTCTGGATTGACCTCTTCTGCCTTGCTCGTCCATTCCTTTAGATCGGTCGGTATCGGCAAGGTGGGCTTCATCTGGCTTGGGTCAAGTTCGGCCAAGCTTGTTACGGGCTCGTTGATGATGCTTTCTAGTTGCTGATGTCGGTAGGAAATATTCTGACGCGCCTGTATCTCCTGGGCTTCAAGCACCTTAAGGCGGGCTTTGGCATCGTCGGGATCTGTCCGGGTGCCGTGCCCTTTTTCGAACGCGAGAACTGACGCGGTGACCTGAATCTGTGCAGTTTTCTTTTGGCTGAGGATGAGTTCGAGTTGATACCGCGCCATCAGTGCGTCGAAGTAGGCGTTAGCCGTCCGTACGGCGAGATCCTGAAGGTTGCGGTCGAGGTTAGCTTCAGCGCTTGCGACGTCGGACTTTGCCTGCTGATAGAGGGCGAAGTTGTATCTTCGGTAGATTGGTTGCTTGAGGCTGATCGCGTAGTTGCTACTGAAGTACTCGTACTCTCGATCGATCGGTGTCGTCGCACTGAGGCTGCGCTGGTCCGTCTGGTTCTTGCTGCGCATAAGGCTGCCGCTGATGCTTGGCAGGAATTGCGCGCGCGCCTGCGGAATGGCTTCCCGACGTGCTTCGGTGTCGGCTGCTGCAGCTTGGTATGCAGGGTCCTCGGAGAGTGCGCGCCTGTATGCGCCCGCTAAGTCGATCGCATGCGCCGGTTGCGATGAAAGGGCCAAGCCGAAGAGACAGACGACGGTGAGCCGGCATGCCATATAGGAGGCTGTGGTCGTGCTCATGGCTATTCTTCCTTCATGGTTGCTGCAATGCGCTTGAGCAACGGATGCAGGATGTATTCGAGAACAGTGCGCTCTCCTGTTTTGATGATCACTTCAGCTGGCATTCCTGCTTGCATTTGTCTGTTGCCAAGGGTCTTGAGCCCTTCAGGTGTCAGGGAGATGCGTGCAAGGTAATAGGATGTGTTGTTGGCCGGATCCAAGATCAAATCGGTAGAAATCGAGTCCACCCTACCTTCTACAACCAGCGCGGGAGAGTGGGCGAAGGCGGAGAAGCGCACGTCTGTCAGCTTTCCGGGTTCTACACGATCAATCAGATGAGGAGGAATGCGGGTCTCGAGCAGCAGGGTTTCATCTTGGGGGACGATATCCATCAGCTTCTGCCCCGGAGTGATGACGCCACCCACGGTTTGAACTGCTAGCCCGACCACCTGCCCGTCCACAGGAGCGCGGATGGTCGTGCGAGCGAGCTCGTCGGTAGCCGCTTTGAGTTTCTCCGCGTCCGCCTGAACTTCACGGCGGATCTCGGCAAGCTGGGAATCCACCTCCTTGCGATATTCTTCCTTGCGCTGACGAATCCGGGTCTGTGCTTCCAGAATTGACTGACGGGCACGCAGTATGTTGCTTTGATAATCGGCGATTGAACCGCTCACATCAGCTAGCATGCGCTCTATTTCCAGTTGCTTGTTGCGCGCAACATAGCCTTCTTTGACCAAATCACGGATACCGTTCAGTTCTTCCTTGATAGACTCCATCTGGCTCTTGCGGCTGCTCAGAAGGCCCTGGAAACCTTGAATAGATGCCTCAAGGCCACGAATTCCCTCCTGGCTGGCATCCGCGTCGGCTTTCAGGGCGTTGCGGCGGGAGTCGAAGAGGCTGCGTTGGTTTGCGAGGATTTCTTTGAGTTGAGTGTTGTCTGCCGCCTGCTTAAGGTCGGGGTGAAAATCGATGCGGTTTTGATTGCTTTGCTCGGCCAGAAGACGACCTTCCATCGCCCGCACTGTGAGGTAATGAAGACGAATGGATTCAAAGTTGGCCTGGGCAATGGCGGTGTCAACCTTGATCAAGGGTGTGTGTGCCTTGACGAATTGACCTTCCTTGACATGTACTTCGCTGATAATCCCACCTGAAAGGTGCTGCACGCTCTTGCGCTTGGTGTCGATGGAAACAGCTCCGCTTGTGGGAACCCCTTCGTCCAGTGGAGCGAGTGCGCTCCAAAGGAGGAACCCACCGAACCCCAGCCCCAGTACCCATAGACCCAATCGGGCGGGGCGACGAGTGTCCGTAGAGAGTTTGGCTTGCGCCTGATCTGTCTGTCCGGAGGCGGATTGCGTTGCATCTCGAATCTTTGGGATATTTTGGTTAAGCATTTCAGTTCGCTGGATGATCTGTTAATACTGTTCAAGCGGGTTGTTGCTGTGCGCTACCGGAGGTCGGGGTCGAGAGGGATGACTTGGCTTTAAGGGCTGCCATTACCTCGGCTCGCGGGCCGCGGTGTGCAACGTGGCCTTTCTCAATGACGAGAAGCTGGTCGACGGCCGCTAAGGGGCCGGGGCGATGGGTAATGATGAATACAGTGCTGCCATTCGTCCGGAGGTCGTTGATAGCAGCTAGCAATGCGGCTTCGCCGGCGTCATCCAAATTAGAGTTGGGTTCATCGAGAACCACCAGTCGAGGTGTTCCGTATAAGGCGCGGGCAAGAGCGATTCGTTGTCGTTGGCCACCAGAGAGCTGACCACCCGAGTCTCCGATGGCAGTATCGTATCCGTTGGGAAAACGAAGAATCATGTCGTGCACCCCGGCGCGCTTTGCGGCAGAAATGACCTTGTCCGCATCTACTTCTCCAAAACGGGCAATATTTTCGGCGATTGAGCCTTCGAAAAGTTCTACATCCTGGGGAAGGAAGCCGATATGAGGTCCCAGTGCCTCCCGTTGCCAGCTGCCGAGAGTATTGCCGTCCAGGAGAACATCTCCATTGGTGTCGGGCCATATCCCGATGATGGCACGTCCGAGCGTCGACTTTCCGGAGCCCGACGGACCGATTATGCCAATAACTTGGCCAGCTTGAAGTTCGATGCTGATATCGTCCAGAATGGGCTGCTGACGATTTGGCGCATTGGCGGATAACTGGCGCAAGGTGATCTGCCCAAGGGGAGGGGCGTGGATGGACTTTCCGGATGCTGCCGGATGTTCGGTCAAAAGTATCTCAAGGCGCCGGTAAGCTTTGCGGGCTTCAAGGAAAGGCCTCCAGGCTCCAATCATGAGATCGATAGGTTGAGTTGCCCGAGTCATGAGCACGTTAGCCGCAATCATGGCACCAGGTGTAAGCTCGCCACGGATGACCAAGTACGCTCCTGCCCCGAGGGCAAGAGATTGCTGGGTGTAGCGGACGAACTTGGTGAAGGTGCGGATACGCGTGCCCAAGTCGGCAGATTTGCTGCTCTGAGTCAGATGGTCGGCATGTTTTTCCTGCCAACGCTGCTCTAGGTTGCCCAGCATCCCCATGGCTTCAATGACTTCGGAATTTCGTAGCTTGCTTATGATAAAGCCCTGGGTGTTTTGGGCTGCTTCCACACTGCCCTCTACAGGCTTTTGGGTCAGCCTGTTCGAAATCCAGGTAATAATGATAAGCATCAGGGAAAAGAGGATCCCCATGACGCCCAAGATGGGATGGAGAAGAAATAGAACAGCGATGTATATCGGCGTCCACGGAGCATCGAGAAATGCGAAAAGTCCGCTTCCCGTGACAAATTGCCGGATACTGGTAAAGTCCGTTAAGGCACGTGAGGCTTGCTGCCCGCCCTGTCGCAATGCTGTGGCAAAGCTGGCTCCGAAAATCCGTGGGCTCATGTCTAGATCCATCTTGATACCCAGTCTGACCAGTAGCCTTGAGCGTGACCATTCGGAAAAAGCCATGACAGAAAAGAAAAACAGCGTAACCAGCGTGATCCCCGCGAGGGTTAGCGTGTTCTGACTGATCATGACCCGATCGAAAAGCTGCAGCATGTACATGGTGGGGGTAAGCATCAGCAAGTTCACCAATGCGCTGAATACTGCGCATATGATGAATTCTTGCCGGAACATCCATAGGGTGGACTTCAATTCACCAGACGTGGACGTGGACGTGGACGATTGTGTCATTAGGTGCATTTCTTGCGTTGCGTGCATCAGGCTGCGGAGGCTGTCAGACGTGTTTCCGCAGGCGCCGGACTTTGCTGGGCGTTCCGTTGTAGCGCAGCCAGGATTTCATCTCTAGGCCCCTGGGCTTTGATCTCGCCTTCGTGAAGGATCAACAAATCATCCACTACGGCGAGGATGCTCGTACGGTGAGTGATGACAACGATGGTTGCGCCACGTCGTTTTTCCTCAGTAATTGTCTGAGCAAGAGCGAGTTCGCCGGCTTCGTCGAGGCTGGAATTAGGTTCGTCAAGGACGATTAGCTGCGGGGAGTTGTAGAGAGCCCGAGCCAGACCGATTCTTTGACGCTGGCCGCCGGAAAGGAAGCAGCCCTCCTCGCCGATGTTGCTTGCGTAGCCTTCGGGGAGATTGAGAATCATGTCGTGGATTCCGACGGCTCTGGCCGCCACTTCGACCTTAGCCATATCCACCGAACCGAACCGTGCGATGTTCTCGGCGAGGGACCCGTCAAACAAATTGACTTCTTGGGGAAGATAGCCTAAGTGAGGGCCCAGTTCGAGTTTGTTCCAGGGGTAGATATCGACTCCGTCAAGACGTACTTTTCCGCTGGTGGCTGGCCAGACCCCGACCAAGAGTCTAGCGAGGGTGGATTTTCCGGAGGCGGACGGCCCTATCAATGCTAATGCCCTACCGGGCAGCGCTTTGAAACTCACGTTGCGTAGAGCCAGATTGGTAGAGCCTGGGGGGGCGGTCGAAACACTCTCCACCGTCAAGACGCCTGAGGGGGCGGGCAAGGGCATTCCAGCTTCCCGTAAGGGAACGCTATTCAGCAGATTTCGCAGGCGAAGAAAAGCGTCTCTTGCTCCAGCAATTTGTTTCCAGGCGGCGATGACTTGCACGATGGGGCTGAGCAGTCGTCCACCAAGTGTAGAGGCTACGATCATCATGCCCCCTCCGCCGGGAAACAATCCAGCAATGGTCAAGAAACAGCCTGCGCCCAACAGCAAGGATGCTTGGGCCTGCTGTACGAATTTGGACAGTGCGGAATAGTTTCCCGCCTTGTCCGAGGCGTCTGCCTGCTGCTTCAGCATTTCCAGTTGCCGTTCAAGCCATCGGCGGTGTATGCCTTTCTCCATGCCCATCGCCTCAATAACTTGGGCGTTATGCAGGCTGTTATTGGCATAGGATTGAGCCGCTACCGCTGCGGCATTGGCTGCCTTGAGCGGGCGCCCCGTGCCGCGCTCGGTGAGCCAGGCAAGAGCCACAACGCAGAGTGCGCCTATGATGGCCATCCAGCCCATGATGGTATTAATCAAAAAAATGGCGATGATGTAAAGCATTGCCAAGGGGACGTCAATGACGGCCATGGTTGCCGGGCTTGAAATAAACTCTCGTACGGTCTTCAGATCTTGGAGAGCCTGATGGTTGCCGCTCGGCAGTCGCCGTAAATTTGCTTCAAAGACGGTCTTGAAGACGGTGCTTCGTATCTTTGCATCGAAATCATTGGCTATTTCCGTCAGCATCCGCGTTCTGATCCACTCGAGTGACTCTAGGATGATGTACGCGAAAACGATGAGCCCCGTAAGCATGACGAGGGTAGCTATGCTGCGGCTGTTTACGACACGGTCGTACACTTCCAGCATGTATACGGTCGGAGCCATGACCAGAAGATTGATGAAGAAGCTGAAGAAAATCACCTTGCGAAAAGGTGTCGTTTGGTTCTTCAGGGCTTCGCCAAGTAGTGCATTGGTTTTGTTGCCTGGCTTCATGGCCTTAATATTTATGAGAGGTGCAGCGTGTCAGGTGGCAGACGCAGAGAGGCTAACGCTAGGCGCTCAGGATGGTTTCCGGAGAAATGACGTTGACGTAGTCTGGAAAGGTGTCTGTTGGGGCGGCTGTGTGGCTGATTTGGGGCTGTTCGTTTGGGGAGAAGTAAAAGGAAAGCCGAAAATTATCGCCAAAGCGGTTCAAAACGATCTCGCGAAGTCTTTGTCGCGTAAAAAGGGCAGCATCGTCATTCGTCAAGGCGACTTCAAATTTGATTCTTCCATTAAGTGTGTACATGGACAGCTGCCTTGACTTGATGCTCAGCGTGTGTCTATCAAAATAAACAGGGCTGTTTGGCAGAAAACGCAGTAACGGCAGAGGTTTGTCTTGGTTCAGATTCAGGCTGAAAGGACTCAAGGGGTTCTGGAATAGAAGCTTGCATGTACGCGAGACAGCATAAATTGCGTTGCAAATCATCTGGGATCCTACGTGGGGAAAGCGTTCCCTCATGTCCCGGTAGGCAAGGTGATGTAACCCGACCCGGTTCCAACATCTGCTTTGCTGCACGATGGGGGTCAGTGCGTTACATACGTCTGCCACCGCTGATTGTAGGGCTGTGAGCCGATGGCTTTCTTCCGAAGGTAGATCGAGATTTACATGCAGTACCTTATTCATGATCAGATACTAACATTAGTCCTATATGAAGTCTATTGGAGGTGCTGTACGCACAACTCCTTGGTCTGCATAGGTGTCCGGTGTAACGAGACGCAGAGAGCTACTCGGTCCATGTGGTGAGTCAGCGCGGATTGATGCCTGTGCTGATGGCGGCAAGCGGCATCCCATTCCACACAACTCATCCGCCATAACCCTGCCGGCTGAGGCCCGCCCCGAATAACCCTTGGCTTTAGTCTGCTATGCCTCGTGCTCGCTTCATGCCATTTTATCGACCAAGGCACGATCATGAACCACCAAGGGAGCTGGGCAATGGACGAGTTTTGCGGGGCGCAGGTGGAGGATGTGCGTCTGGGCCGTCGCCTGATCAAGTTGGCAGATCGGCTCGGTGATGCCCCGTCGGCGAGCATGCCGGGGGCGTGTAATGGGCGCACTGAAACGCAGGCGGCTTACCGATTCTTCGATCAGGCGCGTGCGGACAGAACGCGGGTTGGGCTGGGAGTCCGTTCTGGCGCCGCACATGGCGCGCACCGAGGCCTGTATGGCAGCGCACCCGGTGGTGCTGTGCCTGCAGGACACGACCGAGCTGGATTTCAACGGCCACGACATCGACGGCTTGGGAAGCTTGTCCTGTGAAGCACAGCGCGGCATGTATGTGCATTCGACCTATGCGGTGACGGCCCCAGCGGCTGACGCGGGGGGGCTGTACAACTGGATGTGGGCACGACCGCTGGGCACGCTGGAGAGCCGGCGCTGGGTTGAAGGGTATGAACGGGTGGCCGAGCGTGCGCAGAAATTGCCGGGCACGCCCTGGTCTATGTCGCTCTCCTCGTGTCACTGACCGGCACAATAGAGCCACCGATGATCGGCATATAGGAGCCAGTTTGAATAAGCTCTGACGAACGTCTTCGGGGGTTCAAGGTTGGTTGTTTTTCGGGGTGCTGGCAAGTGCTGTTTTGGCCTTGTTTGGCCCCTGCCGCGGGGCCCGGTAGGAGGCCCCGTCAAGGGTCAGGCAATAGGCGTTGTGGCGCAGCCGATCGACGGT
>Ga0116158_10003640_pt1 | contig 13286 bp, 9 predicted proteins | sample AD_UKC052_MetaG_FD_89883 | JGI IMG/M metagenome (GOLD analysis project Ga0116158, IMG submission 89883) | Active sludge microbial communities of municipal wastewater-treating anaerobic digesters from USA - AD_UKC052_MetaG | ecosystem: Engineered > Bioreactor > Anaerobic > Digestate | place: USA... | reverse complement strand
TGGAAAAGATCTGGAAGGACTGGAAGAGTTTTGCAGAGTATGCGTTCAATAAGTCACACGCCACCTGTTATGCCTGGCTGGGTTATCAGACCGGTTATCTTAAGGCACACTATCCTGCTCAATTTCTGGCTGCCAACCTCAGCAAAAACCTCAACGACATTGAGGAAATCACCAAACTGATGGATGATTGCAAAAGGATGAAAATCGAAGTTCTCGGACCTGACATCAACGAGAGCCGTACTACATTTACCGTCAACAAGAAGGGCAATATCCGTTTCGGAATGGCAGGTATCAAAGGGGTGGGAACCAATGTCATTGATGCGATTATCGAGGAAAGGGAGCGCGGAGGCGCATTTGCCGATATATTCGATTTCGTAGAAAGACTTCCTTCGGGTGTTGTCAACCGCAGGGTAATAGAGTGTCTCATCTATTCGGGCTCCTTTGACTCCTTTGGTGATATTCACCGGACGCAGTATGCCCTTTTTAACAACAAGGATGAGTCCTTTATTGACGAACTTCTGAAATATACCTATAAATATCAGAACGATAGTGTGATGCAGGGCGGACTTTTCGGGGATATCGAAGAGATGAAGCCGGTGCGTCCCGAGATCCCGCCCCTCCAGGAATATGATGAGATAGAACTTCTCAAAAAGGAGAAAGAGCTTGTGGGTATGTATATCTCTTCCCATCCGTTGGACAAATTCAGATTTGAATTTGACAACTTGGTGACAGTCGAACTCAGCGAGGTGCGCAGCATAGAAGATAATCTCTCAAGGGATCCCAAACTCCGGAACATTGAATTTACGGTAGGAGGCCTTGTGACTGATGTGCAGATCAAATATACCCGTACCGGCAACCGCCCCTGGTGTACATTCACGGTAGAGGATTTCAATGGCAGCCATACATTTTCTCTTTCGGGTAGGAGCTATGAAGCTTATATGCACTACATGGTGGATCACACTGCTTTGTTGATCAAGTGCGTGACGAAAGAACTTTACCGTAAGGAAGCGGAAGACAATAAGAAGGCGCCGGAATATCGTCTCTTCATTGCCAATATGACTCTTCTCTCCAACGCAAAAGAGCAATTTTTCAAAGAATTCCATATATCTATGGATCTGGAGCAGTCGGATGCCGGTTTCCGAAAGGCTTTGACAAAAAAATTGCGTACCCATAAAGGGGAGACGCCTCTTTTTATCGACCTTTCATTCAATCATAACGGAGAAAAAGAGACAGTTTCGCTCTATTCCAACAAATTCAGGGTATCGGTAGATGGAGAGCTTGTGGATTGGCTTTACGAACAGGGTCTGGATTGCCGTGTCGTCAAGAAGATGAATTGGTAAAGAGACTCAATAACTCCTCGATGGATTTGGCTTTTATATTTTTCCCATCCGGGAATGAAACGATGAATTCGGTGGAAGAAACACATTGCACCGAAATAATATTTTCAGCTGGAGCCGTAGGGGCAAATCCTTTGCGTTTCAGCGCATTTCCTACCCAAAAAGCACTCCGTGCCTCTCCATCGACACCGACGGGATTTTCCGAAGGGACAGGAGAAATTTTTCCCGAATAGGAGTCGAAAACCACTCCCTTTTTGCTAAAGAAAGATTCCAGCACTCCGTTGAGAATCAAATCTTCCGGTGTGCCGCAAACCATAGGCGCGGATGCACGGTTATCCTTTGCACCCCTCTCCTGAAGCCAGAGTTTGTCACCGAGTTGGATTGCGGAATCCAGGTCGTGGGTAGAGAGCAGGATGCTTTTCTGCTGCTCCCGCGCAAGCTTCCGCAAAAGTACCATTATCTCTATCCTGCTTGTGACATCCAAAAATGCGGTGGGCTCGTCGAGCATGATGATCGGGCACTCCTGGGCCAGTACTTTGGCTATAAAGACCTTTTGGCGTTCTCCGTCGCTCAGTTCCGATATATACGAAGAGGCCTTATGTGCGATGCCCACAGCCTCAAGAGATTGTGAGATGGCTTCATGGTCACTCTCTTTAAGTTGCCCGAATATGCCTGTGTGAGGGTATCTGCCCAGTGAAACCAGATCATAAACGGTAATACCTCCGGCATAGGTCTTTTCGGTGAGCACAACTCCGATGAGGGTGGATAGACGGTTATGGGAATAGCTCCCAAGAGGAGCTCCGAATACTTTTACACTGCCTGCCAGAGGGGGCAGGAGACCGCAGAGAGTCTTGATAAGAGTGGATTTACCGGCACCGTTGAGGCCGAGCAGACAGGTGACTTCGCCGTTGCTGAGTTCCATATCCAGAGAGTTGTGAATAACCTTGCGTTTTCTGCCCCTCAGAGAATATCCGATGGCCAGTCCATTTGCCGATATGGTGATCTGTTGCTTCATCTCTCAATTGAAATATTGGATATTCCTGCGGTTTACAATTACATATATGATGACCGGCGCGCCGATAATCGGGGTGATGGCATTGAGCGGCAGTATGGAGTTGCTGCCGGGCACTACAGTCAACATATTACACAAAAGCGCAACGCAAGCCCCTGCAAGCAGGGTAATGGGCAACAACTGTTTGTGGTTGGAGGTTCCGAGAAGCAGGCGCGCAATGTGAGGTACGGCCAGACCGATGAAGGAAATAGGGCCGCAAAAAGCAGTAGTGGCGGCAGTAAGAATGCCGGTGCATAGAAGTATTGCGACACGGATCCTCCTTATGCGCACACCCAGATTGGCAGCGTATGACTCTCCGAGCAGCAGCGCGTTGAGGGGTTTGATCAGGAAAATCGAACCCAGCAGCCCGCAAGCTGCAAATATCACAAACCAGGGGAGTTTTTCCATGGAAACTCCGGTGAAATCACCCATCCCCCAGAGCACAAATTGATGTACCTTATCAGGGGAAGCGTGATAGTTGAGGATGGAAATTATCGAGGAGGCGAGATATCCCACCATTATACCGATGATGAGCAGCATTACGCTGTTTCGTACTTTCCGGGAAAATCCGATAATAATTAGCAGTACGACCGAGGCTCCGACAAATGCTGCGAGGATTGTGGAGAGATAGGTGTTGAAAGAGAAATATATCATCACGAGCGCCACACCTAAATAAGCTCCGTCGCTGATGCCCAGAATCGAGGGGCCGGCAAGAGGATTTTTGAAAAGAGTCTGCAGCAATAATCCGCTAACTGCCAGAGAGGCTCCGGCAAAGAGGGCTGTTATGGTCTGGGGAAGCCTCGATTGCATTACAATCTGCACCCATGTTTGACGTCCTTCAAATGTGCCGGCAAGAATTTCCAATACGGAACGTATGGGTATCCTGACTGCACCATAGAGCAGTCCGCCGCAGAAAAGCAGCAGAAGAGCCACTCCCAGGCAAATATAGACTGTGATATATTTGCTCCTTACCTTCATTTCATCGGGGCATAATATCTTAAATTATATCCGGGCAGAAGTTCCGGATGGTAAATGAATATCAAATCTTCCAGGAGACGGTCGGGGTGAAGCGTGATATCGTCGTAATATGTGGTTCTTATGGTGTGGCAAATGTAAATATTCTTCTCCTTAAATGGTCTGAAATTACTATAAGGCTGATACTCGTCTTTCAAAATATCATACGTATATTCATGTTTGGTGTCATATTTGAAAAGCCAGATATCCGCATCATACGCCCTGTCCAGAACGCTTTCAAATGTCTGATGCACACTCTCGCTGCCTTTGAAATCGCTGAAAATGTAATCGGCACCGGCGTCAGAGTGGATTGTGCCTATATAGCTTCCTCCTGCGGGAATTATCCAGGATGCTCCATATTTTCTCTCGAGCAGGACACGGGGTCTGTTCTCGGACTTTGCTGCCAGATTCTTGAGATGGTTGTAACGATCTCTTGTTGCAAAGAAAATGGAGTCCGCTCTCTCTCCTTCCCCGAAAAGAAGACCGTAAAAACGGCCCCATTCGGTTCTTCCGAGGGGGTGGTTTTCCATATAGTCGGCTGCTTCCACTATCGGAATGCCAAGTTTTTCAGCTGCGCCGTAACCGCTGTTTTCGTAAGGAGATGCAATGATCAGCTCTGCATCCAGTTCGATGATTTTTTCAATATTCGGTGCCGTTGCAAGGCCTAAATCGGCTATTGTGCCATCGGCAATTCTCTTGAGAATTAGACTGTCGGTGACATATTGTATTTCACAGACTCCTTTAATGGCGTCGATACGGCCCATTTTCACTACCATTGAGGCATGGACAGAGGTGTAAAATACCGCTTTTTCGATCGGAGTCCTGATGATAATGCCTTCAGGAAGAGAGTCAGGCAGGGGTCTCTCCTTATCCACCAGGACATAGCTTCTGAGTATTTTTAGAGTATCCCAGGGATTACGGACATTTACAACCGTCCACTCATCAAAACGGGAAATTTCAAAGCCTTTGGCGTAATAGACGCTGTCGGCTTTGAAACATTCCGTTTCGGCTGTTACTCCGCTCCTGCTTTCACAGGAGCAGAGCGAAGCCATCAATATAATAAAAACAAAACCTATGAAGAATTGTCGGGTCATTCTTATTTGTCTTTTTGACCACCGGCAGTTACCGGACATGCGGTGATGGGATTGAGTCCTCCGGTGTCAAATGCGTGGTACATTTGCCCAAAGGCATCGATTACATACATCTGTCCGTTGGTAACATAGTCGGATGTGCCTATGTAAATAAGTGTAAGCAGTGTGTCAGCGGAAAGAGAATAGGGATTTTCCACGCGTGTTCCATCTTTTATCAGTTTGCCGTAGATTTCTTTTTTGTTTGTATCGAAAATATAATAATCGGCTATCAGATTCCAATTTGCATCATAACTCGAGCTTACAAGATAGAGGGCATTGCCCGGGCCTTTGGCGATAAATGTGGGAGTAATACCCTCCAGCTCAAGTTTCTGAACGGAGTCGTTGTTGGGGTTGACGATTTGAAGGCAGGAGGGAACATCATTATAGTTGCCCATGGATATCACATAGAGGTTACCTCTTGAATCAGACTCCAGATAGACCGGATTGTCCGATACCTTAACTTCGCTCATCACATCCATGGTAACGGGGTTGAGAACAGAGAGAGTCTTGCCGTAGTTGGGGTAGTTCATGCCACCTGAATTGGCCACATAGAGCTTCTCTCCTGCAATTTTGATCTGCTCAGGGTTGTCGCCGACTTTTGCAAGTGCGGTGACTGTTAAGGATGTGGTGTCAATCTTGCCGGCATAGCCTTCGTAAAATGTTACATAGACATAATTTTCCCAGGTCGTGAAGAAGCGTGGCGATAGATTGGCTGCTGAACCTGTAGCCTTGGTTTTGATCTCCTTGATTACTTTACCCTCAAGGTCAGTTACGAAAATGACCCCCGAATTGTAAACGGCAATATAAATTTTGCTGCCGAAAGCAATCATATCCTGGGCGGTGTCGCCGAGTTTCCTGCCCTCATTACTGCGCTCGAAGATATTGTAGTTGAGCTCCTTGGTATAAGGATTGTAAGCAGTAAAATTGGCATCGTTAGAACCGAAATTACCATTGTTGAGGATGTAGGTACCGATGGTAGTCAGAGGAATTTCAGGTTCTTTACCATTGTTGGGGTCGAGGCAGGAGGAGGATGACATAATCAGTACCGCTCCTGCAATAATTGCGAGTCTGAGAAGTGTTCTTTTCATTTTTCTATCGTTATTTGATTTATATTTTAATTTTCAATGTGAGCCTGAAGTTGCGTCCGGGCATCGGATAATATTGTATGATATCGTACATTTTATTGGTAAAGTTAATTATTTCTCCCTGGAGTCGGAAGGAGACTCTGCGCAGGTTAAAGTCCCTGTATGCGGAGATGGTATGTTCGGCATAGCCTTTTATGAGGTTGCGCTCCACATTGAGGGGCAGAGAATATTTCTCCCCGACAAAGGAGATGATGTAGCTGAGATTGACCCAGGGGTTGTTCCAGGCAAGATTGGCTGCTCCCGAAATGCGAGGGGTGTAGGGAATCTGGTGACGCCAGGTTTTGCTCTCGGGATCTGATATATCTACCGCATATTGGTATGAAGCGTTGGTTGAGAGTGTAATGCTGTGGTCGCTGCCAAACCGAACCCTGGAAGTGACGCTCAGATCTGCTCCCGCTATCTGTACTTTACCTATGTTCATCATTTTCCATATAAAGAGGGTGGGTCTGGCCACAATTTTGTCTTCTACGCTATTGTAGTAGCCATCCAGAGTGGCGGAGAGCCATCCTGACTCCTCTTTGCCGAGAGTGCCGCTCCAGGTTAATCCTAGATTGTACTGGTCGGCACGCTCAGGTCTGAGGTTGGTGTTGCCCACTCTCAAATAGTAGAGGTCATTGAAGGTAGGGGCCCGGTATCCCATTTTGTACGAGGCTCTGATTCGGAGATTGGTGGCCTTGAAGGGTTTCCAGGAGATGCTCAGAGCAGGTGAAAGGTTGTTTCTGTCTGGCGCGGGATCACCTTTTTGCACCTTTTCGGTTATATATGTATTGGTAAGTGAGGCTACGATGGTTACAGATGATCCCTGATATTTTCCCGCAAGTGTGGTGAGTGAATTTATCCTTTCTGGAAATGGACATTCCGGAATTGATGCATCCAGAGTGTTATAGAACAGGTCCTGGGCAAATGTCACTTCCACTCCCTCTGCAGGCTTAAAACGGGTAGCTATCGAGCAATAATACTCCTGCTGTGTATATAGGTCTTCCACAAACCCCAAAGGATATCGCTGACTTTCATCGTAATATTTGCTCCATGCATAATTGTATTTGAGCACACTCTTTAGATCCCATTTTTCGCCGAGGGCGGTATTATAGGAAGCCTGGACAAAACCGTTTTTGTCCCACAAGCGCTCAAATGCATCCTGATTGTAAAGAACCACCGAACCCGGGAGTCCCCTTTCACCCGAAAGACCGCTTGCCTTGAGGGAAAATTTGCCGGAGGCACCGATGGAGCCCCAGAGATTGATCTCCGCCCTGAGGGTATTGACATCGCTGTTTTTTCTCAACAGATGCTCCAGCTCTCTGCCGTTATCGATGATGAAGGGGTAATCGCCTTTGGAGGTTACCCAATCGGCATTGGCACCGATAGACCATCTGCTTCCCAGTCTTTGCTCCAATAGCAAGGAAGGATTGTATGTGCCAAAGGAACCGACTTTCATACGTGCTATTACATTGGTTCCGCACTCTTCAAAAACAGGTACTGACGAGGTGATGTTGAGTGTTCCTGCGGAGGCAAACATCCTTGCAGACTTGAAAATTTCATCGCTTTGGCCTATGGAGAGAGTGATCATCTCCACATTGTCCAGCGAAAACCTTCCGATGTCCACCTGACCGCTCTGTATGTCGAATACCGCAATGCCATCGTAGGATACCGCCGTATGCTGAGCTCCGAGACTTCTTATGGAGACCGTTTTGATGCCGCCGATACCGCCATAGTCACGAATATTGACACCTGCGAGATTTTTGACTGCTTCATACAGTTCCTGTACTCCCAAACGTTCGATGGCTGTTCGATCCATAACTTGCACGGGTGCGCTCTGAAGAGTGGGTGAGGGCTTGGCGACGGATGTGATGCGTGATTCTTCAAGGTGACGCACTACCACTGTGTCCCGCTTCTTGTTTTGGGCAAACAGAGTCGCCGGCAGCATAGATAATGCTACCGCAAAAAGTGCTACAGCTTTGAAAAATGCCCAGAAGGAGTATTGCATTTAAAAACAACTCATGAAATCCAAACCCGGGATTTCCAATCCAACAAATAATCAAGGCAGGTCTTCTGACTTGTTCCTCCTTCGAGCTGCCTTCCCATCCGCAAAGGACAGTGGCAAAGAATAGCTTAGGAATTACAGAACTCACAGCTACGGGTATAGTCCCGGATTCGCACCGGATTCCCTTTAGCCTCAATTACGATGCAAAGGTATAAAGATTTTTTTTAAGAAAAAAAATAGTTCCGAGTTCTGAGTATGGAGTATTGAGTTAGTTCTGAGTGTGTAGTATTGAGTTAGTTCAGAGTTCTGAGTATGGAGTGTTGAGTTAGTTTTGAGCCAACGGCCAATAGTAAAATTTGCTTTATTTGGGAAAAATAGTACATTTGCAGCATCAATATTCACGTTTTGGTGTGAAAAACGGTTGTTGATAATTACGTTTTGGTGTACAGTGCACATATTGATAATTACGTTTTGGTGTTTTTGAATTATGAAACGCAAGATTTACAACGACTTACTTAATTGGAAGAATGCTCGTCCATTTAAAGAAGCTCTTTTAATAGATGGGGCTCGTCGAATTGGTAAAAGTTATATAGTTGAGGAGTTTGCCAAATCGGAGTATAAATCCTATATATTGGTAAATTTTGCCCAAATGACAGATGAGGTCAGGGAGATTTTTGACAACTACCTTGCCAATCCGGATGATTTTTTTATGAGACTCCAATTGTGGTCAGGCAAAAGACTATACGAGCATGAATCTCTTATAATATTTGATGAAGTACAGCGATATCCAAGGGCAAGAGAAGCCATAAAGTGGCTGGTGGCTGATGGTAGGTATAGTTATATTGAGACAGGCTCGCTTGTGAGTATAAGGAAGAGTGTGGAGGGTATCACACTTCCTTCGGAAGAATCACATTTAGATATGTTTCCGATGGATTATGAGGAATTTCTCTGGGCAATGGGAGAAGAGATGCTAATGCCATATATTAGACAATGTGCTCACGATCTTAAGTCAATGGGGGCTGCGTTACACCGTAAGGCGATGGATTACCTACGGTTATATATGATAATAGGCGGTATGCCTCAGGCTATACAGGCCTATATTGATACCCAGGATTTTGCTGAAGTAGATCGCGTTAAGCGGAATATTCTCAATTTATACCGTAATGATATCTATCAATATGCGGGGGATGATGCTCCAAAGGTCGTTCAGATCTTTGATTCAATACCATCCCAATTGCAACGGCGCGAGAAGCGGTTTCGTATAGGCGAGGTGAGAAAAGGTGCAAGGACGAGGGATTTTGCAAATGCTTTTTTCTGGCTTGATGAATCTCGTGTAGTTAATGTTTGCTATGCTGCTACTGAACCAAGTGTAGGTCTGAAGTTACATAGAGATGATTCTCGGTATAAACTCTATTTTGGTGATACCGGCTTGTTGATTTCTCACTCATTTGATGAAGCGGAGATACAAAGTGATGAACTCTATCGCAAACTGATGTTGGGCAAGTTGGAGATAAATAAGGGTATGTTTGTTGAAAATATAGTAGCCCAAATGTTTAGGGCTAATAGAAAGCAATTGTATTACTATTCAAATGTGGATAATATGGACTCCAAAAAAAATATGGAGATTGACTTTCTGATACGCAAGCCATTTGTTACGAGTCGCCATAATATCTGCCCCGTAGAAGTGAAATCCACAAAACGATATACAACCTCATCTTTGGATAAGTTCAGAAAGCGTTACGGCAACTATCTCCATTCCGCGTATATTTTTCACAGTTCCGATGTCAAAGTGACCGATGAAATAATATATCTGCCGCTCTACATGGCAGCAGTATTGTAAGGAGAGTTTTGAGCAAGTAGTATGTAGTTGCGGGGGGATACGAAGGTTATGCTTTTTGCTGTCCCCACCAAATTTTTTTCGTCAATTTGCCGTTTTCCACCAAATGTTGGCTACATATCATCAAGATTTAAGCATTGCGAATCAATGTGGTACTTATTCAGAACTTTATTTTTGAGAAACTTAATTTTTGATTCGAACAGTTGTGGTTTGAAGTTTTTCCTCTGTCGTTTAACTTCAGCAACAAAAGCATTTTTATCGTCTAATTTGATTGCAACAATATCTATCTCATTTTGAGGTTCCTCAGAATCTTCAATTGTTTTAGACTTTTTAGAGTCCCACCACGAACCAATTTCTCTGTATTCATAACTCTCCTGTAATTTTTGTTTAAAATATAACTCCAATGTCTTTCCTGAGTAGGTGGGGTAATCGTTCTTAATAATCTGAGCCAATCCTTTATAATTACCCAGCTCAATAAGTGGCCTGTTTCGCTCAATGTATCTGAACCAAAATCTTAAAAAATTATCCGATACCTCATATCGTACCCTTTGAGATCCCTTTTTGGCAAAAATGGGGCGTGTTTTTTTAATTAACTCATACACACTATCAAGTTTAGCCAAATGCCCGCCAATGCTTTTTTCGCCCATAAATTCTTCGATCTCGGCTTGAGTGTTCCATCCGGAGGATATTGCATCCAATATTGAGAAGTAATTGCCGTATTGTTTCCCAAACTCCTGTATCAACAGATTCCGTCCTTCATCGATAAATGGAGAATCACTTTGACAGATGTATTCTATCATTTTTGAAATGGTCAAGGCATTATTGTCAACCAAAAGCTCAACATACTTTGGTACGCCGCCCGTGTAGGTGTATAGCGCTAAAAGTTCATCGTTTGTGTAGCCGGGCTTATAATCGCTCATAATCTCCTTCAGTACCGCAGTAGTAAAAGGCTGTAGCTTCATTATAGCATCGGCACGACCGAACAATGGCTCTGTCTTGTCTTGAAATATCCTCATCATCAATGAATAGATAGAGCCGCTAACTATAAAATTTATATTTGTCTCGGTTCGAAATTGATCCCAGTAGTTTTGAATGTCACTGAATATGGATTCATTAATGTTGATGAATTCTTGAAATTCGTCAATTACCAAGGTGAATTTTTGCCTTTTTCCCTGCTCCATTAGAAAGCGGAAAACTTCGACAAACGAGTTCATTTTAGGGACGAAAACAGATAGGCTCCGTTCAATCTCATCACAGAAGCCATCACATAAATCAGCCTCATTTTTTCTGCCGACAAATAGATAAACTATTAATTCATCCTTCATGGCATTTAGTATGAGCGATGTTTTACCAATTCGGCGACGGCCTGTTATTACGGTAAGCTTAGAATGGCTATTATACGCCATCTCTTTTATTTGTTGCAATTCTGCAATTTCCTCAGTGCGATTATAGAACCTCATAATATGTAAATTTTACAGCGGTAAATTTTACCGCTGTTGCAAAGATAATGATAAATATATTAATATGAAATCCTAAATTGAATTTTTCGCAAAATGCCGTTTTCCACCAAATGTTAGCGAAGCATCACGTAACTAAATCCCAAGGATTTCATCAACATATTTGCGGTCGCTGTAGAGGCGGGGAACTTTGTTTTGGCCGCCGATTTTGCCGCGTGACTCCATCCAGCGATAAAATGTTCCCTCGGGAACAACAGTCAGGTGGAGCCGCTCCATTGTCATGGTATGTGTGCGTTTGGCCTCATAATCGGAATTGCAGGCGCAGAGCTCCTCATCCAGGGTATCGGCAAAAGCCTCCACATCTTCGGGTGCATTTTCAAATTCAATCACCCATTGGTGGGCACCTTTTGACTCTCCTTCCATAAAGATCGGAGCAACGGTAAAGTCACTTACAGTAGCATTATGGAGTTTGCAGGTAGCAGCCAGGGCTGTATTGGCATTGCCAATCATCAATTCTTCTCCAAAGGCATTAATGAAGAGTTGGGTCCTGCCGGAAATTACCACCTTGTGGGGAGTGAGCGAGGTGAATGTTATCACATCGCCTATAAGATAGCGCCACAAACCGGCTGTAGTTGATATTATGACAGCGTATGGCACATTGGTCTCCACCTCGTCAACTGTAAGAGTGGGTACGGGTCGTCCGTTTTCCATTGCATCGGAGAGCTCTTTTAGAGTAGTGAATTCGTAGAAGACTCCGTTGTCGAGTGTGAGCAGCATAGATTTATCTTCAGGGTCATCTTGAAAAGCGAAATATCCCTCGGAAGCATTGTAATTCTCAAAATAACGCACCGAACCGGGAGGAATAATAGCGTCGTACTGTGCTCTGTAGGGCTCAAAACTTATACCTCCGTGCATAAACAACTCCAGGTTAGGCCACACGTCAGTCAGCCAACGCACATTGTTATACTCCATTACGCGGCGGAGCATAATAAGGTTCCACGAGGGTACTCCGGCGAAGTTTGTTACATTGGCCTTACTGTATTTGCGACAAATAATCTCCACCTTTTCGTGGAAATCGTGCATCATCGCTATTTTTTTGTTCGGTATTCGTAATAATTCCGCCAAAGCGGGTGAGTTGCGCAGAAGTATTGCTGAGAGGTCGCCACTGAAATTTCTGCCGCCAAAATCGGGTGCTACGCTGCCTCCCAGAGTGATTGACTTGCCGGAATAAATTCGTGAGTCCGGATAATGTTGCACATAATTGGCCAGCATTCGCAGCATCCCTCCGTAATGACACTCCCGTAGGTTGGTATGAGTAATGGGGATAAACTTGCTCTTGCCGGAACTCGTACCCGAGCTTTTAGCAAAAAAGTGGGTTTTTTCATTCCAAAGCACATAATTTTCACCGAAACGCAGTCGTTCGATATAGGGGTACAGTGCATTATAGTCACGCACCGGTACCTGACGCTGAAAATCTTGGATCGAGCTAATCTTCGAGAAGCCGTGCTCTGAGCCAAAAATGGTATCCGCACCTCCCTTCAGAAGAGTTGTAAACACCTCTTTCTGGACCTCGAAAGGATATTTCCTGGTTCGGTCCAGTCCCTTGAGCATCCCGTGCGCACAGGAGAGATATATTTTGTTGATGAGTGACATATATCGATTATTTATAACAAAGTTATGCAAAAATAGTGTGAAGTACCGCTACCGAACGGATGTTGATGGATGTTTCCAGCCAATAGCTCAGATACTTCAACATCTGATCGCAAAAACTGTTCCTTGCCTTGGCATTTAGCGGGATTTGCATAGCTTCATTGAAGTCGGCACTCAAAAGTCGGTGAAGCAGCAGGGAGTCCTGCTCTGAGAAGAGATATCCGGAGTCGTTAGAGGAGTCCGGCGTGACAAATCTTGCAGAGATTATGTCAAACAACGGAGTCTGCTCCGACCAATTGTCATGAGGCAGAAACCCCATCTGCCTGCAAAATCCGGCGAGAAATTTCAGATGAAAGTTGGCGCAATTGCCCTCAAGGGCTTCCAGAGTCGATATCATACCCTTGAGCCATTCAAAGAGTTCTTCGTCTCCGCTTTCCTCCCTGAGAGTACGGTAGATTACTTCACTGACAAATAGTGCGATGGCACCTTTGCTTATATCGGTCCTTATGGAGTGGAGTTGAACCAGGGGGTGGTATTCCCGCAGATAGAGCAGTTTGCTTTTAGTTGAGGCAGCAGTGACCACCTCCAGTAGTGCAAGGTTGTGAAAGTGAGCGGTGACGGCACTGTTTTTGCTCTTTTTCATGCCGCGCAAATAGATGCCGCGACGTCCGAGTCTGCTGTCGA
>Ga0116158_10003626_pt1 | contig 13315 bp, 6 predicted proteins | sample AD_UKC052_MetaG_FD_89883 | JGI IMG/M metagenome (GOLD analysis project Ga0116158, IMG submission 89883) | Active sludge microbial communities of municipal wastewater-treating anaerobic digesters from USA - AD_UKC052_MetaG | ecosystem: Engineered > Bioreactor > Anaerobic > Digestate | place: USA... | reverse complement strand
CTCGCCAATGATTTTGACAACGACGGGCGCAGGGATATTTTTGTGGCGAATGGCTATCGCAGGGATTTGTTCGACGGAGATATTATTGAAAAGCAAAATGTATATGTTCGGGCTAATATGAATAAATACAGCTCTTCAGAGGAAATGTTTACAAAAGGGTTTAAGGAATACATAGAGATTTATGATCCAATTAAAGTCAGGAATTATCTATTCCGGAATGATGGGGAAATGAAATTTAAAAATGTATCGGAGGAATGGGGTTTTAAAGACAGTACTTTTTCGAATGGAGCTGCCGTTGCCGATTTTGATAATGATGGCAATCTTGATCTCATCATAAATAATCTTGATGGCGAGGCAGACTTGTATCATAATATCAACAAAACAGCCAACCATTACCTGAAAATAGATTTGGAAGGCCCTGAAAAAAATGCAGATGGAATAGGGGCTAAAATTTCACTCTTCAACGAGGGTAAATTACTTCAGTTTTTTCAGCAGAAAACGGTCAGAGGTTACCTTTCCTCAGTTGATCCTGTTATTCACTTTGGACTTGGAAAAGTATCTAAAGTAGATAGTGTTGTTGTGGTTTGGCCCGATGGGAAATTGAACATTATTCCCGGTGTTTCTTCAAACCAGGTACTGAAAGTGAACCATACTGAAGCGACCAGCGGGGGAAGGCTTGGTCCTTTATTTGCGCCTTTGTTTGCAGAGTCCTCCTCACAATTATTGGCTAATCCATTTATACATAAGGAAGGCAAATACGATGAATATGCCGACCAGGTTTTGCTGCCGCATGAGTTTGCCCGAAGTGGGCCATTTATCGCCACCGGCGACATTAATGGCGACGGCATGAGTGATTTTTATATAGGAGGAGCAAAAGATCAGCCCGGTGGATTGTATTTACAGACCACAAATAAATTTGAAAGAAAGAATATTGCCGAATTTGAAGCCGACAGGAAATTTGAGGATATAGGTGCCGTATTTTTTGATTCCGACAATGATAATGACCTTGACTTATATGTGGTGAGTGGTGGAAGTGAACATGAAGAAGGTTCAGAGTTATACCAAGACAGATTATACCTGAACAATGGGAAAGGTGATTTTACCAGGTCTGTATTACCGGTCACAAGGAGTAGTGGTTCCTGTGTAGCTGTATTCGATTTTGATGGAGATGGTGATATGGATGTGTTTCGTGGCGGAGAAGTTGTTGCTCATAAATACCCGTATCCTCCTCAAAGCTATATTTTGCTGAACGATAAAGGTAAATTCAGGGATGTTACCGATGCTGTGGCACCGGGTATTGGCAGGGCAGGCATGGTAAAGTCAGCCGTTTGGGCCGATTTAAATGGCGATAAGAATGCCGAATTGATTGTTGCGGGCGAATGGATGCCTGTTATGGTTTTTGCCTATCAAGGGGGCAGGTTTGCTGATGCAACAAAGCAGTTTGGTTTGGAAAATACCACCGGATGGTGGAATAAATTGATTGCTGATGACATTGATGGGGATGGTGATATGGACCTTGTTGGTGGAAATCTTGGCGAGAATTATAAGTTCCAGGCAAGTAAGGAAAAACCATTTGAAGTTTATGCAAAGGATTTTGACGGCAACGGAACCAACGATATTTTTCTTGCCAAACACCTGAACAACGGTACTGTACCTATCAGGGGAAGGGAGTGTACTTCTCAGCAATGTCCTATGATTGCTGCTAAATTCCCTACTTATTTATCATTTGCTGAAACTGACCTGAAGGGTATTCTGGGTGAAGAGGAATTAAAAAGCTCCCTGCATTACCATGCTGAACTGTTTTCCACCACAGTTTTTGAGAATCAAAAAGGAAAATTTACCGCAAGGAAGTTGCCGTTTGAAGCCCAGCTTTCTACGGTAAATGGTATAATCGTTTTTGACTTTGATAAAGATGGTAAAAAAGATATACTCATTTCCGGGAACAAGTTTGATGTGGAGGTGGAAACCACCCCGGCAGATGCATCGCCTGGAGTATTTTTGAAAGGACTTGGGAATTTTGAGTTCAGGTCATTTAAGCCATCTGAGAGCGGATTTTTCACACCATTTAATGTGAAGGATATCCAGGCTATTCCCATGAAAAATGGGATGGCAGTATTGGTAAGTTCCAATAACGACAGGTTGCGTGTATTTGGTTGCCTTAAATAGATTGATGCAAAACCATAAGAATATTCAGCTATTACATGAGGTTAAGCAAAACAGTTTTTTCTTTAATTTGGTTGGGTTGGTTATTGGTTTGCTGCAACTTTCAGTCCTCCCGGGAAATACAAAACCGGCTGGTAAATGCATCGAGTCCTTATTTACGCAGCCATGCTGATAACCCGGTGGATTGGTACGAATGGGGAGATGAAGCATTAAACAGGGCCAAACAGGAAGATAAGCCACTTTTAATCAGCATTGGCTATGCTTCCTGCCATTGGTGCCATCAGATGGAAGATGAAAGTTTTATGGATACGGCCGTAGCGAGGCTGATGAATGAAAATTTTGTTTGTATTAAGGTGGACAGGGAGGAAAGGCCTGACCTAGATAACCTTTATTTACACGCCTGTCAATTATTGAACAATGGAGAGGCGGGATGGCCCTTAAACGCTTTTGCTCTGCCTGATGGGAAACCCTTTTTTGCCGGAACCTATTTTGCAAAGGATAACTGGCAAAAACTTTTGGAGAACATTTCCGGTTCTTACAAAACCAAACGGAACAAAGTTATCATGCAGGCTAATTCCCTCACTTTTGGCATCCTTGACAACGATAGCCTTTTTCTTGTACCTGAAAGTGGTCTGGGACTAAAGTCTAACCTATATCCAGATTTTTTTCAGCATGCAATTGGTTCAATTGATTTGGTGAATGGCGGCATAAAGGGGAGTGAAAAGTTTCCGACTCCTTCGCTCTGGCAGTTTTTTCTCCAGTATCATTTTTTTACAGGCGATAAGTTTGCCCTCGATGCCGCTGTAAATTCACTCGACAAAATGGCTACCGGTGGATTATACGACCATGCCGGCGGGGGCTTTTTCAGGTATTCAACAGATAGTTTGTGGCAGGTACCGCATTTTGAGAAAATGCTTAATGACAACGCGCAATTAATCAGTTTGTACGCGCAGGCATACCGTGTTACCAAAGATGATTTTTACAAACAGGTCATAAATGAAACTATTTCGTTTATTGAAAATGAACTGGCTGCAAAGGGTGGTGCATTTTATAGTTCGGTAAGTGCACAAACAAAAGACGGCGAAGGCGTTTATTATTTTTGGAAGCCGGATGATTTTACCAGTATTTTGGGTAAAAATAGTCTAGTTGCAAAGTATTTCAGCACAAAATTTGTTGGAAGTGAAAATGAAAAGGGGTTGCTCATTGCGGAAGCCAAACCTCAGCTTTATGCAAATAACAACGGAATTAAGGCGGATAGCTTTGGCGTAATGCTTTCCAATGCCAAACAAAAATTACTGAAAGAAAGAAATAAGCGAAACAAACCCCCAGTAGATAATAAAATCATTCTATCCTGGAATGCATTAATGTTGAATGCCTACATAGATGCCTACACAGCGCTTGGTAATACAGCCTTTCTTGAAAAAGCAAACAGCCTGGCGGTTTTCCTGGAAAGAAAGCTGGTTCAGGAAAATGGAAAACTGTTCAGGATATTATCGAACGATAAAGTATTGGTCAACGGTTTTCTGGAAGACTATGCCCTTTTAAGCCGTGCATATATTGGTTTATACCAAACGGGTTTCAATAAGCATTGGTTACAGGTTGCTGATAAAATTACAGGCTATGCCAATCAACATTTTTTGAATACCCAAACCGGGCTTTATTATTTTTCTCCTTCTGATACCACTAAACTGGCAGTGGAAAAAATGGACCTTGTAAACAATGTAATGCCATCATCCAATGCCGTGATGGCTGAAGTGCTGTTTTCGCTTGGCGTATTACAGGAAAAGCAGGATTATTTAGACCATGCTGGATCTATTTTTAATAGGGTAAAGGGGAGAATGGCAGGTCTCGTTTCTGCGTCGCCAGAATGGGGCATACTTGCGGGTATGTTATTAAATAAATATTATGAAGTTGCCATTGTTGGTCCCGAAGCCATACAGAAAAACCTGCAACTTCAGGCGAATTATCTGGCAGGAACCTATTTTTTAGGAGGATCAGAAGAAAATCTCCCTTTATTAAAAGGGAAAAAGCAGGCTTCGGGTACCTGGATATATGTGTGTTCGCAGAAAATGTGCAAACAACCTGATACTGAAGTATCAACAGCATTATCCAGGTTGCTTCCGGATTATAAGGGAAAGTACTGGTAGAGCCTGGATAATAAGGTTTTAGGACATTTTTTTACCCCGATTATACATATTTGGTACAAGTTTCAACAAATCTGCTACCCGGAACTTTTCCAGAGATTTAATTTAGCACCGATACCAGGTTATGAACGGATAAATGATTTTTTGCTTTGGCCGGATTGCTGTTATTTATTCAAATGATTGCAGGAGATGGAAATGTAAGTCATAAAGAGTTTTCCGTTCAGATGATAATTACAAATTAATTTAAAAGAAGAAAAAAATGAGTTCAAAAATACTTGCAATACTTTTTTTAGTATCAATAGCAATAAAGGGCTATTCGCAGGATAAGAAGTTTTATATTTTTCTCAGTTTTGGCCAGTCCAATATGGAGGGAAATGCAAAAATTCAGCCGCAGGATACCGTAGGAGTTGATTCCCGTTTCCAGGTGCTGCAGGCAGTAGATTGCCCAGACCTTAAGCGTACCAAAGGTAATTGGTACACTGCTGTTCCACCGTTAAGCAGATGTAATACCGGTCTCACCCCGGGCGATTATTTTGGCAGAACGTTGTTGGCTAAACTTCCTGGTGATGTAAGAATTGGTATTATTAATGTATCAGTTGGTGGTTGTAAAATCGAACTTTTTGACAAGGATAATTATCAATCTTATGTTTCAACTGCACCAAAGTGGATGATAGGTATGATTAACCAGTATGATGGTAACCCGTATGGTCGTTTGGTTGAACTGGCAAAAATTGCCCAAAAGGATGGTGTGATAAAAGGAATTTTATTACACCAGGGAGAATCAAACTCCAATGATTCATTATGGACAAAAAAAGTAAAAATTGTGTATGATAATTTGTTGAAGGACCTTGATCTGAAGGCAAAAAGGGTTCCATTGCTTGCCGGTGAAACCGTGAATGCTGACCAGGGTGGCATATGTGCAGGCATGAACAAAATTATTGCCACTTTGCCCCAAACGATTAAGAACTCCTATGTAATATCATCGGCCGGGTGTACCGATGCAGCAGACAATCTGCATTTTGATGCAGCAGGATACCGTGAATTGGGAAAAAGATATGCCGAAAAAATGCTTTCCCTGTTAGGAGTGAAATAAGGGCGATAGGCTGGTATTTTAACAAATTGAAAATGTGGTCTTAAAATCAGTTTATATGCAGTCCGATTGTTTGTCTTGGGTAGTTGTTGCAAAGAAGTTAATAACAATAACTATCATTCCCATTTTGGGCTATTTTGCTGTAAGTGCTCAAAACCCTTTTATACAAACTATTTATACGGCAGATCCTGCCCCGTTGGTGCATAAGGATACCCTTTATTTATTTACGGGGCATGATGAAGATAGTTCGACCTGGTTTACCATGAAGGACTGGCACGTTTTTTCAACTACCGATATGGTCAACTGGACACATCTTGGTTCGCCTCTCTCATTGAAATCATTTAACTGGGCTGAAAAAGATGCATGGGCAGGGCACTGCATAGAACGAAACGGAAAGTTTTATTGGTATGTACCGGTAAAGGAGAAAGGAGGCGGTATGTCCATTGGGGTTGCTGTTGCTGATCATCCTAAAGGCCCCTATAAAGATGCACTGGGAAAGCGATTGGTACATAGCGGTAATGGCGACATTGATCCTACCGCATTTATAGATGATGACGGTCAGGCTTACCTGTATTGGGGAAATCCTTACCTGAAGTATGTGAAGTTGAATGAAGACATGGTTTCCTATTCAGGTGAAGTGGTTTCTGTGCCGTTGAATGCCGAAGGTTTCAGCAAGCGCATTAAAGATGCTGATAAAAGACCGAGTGAATATGAAGAAGGTCCCTGGTTGTACAAACGGAAAGATCTATACTATTTAGTTTATCCGGCGGGAGGTGTTCCCGAACATCTTGCCTATTCAACCGCATCTGCTGCTACCGGGCCATGGAAATACAGGGATACCATTATGCCGGTTATAAAAAAAGGAGGAGCATTTACCAATCATCCGGGTGTGATTGATTACAAGGGAAAATCTTTTCTTTTCTATCATAGTGGCGCATTGCCCGGAGGCGGTGGATTTACACGATCTGTTTGTGTGGATGAGTTTACCTACAATGCAGATGGTACAATACCAAGAATCAAGAATACAGAAGAAGGCGTAAATCCTGTTCAATTTTTAAATCCTTTCATAAGGCAACAGGCAGAAACGATGGCGTGGGCGCAGGGAGTAGAAATTGCTACAGCACCAGAAACAGGTGTGTACGTAACCGATATCAGTAACAACGATTACATTAAAGTGCGTAATGTTGATTTGAAGAAGGGGGCTAAGACATTTGAGGCAAGCATTGCAGCTATTGCAAATGGTGGAATTATTGAAATTCGTGCCGACAGTCTTTCGGGTACATTACTTGCAATGTGCAACCTGAAACTTACCGGCAATATGAAAAAATGGGAAACCCGAACTTATAAAACCAACAAGAAGGTAAAAGGTGTGCATGATGTTTACTTTGTATTTAAGGGCAGTGATGGTGAATTATTCAATTTCGATTGGTGGAAATTTAGGTAAGATTGTAAGCATATATTTTGGCTTTTCAATTGATGCTTTCCTGAATATTTTCCGGACTAATAATGGCCTGTACTCCATGCAGGCCTTGGACATTATTTCCTTTATTTTAATCAATATTCTCCGGCATAGATACTAAATAGCATTAATTTCATACGATAGCAAAATGCATTTTGTGCTTCATGCGAATGAACAATCACTTAAATTTATTAGACTACTATAAATGAAACCAATTATTCACTTGTTCATATTCATTGTAATTTTTTGTTCTTGTTCACCAACGCGGGTTGGTAAAACTTCATCTGCAGACCAAGACAGATTATACAACATTTCACAAAATGAAGACAACAACAGACTAAGGAAAATTGCAATAAAAAAATTAACAGAACAGGAAAAATTAGGCAGCATAGCAGAAAATGAAGATAATAAAAATCTCAGGAAAATTGCGATTAAAAAGTTGACAGACCAGGACAAATTAGGCTGGGTCACAGAAAATGAAGACCATAAAAATCTCAGAAAAATTGCGATTAAAAAGTTGACAGACCAGGACAAATTAGGATGGGTAGCAGAGAATGAAGACAATAAAAATCTTAGAAAAATTGCGATTAAAAAGTTGACTGACCAGGACAAATTGGGCTGGGTATCGGAAAACGAAGACGATAAAAAACTTAGAAAAATTGCGATAGAAAAATTGACGGACTAAGATAAATTGGTCAGACTGACGAAAAAGAAGACAATAAAAAGCTTAAGAAAAATTCAATTATAATTAACCACCCGCCATGAACGCCAGCTGCCGAAAACCGGGTTTAGTTAAATACCAAGCGTGATGACAAAACCACTTGACAAAGGCTATTTTGAATACTGTAATTCTTAAGAACTATAAAAATATACAACGATTATTTAAAGCCACTATGATTAAAAATTTGCGTCAATCTTTTGTAGCCATTATCCTGGTTTTCTGGACTGTATTTTTATGCAATCTTTCCTTTGCGCAGCCCAAAAATGCAACCGTTAAAGTCAGTAAGGATATTACTTATCAAAAAATTTCCGGTTTTGGTGGGTTTGTTAACAGTCCGCAATTTGCCTATAACTACATGACTGAGACTGAAATCAGGAAAATGTGGGGTGCAAACAGTGAGGCGGGTTATAACATCATGCGGTTGTACATCCCTACGGGCGAAAATAATTGGGCACAGGTCATTCCAACGGCACAATTGGCAAAGTCGTTGGGTATTAAAATTTTTGCATCGCCATGGTCAATGCCAACGCAATGGAAAACCGACAATGTAATTGGTTCAGTATTTACCGATGAGTATGGGGTAAAACGTAATGTTTACCTGAAAGAGGAGCACTATGCCGATTATGCAAATTACCTCAATAATTTTGTTGTACTCTTAAGAAACAACGGTGTTGAGCTGGATGCCATTTCCATTCAAAATGAACCTGATTTCCAGGTTGATTATGCCGGTTGCATTTTTACGCCGGCCCAAATGACCAAATTTTTAAAGGAAAACAGGCATCTCATAACCTGTAAAGTAATGGCACCGGAAACTGTGGGCATTCCTGACAATTATGCCAATGCTTTTAATGCGTCAGATGTGCTTCCTCATTTCGACATATTTGCAGGCCATCAGTATGGCAGTATTCAAACAGCTCATAAAAACCTTCAAACCAAAGGCAAGGAAGTCTGGATGTCGGAGTTTTTAATTAACTGGAATCAGAATGGGGTAAGCCGAAACTTTGACTGGAGTATTGATGGTTTTGATTTTGCCGGTAAAATTAATGAAGCAATGCTGGCCAATATAAATGCTTGGATACACTATGCCACCAAACGTTATTATGCCATGATGGGAGATGGTTCTTTTGGTATACCTCTATCCGAAATCAGCAAACGCGGCAGAATACTTTCGCATTTTTCAAAATACGTGAATGGCAACACAAGAACCGAAGCAACCTGGAATGATAACACCGGTATATTGAAGGGCTCGTCGTATTTTTCTGCTACTGGCGACAGTATTACTATTGTAGTCATTAATGGTTCTGCAAATAGCTATAACCTTACAGTTGATTTGCCATTTCTTTCCAATACAGGTAAGGCCATAACGACAAACCAAACCGATAACATGGCAGAATCGGCGGTTAATTTGGCAAGCGAAACCAATCGCCCGAAAGTTTCCATTGGCCCTTTAAGTGTTACTACTTTGGTATTTATAAAAAGTAACAATCTTGTGCCATCCCAAATGACAGGACAACTTGTTAATTATACACTCATTGATAATCTGAATTCAACCAATCCTTCCTTTGGAACAAATTATAAGTTGTCTGGAAAAACTGCAACTTTTAAGGTGGATGTTCCCCTTATCAGTTCAAATCAAAATGCAAACAACGGCTACCTACCCCTGAATGGTAAATTCAACAGGCTGGTATTCAGGGTAGAAAATATTAGTTCCGCAGGAAGTTATACTTCAGCCAATACCACATTGTATTACATCAACAACTCAGGCGTTGTAAGGTCTTATAATTATGGTACAGTTACGTTTAATTTAAGAAACAACTTTGATTGGGTACTTGATATTTCTGAAAATGTGCTGACGGATGGTTGTCAGGGCATTATAGGACTTTACAACAGCAATTTTGTTTCTATATTAACGCTTAAGCTCAACAATGTATTTCTTGCTGTGGGCAGCGAACGCGGATTTAACTTCAATGGGCCTTTTAGCAAGTCCGATGGAAATTTACTTGATTGCCTTGATGATGTCACTTTCACCTCCCTTAACTTTAATACCGTTTCTGCAGTTCCCGCTACCACCAACCTGCATGCAGAGGCTGTCAATAAAAATGCGGTGTATTATGTTCAAACAGCCGATGTGGCAGATAAGAACAATGTGGTTTTCAATGAAATTTGTAATAAACTTGAATTAAAGGAATCTACCGGTGATTTTTATCCGCCAATAGGTTTCAATGCATCTTCCGCAAAACTAACCACGCAATTGAACGGGCCAAGAATGCTGACATTACCCTTTGAGGCAACTATTCCGGATGGTGTGCAGGCATTTAGTATTTCCTTTTTAAATGCAGCCATTCAGGGAACCCTGATTACGAACGGAAAAATACCAGCCAATACACCGGTTTTGGTAAACGGCTTCGGTACTTACGTTTTTGAGGGTTCTGGACGTATAGACCCAAATCCAAACTTTAAAGCGGGTATTACATTTGGCATGTATATTGGGATAAAAGTGCCTGTGGGAGCGTATTTTCTTAAAATGGACAATGGCGTTCCAACGTTTAGCAGGGTAGCTAATATCAATTCGCAGCCTGATGTAAAAGCCTTTGATGCATACCTTGTACTTAGCGCCGATCAAACGTTGGCTTCGGTTTTACAAGTAAATTTGGATGCGGTATTACCTGTGACCTTGACAACGTTTAAGGCTAAAGCTGAAGGGAAAAATATACTGTTAAACTGGGAAACCCGTACCGAAATAAATAATAGCGGATTTGCCATAGAGCGAAGTGAGAATGGTAATGACTTTAAGCAAATAGGATTTGTAAAAGGAAATGTTAATACCCATGTGAGTATTTTATATAAATTTATTGATCATGCGCCTTTAAAAGGGAACAATTTTTACCGGCTTAAACAGGTGGATGACAATGGGCGGTACCACTACTCTAAAGTAAAATTGGTAAAATTTGGTGCTGAACCCATCGTTACCATGTATCCCAACCCGGTTCAAAATGAACTTATCATGAATGGGAACGGCGAACCATTAAGTGGTACCATTATAGTGCTCGATGAAGTTGGAAGGGTAATGTTACAATCAAAAATTAGTTCAGCAGATATACATAGATTGGATATTTCCAAACTTGCTGCAGGTATTTATTTTTACAGGTTTAATCAGTTATCTGGATCTTTTATCAAACATTAATTTTTGCTTGAGCTATTGTAAAAAAAGGTTTGATTGTTGCGAAATCATAAAGATGACTGGTATATTGGTAAAGGAAAATTAAAATGTTATGAGACAATCCTTTTTGCTTCTGCTATTTACTATTTTCATAGGTATTTGTGGTAAAACACAAAGCTTTTCAAAAACTGAATCAGGAATTGAGGCAACCATTAATAGTTATTTGGTGGAAGTTCAGTTTTATTCTGCCTCCATAGTAAGAATAATCAAGTCTCCAACTGAAAGTCCTTTTACCAAAAAAAGTCTTTCGGTAATTAAAGCGCCTGGAAAAGTTGCTTTTACCATAGCAGAACAGGCAAAGGTACTTATCATAAATACGGATAGTCTTATTGTTCAATGCAACCTGAGTTCTGGTAGTATTAATTTTTTCAAAAAAACAGGCCAAAAACTTTTTGGGGAGAAAGAAAATTCATCATCCTTTAAGCCATTCAATGATGCAGGCAGCAATATATATTCCGTTGAGCAGGTTTATCTTTTGGATAAGGAAGAAGCAATATATGGTTTAGGGCAGCAGCAACAGGGCAAAATGGTGCAACGTAACCTTTCCATGAATATGGTTCAGGGTAATACAGATGATTATGTACCCTTCTTTCTGTCAGTAAAGGGTTATGGATTATTCTGGGACAATTATTCTCCTACACGATTTTCCGATAATCAGGAAGGAACCTCTTTTAGATCAGATGTGGGTGATTGTATAGATTATTATTTTATGTACGGCGCTAACGCCGATGGGGTAATAGCATGCATGCGCAATCTTACCGGGCAGGCGCCTATGTTTCCACTATGGACCTACGGATTTTTTCAAAGCAAGGAGCGCTATAAAAGTCAGGATGAATTACTGGATGTGGTAAAAAAATACCGGAAGTTTAAGGTTCCGCTTGATGGTATTATTCAGGACTGGCAGTATTGGGGCAACAATTATTTGTGGAATGCCATGGAGTTTTTAAACCCGGAGTTTTATAACCCCAAAAAAATGGTAGATGATGCCCATGCAATGAATGCGCACATGTTAATATCCATCTGGAATTCCTTTGGACCTCACACAAAGCCTTATCGTGAATTGGACAGTATAGGAGCCCTGATGAATTTTACAACATGGCCGCAATCGGGATCAGAAAAATGGCCGCCAAATCGCGATTATCCTTCTGGGGTAAAGGTGTATGATCCTTATAATCCCAAAGCACTTAACATTTATTGGAAATATTTGAATCAGGGTATCTTTTCGCTGGGTATGGATGGTTTCTGGATGGATTCATCAGAACCTGACCATCTTGATTTCAAGAGCAGTGATATGGATAGTAAAACTTTTATGGGTTCATTTCGCAAAGTGCGGAATGCTTTTCCTTTAATGACAGTAGGAGGCGTATATGATCATCAACGATCTGTAACCCAAAGTAAGCGGGTGTTTATTCTTACACGATCAGCTTTTGCAGGTCAGCAACGGTATGGTGCCAATACATGGTCCGGCGATGTGGTAGCATCATGGAAAACCTTAAGGAATCAGATTTCGGCGGGCTTGAATTTTTCGCTTACCGGCATTCCTTACTGGAACAGTGATATAGGGGGATTCTTTTTGTGGGATTTTAAAAAGAAATTGGATGATCCGGAGTACCGCGAGTTATATGCCCGTTGGGTACAGTTTGGCGCTTTTTGTCCCATGATGCGCTCACATGGAGCCGATGCCCCACGTGAAATTTACCAGTTTGGTGAAAAGGGAGGAAAGGTTTACGATGCCATTGAAAAGTATATCAACCTGAGGTATCGGTTGTTGCCTTATATCTATTCTGCATCATGGGATGTAACAGCCAATCATTCTACCATGATGCGGGCTCTGATGATGGATTTTGTTCAGGATAAAAATACCTGGGATATTAACGATCAATATTTGTTTGGTAAATCAATTATGGTTAGCCCGGTTACAAATGCAATGTATATAAAGCCGGTTGTTAATGGAAGGGATACATCCAATGCAGAAGATTTCGGAACATTAAAAACAAAACAAACCTATTTACCGGAGGGCGTTGATTGGTACGATTTTTGGACCGGTGAAAAACTGGAAGGTGGAGTTACGGTAAAAAAAGAAACACCGATTGATATTATGCCGATTTATGTTAAGGCAGGATCCATTATTCCCATGGGACCGTTGGTACAGTATGCTGAAGAGAAAAAATGGGATAGCCTTGAGATTAGAATTTATCCGGGAGCAAATGGAAAATTCGTTCTTTACGAAGATGAAAATGATAATTATAACTATGAGAAGGGGTTATATTCTACCATATTGTTTGAATGGAGCGATAAAAACCAAACGCTGACAATTCATGATAAAATCGGAACCTTTCCCGGAATGCTTCAAAACAGAATATTCAATATAATTAAGGTAGAAGGTAAAAAGAGTACAATGGTTCAATCGGGAGGTTCGGCTGATAGGACTATTGAATATACCGGAAAGAAAATGATGCTGAAATTTTGATTCAATAGATATGATATGGGTAAAATTAAATTATTTTTTATTGCCGTT
>Ga0116158_10003615_pt1 | contig 13330 bp, 7 predicted proteins | sample AD_UKC052_MetaG_FD_89883 | JGI IMG/M metagenome (GOLD analysis project Ga0116158, IMG submission 89883) | Active sludge microbial communities of municipal wastewater-treating anaerobic digesters from USA - AD_UKC052_MetaG | ecosystem: Engineered > Bioreactor > Anaerobic > Digestate | place: USA... | reverse complement strand
TTGCGCGCGGTCTCGTCGCCCGCGAAGTGCTGAACCAGCACGAGCGCGAACAGCATGGCCGTGCCGGGCCCCTGACTGGTAATGAAGCTGCCGTCCGCAATCACCGGTGCCTGATCGTACGCCTCGCCCAGCGCCTCCGCACAGGCGGGGTAGCAGGTCGCGCGGCGTCCGTTGAGCACGCCGGCCTTGGCCAACACCGTCGGCGCGGCGCAAATCGCGGTCACGTACTTACCGGCCGCCGCAAACGCCTTCACCGCCGCGATGACCCGGCTGTCGGCAGCCAGATTCTCCGTGCCCTGTCCGCCGCCCGGCAGCGTGATCGCGTCGAAGGTCGCGGGATTCACGGCATCCCACACCGTGTCGGCCAACAGCGTCACGCCGCGTGAGCCGCCAACCTCCCGTTCGCTGCCCAGCGCCGCCGAGACCACCTCGATCCCGCCGCGCCGCAGCACATCGATCACCGTGACCGCCTCAAGCTCTTCCACGCCCTCCGCCAGAGGAACCAATACACGCATACCCCTTCTCCTTTCTCTTCGCTTTAGTCCCCAACATCCTTCTCTCACTCATACTCATAATCTTAATCTTGATCTTAATCTTAATCGCAATCCCCATCCCGATCCAGGCCCCCGTCGATCCACGCTGCTTCACATAATCTGCAACCATACTATCTCAACTTCGGCCGCCCGTCAAAACCCCCAGTCAAAAGCCCCTCGACAGACTGACACAAATGACGGACACTGTTTCCCGACGCAGGGACATTAAATGACGCGCGGGAAACCGGTTACACATCGTGCTTGCCAGTCCCGTGCCGAACGTGCAGAAGGCGTTATGCTCAGCCCGGAAACCATAGAAAAAATCAAAACGCGCATGGCCCTGGCCTCGGTGTTCGAGGAGGATCTTGAAGAGTCGTTCATCCTGGGCTCAGGCCCCGGCGGACAAAAGACCAACAAGACCTCGTCGACCGTCCGCCTCTATCACGCGCCCAGCGGCACGACGATCAAATGCGGCCTCAACCGCTCGCGCGAGATGAACCGCTGGATCGCGCGCCGCGAGCTGGCCGAGAAGATTCTGGAGCGCGCGCAAAGCGAGCTTTCCACGCGCCGCCAGGCCGTTGAGAAAATCCGCCGCCAGAAACGTCGCCGCTCGCGCCGCCAAAAGGCGAGGATGCTCGACGAGAAGCGCAAGCATGGCGAGAAAAAGGCCGCGCGCGCCCGCGTCGATCCCGCCTGACACCCGGCTGAATCTCCCTTCTCCTTCTTCCTTCCTCCCTTCTCCTTCCTCCTTTCTCCCGTGCCCCACAGAGGACGACTACCGGCTGCGTTCGTCCACCGCCGCCAGCGCACCGAACTGCTCCACCACCACGGCCGGCGGCGAGCCGGTGTAAGCCGCCAGACTCGCCCGCGTGGTTTCGCCGGAAAGCACGCAGATAAAATCCACGCCCGCGCGGTCTGCCATGGCTTTGTCTGTATAGAGCCGGTCGCCGACCACCGCGATTTCTTCGCGCGCGAAGCGTTTCAGCACCGGCTCCAGCAGGCTCGGCGAGGGCTTGCCGAACACGTGCGCGGGCGTCATGCCGTTCGTGGTTTTGAGCAGCGCCAGCATGCCGCCGACATCCGGGATCGGACCGTGCTCGCTCGGGCAGCAGGCGTCGGGATGCGTGGCGACGAAGTCAAGCTCCGGCCGCGCGTTGTGCAGCACCGTCAGGCGACGCAGCTTTTCATAGGTCAGCTCCGGATCGTACGCCAGCACCATCAGCTCATTCCGTTCAGGAGCGAACTCGAACGCGACCTCCGGCAGCCGCCGCTGCAGGAAGGAGGTCACCGCTTCGCTGGCGACCAGGTACACCGAGCGGTAGGCCCGCTCGCGGATGTAACTCTCCAGTGTGGCCAACGGTGTCAGGATCTGCTCATCGACAACAGGAATGCCCGCGCCGCCGATCTTCTTGAGATAGGCCTCGGGCGTTTTCGAGGTGTTGTTGGTCAGGTAATAGAAGGCAAAACGACGGCTCTTGCATGCGTCGATCACAAAGCGGACCGCCGGCTCGATCGGCTGCGGCCCCATGAACAGCGTGCCGTCGAGATCGCACACGAAAGCTTTTTTTGCATTGAGTTCAAAAGGCATGTCGCAGCATTTCTCCTGTCACTTAAAAAGGGTTACCCCCTCCCGCCGGGAGGGACGATCATCCGCTCGTCCAGGGCAAGCAGACGCTTGCCCCTCCCGTGTGTCAAAGGGTTACCCCCTCACGCCGGGAGGGACGAGCGTCTGCTCGTCCAGGGCAAGCAGACGCTTGCCCCTCCCGTGTGTCCTCGTTATGTGTCATATCCGTGGGGCTTCTCGCGCCAGATGCAGGCGAACATCAGCCAGCCGACACCCGCCGCGCCCAGCATGGTCACAAGCACCGCGTTCCAGCCATGGTGGTGCGCGATCCAGCCCAAGCCCCAGCCCGACACGATCGTGCTCAAATAGCCGAAGATGCCCGTGAAGCCCGAAGCCGTCGCCGCCGCGCGTTTGGTCGCCAGGTTCGCCGCCGCGATGCCGATCAGCGCCTGCGGGCCGTAGATGAAAAAGCCGGCACCCATCAGCAGGGCTGTCGCCAGCCAGATCGGCGGCGAGGGCAGCCACCAGAAAAGAAACACGAACAGCGCGGTCATCGTCATGCACACCACGCAGGTACGCGGTCCGCGGCCGCCGAAGAACCGGTCGGTCGCCCAGCCCGCGGCGACCATCCCCACGATGCCCGCGATTTCAAAGGCGGCCACGATCCAGCTCGCGTGCACGATTGAAAGTCCCTTCGACTCTTTCAGCAGGGTAGGGCCCCAGTCCAGCACCGCATAGCGCACGATGTACACAAAGAAATTGGCGAAGGAGAGATACCAGATGGCGGGGTTGCGAAACACGTGCCTGCGCAAAAAAGCGCGGAACTCGGCGGAATCTTCCTTTTGTTTCGCGCGCGCCACGGCCTCGCCCAGTTCCGGCAGCCCTACCGACGAAGGCGTGTCGCGCAGGGCCAGCCACAGCAGGCCCGCGCCGAGCAGCGCGATGGCCGCAGGAACAAAAAAACACCACCGCCAGCCGAAGCCCACCAGCGCGCCGCAGAAAACCACCACCAGACTCGCGCCGATGGAGTGCGAGGTGTTCCAGAATGACATCTTCGTCGCCAGTTGTTCCGGCGGGATCCAGTGTGTCAGCAGGCGCGCGCACGGCGGGAATCCCATGCCCTGCACCCAGCCGTTCAACACCCACGCCGCGCCCAGCAGCAGCGCCAACGACTGACATCCGAACGCGATGTTCATGAGGGCGGAGAGCACGAGCCCCGCCGTCATGAAAATCCGCGCGTTCTTCCGGTCGGCCCAGTAGCCGTTCACAAACCGCGACAAGCCGTACAGCAGCCCGTGCAGCGTCAGAAAGATTCCCAGATCCGCTTTAGAGATGCCCAGATCCGCCGACAGCGCCGGCATCGCGACACTGAGATTCTTCCTGACAAAATAGAAGAGCGCGTAACCGAACATGGTCGCGATAATCGTGCGCTTCTGCCAATACGCGAATTTTTTCTGTTGCTCAGCGGTCATTCTGTCTCCTACTTTTCATCGCCGAAAATCGGCAGCGCGCGCGTCCGCAGCACGAGGTCCAGCACGGTGAAACGCCGCCGGATATGCTGGGCTTTGAGCACGCTGGCGGCCATCCGTTCGCGGGAGATGCCGATCTCCTCCGGCTCGACCGGCGCCCCGGCCAGCCGCAGGCGCCGCGCCACTTCCCGCGCCGGCAGAAGCTGGGCGGCCAGCCGGACCTTCAGCTCGGGCCACCCGCGCTTCAGCCGTTCAAGCTGCGCCGCCAACGCGTCGCGGTCGATATGTTTCGCGCGGGTCTCGACCACGCCCAATTCAGGGAAGGGCGTGCCAGCGTAGAGCCGGCGCGCGCGCGCCTCCGCCTCCGGCCACGTCGGCCATGCCGCGCAGCAGGCCGCCGTATCCAGCCGGTCCAGCGGCACGGCGAGGAGCCGCTCGTACACGCCGGCGATAAAGTGAGTGGCCACGCCGACCTTGAAGCCGTGCGACGGCGCGCGCCCGTCGACCGTGTGATGTTCCATATCCCACAGGTGGCTGAACTGATGCTCGGCGCCCGAGGCGGGCCGGCTGCTCTGCAGCGCCTGCATCGCAAAGCCGCCCAGCATGAGCCCCTCCACGAAGTCATGCAGCGCCGCGCTGCGCCCCTCCCGGACCGCCGCAGGGTCGTCCAGCGCGGCGGGCAGGCCGTCCTGCACGATGTGCCAGGCGCGCGCGTCGATCGCTTCGACCCCCAGCGCGTCCGCCAGCATCCAGTCCGCGCCTGCGACAATTTTAGAGAAGAGGTCCGCGTAGCCAGAGGCCGTCATGTCCTGAGGCGCACGGCGCAACACCGCCAGGTCGGCCACGATCGCGCGCGGCGCGGGGCAGGCGAAGGTCTGTTTGGCGCCCTGGTCGGTGATCGACGCGCCGTATGCCGAGTAGCCGTCCATCGATGCGGCCGTCGCCACGACTGCATAGGGCCGGTGCAGCCGGTGCGCAGCCAGTTTGACCAGATCATTGATCGTCCCGGACCCCACGGCAACAGGCACCGCGTCCGGATGGCGCGCCAGCGCCGCCGCCACGCGGTCCACGTAGCGCATTTCGGCATAGAGGCCGTCATCCTCAAGCAGCACATGCGGCGCGCGCAGCAACGCCGCCACCTGTGCGCCGGCGGCCTGCCACGTTCGCGGGTCGGCCACCACGACGGCCGCCCCGCCCCCCGGAAACTGTTCAGCCATGATCGCCGGCATCTCGGCCAGCACACCTTCCCCAACGACACATGCGCGCGTATCGCGCGCATGCGCCAAAGCCTCGTCCAGTCGTCGACTCATGCCACCGTTCTCCCATCGCCGGTGCCAAACACCGCGAAGTGTTTCATCACCCACGGCCAGACGAACATGATGTACATCTGAATGACAAACATGCCCACCGTACCTCCGCCGTGTTTCCCTAAGACACCCTCGATCCAATGGAAGCAAGGGAAAACGGCGAACAGCATGATCGCCGCACCAACCCCCCCGCGCAGCACACGCTGCCACAGAAGCAATCCCGCAGTTTCAAAACGAACGAACCGGCGCTCAAGATACCATCCGATCAACGAGCCTAGCCAACATCCGGCGCACCGGTAATCGTCGATCACGATCTTGAATGAATCGATCTTCGGCATGGTCGTGCGGATGACAGGCTCCCGCATCATTGAGAAGACGAGCAGCGCCACACCGGCCGCCACGCCGGCCGCCAGGCACGCGCCTTTTCTCTCGGGATGCCGCTGCAGCGCATGCGCTATCCCGCACATCAGCAAAAGCGCAAAAACGGCCACCGAAAAGCCGCCGAGAACATCCTGCGGCGTATGAACCCCCAGGAAATTACGCGACAGGCCGATCAGCACCACAAAAATGACGGCGAACCAGCGGAACGCCGTGTTTTTCCAGCACATCGCCAACCCGATGAAAACACTGGTCGCATTGACCGTGTGTCCGCTGGGGAACGAGAAGCCTGTCGCCGAAGGCAGAGCCGCCGCGATCGGCACGATACGGGGGTCGCGTACCCACGGACGAAAGGCGCAGATCGAGGTCTTCAAGAACTGCGTGAACACCAGCGCCATGTTCCGCGCCAGATTGCAGAACACGCCGGTCTTCCGGTCGATGGCCCAATAGACGATGGCCGGTATGAAGAAACTCTCAAACCAATGGCCGATATCCGAGAGATGCCACGCCACCCCGTCAAACCGATGACCGGTCATCTCCCGGATATTCTGCCACCACAAAAGGCAGTCTATATCAGTCATTTCCAATACTCAATCGCGCGTTGCTTGTCCCTGCCGCATGTCCTACCGCACCAAAACGGCTGTTCCGTTCTGAGCTAGCGTCACATAGACGGCGCTGTTCTCGATAAGGGTCTTGATCCGATAGCCCGGGAGGCCGATGTTGACGGCGCGGAAACGGATGCCCTCGCAGGCTTCGAAATCCGCCAGCTTGATGAGGAACGGTTTAGAAAGCGGGTTCTCCTCCGTCCGTCCGAAGTCCAGATTCACGACGCCCTCGGACCTGAGCGTGCCGTTCACAACGAAGGCGTCGTTTGCGGAACCGTCCGAGGTCGTGTCGCATTTCACGGTCGAGCCGCTGGCGAAGGTCACGTCGGCGAAGGTGAAGGACGCGCCGGCCGCGCTGTTCGTCTCGCCGATGGTGAAAACACCCGTCACGCGCGTCGTGCCGTTTGTGGATGCGCCCGTTCCGGAGAGATTGACCACGTCGTAGACCGTGCCATCCATGTCCAGCGCGGCACCCGCCTTCACGTTCACGTTCGATGAGAGCGCGGCGGCGTTCCGCACGCGCAGCGCGCCGCCTTCCACCGTCGTCCAGCCGTTGAAGGTGTTCGCGCCGCTGAGCGCGAGCGTGCCCGCGCCGCGCTTGGTGAAGCCGCCGTCCGCGTCGGCCAGCGCCGCGTCATGCTCCAGCGACTGGCTGACCGTGTAGACCGCGTTCGGGAGCAGGTATGTCGTGTCGATGGCCGCGCCGTTAGTCGAGACCGTCACCTGCGTGAGGCCGCCGAAGGTGCGGTTGGCGCTGTTCGAGCCGAGCGGCCAGTATTCGCCGCCGTTCCAGAAGATGTACGCCTTGCCGCCCGCGAAGAAGTCATAGTCTGTGCCTGTGGCCGTGTTCTGCAGGAAGATGTTCTCGCAGACGACCTTGCCTCCGTGCAGATTGAGCCTGGACGTGGAGGCGTTGCCGCCCATGTAGATGCGCTGCACGTCGCGGAACTCGCCGCCGAACATGTTCAGCGTCGCATCGCAGGCGCGGTGCTGGGCGTTGTTGCCTTCCGCCGCAGAGCTGTAGTAACCCATGTGCGTACCGTAAGGCTTGGTTGTGTTGTTGTAGTGGTTGATGACGCCGCCGTACATGTTGATCGTGGCATGCGGCGGGTTGATGCCGGTCTTGTTGTAGGTTTGCCCGAAGCGGAAGACGCTCAAGATGTTCATCTGGCCGCCGTACAGGTTCGCGACCGCCTGGCAGGAATGATTGTAGGGGCCGAGGTCGTACGCCATGGCGAACGTCTCCAAGTTGACCGTGCCGCCATATTGGTTGTACGTGGCATAGGTCGGCGCGTAGGACCCGGTCGCCGCATCGTAGTCGCGGACGAAACAGTGGCCGATGTAGAGCCACTTGTTGCAGTTGAACAGGCCGTCCAGCACGGTGAGCGTGGCCGCGTTCGTCGTGTACGCCCAGCCGCGCGTCTGCGCGCCGACAAAGAAGTCGCAGGATCCGGCTGTGGCGTAGTTCATGACCTGCCCCGGCGCGCCGATCACAAGCTCGCCTTCATCGACCACGGCCGCGCCGAAACCGGTTTGTGTGGAGGGTACAGGCGAATCGCCGTTGTTCGGCCAGTTCTTGATCAGGTTCCAGTTCGCGCTATCGCCGGCCGTGCAGAGTTTGTTGGTGCCCGTGTTGGCGAGGCGTAACGTGCCGGGGCCTGTCTTGACGAAACCGCCGGCGGTACTGTTGAAGACGCCGCTGACGGTCAGGTCGCGGTCCGTACGGATGATGCAGGTGCGCGAGTTGCTACCGGCATTCAGCGTCAGACCGCGCGCCGTGACGGCATCCGGACCTCTGTAGTGGAACGTGCCGGGGCCGATCGTCGGGTTGGCTGCGAGGCCGAGCGGCCCAGCCACACCGGCTTCGTTCCAAGCCTCGATGACGGCCGTTCCGGAACGGACGTTCAGGCCCTCGTTGTACGTATTCGCGCCGCTCAGGATGGTCGTGCCGCCGCCGCTGCCGGTCTTGTTGACATGGAGCACGCCCAGGCAGGAAACGGCGCCGGTGACGCGCGCCGTGGCACCGGAGGCCGTGACGACGGCGACGGAATCCGCATCGCCCGACGTGTTGGCGACCCACGGGTCGTTGATCGTCGCGCCGAGCGTGTGGTCGCCGGAATTGACGGTAATCGTCGCGGGGTTGACGTTGTCCGTGTTTTCCAGCGTCATCGGCTGGCCGGAGAAGGCGTAGCCGGAGGCAGCATCGGCCGCCGTGAGGGTGAAGCTGCCAAGTTTGACCGGCGTGTCCACATTGACCGGCACATTCGCCGCTGCGGCGGGATTGAAGGCGACCAGTGCGTCGCGCTTGCTTTCCGGAACCGTTCCGCCGTCCCAGTTGGCGCCCGTGCTCCACGCACCGCCGGCCGATGTGGAAACCCACGCCTTGGAGGAGGGATTGGGATTATCCGAAACGGTCATGACAATCGCTTTCCAGCCGGCGTAGGCGCCGCTGGTGATGTCGACCTTGGCGACCGCGCCCGCTTTGGTCGGGAAACCGTCCGCAATGCTGAACTTCGACAGGTCGACGTTCGCATCGCAGGCCGCCCGGTAGACGAGCGCCGTGTGCGGCCCGTTCGCCATGCTCATGCAGCCGGCCGTGTTGCCGCCCGGATGCATGCCGATCTGCACGGGCGAAAGAACACTCAGGGTATTGGATGCCACATAGCCGTTCCCAGCCGTCGCGTTGACGAGATCAAGGAGGACGGGGGCTTCCGCGCCTTCCGCGCCGAGGACGAGGTCGCCGATCCATTGGTCTTGATTGCTGGCGCGCAAATCGGTTCCAGGCAGCATATGAACCTCCTTGTCGCAAACGGCCGCCCCCTGAAGGCCGAACATCCCTTCTTCCACGCGGACGGGACCGTTGAAGGTGAAAGCGAAGGTCGGCCGCATGCAGAAACCGACCCCCCCGCGCTTAGTCAGGCCGCCGTCAGGCGCACCGTTGAGCGCCGGATCTGTGGCCAAGCTCTGCGTGAGTTCGCACCAGCCCATATTACTGGCGTTAAACGCGTTAGTCGGGTAGGCGCTGGTATCCAGGATGAAACCTTTTTCACCGATGTACGCGCGCGTGATGCCGCTTAAGGAGCCTGCAGGCCGGAACACACCGCCGTTGAAATGGGCCTCGGACGTTCCGCCGCCGCTGTTGATGTTCCTGGCGCAAAGCGTCGCCCCTTCGTTGAGATAGAGGTAACTCTCCGAAGAATATCGGGCGAGCTGCAAGTCATAGGTCAGGTTGACCACGCCGCCGTTCAGATAGATATAGGCGGGCGAGTTGGTCATGCTGCCAGACTTGTTTAATCCGCAAGAAATGTACTGCGCGTTCAACGTGCCGCCGTTCATGATGAAGGTGTTGGTGGCGTTCACGCCGGCATTGGCGCCCAGGCCGAACGTGCCGGCAACGTTGACCGTGCCGCCGTTGAGGGTCAGCTCAGGTCGGCAGGTCTGAATCCCGCGATAATCCCACCCCAGCATGAGCGATGCGCTGTTGATTGTGCCGCCGTTGATGGTCACTTTAGGCGCAAGCCCTTGCGGGGCGGTGTTGGTGTCGCCATTGTAATAGCCTGCGCCGAACGTGGACCCGACCGTGAGCACGCCGTTGTTCATGACCAGTTCGCCCGTCGTCTCGATGCCTGTGGCGGTGGTGTGCGTACCGGTCCAGAAGTCGTTTCCGGCCACGATGACCGGCGCGTTGGCGTCGTCGCCGACCGCGCCGATCACGACTTTTCCTTCCGCGATCAACGCGCTCTGAATGCCGGTCGACGCGGAATCGCCGTTGGCGGGATAGCCGGTCAGGTCATTGATGTCATAATTGGCTCCGGTGTTGCCGAGGCGGAAGGTTCCCGTGCCGGCGAACGTGAGCGTGCCGGATCCGGACTTGATGAAGAGCCCCGTGCCGAGGCTGCAGGAAAGCATCGTGAGGTCGTTGTCGATGGCGAGGACCGAACCCTTCGCGCTGCCGGAGTTGACGGTGAGCCCGGGGATGGTCTCGCCCGAGCCGGTGTAACGCAGCGTACCGGGGCCGAGAACGAGGTCGGCGGGAGCTTTCACGAATGCGAGCGAGTCGATGACCGTGCGGCCGCAGCCCGTGGAGAGCCGGCCCGTGAAACCGGAGGCGTTGCCGAACGCGACCGTACCGCCGCCGCGCGCGGCGGGATTGGCGTCGATTTCATGTTGGCCGGCGAGCGCGCCGGAGACCGTGATGGAACTGCCGTTGGTCGTTGAAACAACGGCGGAGCCGGCAAAGCTGACGGCCGAAGCCAGGGTGTTGGAGCCGAAGGTAACGGAAATATTCGCGCTGCCCGAGCCGTTGTTGAAGGCGAGCGGGGAACCGGTCAGGCTGTAGCCGTTCACGGCGGAGAAGGAAAGGCCGCCGAGCGTCACGCCCGAAGCGAGCGAGACGGTCGCACCGCCCGCCTGCGATTCCGTGGAGAACGTGGCCGTGGCGCCGGCCGCGTCGACCGGCGTGCCGCCCTGCCAGTTCGAACCGGTCGCCCAGTCGCCGCCGGCCGGATTCGTCCAGACGTCGCCGGCCGTTGCGGCAGCAACGACCGTCGCGATCAGCGAAGCCGTAGAAGCGCCCGCGGTCTTGCTGAAGGTGCAGACGGTGCCGGAAGCGGCGTTCGCGAGCGTCACGCGCAAAGCGTTCAAAGCGTCCGCATACGCCAGCGGTACGGTGAGGACGGTGTAGGTGCCGGGTGTCGTGAGCGGAGCGGACGAGCCTGCGCTTTCAAAGAGCGAGACGCTGAGCGGCGAGTCGTTCAGGTTAGTGAACGCGCCGGAAGAAATGAGTGTTACGCCTCTGGCCATCCCGAGGGAAACGGACGTGGTGTCGCCGTTTTCAGTGCCAAGCGTCAGGGAAGCCACGGTCTGCGACGTGTTGGTGATGGCGAGCGACACGCCCGAGGCGATGGTCAGATCGGATGCTGCGGGAAGGGTGCCGTTCAGGCCCAAGGCCACCGTGCCGGAATGGATTCTGGTGGGACCGGTGTAGGTGTTCGCGGCATGGAGGCCGAGCGTGACCGAGGTGCCTGCGGAAAGGTTGGAGACCGTCAGACCGCCATCCGACGTCAGGCCGAGGTCGGGAGAGGAGGTCAACGCTTCGGCGAAATTGGCGGCGGCGTTGGCGCCGTCAAGAATGACGGCCATGCCTTTCGCGCCGATCTGGACGCCGGAAAGCGAACTGGCAAGCGCGTTCACCGCCGTCCCCGTGGTGAGACGCGTCCTGAAACAGCCGCCGTCGAAAACCAGGACAAGTGTGCCGCTGTTGTTAACCACGGTGTTAAGCGCGAGAACGCCGCCGTCGTGAACGGTGTTGGTGCTGACTGAGCTGTTGGCATTGAACATGTTCCAGCCCTGCAAATAGGCCGAGCCGCAAATTTCAAGCAGATTGGTCGTTTTGCCGGACAGATTGCCGAAAGATATCTCGCCGCAGTAAATGGTCCCCCCCGTCATGAAGCACGGTGGAGTTGGCGCCGATGTCGTTGCCGATTTTGAACTGGCCTTGGATGGTCAAGGTGCCGCCATGCATCTCAAAACGCGGGGCGCACCGCTGGGGATACGTGGCTTGACCCATTTTGTTGCGGCCCATGTCGAGCGAACTGTTCAGCGTTGTTGATCCGCCGTAGATGCGCAGGGTGGACTGCACGGGCGTGGGGGCGGTCACGGCTGTGCCGTTCTGCTTGCCGATGTTGAACCAGGAATGGAACGTGTTGACGCCGCCGCGGATTTCGAGGACGCCGGCGGTCTCCTGTCCGTCGGACGTCGTCCACGCGCCGATCTGCGTGTCGTAGTTCTGGTTGACCAACGTGGTGCCGCCGCCTTCGCCGAGAACGACCGTTCCGTTCGCAATCATGAAGCCGGCCGTCCCGAGGGTGGGCGCATCGCCGTTGGCCTGGATGTTCAGGCGGTTCTTGTTGATGGTGTCATTGATGGCAAAGAGGTTCTCCCCGTACGCGATAGTGTTGGTGCCGGAGCCTGCGATGTGCAGGGTTCCGGGGCCGGTCTTGATCAGGCCGCCGCCCCGCTGGATGAAGCTGCCGTTGAGCCAGAGGTTGGAGTTCACTTCAAATACGGTGACCTGCGTTTTTGTCACGATGTTGGAGATGGTGCGGTCCGTGGAACCTTCCGCCGGCCCGTTGTAGCGGAGCGTGCCGGGGCCGAGAACGAGCGTATTGCCCGCGCCGATCGTGCTGTTCTTATACTCATCTGCAAAATTGTCCACGACCAGCGTGCCGCAGCCGAGGGTGGTCAGCCCGTAATAGGCGTTGTTAGGATTGAGCGAGACAATACCGCCGCCCGACGTGCCCGGGTTGACCAACACGTTCACACCGCCGCGGATTTGTTCCGCGACGTTTGTGGCCACGCCGTTTCCGGGATGGATGGTGAACTCAGCCGGAAGGGCCGCGAAAGGAATCATGGCAAGCGCTATAGCTGAAAAAATCACGTCCAATACGCTTCTCGTTCTCATCTCGTCTATCCTTTTCATAGTCGCCCGTCTTTCGAAGAATCTTTAGCGGAGTGTCTTCACCGTCAAGCCTTGATGCAGCTTGACCGGATAGTCCGTGGTCAGGCAGTCGAAGCCCAGCGCCACGCCCAGCGCGTAGTCCGCCTCGGAAAGCGTCGGCCAGCCGGTCAGCCCGAGCCCGGCTTTTTTTGCGTCGGAAACGGCTTTGCGGCAGGTCTTGTCCATCACCGGCGCAACCCGTTTGCAGCCTAGCTCGAGGGCGGTCTTGATCACCTTCTCGTCCAGCGCCCCGCCGACAATCAACCCGATGTTGGCATCCGGATAGAGCCGTTTCATCGTGCCCAGCACACGCTTGTCGAAGGAGGTGAAGAAGTAGGCGCCGCGCGGCAAAGTGGACTGGGCCGCCTCGTGCAGGGCCTTGCAGTAGGTCTCCAGCCGCGCCAGGGTGTACAGGTTGGTGTTGCCGGTCTTCATCTCCAGCTCGATGAAGATGTCCGGCTTGTCTTTGAAATAGGACATGAGGTCCTGGGCGAACGGCACGGGTTCCCCCGACTTCTTGAGCTTGAGCGCCTTCACCTGGTCCGCCGTCAGGTTTTCGATGAAGCCCGTCCCCGTGGTGGTGCGGTCGAGCTTGTCGTCATGCAGGATCACGAGCGCGTTGTCCTTTGTCAGACGGATGTCGGTCTCGAACCCGCGCAGCCCCTTCTCGTAGCTGGCCTTGAATGCGCCCAAGCTGTTCTCATCGTACTCTTTTCCGCCGCCCCGGTGAGCCAGCAGCCTCGGCGCATTGGCCGCATTCCCCCACGCCACCGCCAGCATCACAGCGCCGGCGATCAAACCCTTCGTCATGCTTTTCACCTTCCCTTTGTTCGTGTTGTCATCGTACAAAAACACTAGCATCCCATAGGATTGGCCGGCACAACACCGGTTCCCATGATTGGCACTTATTATGCGGGGGGGGGCGAAAACCGTCAACCCCTAAATTTTATCAAAAAAGTGTCGGCTTCGGAGGCG
>Ga0116158_10003612_pt1 | contig 13336 bp, 5 predicted proteins | sample AD_UKC052_MetaG_FD_89883 | JGI IMG/M metagenome (GOLD analysis project Ga0116158, IMG submission 89883) | Active sludge microbial communities of municipal wastewater-treating anaerobic digesters from USA - AD_UKC052_MetaG | ecosystem: Engineered > Bioreactor > Anaerobic > Digestate | place: USA... | reverse complement strand
TTTGTTTCGCTGATCTTCCTTTCCACCATCAAGAAGCGAATGCAGGACACCGGTCTGTTCAAGAAATACACCCTTCAGGAACTCTTGGACAAGTTGGACGTGATCGAGTGTTTTGAAACCCCGCGACAGAGGATGCGGGTGGGCGAAATCCTCGAGAAGCAGAAAGACATCTATCGCTGTCTCAATGTTGACCCGCCTTCCTCGTTATGAGTCGACGGGAATCCAGGAGGTATGGGCGCATCCCTATCGGATTCTCAAGAAACTCGATATTTCGATCGACGGTACTCCACTTTCCGCGCTTCTGATAAAGACCACGATCGAGCCAGCATACATCCAGTATGAAACAGAAAACGCTTCCGTTATCGTTTTCGCAAGTATCGATAAGCCGTTTCTCTGCGTACAGTTCGAAATACATGATTCACTTGTTCATGAAATCTCTCTAAACTACGAAACCGATACGCGGATATCCTGGCCGATGGATGATGATTATAACGGGGAACGGTATTTTTCGAAAGACGCAAATTCCGGAACGCTTTCGTTTTGGACGGGAGACCGCCGGTGTTCTTGCCAAATGACGTTGAATCATCCTGCGAAGATAGAGGTGATATCCGACGGCAATTCCTTGCGCGGGACCCTCACATCGTCGACGCAAACATCTCTGTGCCTTGCTGTCTATGCCGCTATTGAAGGAGAGGGATTCCCGGAAAACATATCCTTCGAGGAAGAGATTCATCGTTCCGTTCACTACTACCGTGACTATCTCGAACAGACGATCAAAATACGAACCGATCATCCGGAACTGGACCGCCAGATCGAACGCGCAAAAATAGCGACGCTGAAATTCAGGGTACATACGCCGCTTGTGGGTACCGGGCTCGTCGCAGGGTATGCTAACAGCCGTCCGGGATGGAACCGGTCGAGACCCGGTTACGCCTGGTATTTTGGTCGAGACAGCGAGTGGGTTTCTCTGGCAATGCTCGATTGGGGCGATGCCGAGACAGTACGTGAAAATTTGGAGCTGCTCATACGATACCAGGAAATCACCGGAAAAATCTATCATGAATTATCGACGAGCGGTCTCGTTCATTATGACGCCGCCGACGCGACACCTCTGTTTCTTTTAACAGTGATTCGGTATATTCAACATACCGGGAATATCGAATGGTTCCAACGCTTCAAAGAGAATATTTTTAAAGCGATAGATTACTGTGCTTCGACAGACACCGACGGAGACGGGTGTATCGAAAACACTATCGCCGGGCACGGTTGGATCGAAGGTGGAAAACTCTACCTTTCTCATGCAAGTTTATATTTAAACGTCATTTGGCATACCGTTCTCACAGAACTGATTGAACTGCTGCCTCAAATAGAGGAGGACCCGGTTCGTCTCAATAAGGTCTCATCTTTATGCAAAAACGTAGCGCGGATGCTTCCGAGATTTCTTAACCAGGAAAAGATGCGTTACGGACTCGGGATAGATACGAAAGGAAACCGTATCGACTATTTTACAGTTTTACCTGCCGTTGGCATTTACCTGCGCAGTTTAGCCGGCTTTGCCGCGCTCGCTCATACGCGTGACTTTTCGAGATACGATTACTCTACCGATTGGGGAGTAAGGATTATCGGAAAAAGCAGCGGTGTCTACAATCCCGGAGGATACCATGAGGGTTCTGTCTGGCCGCTGTTCACGGGATGGGCAGCGTTGTCAGAATTCGCAATGGGCGCTACGCTAAGCGGTTTCACGCACGTATGCTCGAATCTAAAAGATTCTGATTATTACGCCAAAGGGTATATCCGAGAGGTCCTTCATGGTGAGCTCTATCAGTCATCGGGGGTTTGCCTGCACCAGGCATGGTCGGAGAGTATGGCGGTTCAACCCTTGATTGAAGGACTCATCGGTTTTTCGCCGGACGCTCTAAAAGGAACCGTAACACTGTCTCCCCAGATACCGGTTAATCTCTCTCAGGTTTCCGTTTCTCAAATGAAGTGCGGAAACGCAGAAGTAAAACTGGATTATAAACGGGTACAGGAAATCGGGGATATGATAACCGTTCATCAACAGTATCGCATACGTTCGAACCAGATGGTTAGCATTGACTTTCGCCCTTATATTCCTATACAAGCGGAAGAGATTCGGGTCGTAATGGGTATGAAGAATTCGGAAAACCAGGACGTTCTCCCCGGCTCTGAAAAAACATTCCGATATGCTTCCTGTTTCGATCTGCCGGATTCGTCCATGGGCATTCATTCCGCAAAAATACCTTTACCGAAAAGTGCGTGTTCGGATGAGATAATTGTCGATATTTATTACCGAACACCTTTTGAATTTATGGCTGTTATCCCGGAATTTATCGAACATGAACCCAGTCGTTTACCGCGAATCATCGGGTGGGAAAAAGTTAACCGTTTTTGGCTTCTAGAAATCGAAGCGCTTACAAACACACCGACAGTGCTATACGGATACTTAGGTAAAAAGTACCGATGCAAAGGAGCCGTATACAACGAAGGTGCGCTGCGTAGCCAAACGGAAGGAATACCGGGTGAGTATCGTCCTTATTTCATCGAAATAGAAGGATAAATCAGGAGGGAAACTGAAGCGATGGAAAAATCTATCTTAAAATTCTTAAAACGTACCGATAAATGGTACATCGGCGGCGGGAAAAAGCTGATCTGGACACCGCCGTTTCCGAGTTTTCTACACCACCCCGGGCTTTGGGATAATGCGGGGTATTATGACTTAAGGGTAGATCCGGGGTTTACTTATGATATCCTGGAAAACGGCGTACCCTACGCTTGGAAACAAATCAAACGAGAATGGACCCCGGCATGCTGGACATGCGACTATGAAGCAGATGGTCTGCTGATGAAAGAAGAAAAAACCATCAATCCGAACGACTTTTTAGGTATCCGGGTTTCCTTAACGAATAGAACGGAAAAAACGGTTCACCTTCAGACAGTCGTTTGGACCTCTCAAAAGCGGAACGAAGATGAAAAGTTGGAGGACACTCAATTCCTCCGAAAGACTTCGGATAGCGTCATCGTTAAAAAAAGACTTATAAAAGGCGTTCGGAAGCCCGTATACGCGTACGCGGGATTGATTCTTAAAAACGGAAGAAGCAGCAACGTCAGCTTTTCGGAAAATACAGGGAATCTTCCGAACTGGCGATTAACACCATTCTACGAAAAACTAACCCCCGAAGGATTGTTGGGCGAAGCGACGACAGACGGAATATCCCTGAACGGGTTGCTGTATATGGGGATCGAGAACACGCTGACTCTGTTACCGGGTGAAACAAAAAGTTTCCTTTGTGGATTGACGATGGGCAGCAGCGCCGAGATGGTTGAAAAAACGATGTATGATTCCTTAGAAACGGACATCGTAGCGGTTTCGGAACAAAACTGGAATTCTTATTTCGAATCCGTTCCTGCTTTTTCTTGTTCGGATCCCTGGCTGGAAAAATACTATTGGTATCGTTGGTACGGATTACGTTTATTCACGATAAACGTGCAAGACGGAAAGATGCACTACCCTGCAGTTGCGGAAGGATTGGAATACTTCCGGGTTTTTATAACATACAGTGCGCAGTGTCATATGCTTGAAACCCGCTGGATGCATGACGACGCCATTGCTAAAGGCAGCTTGAAGAATTTCGTAGAAAACCAGCGTGCTGACGGGTCTTTTGTTGGGCACATCTATCTGAACGGCGTACAGGAAAACGGGTTCTATCATGCGGACTGGGGACGCGTGCTCCAGGAAGTGCAAGCTGTCTATCCGGATATTAACTATCTAAAAAGCGTTTATGAGGGATTAAAAAAGTATGTAGAATATTTCGATACCGTACGGGATCCGGAAAAGTGCGGTTTGTACGATGTGGTCGACCAGTTCGAGACCGGTCAGGAGTTTATGAGTCGGTATCAGGCAGTAGATGAGCTGGCAGACCGTTACGGTTGGATCAATAACATACGATTGAAGGGCGTCGATGCAACGGTTTATATTTACAACCTTAAAAAAACACTTGCGTGGATTTCCGAAAAAATCGCGCTACCGGAAGAATCGGCGGACTGGAAAGTGGGCGCCGAAAAGATACGAAGTGCCGTTTTGGAGAAAATGTGGGACGAAGAAGATGACATGTTCTATGATGTGAATCCGAGAGATTTTACGAGAACAAAAATAAAAGCCGCTGTCTGTTTCTACCCCTATATGACCGATATCGTGTCCGAAAAGCACCTGGCGGGTCTTAAAAAACACCTGCTCAATGAAAAAGAATTCTGGACGCCTTATCCTGTACCCTCTACAGCGGTCGGAGACGTGTATTTCGATCCCTGGGCTCAGTGGAAGGGAAAGCGGCATAGCTGTCCGTGGAACGGCAGGGTATGGCCGATGACAAACAGCCATATTGCTGACGCTCTCGGAATATCGGCCAGACGCTTCTCTGACCAAGAATTACGTGATAAAACCGTCGAATTTATCAAAAAGTTCGTCGGGATGATGTTCTATGAAGGAGATATCGAACGCCCAAACTGTTTCGAGCACTATAATCCCTATAATGGAAAAGCGTCGGTGTACCGTGGTGTCGATGATTACCAGCATTCCTGGGTTGTCGACCTCTACTTCAGATACTTAATCGGATTAACCGTTAGCGATAAGACTGTCGAAATCGATCCCTTCCCGTTCGGTTGCACTTATGAAGTTAAGGACGTCCTCATCGATGGAAAACATTGGGACTTCTTCTGGGATGGGAAACAATATACGATCTCAGTAGACGGAACCGTACGCTATCAAGATACCCGACTTCATAAAATGGTGTTCGAAAAGTAGCCGTATTTCGCTTATATCGATCACCACAAGTCCTAAGAGATTGCGCGGTCTCGAGAAATAACGGGGCCGCGTAGTTTATTTTACTGACAAAAAATACCGGAACCTGATACTAATGCCATAAAAATAAGAGAACTGTGGGAAATACGGGGTTTGGAGCGCGAACCTTAAGGTTCGCTTCATGGGCTCCTTACGGAGTATCATTTCGAACAACCGGGTGTTAAACTACATTCGTAAAATAATCCGGCAAACTAAGCCGACATTAATGTCGGCGCTTAGTATAACCCGCTTATAACGCGGTTTATAAATATTTTCCGCGATGCAACTCGCTCTCATTTCAAAAAACGCATTCCTTATTTTTACCGTATTAACCTTGATACCCGATATTCCAAACGTCTTTCGTGGAGCCCCCAACGTTAACCAGACTCTCTCGCTTTTTATTACCCCGGCATCGATAATTACGCATTAACCATAGTCGTAAAAATTCACCGAGTTATAACTCTCGAAATGAGTGAAGCCACCGCGTTCGTGGTATAATAGAATGAGTTGTTACGTTGTTCGTAACTTTTTTTCAATGGTTGCGATAATCGATCGCTTTCTTTTTACTCTTTTAAAAGAATGTGCGAAATAAAACTCGGAAATGTAACGTGTTTTTTATCATAAATGCGCTGTTTCGGTTAAGCCGCTTGGGGGAGGACTCGGGGGGGATGCCACGTTATCTCAAAATCCATTTATATCACACCTTTGAACATCTCAATACCCACTTTACCAAACATTGTGAATAGAGAAACCGTTTACGAAGACTGAAGATATCTTAGTATGATTTTCGATTTCGTAATTTGGCACAATTATAATGAAGGTAAGTGTGACGATAAACTGATACACTTTTAATGATCAAGGATAAGTGAAGTATTAACTGGAAGTGAATGGATAACACCGACAGAAAGAAGCGGCGTGAACGATTAGATCGGAGGTTTGTAAATGGAGATTGAAATAGGAAAATTTACTCTCGAATCACTGACTACAGGTATGTATAATGAACCAGAGTCCTGTTATCGAGAGTATATTCAGAACGCGGTCGATTCGCTCGATACTGCACTTTCAGAAGGTTTAATGAAGGCAGAGGACTTCCGTATTGAGATTATCGTTGATGGAACAAGGCGGGAAATCAGTATCCGCGACAATGGAACAGGCATTAAGAAAGACTTGGTTAGGAAGACGTTGCTTGATATCGGTAATTCCACCAAGCTACATACAACTAATCGCGGTTTTCGAGGCATAGGTCGTCTTGGAGGTCTCTCGTATTGCAAAAAGCTCAGTTTTTGTACGACTTTAGTGGGGGAAAACGAAAAGACGCTCATTACTTTTGATTGCGAAAAATTGAAGACCCTTTTAGTCCCTGGGCAAAGCATGGAACACAATCTCCAGAGCGTCATCGAAGCTGTAACCGAAATCAAGGTTATGCAAGAACAGGCGTCAGCTCATTATTTCATCGTTAGGATGGAAGGTGTCGATGACATTTCATCACTCTTGGACTTGGAGACAGTCAAAGATTACATATCGCAGATTGCACCGATTCCTTTCAGAGATAGATTTTATTGGGGAAGAGAAATTAAAAAAGAGTTGATAGAGAACGGGATAACTATTGCGGAATATCCCATATTTATCGGCGAGTCATTTGAGTCTCTTTCTCAAGTGTACAAACCATATAAGCTGACATTTGAGGCAAATTCTCGTACAGGTACATCGAAAGAAGATATTCTCAGCCTTTCTTACTTTAGAATAAATGATGGCAACCAGAAGATGATCGCCTACGGTTGGTACGCCAATACAGATTTTTCAGGAACGCTGGTTGACGAGCGTATTTCCGGGATCAGAGTGAAACAAGGTAATATTTTAATCGGCGACGGAAGCACACTCGCTCCCTTTTACAAAGAACCACGATTCAACAGATGGGTAGTGGGCGAAGTTTACGTTATTTCTCCAAATCTGATTCCGAATGCTCGTCGTGATGACTTTGAGAAGAATACCACGTACTCGGAATTTACTATCGGATTGCGCGACACAATCGGAACTGAAATCAGCGATAAAATCCGTGCAGTATCTAAGATAAGAAACAACCCGACGCAAAAGACGTTCAAAAATGTGGAACGTGAGGTAGCCAATATTAAACAAGTCCTCGAGACGGGTTTTCATTCCTCTACTGAAAAAAAACAAGTAGCTGCGCGAATTGCCGACGCGATACGAGACCTTTATGCCATTCCCAAAAATGCCCCAGTTGAAATCGTAGAACAAAAAACGGCTTTAATTGAGCGCCTCAAAACGCTTGGGGATGAAGTCGAAGAATCGAAGAATTTTAAGGCAAAGAAGGACATTCCTTCGGACTTCTCAAAAGCCGAGAAAAAGGTAGTTCAGGCGATGATGGAAGTGCTATCACGCAACTTTGAACGTAAGACCGTCGATAGCCTATATCGTGAATTCATAGAGGAGTTGAAATCGGGAGGTAAGAAGTAATGAGTCAAGTCTATCCCGAAAAAAGCGAGCAATTGGAACTGTCGGTTGATGAAAAGTCTTTCCTACGGACAATTGTGCGTGCCTTCCCTAACGAGGAGATGGCCTATTATGTGTTGCACATAAACCCGCGCAAAAAAGACGCAGGAGAAGGTAAACCCGAACTGTTCAATCTTTTGCTCGTCAATAAAGGGATTATCTTATTTCGCTTTATAGAAGTGGCGGACGTAGCAGCTCAAATGACTATCAAGGCTCTTAGCGCCCCTACTGTCTATGAAATCCTCAGGAGCGATATTGCCAAAAGGCTTGAAGAAAGCCGTTACCTTACCGATACATCGGGAAAGCTGCGGTTCGCCCTCAATGTGTGCATTGTGTTCCCGAACGCTGACGAGAATCAGGTAACATCTGGACTTGACGTAAGCGAACGCCAGTTTTGTTCTGACCACGTCATTTTCAAGGACACCCTAACGTATATTCGCAAAAAAGGAGCGGAAGCAGTTAAGGGATATTTGGGCGAGGGTGATGAACTTCAGGAAGACCAAATTAATAACGTATTTCAGCGGCTCTGCCCTGAAATCACAATACCGAGGAAGTACATTCTTGATGAGAATGGAGCTGTAGTTGGCACAGATGGGACTATGGATACAACGGATAGAGCGGTACAGTCCTACCGTTTGGACAGCAAGCAAATAGATATCATAAACAAGATAGCAAAAGGCAATCAGCTTATCCTTGCTTGCGCGGGTAGCGGAAAAAGCGTATTGCTAATTTCCAAATGCTTCAAACTGGCGAGTCTTAATCCGAGCGAAAATTTCCTCATCACCTGCTACAACAGAAATTTGAACAATTATTACCAGTGGGCTATAGCCCAAGCCGGATTCTCGGATAAAAACGTGCTTTGTTCCACGTTCTTTGGGCTCTGTAAACTCTTGTTAGTCGACAACGGACTTGCTATGCCAGCAGTAAGTAAACGAGATAACTATTACGATCGGCTGTTTCTTACTGCTAACAACGCCCTTTCCGAAAGCAGGATTCGCCAGCGTTATTATGGCATCTTTATCGACGAAGTTCAGATTTTTAAACCTGAATGGTATAGGTTTTGCTTTAACCTTCTAAAGAGAAAAAATGCCGACGACCACTTCTTTACTATAGCGGGCGATAAATCACAAGACATTAAGAACAATATTAAACACGGCAAGGCACCGTGGCAAGGTGGTGGAGAGCACTACCCAGAATACAGAGGGAAAACGTTGCCGATAGAAACGAATTATAGAAACTCAAAGCCCATTAACGAAGCGATCGATCGTTATGTTGATGCTGCTAAAACGCTTGGGAAAACTCTTGGTGTTGACTTAACGACCGACCCTGAGCTTTTCTTGCGTGGAACAGCTTACCGCGACGGCAACGAGCCTACGTTAATTGAGTTATCAGACCTTAGTAACAAAGGAGAAGGAAAAGCAATCGCAGTCGCCGTTCGCGATTTCATTGATAACAAAGGTCTTAGCGAGGTCGATATTGCAATCATTCTATACAACAAAACAGGATACGCAATCAAGGGATGGGAAGACTATGATTATAAGCTATTGCCGTCCATCAAAAAATATTTTTCCGCTCAAAACTGGGAAAACCCGGCAATTCTGATCCCGGATAAATCCGAAGGCGCTACCTATGGGTCGAGAAGAGGTGTGACAATTACTACTATAGAAGGTTCACTGGGACTGGATTTCAGAGCAGTTGTATTAGCAGGGCTCCGCCCTCTTGGGATTCATGAAAAAGCACGAACGATGGCAGAGTTCGAAACGGCAATACCAAGACAGTTGCCAGAAAAACTTGAAGCATTTAAAAAGAATATTAATTTTCTCTACACGGGATGTACGAGAGCCAAAGACGAATTGACCATCATTCTCTCTGCCCCGAAGGGTGAATCTATATATATGGATTTGCTAAGGCAATCGATGCCGGAGGTTAACAATCGATGACTACGTACGATGATAAAACGAAAGGTATATTCGCATCTGGCGGGAGGTTCGTTTTGCCGCTATGTAATGAAAACGATGATGTTACTTTCAGGGCCAGCTATATAGTAGTACCCGGTATCAAGTGTAAAGGGAAAATTACCGCGCTCTTTGACCTTATAGTTCTTGGCGATATAGAGGCAAATGAAATCGATGTTAAGGGAAGGTTTGTGTGCCTCGGTAAATGCACAGTGAGCGGCTCGATCGTTGTTCAAAATGAAATCTGGGTGAATGACCTCCGAGCGTTGCGGTGCATTGAATCCCATGATAAGATAGTAGCCCAAGAAATCGAAGCAAATACCATCTTTGCTGAAGGAAGCATTGTAGTTGGCAGATTACTCGCGGTCGATAAGATTGCAAAGAGCAACAAAAAAATACTTTGTGGTGAAACAGCTTATGGAACGGGAAAGGTTGCCGCCAATACAATCATAACCGGCGAGCCACTCGATTTGGATGATGGAGTAAATGCGGTCGTATCGCCAAACTATTATCAACCAGTTACGCCTCAATCTCAACCAACGCAGTCGATTATAGTTTCACCAGAACTGAAAGATTTAATCGCCCGCGGCGAATCAGAGTATGCGCCATCAGGTGATTCAATCGGTTATTTGGATTTTTTGACCTCTTCAGTTTACGACGGTGAAAGTAAGGCAAAATTCGCCCATTGGAAAGAAGTCCTTAGCAAAACCGAAGCAATAAAGCAGAACGGAATTAGCAGATATCTTGATATCGCCATCATCATCTGGTTAGCAGATATAGTAGGGTCGGATTATTTTAAAAATTGGGTTTCAGTAAATCGCAGTTTTAACCTTATTCAGAACCACTTTAAATCACTTATCGAAAAGGATAGAAACGCTGTTGGCTGTGTAATTAATACCTTCGAAAATTGGTTACGTGCTCTTTTAATCCTTAACCGCTTCAGGGAATTGGTCGACAGAACTGTTTGGGGTATCGCTTTCGAACTCGTTGTTTCGAATCTTGGACTAAAGGCGAAGTTCGTTACAGAAAGGCTAGATGAAAAGGGTTGGGAATCTTATGCCGAATAACAGAGAGATACTGGCAAAAAACATCATTGATAGGTTCGTAGCTTCGGTTTCCGGTACAGACAAAGAGCAGTGGTTGTTTAATAGTCCCGAAGACCGCATCTATGTCGGAAAACTGTCTCCGAAAAGTGCTGAGGACAGTTTTTCATCGAGTGTATTGATTAAGCAAATTAGCGTTGACTTCCGCATTCCTAAAAAGGACATCGACGATGCGGTTTTGCAGATCTTCCCGCAGGGTAACTTTTTCTTCAGGGTTTTGCCAACGCTTGACCAGCAACAGGCGTTTTACTTAAAAAATTTCTTATCTACGTTCACTGAGTCTCGGTTCGCGGACTTCACTACGCTTACTGAGGCATTCAACGCTGGTAAGCTAACTGTTGAGATGCAAGCCCACAAAGTTCAGCTTCTACCCGTTTATGAGAAAATTGCTATCGATCGGGACAATGTCTTTGTAGAGGTGAAAATCAAGGATATTTACGACCCAAAATTCGACTGCGGAAGTGTGTCAACGGAGTCACAATTTTTCGAAGAGGTAAAACGGCAGGTCGAGGCTCTTTGTACTGAAGCAAAAGCCTACCCAAACATTATGTCGTGCCAGTTCAGGGATAAACTCAATATTAGCGACTTGCTCACTAAGGAATCTTGGCATGCATACATCAGAAAGCAGCAGTCTCGGGAGGAATTTGATATGTTCCTCCGTTTCGACTACTCCATGAGTGTAGATTTGAAAGGCAGCGGTGATTATCTTAATGTAACCGTCGCACTTAGCAACGAGACCCTTTTGGGAGACGAAAGCGCGGGTTTTGGCCACGTTGTTGCTATGACGGATAAGTACCGTATTAGCACCCTCTTCAATTCAGGGTTAAAAGTGAAGTGTCTGGACACAGAATTTGTTCCGATTGAACTGGACTATTTTGCCGACGACTACAAATATGACCGATTCGTCTATGCGTTAGGAAACAATTGCAATGTATTCTACGACAAAGATAATGTCGAGATACAGACAACCCACGTTCCCTATTTTGTTCAGCATCGCTTAAAGACAAATGACAAAATGGCAATCAAATTTGAAGACCTGATTACTAATCCGATTATTACACTGAAACGTATCCACACTGAGATGCAAAAAGAACTGGGACGTTGGGAAGCTGACTTTGACAAACGTAATAGTACTCTTACAGCGAATGGTGTGCGGCAGTTCAGTAATGAGATTGCTGCATTCAAGATAGAAATAACGAGATTTGCTACTGGTATCGAATTACTTGGAAAATACAATATGCTCGGAGATGCGTTTCGCTATATGAACCAAGCGGTCAGAGATTCCGCTAAAAGCAAGGGTTATGATAGTTGGCGTTTGTTTCAGGTTGTTTTTATCGTTTCGTTAATTCTCGATGTCGTGGCACACGAGCAGGATTTAATGCTCGACGACGACATTAAAAGCAAAGCCAAAACGGATGACGTTGATATTCTCTATTTTCCGACCGGTGGTGGTAAAACAGAGGCGTTCTTAGGAATTCTCGTTTTCAACCTGTTCTTTGATCGTTTGCGCGGAAAGAGCTATGGTGTCACCGCAATGCTGAAATACCCACTCCGATTGCTGTCTGTACAGCAGGTTCAACGTGTTGCTAATATCCTTGCGGCTGCAGAGATAATCCGGCAAACTAAGAGAGTCGGTGGCAGTCCGTTCAGCCTTGGATATTATGTTGGTGACCGCAACACTCCTAATAAAATCGACAAAGACCTTCAAAAAACGTTGTCCGAAATATCTCCAGACGAGATAGATGAGAAATATCGTCTGATCGACATTTGCCCTTTCTGCGGCCAGGAAACCGTGCATGTGATTTATGACGTCGAGGCTAACTCTTTAAAGCACATTTGCGGAAACCCGGAGTGTGTCTCACGAGGAGTTATTCCGCTTTATATAGTAGATAACGACATATATAGATACTTACCGTCCGTAATCATATCAACCGTGGATAAAATAACAGCTATCGGCTTCAACTCGAACTTTCACAACTTCCTTTATGGAGCTGAGTTCGAATGTCCAAAACACGGGTTTACTTCGAAGACAAAATGCCTGGAAAACGGTTGCCAATGTGACCCTTCCGACTACAAAAAAGTGTCGATGAAAGACCCTGCACCGACTCTGATGATACAGGATGAGTTGCACCTTATAAGGGAGTCGTTAGGTGCTTATGACGCCCATTACGAAACCTTGATAGAGTATTTCATAAGGCATCTGTCGGGGTGCAACAGAGGTATTAAAGTAATTGGAGCAACCGCTACGATTTCCGCTTACGCTGAACAAGCCAAACATTTGTATTGGAAGGGCGCAATTCGCTTTCCAGCCGTTTCTCCCTACCTCGATTATAACTTCTATTCGTTTGTCGATAAGAATGACATCGGCAGAATTATCGTAGGTTATGCCCCTTTTGGCAAGGCAATAGTGAATAGTGTTGCTTACTCGCTACAATACCTGAAACGGGTAGTATGGAATCTTTATGCCAACCCGCAAGAGGTTCTCGCTTTTACCGGAATTAAAATCGATGGTTCTGAAGAAGCCCAACTGGCTGAGGTCAAACGGTTACTGGAAGAATACTGGATAATTCTTGAGTACAACAATGTTAAACTCGAAAGCAACCGAGTACTTCAGGCACTGGAAGATCCTATCAATACAGAACTAATTGACGACGGAGTTCAGCCCCTAACCGCAAAAAAGATGACAGGAGACGACACCTTCCAAGAAGTTAGGGCTACGCTTTCGACCATTGAACACGCCGCGAGCATGATAGACGGCATTGACTTCAATATGATTGCAGCCACTAGTATGATTTCTCACGGCGTAGATGCTGACAAGTTCAACCTTATGCTTTTCTACGGAATTCCCGGCAATACTGCTGAATATATTCAGGCTTACTCTCGTGTCGGTAGGAAACATACCGGCGTGGTTA
>Ga0116158_10003610_pt1 | contig 13344 bp, 9 predicted proteins | sample AD_UKC052_MetaG_FD_89883 | JGI IMG/M metagenome (GOLD analysis project Ga0116158, IMG submission 89883) | Active sludge microbial communities of municipal wastewater-treating anaerobic digesters from USA - AD_UKC052_MetaG | ecosystem: Engineered > Bioreactor > Anaerobic > Digestate | place: USA... | reverse complement strand
GGATTGGCTCCAGTTCCAAGTCCGCGAGTAAGCTTTTTGCCAAGCTGCAGCTTCATCTTGGCCTGAGATTTGGTAAGATCTCCAGCGTCGGTATTGGCAGCGATAAACTCCACTCCAGCCAGATCATTGATGATCATGGTGTTAATGGCGTTACCCCCGGCTCCGCCTACGCCGATGATCTTGATGTTGGTTCCTACTTGTGCCGGTCTTTCGTCAAATTCAATCATTTTTCCCCCTATGTTATGTGAAGTCTTTTATTATTCGTTTAAGAGTGTCTACAAACTTGCTATTGCCCAGATTTCCAAGGTTGAAGCTTCTGGTCTGCGGCTCGTGCTCAAAGCCCATGGCATAAAGCAGGATGCCGAGAGATGTGGCGAATGCGGGATTGTCCAGTTCGGAATTGTACGCACTAAGCTTGCTTTGATCGGGGCGGGCAATTTTTACCTGCATATTGAAAGCATTGCAGATGGCATTGTCGATGTTTTCCAGATTGGCACTGCCACCGCTGAGAATAATCCCCGCGGTCACTAACTCCGGGGTATAGTAGTCCTTACTGTGATTGTAACACAGCGAGAGCATTTCCTCCACCCGGTGATGGATTACATGGCTTACCAGGAATTGGCTCTTCTTCCCCGCTGGCCGTCCGCTGATGCCTTCTACATCAATCTCGATGCCTTGCTCAGATTCGTTTGCCACAGCACTGCCAAACTGTTTTTTGATGTATTCCGCATTGGCGATGGTGGTCTTCAGTCCAATGGCCAGGTCTTCCGTGATCGCCTGACCCGCCATGGGAACCACCAACACACGTTCCAAAGCTCCTCGATTGTAGATGCTGATATCACATGTGCCACCGCCGATATCCAGCAGTATGGCTCCCAAGCGGCGCTCATCTTCAGATAGAATGCTGTGGGACAGGGCAATGTGGTTTAGAACAAAGTTGTCTGGATCTATGTCATATCCGGCCAGTTCGATGCATTTGGCCAGATTGCGCAGCGGAGTCAACTCGCACAGCACAGTGAGTACCTTTGCTGTGAGATGAAAACCATTCATATTGATCGGATTTCGGATGTCGTCCTGTGAATCGATAACGTAATCGTGCGGAATGCCGTGCAGGATCTTGTGGCGTTCATAACCTTTCTGTATTTTTACGCTGTTCTTGGCGTCATTGATTACCTGTTCCACGTGTTCCAGGGCTATTTCCCCCGGCTCGTTGGGGACTTCTGTGGGTATGGAAATGCGTCCATCCCCAAGCTGAGTGCGGATGTGTTCGCCGGTTACATTGGCATAGATGTTCTCCGCATCGCAATCAGCAGCTTTCTCAGCTGCTGCCAGGGATTTATGTACACAGGAAGCAAGAGCCTGGATGTCCTTGACCACAGCCTTCTCAATACCTTCGGAAGGACATTGGCCGATACCCAGAATTTCCAATTTGTCGTTCTCTACAGTGCGGGCGATGACGCTACGCACCATGTGGGAACCGATATCCAAAGCAGTAATAATGCTGGATTTCATTTGTCACCTGCCTTCACCACCACCTGGTTATCAAAACGGAGGTCAACTACACTCCTGCGGCTGATGTTACCATTGTCTTGCACAAACTGGTAACGCCGAAGCTGGGTGGCCATATTGTCTTCACCGGGAATGATGCGAGTGCCATATCTGGCGTCAATGATGTTTATGGTGTTGTCTATCATATAGTATTCCGAGATGAAGCTCATATAGTCCGGAGCTTCTGCTCTCACTCGCTTGTGCAGGGCGATGATTCGGAGCAGATCGGGTTTGGTGAGCTTCACACCAGGCTTGAACTGAGAATCCTTGTAGTAAGAACTGTAGATTGGCAGATCTTCGCGATACACCTTGGAAAAGCGGGTAAGCACGATGGCATCTTCATCAATGGGGTAGAGGTTGCCCTCAAAGCTCTTCACGTATAGCAGGCCTTCCCGCTCTGATATCTGCAGGCTGAGTTTGTTTAGAAGATACTTGCGAATCTTTACATCTTTTACCCGGGAGATCCTCTGCAAGTCTCGGCGTAACTCTGATTTGGAGATGCGAAAGAGATTGGTGCCCAGGTAGTGATTGGTGGTCTTGTAGATCAAAGAATCCGGTACAGCAAGATTGCCGCTGATGCTGATGGATTTGAGCTCGAAAACACTGAGATGTCTGAATGCATACACTGCTCCTGTCCCGAGGGCTATTACTGCCATCAGGCAAAGCACAAAGAACAGATAATATCTGCTGTGTCCGCGACGCTTCTTCTCTCTCATATCACTACCGTGTTGTTAATCATGAGCTTACATTTCCGGATGCAATTCTTCTGAAACGATTACAAAGCTCATAAGTTACTACTTTTTTTGGCTTTACTGTTTGTGTCAACACTTTTCTTGAGTTCGGCCAGGATTTCTTCGCCATATTGCCAGATGTTACCAGCGCCGATGGTGATCAGAATGTCCCCAGGTTCCAGTAAGGCCATGGTATCCTTTACGATAGCTGCATTCTCGGCGATAGTGTGAACCTGATGATGTCCGCTTTGGATGGCCACATCAGCGATAAGCTTTGAGCTTACTCCTGCAATCGGTTGTTCGCGCGCAGGATAGATCGGGGCCAGGATCAGACAATCGCAACTGAAAAAGGCTTTGCCGAATTTTTCATACAAGTCTCGAGTGCGGGAGAACAGATGGGGCTGAAACAAAGCCACGATCCGGCGGTTAACGCTGTCTTTGAATCCTTCCAATGTAGCCATAATTTCAGTGGGGTGATGTGCGTAGTCGTCATAAACTGTGATGCCGGCAGCTTCGCCTTTGAGTTCAAAGCGCCGATATACACCACTAAACGATGCCATGGCGTCCTGGATGCTTTTGAAGGGCAGATCCAATTCCAGCCCGATGGAAGCGGCCAGGAGAGAATTTTGTACATTGTGTTTTCCGGTCACATGCATACTGATGGAGCCAAGTTTATAACCTTTGTAAGCCAGATCGTAAGTGGTCTTAAAGTCTTTCATTACAATGTTAAGCGCTTGCACGTCGGCCTGACGGGACAGACCGTAGGTCACGATTTTTTTATTGATATGCGGCAAAATGGCTTGCACTCCAGGATCATCAAGACAGGCAATCACGCTGCCAAAGAAGGGTACTTTATTGGCATATTCGATGAAAGCGCCTTTGATGTCGTCAAGATTGCGGTAACAATCCAGATGGTCTTCATCCACATTGGTGATGCCAGCTATGCAGGGGGTGAGCGAGAGGAAGGAATGATCGTACTCATCAGCTTCCACCACAATGTACTTACCTGAGCCCATCACGTTGTTGCTGCCGAAGTTCTTTACTTTGCCGCCCACGATAATGGTGGGGTCCAGCCCTGCGGCTTCCAGAACCAACCCTGCCATTGACGTGCTGGTGGTCTTGCCATGCGTACCGGAGATGCCTATCGAAAAACTCATTCTGGTAATTTCTGCCAGCATCTCAGCACGGCGGATTACAGGGATTTTCATAGATTTGGCTGCCACGATTTCGGGATTGTCATCCTTCACTGCGGATGATTTTACCACAACGTCTGCATCTCTGATCAATTCCGGATCATGTCCCTCGGTAACGGTGATGCCCAGGCTTTCCAGATGGGCAGTGAGATCAGTTTTCTTCATGTCCGAACCGCTTATCTCCAGTCCTTGGTTGTGCAGGAACTCGGCGATGCCGCTCATTCCGATGCCACCGATTCCGATGAAATGTATCTTTTTGGTTCTGCCAAGCATAGCTAACTCCTTTTATAAAAGCTTAGTACATCGTTGATGATATCTCTGGATGCATTGTTTTCTGGGACTGCCTGCATGGCCCTATCGTTGATCCATGTGTCTGCAGTCGAGATGGATTGAAGTAGATTCTGGGGACTGAGATCCTTTTGTACTATGAGTTCAGCAATGCCCTTGTTCTTTTGGGCCAGAGCATTGTAATACTGATGGTTTTCCGCTGCTGTGGGTAGAGGAATCAAGATCGCGGGAAGCTTTGCTGCTTCCAATTCCGCGATTGTAAGTGCACCGGCTCTGGTGATAGCAAGGCTGGCTTTTAGCATCATACTGGCCAGATGGGGAGAGAAGTCAAATAGATACAAACCGGGAGTATCCTTGTGGAGGGTCGAGAAACGCTGGTAACTGTGGCTGCCAGTTTGCCAGATTACCTGCCAATCTTTTTCCAGCAGTTCATTCAGGATACCTGACACAGCTTCGTTTATCGCCAGTGAGCCCTGCGAACCTCCGGTGATCAGTAGAGTGCGTTTGCCCTCTTTCAAACCGATATCTGACAAAGAGATATCTATGCCGGGGTCTTTCCTGACAATCGGGATACCGAAGTTTCGCAATTTGTTCAGGGGCAGGTATCTGCGGCTGTCCTCAAAGGATATATAGATTCTGGTAAGCTGCTTTGCCAGATATCTGGTGGTGAGGCCGGGGTAGGAATTGCTTTCATGCAGGAAACATGGCAGTTTTCGGGATATGGCAGCTAGGGCAACCGGCCCGGATACAAAGCCTCCGGTAGTGATCACTCCATCGCAATCCCTCAAAAGCTGGTGGGCGCGGATGATGCTGCCAGCCAGGTAAATGGGAAACATCAGATGAGCGGGAGTCAATTTACGATACAGCTTTTGCACTTTGATACACTGAAACTCGTATCCATTATTCGCACTCAGGCGTTCTTCCATGCTGTCTTTATTCCCAATGAACACACACTCATGCCCCATGGCCTTTAGCTCATTGGCCATAGCGATGGCGGGAATGATGTGTCCCCCGGTTCCGCCGGCTCCAAAGGCAAACTTCATAGAGTCCTCCGTTGCGCACTGATATTCAAGATCACGCCTACCGCCACACTATCCATCATCAGGGCGCTACCGCCATAGCTGATAAAGGGAAGAGTATTGCCTGTGGGCGGGAGGATGGACATGGCCACCCCGGTATTGACCAGGACGTTGGCGTAGATGTTCAGGGCCATTCCTACACCTAGGAAACGGTAGTATTGATTCTCATGTTTGTTGGCCATCTTTACCGAGGCAAAAAACAACAGGCTATGCAGCAGAAATACCAGCATGGCTCCCAGATATCCCCATTCCTCGCCAACTATGGTGTACACATAGTCAGTTCTTGCTTCCGGCAAATAGTAGTGTTTGGCGCGACCACGGGCGATGCCCGTGCCAAACAGTCCGCCACTGGTTAGGGCTGTAAGGCTTTCACGCACTTGATAATCCGCATTGGCGGATTGAGATAGATCTCTTTCCTTGAAGAAGAGGCTGTATTTCTTGAAAGTACGCATACGTTGCATTCGGAAGCTGTCGCCCTTGGTGATGATCAGCATCCCGGCAATCAATCCAACCCCCAAGATTATGAGCAGAATACGCTTGCGTATACCGGCATAGAAAAGCATGCCCATCAGGGTCACACCACCGATTATGATCGCGGACAGATGCTTTTCCACAAAGATGAGCCCAAATACCAAGATGCTTAGCAATGTCAATTCGGGAAATGCCTGGGGGAATTGCAGAACATTCCTCGTCGCCCTCAGCAATTCATTCTTTTTATCCAACACATTGGCGAAGAAGAAAACCATGGCTACACGGGCAAAGAACGAAGGCTGGATGTTTATGAATCCCAGGCTCAAACCACGTGTAGCACCCTTGACGGTATTCCCTTTTATCAGCACCATCAGCAGCATGAGGATGGAGATATAGACCAGATAGGTATTGGTAAAACGGAGCTTCTCCAGATTCGGATAATAGAGGATAAACAGCGCTACTAGGCTGGCAAAAATGATAAAGACCAGTTGACGGTAAAAGTACATCATTGAGCTCTGCACGGAAGAGATGTCTAACATCACTATCAGACCGATGATTGCGAGCAGTACATAGCAGAGCAGGATGGTCTTGTCAAAGCCTACGACGTAGCTGCCCAACCTATTCTTTTTCACGTTTCAACTCCTTGACAATGGCCTTGAAAGTGTCACCTCGGTGTTCGAAATTCTTGAAATGGTCAAAGCTGGCGCAGGCGGGGCTTAGCACTATGTTATCCCCGCTGGTAGCTTCATCAAAAGCTTTACGGATGCAGGCTTCAAAATCGGGCTCAAAATGCAGAGGAAGCTTCCCCAACCAGGCCTTACGCATCAGATCCAGGGTTCCGCCGGTTACGTAAGCTTTCAGGACGTGTTGTTTCAGCGCTTCCGTGAGTTCTCCAAAATCCTCACCTTTGTCAGATCCGCCCAAGATTACGCGGATCGGCTGTTCAAACGACTCCAGGGCACTCTTTACTGAATCACAGTTTGTGGCCTTGGAATCGTTATAAAAACTTACGCCATTGATGGTGTCCACATATTCCAAACGGTGGGGGAGAGATCTAAAGCTCTTGCATGAGTTCATCGCTTTACCCATATCGAGATTCAGGGCTTTCGCGCAAAGCAGAGCCGCCATCACGTTCTGTACATTATGCGGGCCTTTGAGGCCGAGATCATAAACTGACAGGAGATGTTCACCGACATGGACAAACTTGTCCGCGAAGTATGCCGAGCATTGAGTATCGGTAAGGGAAAAATTCATCATCTGGGAGAGGATGCCAGATGAGTGTCTGGCAATCTCGCTGGAATCGCGGGATACGATCGCATAGTCAGAATCGGTCTGAGCACTGAAGATACGCATCTTACTCTTGCAGTATGCGCTATATCCAGCATAACGATTCAGATGATCCGGCGAGATGTTTAGTACTGCTGCTACATGAGGAGCGAAACTCTGGATCAGATCCAGCTGGAAGCTGCTGATTTCCAGTACAATATACTCAATGCCAGGTTTGTGAATGGGGTATGAGCAAAAGGCGTCGCCGATATTTCCAGCCAGGATACTCTTTTTGCCCAGGGAAAGCAGGATGTGGTGGATCAGGCTGACAGTGGTACTTTTCCCATTTGATCCGGTGATGGCAATCACCGTGCTGTCAGAGGATTTTATTCGGTATCCAAACTCTATCTCCGAGATCATTTCTATCCCGGCTTCCTTCCCTCTTACGATGATCGGAACATTCAGGGGTATGCCCGGGCTGACTATCCATATATCACAACCCAGTAGCTTGTCGCTGTGCCCGCCGAATTCGCACTCGAAGTCTCGGGTTAGTTCACTTGCGGCAGCAATCTTATCCTCGGCCCCTGCGTCGCTAAGAAAGGCCGTTCCTCCCAATTCCTTGATCTTGTAAGCAGCAGCGATGCCGCTGCGGGCCAATCCCAATATTCCATACTTTTTGCTGGCATCAAACATGAATCCTACCTCTTGTTTATCGCAATTTGATAGTGCTGAGACCGATGGCTACCAGTAGAATGGCAACGATGTAAAAGCGCATCACGATCTTCGTCTCATGTATGCCCTTCAATTCAAAATGGTGGTGGACCGGGGCACACAGAAAGAGCCTTCGCCCAGCACCGAATTGCCTCTTGGTGTATTTGAACCAGTACCGTTGAAAGATCACGCTGAAAGTCTCCATCACGTAGATAAAGCCGATGATCACCAGGAAGATCTGTTCCTTGAGCAGTACTGAGATCACGGCCAGAATGCCGCCCAGGGCCAGAGAACCCGTATCGCCCATGAATATCTGCGCAGGATAGCTATTGTACCATAGGAACCCGATCAGAGCTCCCATCAGAGCGGAGATAAACACCGTCAATTCGCCGGCATTCATTATGTATTCCAGGTTTAGATAGTCTGCGGCGATGTAATTGCCTTTCAAATAGCTCATAATCCCCAGACCGAGGGCGGAGAAGGCCAGAGTACCTGCGGCCAGACCATCCAGACCATCCGATAGGTTTACTGCGTTTGAGGATCCGGTGATCATGAATATGGTAAAGGGGATAAAGAGGATTCCAAGCTCCAGATACATATTCTTCAAGAACGGAATCTGCACTGCAGTAATATGATCTCCGGAAGCCGCGCTATAATATATGGACAGGGTCAAGATCAGACCGATCGAAATCTGTCCCCACAGCTTGTACTTGGGGATCAAGCCCTTTTTGGCTTTCACGAAGTTTTTCAGATAATCATCCAAAAACCAAGGATGCCCAGCCACAACGTGCTGAGATACATCATCAGAATCGCATAGTTGGTCAGGATGTTCCACATTAGCGATGCTGCCATCAGTGCGACCAGAATCAACAGACCACCCATGGTGGGTGTCCCCGCCTTCAGCCGGTGTTTCTCGGGCATGTCCTCGTCGATGCTCTCTACGGCAGCCTTACGTTTGAGCATACGGATGAAGAAGGGTCCAAAAAATAGAGTAAAAATCAGCGCAGTAATGAAAGCTCCAATAGAGCGAAACGTCACATAGCGCAAGACGTTGAAGACGATCGAGTATTCGGCGAGCGGGTATAAAAGATGATACAGCATCAGTCCTCTCCTCGTAACTTGGGTAGTAGGCGCTCCAAATGAATGCCATGGGATGCTTTTACCAGAATCACCGAGTGTTCAGGGAGGGAAGGGAAGTCAGCAAGCAATCTTTCTACACTGGGATAATGCCTGCTGGGTTGATCGCTGTAGCCCCAAGCATGGTTCCCCACGGTGAATAGTTCATCATAGCGGATTTCTGCAAGCATCGCACCGATCATTTGATGATACATGTCTGCTTGAGTTCCCAATTCCAGCATGTCACCCAAAAAAGCCACATGCGGCATCTCGGGATGTAAATCGCGCCAATACTCCAGGGCGGATTGCATGGACATCGGATTCGCATTGTAGCAATCAACTATCAGATAGCCCCCTCGTAGGTTCTCTACTTGCATACGCATATCCAGCGCAACAGGCTTGTGAAGTGCTATTTGAATCTCACGGGGCTCAATTCCCAGATTTAAGGCCATTGCGATGGCAAAAGCACCATTGATCACGTAGTGTGGTGCGGAATATGGAATCGTATAACGGATTCCACACAAAACAAAGCTCTTTCCCTGAGCTTCTTCACGCACGTCTGATATCTGGTATGCGGCATCTTCTGCGTAACCCACAGACTTACCTGATTCATGATATATCTCAAATCTGGGATCATCCGCAGGGTATAGTCGGAGATCCAGGGCGCGATGGAAGAGATCAGTCTTTTCACGCATGACCCCGTCTTCGTCTCCAAAATACTCCAGATGAGATGGTCCTACGTTTAATATGATGCCCGCATCCGGCATAATGATATCACTGAGCCGCGCGATCTCCCCGAAGTGATTGGTACCGATTTCAAACACGCCAAAGCGATGATTGGGCTCAATTCGCAGGATGGTTTTGCACAGGCCAATTATGTTATTCTCGTTCTTCAACGTCTTCAGAGTCGGCGCATTATCTTCCAGGATTGCCGTTAAAAGCTCCTTGGTGCTGGTTTTTCCAGTGGAGCCGGTCAGAGCTGTTTTGTGTATATCAAACATCAGGAGATACTTCTGCATTAGTTTTGCCATCAGCAGCAAGCTATCTGAGGTTTGGTAATAACGCTTCTGGTCTGGGAGAGCGATAGTCCCCACGGCAAAACAGCTATCCTGCTTTAATACATTGGAGATAAATCGATTGCCGTCGAAGTTTTCACCCTTGATCGCAAAAAACATGGATTCTGGTTTGATGGAGCGACTGTCCATGCTGAGGTGGCGATAGGACGCTCCATCGAAATCGCAGTTCTCGTCCAGAGGTAGCTCTTCCACGATTGCCAGCATCAAGGGATCCAGTGACAACAGCATTTCATCGTCAGCCTTGTTCTGCCTTTCAAGCAACAGGGCTTTCCTGGCTGCTCCCCGATCATCAAAGTGATGACGGACACCCTTTATCTCCTGATAGTTCTCATGTCCCTTACCGCAGATCAGTACTACGTCACCTCTCCTGGCGAGCTTGATCGCGGAGGCAATGGCAGTTCCTCTATCGCGGATAATCCACCACGGGAGGGAGAGTTCACGGTCGCGTACGATATCCTGGATGATCAAATTGGGGTTTTCGTCGCGAGGGTTATCATCTGTGATTATCACAGCGTCACTGTGCCTGAGCGCTGCTTGCAGCATCAAGGGGCGTTTGCCGGTATCTCTATTTCCTCCGGCTCCGATCACGCTGATTACGCGTCCGTGCGGGAGTTTGTTTATGCTCTTCAATAGATTGATAATCGCATCCGGCGTGTGGGCATAATCCACGTAGATGCCAATGCCCAGGTCGTTTGTCACTGCTTCGATGCGTCCGGGGACTGGCTTCAGTCTTTCTACCAGTTCCGTTAGTCTCGCTTTATCATGCTTTGCTGCCAGCAGTGTGCCCAGTGCCAGAGCGAGATTATCCACATTGAAGGATCCGATCAGGGGACTGGCTATCTCCATCATTTCATCACCGCTGCAGACCAGCTTGAAGTACGATCCGTCCAGTCGCGTTTGTGTATCGGTAATAGTGTAATCTGCCCCAGAAATATGTCCCACGCTAAAAATCCCTGCACCGGTACTCTTTAGCCGATCCGCGATTATCCTGCCGTGATCATCGTCAATGTTTACCACACTTACCGCGGAGTTCTGGATAGCTCTTTCAAAGAGCATGTATTTAGCAGAGAAATACTCATCCATATTCTTGTGAAAATCCAGATGATCTCGGCTGAGATTGGTAAACAAGCAGTAATCGAACTGGACATTATACACTCGGTCCAGAGCCAGGGCGTGTGAGGAGACTTCCATCACCACATGCTGCACCCCTGCTTCTGCCATCTCTTGGAAGATCGCGTTCAATTGCATGATATCCGGAGTTGTATGGGCTGTCTCGTGCTGGTCCTCGTTGATCCGGTATCCCAAAGTGCCGATCCATCCGCAGGAGTACCCCATCAAGCGTAAAAGCTGGAACAGCATGAGGGAGACAGTTGTCTTGCCGTTGGTTCCGGTTACTCCATACAGGGTAAAGTGCTGCGAAGGTCTTCCATAGTATTCTGAGGCGTAGAGGGCGGCTGCTTTGCGGCTGTCGTTTACTTGAATATCAGCTTGATGATCTTCGCCAACGATCAGGGCGGCACCTAGTTTTCTGGCTTCACCGATGAGTTGATGGCCATCGAAACGTTCACCCTTTATGGCGATAAAGGTATCACCTGCTTTGATCTCCCGGTGGTCGGTTCGCGGAAAAGGCATGGCCTCATCTTGTCGCTCAGTTCTGCTGTTTACCAATAGCCCGTGTTCTTGTAACAGGCTCAAAAATATCTTCATCACAGCGAAGCCTCCACCAGACAAATGCTCTTGTTGCTGATCCTGGATCCCGGCAGGAGCGATTGCTTGCGCACTATACCGGAACCGTTTATCCTGATGGGTACACCGTTTTCTGCGGCCATCTGAACCGCCTTGCGCAGTGTCATGCCCACCAGATTGGGCATGGTCCCCTTAATCACTGTCTCTTTGGTTTCGGTCTTAGCTCTGCCAAGCTTTAGAGTGATGGGGTGATTGCGATCCACCGAGATCCCAGCTTTTGGGAATTGATCGATCACCACAGACGCACTGTCGGGGCCTTCCACCTTGTATAGGAAGCCGTACCGATTCAATATCTGTTCCACGGAATGGATGCTTTGTCCTACCAGGTTTGGCATCTTTAGAGAACTCTGCATCAAACGCTCGTTGTAGGGCAGAATGTTGCAATCCGGCATAAAGAGTATGTTTTCCACAATCTTACCAAAAGTGGGGGCTGCGCTCATGGATCCAAAGCGGAAATAGTGATCAGGCTCGTCATAGAAAACCACTATTACCATCTGGGGGTCTTCCACGGGGAAGAGACCGACAAACACCGCGTTGTACTTTCCGCTGGAATATCCTCTGGTACCTTCCACGTTCTTCTCAGCGGTTCCAGTCTTGCCGCCCACTGTGATGTAATCCATCTTTATGTGTCGCGCAGTGCCATCGTCCACCACGTCCTGGATGTACGACAACATGGTATCACAAGCTGCTTTACTGGAGACCTGGCGAAGCACCGAGGGCTCAAAGCTTTCCAAAATGTTCCCGTCGTCATCTCTGTAGCTGTCCACAATCGTTGGCTTCATCAGCTTGCCCCCATTAGCTATGGCGGAATAAGCTGCGGCCAATTGAATTGCTGTGACTGAGATGGATTGGCCAAAGGACATGGAGTGTAGTGAATAGCCGTCCCAGTTTTCCAGCTTGGCAAAGAGCCCGCTGGATTCACCAAATAGATTTAGTGCGCTCTTTTGTCCAAAGCCCATGGAGATAAATTCTTCGTATAGCCTTGTACTGCCAATGCGTTCGGCTATTTTAGCTACCCCTACATTACTGGACTTGGCTATGATACCTCTGGCATTCAGCGGTCCGTAATCGTGCGTGTCTGTTATTCTGCGTCTGCCTACCTGATAGTGACCGCATTCGATCAGTTCATTGGGTCTCACCAGTTTGTATTCCAGTGCAGACAGCATAGTGATCGGTTTCATGGTACTCCCCGGCTCAAACATAAATGAAGCGGGGATGTTTGATCGGCTGCGAACAATGTTCTGATCGTCGGTTTTGTCGCTATTGGAAACCCCTGCCAGGGCGATTAGCCGTCCGGTTTTGGGATCCATCACCACTGCTCCGCCATGCAGAGCTCCATACTTTTCCACACCTTCGTAAAGGGCGTTTTCAACTATTTCCTGGACCTTGGAATCTATTGTGAGATAGACGTTTTGCCCGTGTATGGGTTTCTTTTCATGCAGATCTGGGTAGGGAACCCGGTTGCCATTGGCATCGAGTACAATTTCCCGCCATCCGTATCCACCTGCGAGACTCTTGTCAAAGGTGGCTTCCAGACCGTTCATGCCAGATAGCTTGTACAGTGATTTGCTATTGGTTACAGGGTCATAACCGCTGGATTCTTCTCTCACAGACCCCATCAATCGGGCTGCAAGTACTCCCTTGGAGTATATTCTGCGCATGGAGGCAAAATTGTGGATCAGCCCCGGTAGTTTTTTGCTGGAGAATGCTTGAATGATGTTGTCCAACTCTGCTTCGCTTATCTTGTTAGAAATCTGGATGGAGGAATTCTTGTTCCCCTTATTCATTCGTTTCAGTACTGCTTCTTTTTCCACATTGCTGTACTTGGCGATGGTCTCGGCTATCCGGATAAAAGCGTCATCCCGCCCGATATCATTGCGATCTGCCCAAGTATTTACAGCACCCCGGTCGATGTCTATCTGATAATAGCTAACGCTACTGACCAATAGATTGCCCTTGGCATCATAGATCGCACCCCTGCGGGGAACCAAGATTTCTTTACGCGGGATATAGCGTACGCGCCGCAGATGGGCGAAATTGAAAGGATCCAATATCTGGATGCAAAAAAGGTATGCGCTCCACAGAACTGCCGCCGCGCCAAAGATCAGGACCAGGAAGT
>Ga0116158_10003609_pt1 | contig 13346 bp, 11 predicted proteins | sample AD_UKC052_MetaG_FD_89883 | JGI IMG/M metagenome (GOLD analysis project Ga0116158, IMG submission 89883) | Active sludge microbial communities of municipal wastewater-treating anaerobic digesters from USA - AD_UKC052_MetaG | ecosystem: Engineered > Bioreactor > Anaerobic > Digestate | place: USA... | reverse complement strand
GAGTGCCTCGCCCACTTCACGCATGTAGGCATTCCCTGCGCCGAGGAACATATCGTCGCGGATACCGATGACGTCAGCCATGAAGGAGATCATGTTGGCGGTTTCGCGCACGGTTTCGCCGTGAGCGATCTGGGACTTGCCCTCATCCAGGTCCTGGACCTCGAGGCCGAGCATATTGCAGGCCGAGGCATAGGAGAAGCGGGTCCGGGTCGAGTTGTCGCGGAAGAGCGAGATCCCGAGACCGGAATCAAACACTTTGGTGGAAATATTGTCTTTGCGCAGGGAGCGCAGGGCGTCGGCAACTGCGAGAATCTGCTTGAGTTCATCAACACTCTTCTCCCAAGTCAGGAGAAAATCCTTGTTGACGAGATCGGCCTTGTAGCCCTTGATCTCCTTGATCAATGCACTGAAATCTGCCATGTGGTACCTTCCTGGTTTTTTTCGTACGTTACAACACATCTTGTATATCCACAAACGATCCCGGCAGGGATGCCGGGATCGTTTGCTTCACTCTTCTATTTCTCAGATCTTGTACGCGTAGTAGGCGTAGAAGGCAGCCGCCTTGACAAGATCGTCCACCGGGCACTTCTCGTTGGGAGCATGGGCATTCACTTCGTTGCCCGGCCCGAACCCGATCAGCGGAACCCCGTGCTTTCCACGAATGGTCACGCCGTTTGTGGAGAATGTCCACTTGTCGACCTTGGGTTCCTTGTTGAAGAGGGTTTTGAAGACGTCCACGCCGGTGGTGACAACATGCTCGGTCGGCTCGATCTTCCAGGTGGGGAAGTATTTTTCCATCCCGTAGCGCTTCCCGGTATAGGCTGTCTCTTCGTAATTCATCACGTAGACCTTGACCTCTTCGCCCAGCTTGAGACCGCAGGCCGTCACGACGTCTTCCACTTCCTTGACGGCCGATTCCTTGGTCTCGCCCCAGGTCAAGCGGCGGTCAAGATGGATATGCACAAAGTCGGCCACAGCGCACATGGAGGGGCTGCCCGATTCGAAGACCGAGATGGTCACGGTACCCTTGCCGAGGAACTCATCATCCTTGAGGCGCTCGTTGAGCTTCTCGATCTCGAGAGCCACTTTGGAGGCCATGTAGACAGCGTTTTTCCCGCGCTCGGGAGCGGAACCGTGGCAGGAGATCCCGCGGAAGTCGACCGCGATCTCCATGCGGCCGCGGTGTCCGCGGTAGATGTTGAGGTTGGTCGGCTCGGTGCTGATCACGAAGTCCGGCTTGATCTTCTCTTCTTCGATGATCCAGTTCCAGCAGAGACCATCGCAATCCTCTTCCATGACGGAACCGACAACGTAGAAGGTCAGGTCACGGTCAAAGCCGAGTTCCTTGAGAATGCGGCCAGCGGTCACAGCGGCGGCCGGGCCACCCTCCTGGTCAACCGTTCCACGACCATGCACGAAACCGTCCTTGATCTCCCCCGAAAAGGGATCAAAGGTCCAGTTGTCGCGGTTGCCGACACCGACTGTATCCATGTGCCCGTCGATCGCCAGAATTTTTTTTCCGTTTCCGATCCGGCCGATCACGTTCCCGAGTCCATCGATGCGGACTTCGTCAAAGCCGGCCTCTTCCATCTGGCGCTTGAGCTCGGCCTGGACTTCCTTTTCCTGCATGCTCTCGGAAGGAATCTTGACAAGCTTGGAAAGGTTCTGTGCCGTGTAATCACGGTACTTTTCCGCAAGCTCCATAATCTTCTTTGCAATATCGTCCATAGTTCGTCGCTTCTCCTCTGATAAGTTCTAGCCGCTATTGTAACACGAGTCGACAAGAAAAGCAAACGTCCTCCGGCGGCACGGAAAACATTCCCGTTGAAAGGTACTACTTGGCTCCATCATACAGGAAGGAAAGCACTTTTTTGGGGGTAAGCGGGGCGCTGAAAAACAGCTCCCTGCCGGGTCGGGCAGCCGCAAGCGCATTCAGCACGGCAAAATAGGCGCCAATCCCGTACATCAGCGGTGGTTCCCCCACGGCCTTGGAATTCATCACCGCGTACGGATTGTCCGCATTCTCGAGGAACTGCAGGCTGAGCGTCTCCGGGGTAAACCGCATATCGGGCACTTTGTACTTGCTCAAGGTATCCACCAGCGGCTTTCCTTCCTTCGAGTACATCAGCTCCTCAAGGGTGACCCAGCCGATTCCCTGCATCATGGCCCCATAGACCTGGCCTTCGTCGATCAGCTCGTTGATACTGCGACCGATATCGTGGACCACATGGGCCGCATCAAACCGGTAGGTTCCGCGGATGCAGTCCACGGTTGCCTCGATCAGGGCCGTTCCATAGACGTGGTAAGCAAAAGGACGGCCCTTTTCCTTCGATTTGTCAAAGGTCAGATTCGGAACGGCATAATGCCCGTAGGCCGACAGATTGGTCTTCATAAGGTAGGCTTTTTGAACCAGCTCTTTCCACTTGAGCTGTGTCTCCCGGCCTTCGCACCAGACGACCTCATCCCGGATCTGGATATCCCCGGGATTGTTGTGCCCGAGAATGGCCGCCGCCGCTCCCTTGAGCCGTCCAAGAATATCCGAACAGGCAATCTCGGCGGCCTTGCCGTTCATGTCGGCCCCGGAACTGGCGGCGGTCGGGGAGGTATTGGCCACCTTAAAGGTATTGGTCGTCTGGGTGTGCACCCGGTGTACGTCGATGGAGAGCGTCTTGGCGACAACCTGCATGATCTTCATGTGCACGCCCTGCCCCATCTCGACCACCCCGGTGGATACCGTCACACTCCCGTCGGCATAAATGTGGACCAAGGCGCCGGCCTGGTTCAAAAAGAGCGTGGTAAACGAAATCCCGAAGCAAATCGGCATCAGGGCAAAGCCCTTTTTGCTGTCCGTATGGGCGGCATTGTACTCGTCGATCCGCTTTTGCAGGGCAGGCAGATCCTGCCGAGCCGCCAATGCATCCCAGGTCCGTTGAGCCTGACAACGCTCCGTATACTGCCCGTAGGGAAAGAGATCACCCTCCTTGAGCAGGTTTTTCCGCTGAATGACATGAGCCGGCAGACCAAGCTTTTCGGCCGCCAGGTGGATGGCCGCCTCGATGACATACATGCCCTGTGGTCCGCCAAATCCCCTGAACGCTGTAAACGGCGGAAGATTGGTATAACAGGCGGCAGCCGTCACCCTGACATGGGGAATGTTGTAGCTATTGGTCGCATGGCAGAGTGTGCGCTCAAGAATCGAGGTCGAAAGGTCCGCCACGGCCCCCGAATTTTGATAGTACATGGCCTGAAAGGCCACAATCGTGCCGTCCTTTTTGAGCCCGATCTTGAAGTCCGTTGAATAGGGATGGCGCTTCCCGGTAAAGGTGATGTCCTCACGCCGGTCAAGGCAGATCTTGGCTGGCTTGCCGGTCACACGCGCCGCCAGGGCGGCCATCACGGCCCAGGCCGTCGCCTGATCCTCCTTGCCCCCGAAGGCTCCCCCCAGACGCTTGAGCTCAACTTCAACGGCATGCTGGGGCACACCGAGCACCCTGGCTGCGGCCTTCTGCACAACGGTCGGTGACTGGGTCGACGAGATGATCTTCATCTCGCCATTTTCCTGGGGTACCGCCACCGCGATCTGCGTCTCCAGGTACAGATGCTCCTGCCCGCCGTTTTCGGCTGTGCCTTCGACAACCAGATCGCAATCGACCCAGGCCTTGTCCGTGTCACCCAGCACGAAGGTTCGCGGCGGCTGGATCAGGGTCCCGTTTTTGAACGATTCCCGGGGATCAATCACGACCGGGAGCGGATCAATCTCGACTTCCACCAAGCGCCGCGCCGCATAGGCTTCCTCACGGGTCCGGGCGACGACAATGGCCAGCGGATCACCGACAAAATGCACGCTTCCATCGGCCAGAAGCGGTTCATCGGGAAAGATTCCCCCGATCTGGTTCTCGCCGGGAATGTCGGCGGCCGTAATCACCCGTGTCACACCCGGAGCGGCGGCGGCCTTTGAGACATCGAAGCGCTTGATGGTCCCGTGCGCCACCGATGAAAACACAATCGCCAAATGCTGAAGCTCGGCCCACTCCGGGAGGTCGTCGATAAATATGGATTCACCGCGAACATGCAGCAGTGTGTCAAAATTTTTCATGCCAGTGCCTCCAGGGAGAATTGCTCGGGAAAGAGCTTGATCCAATGGGCAAAGAAGAGCTGCCTGAGCAGGGTCCTCTTGTACCCGGCCGTCCCCCGGACATCGTCAATCGGAGCGATCTCTCCATCAAGAACGGCGGCGGCGGCCCTGATCGTCGCCGGCGCAAGCGGTTTTCCGGCAAGCGCATCCCCGGTCTTGGTGAGCAGCATCGGGACCGGCCCGACACCGCCGGCGGAGACCACCGCCCGGTTGATCGTTTTCCCGTCCGTCCCGACCAGGAGGGCGGTATTGGCACTGGCGATATCGAGGAACTCGCGCTGCGAGACCTTTTCAAAACTGTAGCGGCTCGACGCCCCTGGGCGCGGGAAGCGGATGGCCGTAATCAATTCGCCCGGGAGCAGATCAAGCTGTTTATAGCCTTTGTACAGCGCGTCCAGCCGGACCTCTCGCTTCTTCCCGTCATGGGCTTCGATATCCAGACTGCACCCCAAAACGAGAAGCATGATGGCCATGTCGGCGATCGGCGAGGCATTCACGATATTCCCGGCGATGGTCGCCCGGTTCCGCATGATGGTCGAAGAAACCAGCGTCATATTCCGGACCGTATCCGGAAAGATGGCCTGGAACACGGCAGACCGGCGTACATCCTCAACCGTTGTCCCGCCGCCCATGACTACAACGTCTCCCTCTTCACGGATGTACGAGAGTTCGGGACGCTGTGACAAAAATGACAGTTTGGCGTTCCGCAGGGCCTCGGGCTTCTGGACAAAGGCATCCGTCCCACCGGCGACAAACACACTCCCCTGCTCCCGCGCAGGCTGCGCGACCGCACAGCTCCCGAGCCGGGCCGGAACATCCCGCATCCAGGGCTGCACGATGCCCCACTCGATGAGCTGCTCCAGCCGGTCACGACCGGGATCAAGCCGCTTGCGGTATTCGGTGCAGAGATTTTCAATCGCCTTGCGGATGGCCACATGCCCCGTGCAACGGCAGACGTTGCCATCAACGGCATCGAGGGCATCAGCGAGTGCGAGGTCAGGACTGTTGAGGAAAAATGCCGTGAGCGACATGATGAAGCCGGGCGTGCAAAAACCGCACTGGGTTGCTCCTTCATCAACAAAAGCCTGCTGAACCGGATTCAGGCTCCCGTCAGGCTTGTTGACACCTTCGATGGTGACGATGTGCCGTCCGGCTGCATCGCCCAACGGAACCAGGCAGGAAGCAACGTTGCGATAGACCACCTTGCCGTCCTCAAGACACCCGAGGAGCACCGTGCAGGCACCGCACTCACCTTCCTTGCAGCCCTCCTTGGTTCCGGTCTTGCGTTCATCCCGGCGGACATAGTCCAGAACAACCTTTCCCGGCGGCTGATCCGTTGAAACAATCTGATGATTTAACAGGAATTCAAGCATGATGCAACTCCCCTCATTGGGCCAGCAGGAATCCCTCCTCCAGCCTTCTCTCTGCACGAATGCCCGCACCGGCAGACACACGCAACCACGTAAAGTATCGCAACCATTGTATATGAAATGACGGAAAGTTGGAAGAAAAAGTGCGGAAGAGCTTCCGTCTGTCATGTGTGGCCCAACACATGTCCGCCAGTTTTTTCGCGACACCACAACCCGGTTCAGTACATTCCGGATCCGAAACACCCTCTTGTTCACCACTGTACAATACTGGCCCGAAAACAGTCGCGCCATGCTGGCGATGTGACCGGGCCGAAACAGTCTACCGGTATTCCCTCCGTGCCAGGTTACTTCCGGTCCTTCATGTGGGCCTGCCCGCCCTTGCCGTACCGCACCGACTGCATCTCGGCCAGAATGGAGATCACGATCTCTTCGGGAAGCGTCCCCCCGATATTCAGCCCGCAGGGCATAAAGACCCGTGATGTATCAGCGTCCGGCACCGCTTTGGCCAGATCCCCGAAAAACCGATCCCGTTTGGAGCGTGATGCCACAACCCCGACATACCGGGTCTTCCAGCCGGCCCGAAACACCTGTTCCAGAACCTGATAGTCCAGGGCATGGCTGTGTGTGGCAATCACGATCCAGGCATTCTCGGGAATGGAAAGCCCTGAAAAGGATTGGCCATAGTCATGGCAGACCGCAAGCGCGGCCCCTTCAAAGGTCTCGATATACTCGGGTCTGCTGTCAACCACCGTCAAGCGATAGCCCATCCCCGGGAGAATCCGGGAAAAGGCCCGTCCGATATGACCGGCCCCAAAGATCACGAGTTGCTCACCACCTCCGTGGTATTCGTAAAACAGGGTGACCGAGCCGCCACAGACCATCCCGGTCTTTGTCGCATCCGGGATGATGGCGTGCTCCTCCGCCGTCAGATCATACCTCTCGACAACACCACCCCGCATCTCCCCGAGGAGCGCCTGCGCCTTTGTGATGGCCATGTGTTCGATGGCTCCTCCTCCGACAGTTCCGCAAACCCGCCCTTCCCTGGCGACCAGCATTTTTGATTGGACGATTGCCGGCCCATGCCCCTCTTTGGCAATCACCGTCACAAGCATTGATTCAATCCCTTCACTCCGCAGGCGAACCAATTCGCCAAGGGTGTCTCCCGTCGGTTGATTTGTCATGCACATGCCTCCATATAATTCGCATATCTGTTATTTTTCTATTCGGGGAACAGTCTCCAGCCGGAGATGCCCGCGTTTGTTACCGCCGAATTCTCCCGACCAGGGTTTCGATCCTCCGGTAATCCTCCAGTGTGTCCAGATCAATGAGCACACCCTGATCATTGACCTCCACAAACTCCTGAGAGTGGCTGGCCAACGCCTCCTTGAGTGTCCCACTCCGCCCCTCACCAAAGTCACTGGTCACCGCAGCGACCACCCCGGGTGGGAGAAAAACCGGGTGGCCCTTTTTTCCGCCGCAGACCGGAATCAGCACAGCCGGCGCATGGCCCGCCTCTGCCCGAGCAATCAGGCTCGCCCATGTCTCAGCCCGGACCAGGGGCGAATCCCCCGGCTGCAAAAGCGCGGGCTCCCCCGCAGGAACGGCACGCAGGCCGGCGAGCACCGAGGTAAACATGCCCTCCTGGTACAGGGGGTTATGGCAAAGCGTCACAGGGATTCGCGGAGAATACTGGATCAGGAACCTGTCAACAAGACTATTGACGCGGCCGGCCTCATGCCCCGTGACAACAATGATGGAAGCAACCGCCCCGAGAGCCGAGGCCAACACATGATGGAGAAGCGGTCTGCCATCAATCACAAGCTCCATCTTGAAGGCACCGGCACGACTTGAAAGACCGGCCGCCAGAACGACAGCATGCGCCTTGTTGGCCACCACGAGCCTCCCCCGTCCTGAGGCTGTTCAGCAAAAAAAACAGCATCATGTCTTGCAGATATCCCGTGACAAGGATTGTCCCACGGCAGGCAGGCCGGAACGACCCACATCAAAAAAGTAGAATACCGTGACCGACTCGGCAAATAAAAAAAGGACCTGTCCATTCGGAAACAGATCCTTTCGGCAAATTTTCATTATTGCAGTTTTATTTTTTTGTATACACAAACGTGCCTTTGGGTGTCGTAATGGTCATCTTCCCATCGGAAAGAGAACAGGTGTACGTGCCAGTTTCCACTTCCGAGCTTGCAACCCAGGCAAGATTATCATCCATATGATGTGTCTCTGTGAAAGAGATGCTTGAACCCGTATACGTATAGGTCCCCTTTTCCCCATCCACCTTGACTCCGGTCTCGTCAAAAGAAAGCATTTCATAGGTTGTCGCGGTAAATGTTACCTCGCTTTTTGAACCATCGGTCAACGTTGTCACCCAGGCTCCGACAATGGACTCATCATCATCACCACAGGCCGGGACAAACGCCAAAACAGCCAACAAGACTACAGCAAACATCTTTTTCATGTACAGATCTCCTTGATTGTGTATTTTTTGGCAGGAAAAACAGGCAACCTGCGCAAAACCCCTCAGTACTCTACCTTTGTATACGAACCGGCAATGATCCCGGTATCATCCGTGCCGGAAACCGTCGTGACTGTCATTTCGGTATTGTTGATGGCAAACTTGGCCGCATAGGTGAATGTCTGTGCCACATAGTCGCTCCCGGACCAGACCTGGGCTGCGGTAAAGGTGATCGTGCTGCCGGCAACGAGATAGACACCTTTGCTGCCCTTCAACATCTTGTCATCGGTATCGTTTTGCGCCGATGAATAGGTATTGTCCGCATTGAGGAGCAGCACAATATTGCTGTCCGGATCACCCTGCCAGATGCCGACCGGCGAGGCTGCATCGGCATCATCATCCCCGCATCCGATTGCAGCAAACGAAAGAACGAGGACGAGGCTGAAGAGAAGAACGTTTTTCACGATGTTGTATCTCCCGATTATGGATTTTGAGATACAATACTATACATTTGCCAATATGATGTGGCATAAAATATCATTGGAAGTAATTCCTGAAACCAGCCCCCTCTCAATACCGGATCTTGTCTTCCTTCAGTTCCCAGGCATCAAAGGGACGGGAGGCCTCTCCGGGCAGGATACGATTGGTTGCGATATTCCGCTTTTCAAGTTCACGGACGACCTCGTCATAGATGAACGAGTCATCAAAGCCGGAGGCCGCGGCATCATCCCGGGTGGCACAAAAATAGATATGGTCCGGCCTGGCCCAATAGAGGGCCCCGAGACACATCGGGCAGGGTTCACAACTCGTGTAGACCTCACATCCCGCCAACTGATAGCTGTCCAGCCTGGCACAGGCCGCCCGGATGGCACTCACCTCGGCATGGGCTGTCGGGTCGTTGGTGGTCGTGACCTGATTGGTACCGGAGGCAATCACCTCGTCACCCCGGACAACGATGGCCGCAAAGGGTCCTCCCCTGCCGCTCTTGACATTTTCGATTGCCATTTCCAGGGTCATGCGCATAAAACGCTCTTCACGGGTATCAGCCATGCGTCCTCCAGTACCAGCACAGTCTACAGGAGAATTTGACCGAATTGCAAGTGATGAAAATCGGGCCAGACCCGGCTTACCTAATCTGTCGCGCGGCCCATTCGACAAGAGATCGTGCCACATCACAGGCCAGTCCATACTCTTCCCCGGTCGCAGGTTCATAATTCCCGGGATATCGGGTACTGACTGCATATATCGATAATTCCGCTGCAGATAATGCCTGAACAGGGACAGGTATGTGCAAAGGGAGGCAATCCAGCAACACCCGAATATTGTGGGTGCCAGGAAAATCCACCCCCTCAAACACCAAGACCGCCTTGATTGATTTCTCAACCGCTTGTTGTGCATGAAAACACAAAGCATCATAGCGTACAGCCGGAATTTTTCCGATCTGCGCAAGCGCGAGGTCGCTCTTCGCAAGAGCCAGCCATTCCCGGGCCAGACCCGGTCGGGAATCAGGCAACATAGAGCGTCTTTCCGTCCCGAAGAATATCACGATAGACCGTACCCGGGAGAAGCGCTCCTTTTTCGAGATCATCCTCGGTCGCAACGAGGATATCGAAATCAAGCCCACCGGCATGAAGCTCACGATACAGGATTCGCGCTGTCTCTTTTCTGGATCTATCCGGAGAAATGACAACGCAAAAATCCACATCACTCGCTGAATTTTCCGTCCCTCGTGCACGCGATCCAAACAATACAACCCGAAGAGGGGCAACCAGTCCGACAATCTGGAGTACCGTCTCTTGAACAGCATTGTGCATTTCTCGTCTGGCTCTCATTCTCTGAAAATACCTCCTTTCCTCATCTTCATCAAGAGCCATACGCGAGGGAGAGTACCGGCAGAACGGCCATGCCTCCATACTGTTCAAGATCATCCTCGGTCGCAAAGAGGATATCGAAATCACCGGAGACAAGGACTGGCCTTTCCCCCTGAAGAAGTTTGCTTCTCTTATGGTCATTTCGATCCGGACAGGATATCTTTCGGAATGCAGGTCGCAGTACGACCCGAAACCCGCCCGGGGGTGTGCCATGAAAAACCCGTTACTGGCACCCGAACTGCAGGACATGATCTCCCAGGGGCGAACCGATGCCCTCAAAGAGTTCCTTGAAGAGGGAAACCCGGCCGTCGTCGCCGAATTCCTCTCGGCGCTCGAGCCCTCCGACGTACGTTTCGCGCTTCTCCTCTGCGACCCGATCCTCCAGGCCGAGATCTTCAGCTTTCTTGAATACGAACTCCAGGTCGGCCTGCTTTCCATCCTGAAACGACGCGAGCTGACCCGGATCCTGACAAACATGCCGCCCGACGACAGGGCCGACCTCTTCAAACGCATGCCGGAGGAGATGAGTGACGACCTAATGCCGGCCCTGGCCCATGCCGAACGCGAGGATATCCGCAAACTCTCGTCCTACCGTGAAGGCACGGCCGGCTCCGTGATGACCTCGGACTACGCCACCCTCGAAAAAGATCTGACCGCCACCCAGGCCATCCTCCACCTGCGCAAGGTCGCCCCGGACAAGGAGACGATCTACTCCGCCTACGTTGTCGACCGCCAGCGCAGGCTCCTCGGTTCCGTCTCGTTGCAAGACCTGATCGTCGCCCGAAAAAATGAAACCGTCGCGGACATCATGCAGGAAAACCCGGTTTTTGTGCACACGGGCGACGACCAGGAGGAAACGGCCGGCAAGATCCAGAAGTACGACCTCCTGGCGATTCCCGTTGTCAATGACGAGGATGCCCTGGTGGGGATCGTGACCTACGACGACGCCATCGACATCATGACCCAGGAGCACACCGAGGATATCGAAAAGATGATGGCCATCACCGGAAGCCACGAGACGGCCGCCTACATCAAGACCTCGGTCTGGAAACATTTTTCCAACCGGGCGATCTGGGTGACGATCCTTGCCATCCTCGGCCTGATCTCCGGTACGATTGTCGAAAAGTACGAAACCCTCCTCGTCCAGTTTACCGTGCTGGCGGCCTTCATGCCGATGCTGGCCGGTGCGGGGGGGAACACGGGCAGTCAGGCCGCCACCCTGGTCATCCGCGCCCTGGCCCTCAAGGAGATCCAGCCCAAGGACGCCTTCATCGTCATCGCCAAGGAGGCCCGGATCGCGCTCCTCCTCGGGCTCCTCCTGGGCGGCCTGGCCTTTGCCCGGGTGATTTTTTTCGGTCACGCATCGGAGGCCGCCCCCCTGCACCTGGTCGGTCTGGCCATCGCTATCGCCCTCGGGCTCCAGGTGATCACAGCCACACTTCTCGGGGCGATCCTCCCCATCATCGCCGCCCGGTTCAAACTCGACCCGGCGGTCATCGCCAGTCCGGCCCTCTCGACGATCGTCGATATCAGCGGGCTTCTGCTCTATTTCACGACGGCAACACTGATCCTCGGAATCTGAAGCATTCCGGAGCCGATCATATATTGTGTTTTCATTGTATTGCAATACATTTTTGGTGAACACCCTCAGTCCCGCGATGGCCGATTGTTCACCATAAAAAACCTGATGCCATGACGCACACCGCCATGGGGTGTTCCAAACCCTCACAGGGGACGGAAGACCCGCGCCAGTCCGCCCATGGATGTTTCGCGATAGGACGAATTCATGTCGAGTCCGGTCTGGCGCATCGTCTCGACGACCTCGTCAAAGCTGATCCGGTGCCGTCCATCCGAAAGCAGTGAATAATCCGCGCAGTCAACTGCCCGGGTCGCGGCAAAGGCATTCCGTTCGATACAGGGTATCTGGACAAGCCCGGCCACGGGATCGCATGTCAACCCGAGATGATGTTCCATCCCCATTTCGGCCGCATATTCAATCTGGGCCAGCTCGCCACCCATCAGCTGGGCAGCAGCCGCGGCCGCCATGGCGCACGCTGTTCCCACCTCACCCTGACACCCGACCTGCGCCCCTGAAATGGATGCGTTCGTCTTGACCAGTGCCCCGATCAGGCCCGCAGTCGCCAGTGCCTTGATGATGTCATCCTCCTGGGCCTCGGCGTAGTCACAGAGAAATGAGAGAACTGCGGGCACAACACCAGACGAGCCACAGGTCGGTGCCGTCACGATTTCACCACCGGATGCGTTTTCTTCAGACACAGCCAGGGCATAGGCGGCCAGAATCCCGTTGCGCTGAAAGAGCACGCCACTGCGCTTGGCTTTGAGATAAAACGTCCGCGCCCGTCGCTCGAGCCGGAGTCCCCCGGGAAGCTGTCCCTCGGCCTTGATCCCGCGATGGAGAGCGCGTTGCATGACTGACCAGACCTCACCCAGATAGTCCCAGATCTCGCGCGGCTCGTATTCCCGCACGTAGCGCCAGAGTGGCAGCCCGGCTTCCTCACACCAGCGGATGATCTCCGCCAGACTGCGATGCGGATAGACCTCTTTGGATTCACGAACCTCCCCGGGAATCCTCAGGGCACCACCGCCGATACTGAAGACCACCCAGGGCTCTCCCTCGCGCTGCCCGCTTCCGTCCAGTGCCTCAAACTGCATCCCGTTGGGGTGCTCCGGGAGGATCACCTCGGGCCGCCAGACAAGCTCGACGGGAGAAGGGGCCAGAGCCTGCGTGATCGCCGCATCCGTCAAATGACCCTTGCCCGTTGCGGCCAGACTCCCGTAGAGCGTGACCCTGAAGGTCTGAGCCCCGGGATGCCCTGAGCGGAAGAGCTCGGCAGCCCGCTTGGGTCCCATGGTGTGACTCGATGAGGGACCGGCCCCGATGCGGAAAATCTCACGGATGGATTCCATACGACACCTCTCCCTGAGAAGATACTTCTCCGCAACCAATGAGTGCCCGGAAAGCCGGACCCGTGATCCTGTCCGTATCAACCCGGTACAGAAAGCAGGAAGACCACCCATCGGGTGGCCTTCCTGAAAAACGTCGTTTCTCTTTGTCCAATTACTTGATTTTCGGAAGCTCTTTGCATTCGTCCTGGCTGAACGCGCTTCCGATGATCAGGGCCATTATCGACAGCGGCAAGGCAATCACCAAGGCATCAACAAAGGCCCAGGTCGTCGGCACCAGCGCGCCCTGTTCATTGAGCACCATGGTCAGGGCCGGTTTCCCGAATATCGCCTTGCAGACTCCCAGGGCATTGGCAGGCGTCAGATTGAAAAAAAGCATCCAGACCAGTGAGGAGACTGTACCCACCCCGAACGACAGGATAGCCCCGGTTCTGGTCACCCGCTTTGAATACAGTCCGCCAACAAAGAGCGGAAGAAAGGCGGCCGCAGCCAGACCAAAGAAGATCGAGGTTCCCCGTGCGATCACGCCCTCGCCAAGCGAGTATCCGAGAACAACCGTCACCACCAGTCCGGCCACG
>Ga0116158_10003608_pt1 | contig 13347 bp, 12 predicted proteins | sample AD_UKC052_MetaG_FD_89883 | JGI IMG/M metagenome (GOLD analysis project Ga0116158, IMG submission 89883) | Active sludge microbial communities of municipal wastewater-treating anaerobic digesters from USA - AD_UKC052_MetaG | ecosystem: Engineered > Bioreactor > Anaerobic > Digestate | place: USA... | reverse complement strand
CCCAAGAAAAATACAACGGAACCCAGCAGAGGAATGGTAGCCAGATACAAAGGCACAATTACCCAATGAACTTTTATGGCATAAAAACAGACAAACGCAAATGCGACAGCCGCTGTGAAAATGATGTTAACACTGGCCGTGATTACTCGCTCCACATCTGTACGTACTTTCTGAAGGACGGTGAGTGTGGTTCCGCTTCTCTGGTTCTCGAATACCTGATAGGGAAGCTCAAGAGAATGGGAAAGTCCGTCAGAATAAATGCGGGCGCCAATTCTTTGCGTGATCACATTGACGTAATAATCCTGAAAATTCTTTGCAATTCGGGAAATGAACGCAACACCTACGATTCCCATAAGCAATTTGCCGGCGCCCCATAGGAATTCATCGCGGCTGTACTGATGAAATTTTGTAAGATAGGTGTCGATGATTTTTCCAACCAGAAAAGGGTCCAGCATGGAAAATACCTGATTGACAGAGGCCAGCAATAAGGCAATGACGATTAGCCCGCTGTGATTTTTTAAGTAGCTCCAGAGAAGTTTCATGAGTTATAGCGGGGCAAATAGCACAATCGCTCTGATTTCACTGAGGGGATTTTGGTTGAAATCCCACATGGAAACAGATATGCCGGAAAGCAAGAAAACGGATTGGTTCAACTGTTTCCAGGATTTGGTATTACTTGATCCGGATGTGGAAATTTGCAGATTCATTTCCTGATTTGTGCTTTCACTTGAAGTGTAACAAACTGGTTTTCAGCAAAATAATTTGAAGTCGGCTAGATTATCAAAAGGAATGGTTTGGTACAGCTCATTTGGTTGCTTACTTTGCATCCTGTTTGTGTATTAATCCGCAACGGAGACTTCCGACCCCTTCATGAAACGAATAACCAATTCAGTCTCACCACTGATTCTTACCATATTCATCCTCTTCTCCCAGGTGACCTTTGCCCAGGTAGAAGGAATCAGCATTGTATCGGCTGAAAACTATTTTCTTGACAAAGACTACCGGAACGCCCTGATCGGATTTGAGGATTATCTTCAGGGTATACAGTTCAACCGTGATGTAGCTTATAAAGCTGGCATATGTGCCACCCGTCTGGGAATTGGAAAAAAAGGCATATACCACATCACAAACGCTAAATCGGCCGGCAAATCAGATAATTACCTTCCGTTCTGGCTCGGTCGCTCTTACCATCTGGATGAACAATGGGATTCTGCATCCAAATACCTCGAGCAATACCTTGATGTGTTTCCGATTGATAAATCCTTTAAGCGGGAAGCCGATCTTTATCTCAAGCAGATTGAACTGGCCAAAAGCATGATGCCTACGACTCTTCAGCCGGTTGTGATTGAAGATATGGGAAGTGGTATCAATTCTGTGTATTCAGAATTCCATCCGATGCTTACCCAGGATGGAAAAATGCTGGTGTATTCCAGCCGGAAAAAAGGATATATGGAAGAGAAGCTGATGGATGACGGGGAGTACAAAGAGAAAATTTTTATGTCCCGGAAACTGGAGGATGGTAGCTGGAGCAAAGGTATTCCCATACGTTTGGTTGAAGGTCGCAACAAGGACCTCGATTATCTGCCAATTCAACTTCTTGACAATGACACAAAGCTACTTCTCTGTAAAATCCAGAACAATGAAGTGAAGCTTTTCATTTCAGAATATGTAAATGAAAGTTGGAAATTGCCTTATCAGGTTCCAATGGAACAGGATCCCCGGTTTTTTACAGGGGACATCATCTTTTCCAATGATCTGAAAAAAGTAGTGTTCACCACAGATGGTAATACCAATAAATTCCAGAATGATCTGTACACCAGTTCATTTGATTCGAAAACCGAAAAATGGTCAGAGCCATCCTATCTTGGTAAAAATGTAGACTCAAACAAGGACGAAGCAGCACCTTTTTTCATCGATGAAAAAACACTGGTTTTCAGTTCCAAATCAGAAAACGGTCTTGGCGATTTTGACCTGTTCAAAACAGAGTGGGATGAGGAAAAGAAGACATGGAAAGAGCCTGTTAACATGGGATTCCCTTATAACACACCGAACAACGATTTTTACTTCTTTACCCAGACCGGCAAATCGGATGTCCAGTACTTCTCATCTGTCCGGGGTTCAACCCGTGGACAAACCGATATATACAGAGTCACCAAAACCGCCATTGTGGAAGGCAAAGGTTTGATAAAAGATGAAACAGGAAAACCGGTTCCGTCTGCCAATCTGATGTTTGATGATCCGGAAAACTACCAGAATGTAAAGATATCAACCAATGCAGAGGGTCGATTCTCAGGCAAACTTGTGGCTGGTCAGACGTATCTTGTTCACTATGAGAAAAACAACGTGATGCTGGAAGGTGTTTTGAAAATTTCGTTTCCGGTTGACCCTGCCCAACTTGGAAATCTGGATGTTCAGTTAATTCCGAAAACTGCTCCTAAAACAGAGACAGAATCCGGCAGCAGTTCCGGAGAATAATCAGGAAGTCTTTCTCAGGAGTTTCTGCATGTATTTGCCCAGGATGTCAAATTCCAGATTGACACCATCCCCTGCTTTCAATGTTCGAAATGTGGTGTTTTCCCAGGTATAAGGAATAATGGCAACGGAGAAAGAACTGTCTCCGGAATCCACCACAGTCAGGCTTACTCCGTTTACACAGACGGAGCCTTTTTGAACCGTTACGAAACCGTCCGCAGGTGGGTATTCAAAATAATAACGCCAGGAACCCTGATCTTCGACCACCTTCACACATGTTCCTTTTACATCGACATGGCCTTGTACAATGTGGCCGTCGAACCGTCCGCTGGCAGGCATGCAACGCTCCAGATTGACGGTACCCCCTCTTTTCCATTCTCCCAGATTGGTTTTCTGAAGAGTTTCTGAAATGGCAGTAACCCAGTACCGATCGTTTTCAATGCGGGTAACGGTAAGACAGACTCCGTTGTGGCTCAGACTTTGGTCAACTTTCAGTTCAGAGGTGAATGGACAACTCAGTTCAAAATGAACATTTCCTTTTTCCTGAACAATGCCATGAATGGTTCCGACGGCTTCTACGATTCCGGTAAACATAGTTTTTCAAATAATGTTATGGTTTGGACGGCTTCTTTCACATCGTGTACACGCAGAATGTGGGCACCTTTCTGAAGTGCGGCCATGTGCAAAGCCGTCGTGCCGTTGAGTGCTTCATCTGCTGAACAATCCAGTGTTTTATAAATCATCGACTTTCTGGAAATCCCCACCAGCAATGGGCAATCCAGCATACTGAATTCTTCCAGACTGGCAAAGAGTTCAAAGTTCTGGTCCACATTTTTGCTGAACCCAAAACCCGGATCGGCAATCACATCGCGGACACCTGCTTCCTGTGCAGATTTAATCGCATTCTGTAACTCAGAGAGCACATCCGTGACCAAATGAGAGTACGATTGAGTTTTGTGCATCGAGGAAAATGATCCCCGGCTGTGCATAATTATATACGGAACCGACTGTTCGGCAAGTAGTTGGAGCAATGCAGGATTGCTCCCGCACCGAATGTCGTTGATCAGATCCGCTCCTTCCGAAAGGACAGCACCTGCAACTTCAGGCCGGTAGGTGTCGATGGATAAAACTGCGTCAGGAAATTCCTTCCGGATATTTTTGATGGCGGGAATAAGGTGTTGGATTTCTTCATCGGTCGTTATTTCTATGGCGCCGGGTCTGCTCGACATTCCGCCCAAATCCAGAATGGCGGCTCCTTTCTCCAGCATTTTACCCGCTGCTTGCATCAATTGGGTACTGTCCGGGATTCGGCTGCCGGAGTAAAAGGAATCCTGACTCAGATTCAGAATGCCCATCACTTTGGGGCGTGACAAATCCAGAAGACGAGACCCGATCCGGATGGAGAAAGGTCGGGGATGTGAATATGGTTTTCTGAAAAAATCAGACATCCAGCGAAAACGGACGAAGAGCCGGGAATGAAGTTTGTTGTTCAGCAGCAACAGGAGCAGAAGGACTCTTTCTTGCCAAAGGTGACTGGTGTTTATTGACGCCCACCATCAGCAGATTGCCGGAAGCAAAACGGGATTGAAGTGCTGTCTTTCTTTCCGCCACCATCGATTGAAATTCTCCGCTTTCAATCCAGGATGTAAAGGATTTTTCATTCCAATCTGTAAACAATTTCCAGGCTGCATTGGCCAGTTCATGTGTCAGTTTTTCCACCATATAGCTTCCTGTAGCCGGATCCAGAACATCATCCAGGTGCGATTCTTTTGTTGCCAGCAAACCGATGTTTACTGCCTGGCGACAAGCTTCCAGTCCCATCGAAGGATCGAGGGTATGTGGATGAACCAGAACTGAATCTGCACCGGCGATCAGAGCCGACATCACTTCGGATGTATGACGAAGAAGGTTTCCGTCCGGATCGGTGTGGCTCCAGTAAACACCGGAAGTTTCCACTTCGATCTGACCAGCTTGCTTTCCAGCCTTATTGAGGGAACAGAAATTCATCCACAACAACCGCATGGCCCGGATTTTCCCGATTTCGAGCCAGTATGATGGGCTGGCCGCCAGGTGAAGAACCCAGTTTTTACAGTTAGCAGCAAAATCCTCCGCTGCAACGGATTGCCGGTATTGCTCAGCAACCAACAGACAGAACGCCAGTTCCTGAACGGCAGAACCTCCGGCATTGTGTACATCAGAAGCATGAATATGAAAAGGACCGTTATGGGCCGATTTTTTAAGTTGAAGGAAAGACGGTGTCCATTCTCCGAGACGAAGGCTGTCCATCACCGGATCAGAACAGATTCCGGTTGAAGCATCCGATGGATTTCTATTTCCAAGGCGGTATTCAACCGGAAGTAAATGACCTGACAATGAGGTACCATCCGTTGAAACCCATGCCTGAAATCCATAGGTTTCGGCAGTGGCTATGTCGGATGCGGTTGCGTGTTTCAACGAATGTGTTGAGACCTTAAAAACAGGCTTCCAGTCAGGCCTTTGTTGTTTCCAGGTTTCATGAAATTCCGTCAGATACCTGCCTTCGCCTTCAGGAAAAGCAGAATCATACAAGGCATCCAGAGAAAAAAACTCTGAAACGTGCCAATCCAGATCAGCGAGTGAAAGTGGGGACTTCAATTCTTTTTGAAGCCTTTCTCTCCATTGAGAAATACGGACGGATGGTTTTTCAATTTCGGCAGAAAGCATGGGCACTGGTGTAAAACGATGACGCAATTACGCCAAAACTACCTTGCTTTGGAAACTGATCTGCTCATAAAAAGCTTCATATTTTGGCAGGATATTGTGGATGTCAAATTCCTGAGCTCTGGCCAGTGAAGCAGATTTAAACTGAGGCAGGTTTTCGGGTTGTAAAATGAACAATGCATTTTTTGCCATGTCTTCAATATCCCCAACTTTGCTCATAAATCCGGTTTTTCCCTGAATCACCAGTTCCGGCAAACCACCAGTATTACTGGAAATAACCGGCACTTCGCAGGCCATGGCTTCAAGAGCAGCCAGACCGAAACTTTCTTTTTCAGACGGCATAATAAACAGATCGCAAACCGAGAGGAGTTCTTCCACTGCATCCAGTTTTCCAAGGAAACGAACGTCTTCACAAAGATCATATTCCCGGCAAAGGTTTTCCATTCGTTGTCTCTCCGGACCATCTCCAACAAGCAGGAGTTTGGCGCCGGTTTCTTTCCGGACCAGAGCAAACATCCCGATCACATCTTCTATCCGTTTTACTTTGCGGAAATTGGATGTGTGCACCAAAAGCTTTTCACCGTTCGGGCAAATCGCCATTTTGAAATGCTCTTTTGGCTGTTTCCTGAACCTGGATAGATCTATGAAATTCGGGATCACTTCGATGTGCCGTGAAATGCGGAAGGTATCGTAGGTTTCCTGAGCCAGATCAGCTGAAACTGCAGTGACACCATCCGACTGATTGATGCTGAAGGTAACCACAGGTTCATAGCTGGCATCTTTCCCAACCAGCGTGATATCGGTTCCGTGCAAGGTGGTGATCACCGGAATGTGAATTCCCTGTGATGCCAGAATCTGTTTGGCCATATAGGCAGCTGACGCATGCGGAATGGCATAGTGAACGTGGAGAAGATCGAGTTTTTCGTACTTCACCACATCCACCATTTTACTGGCGAGGGCTGTTTCGTACGGAGGATATTCAAACAATGGATAATGTTGAAAACGCACTTCATGGAAGAAGACATTTTCATTGAGGAAATCGAGTCGCTGAGGTTGGTTATAGGTAATAAAATGAACCTGGTGGCCCTTGTCGGCCAGGCCTTTACCCAATTCTGTGGCTACAACGCCGGATCCGCCAAAAGTCGGATAACAAACAATGCCTATGCGCATTTTTACGATTTTGAAAACAGTGTATTGCCCAGAAATCCTTTTCCTTTTTCCTCTTCTTCGAGGTCACGGAGCTGAATATTCAGGGCTTTTGTGGAAATGATGGTTTCGTACGTAGAGATTATCAAAGACCCTGCCAGAAGTAGGATGCTGATGGCAAAAACGACTTTGGCTTCGGTCTGAAACTGATAAAAAATAAGGGCCATACAGATTACACAACAGGTAAGACTCAACACACCGAGCACCTGCATGTCGCGAATGAGACGGAGCCGGTGTTTCAGATTTTTGATCTGATTGAGCATGTTCTCCGAATTTTCCTGCTGATACTCTTTGTACAAATTGCGGATCAGCGAACCAAGGGCCAGAAATCGGTTGGTGTAGGCCAGCATGATCAGCGTAAGTGCCGGAAAAAGCAAAGCAGGTGTGTTGATGGTCAGTTCCAATGTGAAGGACGGTCTGTGGTTGCCAATATCAACCGGATTGCGGAAATAAAGTTAAAAAAAGGCCAAAAAAAAGCCACGCACCAGGCGTGGCTCCATCGTCGGCTGACGAAATTATTTTACAGTTGACATGTGACCGATGAGATCAACCAGCTTGCTGCTGTAACCCCACTCATTGTCGTACCAGCTTACCACTTTCACGAAAGTCGGGCTCAACTGGATTCCAGCTTTGGCATCGAAAATAGAAGTACGGGCATCGCCAAGGAAATCGTTTGATACCACATCATCTTCGGTGTAACCCAGGATACCTTTCATGTCACCTTCTGAAGCCGCTTTCATTGCTTTTTTGATGTCTTCGTAGCTGGTTTCTTTTACCAGACGAACGGTCAGATCGACAACGGAAACATCCGGAGTCGGAACGCGGAATGACATACCGGTCAGTTTACCTTTCAGTTCCGGAATCACCAGACCTACCGCTTTGGCAGCACCGGTCGAAGAAGGAATGATGTTCTGATAGGCACCACGTCCACCTCTCCAGTCTTTGGCAGAAGGACCATCTACTGTTTTCTGAGTAGCCGTTACCGCATGAACAGTGGTCATCAGACCTTCCAGAATTCCGAAATTATCGTTCAGAACTTTTGCAATCGGAGCCAGACAGTTGGTGGTGCAGCTTGCGTTTGATACGACCGTCATGGAAGCATCGTATTTATTTTGATTGACACCCATTACGAAGGTCGGCACATCGTCGCTTTTTGCCGGAGCCGAAATCACAACACGTTTGGCACCCGCTGAAATGTGTTTGGAAGCAGATTCTTTATCGAGAAACAAACCGGTTGATTCAACCACGTATTCAGCACCAACGTCACCCCATTTCAGGTTGGAAGGATCTCTTTCAGCCGTTACACGGATGGTTTTTCCGTTTACAACCAGGGAACCATCTTTCACTTCAACTGTACCTTTGAAAATTCCATGGGTTGAATCGTACTTCAACATATAAGCCATGTAATCTACTTCGATCAGGTCATTGATCCCTACAACTTCGATGTTGGGGTTCTGAGAAGCAGCACGAAAAACGAGGCGGCCAATCCGGCCAAATCCATTAATACCAATTTTGATTGTCGACATTATGTTTTGAAAGAAAGGATTAGAATTCAAAATCTGCCGCAAAATTAAAGAAAGAGAATCCTAAAAACAACCAAAGTGAAAAAGTAAATGCGACTGGCTTTCAGTCACTTGTATTTTTTTTTCAAAATTTATTGCATTGAAAAACTTTTCCCATACTTTTGCGGTCCCATTCAGAAAAATGGTCCGTTCGTCTAGGGGTTAGGACACGTCCCTTTCACGGATGAAACACGGGTTCGATTCCCGTACGGACTACAGAAAGTATATTAAAATGGGATACTAACCCCGGAAAAGCCTCGCCAAAAGCGGGGCTTTTTTATTGTCTTTCCCTTCCGGAATCATCAGAATAGTTCCGGAACCTGCCGGGTTCAGATTGTTTAAAAATCAATTTTCTTTGTGGCTTCCATGAGCCGGTGTCAGGACCATCGATAGCATGTTACCTTTTCCCTGATTGAATGAAAATTCTCGTCATCACTTTCTGCTCTGTTTTCATCAGCAGTCTGTTCTCCATAACTGCATCCAGTCAATCCCATATTGACATTGAGTTCACAATGGTCCGGAAGCCGGATTCAATTTTGCCAAAGCTGAGCCGCTTCACCAGTTTATACCCTTTGGAGGACAGTCTGAATACAAGTTCCCTGAAATTTGGAGGCCGCGTGAATGTCTGGGTTGTTCGCCGACCCGATGCCTTCCGGAAAGTGATCAATGAATTTCATCAATATGCCATTGCCAGAGGTGCTACCGGATACAAGTTGATTTCATATTCAGAAGACCCGGACAGCGATGGTTTTGATTTCCTGTTTGATATTTTCAGAATGACAGACTCCGTTCTGAAAATTAACCAGTCGATGAAACCGATCAACAAGGTGATCATTTTCAATTCTACCGATACCGCACATTTGGATATCAATCATTCCACTCATTATTTCTATCCAGGTACCTGGTATGGCTTTGATCCCAGACCAGACGAGACCTATTGGATCTCGTCAGAATCTGGCCAGACCCGGACGCTCAGACCTGCTGATTTGAGAGTTGGGAAGAATTGGTTCCTTTACAGCGACCAAAAGAAAAAATCGGCAGCCTATAAAAATGGCTTGTTTGCAGCCGGCATTTTGGGCGGATTGTTGGGAGGAATGATTTTCGTGGTTACAGTAAGTGAATCTGGCCATCATGAACTGAAGCAACTGGACGAGCAAAGAGCCTACTTACTAAGGAAAATTTACAAACAAATTCCGGAACCGGAGATCCGAATTCATCCAAAAATGAGGCAAAAGCCAACAGAAGCACCTGTCAGGAAATAGACAATTTTTTCAACCTCAGGTAATAAGATACCCAATTTGCTGGGTTCCGTTTCCCGGATAACAATCTTTCAGATCTTCATCAGTCAATCCACGGATACAACCGTTGTAATCAAGGTTGCTTCAATCTATGGCTTTCACCAGAATGGGGACCTGAAACATGCTATTTACACAGACCAGGAGGTTATTGCCGGAGCCGGCAAACCATTTTGTCTGAATTTCTTAACCCGCTGAAAATTGTTTTTTGATTGCAATCGCATATGTTGCAAAGCCAAAACTGGATTGCTTGTTTCCATCTTTCCTTACCACCAGATCTTACCATTATGCGCCTCTTCGACAATCTACATACCTACCAGAAACGATTTCCGGGAAAAGTGCTGTTTCAGTTCAAAGCGAACGGAAAATGGCATGACATTCCGGTGGAAGAATTCATTGCGGTTTCACGGCAATTGTCGAAAGCGCTCTATGCAGCGGGAATCCGGAAAGACGACAAAGTGGGGATTATTTCCAACAACCGTCCGGAGTGGAACATGGTTGATTATGCCTGCCAGTATCTGGGAGCGGTGTCGGTTCCGATTTATTCGACTTTGCTGGAAGAAGACATCGCCTACATTTTTCAGGATGCTGGCGTGAAGATGGTTTTTGCAACAGGAGATGAACTCTGTGAAAAGGCGCACCGGGCTTCCAAAGGAATTGGCGATTTCAAAGCCGTTTATTCCTTCGATCCATCCCATACCTTCGGATTCTGGAAAGATTTTTCTCAGACGGGATCCGATGTTTCCGATGCCACCATCGACGAAATGTCGGCCAGTGTGGATACAGAAGACCTTCTCACCTTAATTTATACGTCGGGCACAACAGGAAAGCCAAAAGGCGTTATGCTTACACACCAGAATTTGTTCAGCAATGTGAAATCCTGCACGCCTTGTTTTCCGCTTACCCCCGACAGCAAAGCCCTCAGCTTTTTGCCGCTCTGCCATATTTATGAGCGGATGCTGAGTTATTTATACATCAGCATCGGAATCACGGTGGCCTACGCCGAGTCAATGGATACGATTGGGGAAAACATGAAAGAAGTGCACCCGAATCTGTTTTGTACCGTGCCGCGACTGCTCGAAAAAGTGTACGACAAAATCGTGGCGAAAGGGCAGGAGCTCACCGGAATCAAACGGGCCCTGTTTTTCTGGGCACTGAAATTGGGTCAGCAATATGAACTGAACTCGGATATGGGATTCTGGTACCGTTTTCAATTGGGTCTGGCCAATAAAATCATATTCAACAAATGGCGGGAAGCCCTCGGTGGTGAAGTGAAGTTTATTGTTTCAGGAGGAGCTGCATTACAGCCCCGTCTGGCCCGTGTGTTTTCGGCGGCACAGATTGTGGTGATGGAAGGATACGGACTTACAGAAACCAGTCCCGTTATTTCGGTAAACCGCTACGAAGAAGCGAGTCGGAAAATCGGAAGCGTGGGTCTGGTGATTGACGGAGTGGAAGCAAAAATTGCAGCCGACGGCGAAATTTTATCCCGCGGACCCCACATTATGAAGGGATATTATAAGCGTCCCGATCTCACGGCCGAATGCATTGATGCCGACGGTTGGTTTCATACGGGCGACATCGGCGAGTTTCAGGACGGGAAGTTTTTGAAAATCACCGACCGCAAAAAGGAAATGTTCAAAACCTCCGGCGGAAAATACGTGGCGCCACAGGGCATCGAAAACAAACTGAAGGAAAGTATGGTGATCGAGCAGGCCATGGTGATTGGCGACGGAGAAAAGTTCCCGGCGGCCCTGATCGTTCCTTCCTTCGACGGGCTCAAAAGCTGGTGCAAAATCAAGGAAATCGACTGGACCGACAACGCCTCAATGCTGAAGGAAAAAGTGATTCAGGATAAGTTTCAGCACGAGCTCGACAAAACCAACGAAGGACTGGCCCAGTACGAAAAGATCAAAAAGATTAAAGTGGTGGAAGGTCCGTGGACGGTTGATACCGGCGACATGACCCCAAGTCTGAAGCTGAAACGTAAAATCCTGATGGCCAAATACGCCAAAGAAGTGGAGGCGATCTACAGGGAGTAGGGGAGAGGCCAAGGGTGGAATCGGATTCTGATTATTTAAGTTGGCAGTTATCTGTTGTAACTAAATAAAAAAGCCCCTCCCAATCCGGAAGAGGCTTTTGCAGATGAACAACCGATTGTTCTTTTGTCGAATTAGAAGAGCGAATGAAAAACTTCAATAATGTCCTGAACAGGAGAAAATCATGATTTCGTCGGATGTTACTTTATAAATCAGACGATGCTCATCATTGATTCGCCTTGACCAATAACCAGTCAGATCATGTTTTAAAGGTTCGGGTTTGCCAATTCCCGACCAGGGATTTTTCTGAATATCCTCGATCAGTTCAAGCACTTTGAAAACCAATTTCTGGTTTCCGGTTTTAAAAGAAGTGAGTTGATTCAGGGCTGTTTGGGAAAATACGATGGACTTCATTCTTTCCCATATTCGGTGGCAAAGTCATGCAAAGCGTCCATGGTGAATATCACACTCTGACCTTCTGTTATTTCATTTGATGAGGCCTGGATCATTTTTACGAAGGTCGGATTGTATTCCTGTTCCTGAAGGGTGATTTCGATTTCAGGATCGGAGGCGGCCGATAATTTTCCCAGTGCCATCCGGAGTTTATCCAGAAAAGCAGGATTCATTTCGGAAAGCCGGACTCGAATAGTGGTTTGCATAAAACAAATTTAACAGAATTTCAGAGGAATCGGAATTCATCATTGCCTGACCTCTTTTTTGGATTTCCTCCTGCAACAAAAAAGCCCCTCCCAATCCGGAAGAGGCTTTCGAAGTAAAACAACAGTTTAGTTCAGGAATAGACTGGAGTTTTGTTTAGACGGCCGGAATTTCAGCGATGCGGGCATCAATGGCCGCGATGAAACGATTAACCAAATCCAACAATACAATGGTTTCTTCCACATCGTATGCTTCCTGTACCACATCGACCGGAGAAGCGGCTTTGATTTCATACAATTCCAGTTTTGAAATCCGCCACTCCAATTCCTTGATGTATACCTTCAGTTGCTCTTTGTCCTTTCCTTCCGGAAGTGTGGCAACTTTGGTTCTGGAGCTGTCTAACTCAATTTGAAATTTCGAGCGGTCTGCCTGCCGTTCACTCAGGGTTCTGGAAGAATTACTTGATTTTTCCGTGATCAACGTCTGACGCTTTTCAAGTCTCAAACGTTCGAGGGTTGCATTTTTCTTGATAACCTCGCACTGATCTTTCGTTTGTAATACGTTTGTTAAAAACATTTTAATTCAATTTTTTAGTTTGTATTTTTCTAAGACTTCGGTGGGTGAGGGAAAGAGAACACAGGTTTTGCAAGTGCCTGTGAACTGGAGTCTTTCCTTCGCTAATGCCTCCTCTGCATGTGAGTCCGGAAACTTTGGATCCGTTTTCTTCCGGGCTCAGAACCTTTCTTTTTTCGTGTGGGCTTTTTGTTTGCCAGACCTTCTGGCTCATTGCCCGTTGCAAAGGAAAAACGGGATTTTAGATTATGAAAACGGATTTGGCCCGACGATTTTTTCGGCCTGGGAAATTTTCATTGAAATTCTCGAAAATCGACCTTTTTTGAAAATTGTTGCGAGGATCCATAATGACCCTTCAAAAATTTGGCCCCAGTCGTAAAAATATTTTAGAAATTATGGAATCTCGCGTCGTTTTCAGAGGAAAACTGACAAAAATCATGAAAATATTTTTTCGGCAATCCCGATTTTGACAGAAAAATGGGGAGATTTTCTCTGGATTCTAGTTGGTAGCCGTCCGGAATCAGGGTCGTTTTTTCATGATTTTTCGGATGAAGAAAATTTGAAAGGTGGAATCGGTTGGTTTTCCTCTTACGGTGATCGGTTGTATTTATCTCAAACGACGAAATTTTTGCCGCAGAACAGAGCTGTCCGAAAAGTCGCTGCTCTTTGAATCTAAGCACCCTGTTAAACAGTTAAAATTATGTGAATTTTCTATTTGACCTATGTGTCTTATATGTTCGTTTTTGATTTTTAAGTCTGGATTTCACACTTTGTCAAACGAGGAGGATTGTGCCTTGTTACTCAGATAACGTCACATAGTTTCTCCCTTTGTCAAGGTAGAGT
>Ga0116158_10003607_pt1 | contig 13349 bp, 14 predicted proteins | sample AD_UKC052_MetaG_FD_89883 | JGI IMG/M metagenome (GOLD analysis project Ga0116158, IMG submission 89883) | Active sludge microbial communities of municipal wastewater-treating anaerobic digesters from USA - AD_UKC052_MetaG | ecosystem: Engineered > Bioreactor > Anaerobic > Digestate | place: USA... | reverse complement strand
TCATGGAACTGACCGTCGAGCGCCGGCCGGACAGCGTCCGACTGCAACGATTCCTGCGAACGGCCACCGTATTCCAGCGCCTGATCGCCCGCAAGGTCGGGGAGTGCGTGAGCGTGGCTCGCGAGCTCGCCAGCGACCTGCGGCGCGAGGACTTCGACTACGAGGCAGCCACCAACATGCTGGCCATGCTCTCACGCCTGCGCAGGACCGAGGTACAACTGCCCGATGCGGAAGCCTGGGTCAGTGCAGTGGCGCAGCGGTTCTGTGTGTCGAAGGCGTCGTGCGAAATGCTCTGCAGCGCAGCGGGCAACGATGAGGTCTATGCCGCGCTGATACGCAGTGGCCAGCACGACATCAGCACCATGGCGGAAAAAGCCATGACGCACAGCGTCACCGGCTCACCCGGTGCCGCCGTCGAAGCGCTGCTGCTCAAGGGATCCGAGACACTGAACGCGAAGCTGATCGAGTTGGCGGGAGCCGTGTTGCATCGCCACGCGGCGAAGATCGACAACAACGAGGCAATCCGGCTCAAGATCGATGACCTCAAGCGCCGGTTCTGCACCAAGGGAACTCAGGTGAGCCTGGGCCAGGGTTCCGGACGATCGGCGGGTGGGTTGACACTGCGCACCTGAGCGGCGCACGACACGCCGGGCTGCCGGCGATCAGTAGTCGTCGGATCCGGCGCTGCCCGGTGCCAGGTTGTCGAACTTGGTGAGCGGCTTCAGGAAAGTCAACTTGACCGTGCCGGTCGGACCGTTTCGCTGCTTGCCGATGATGATCTCGGCGACACCCGGCTCCTTGCAGGCCTCCTTCGTGTAGTACTCGTCGCGGTAGATGAACATGATGACATCGGCATCCTGCTCGATCGCGCCGGACTCGCGCAGGTCGCTCATCATCGGACGCTTGTCGGTGCGCGACTCGACGCTGCGATTGAGCTGCGACAACGCGATCACCGGGCATTGAAGTTCCTTCGCCAGCGACTTCAAGCCTCGCGAGATCTCTCCGATCACCGTGGCGCGGTTCTCCTCGTTGGCACCGCCACTGCCGCTCATGAGCTGCAGGTAGTCGACAACGATCAGGCCGAGCTTGCCGCACTGACGGGCTTGGCGACGGGCCCGCGCACGCAACTCGCTCGGCGTGAGTGCCGGGCTCTCGTCGATGTACATGCTGACGCTGCCGAGCTTCTCGATTGCTTCGGTCAACCGGCCCCACTCGTCGTCCTTCAAGGCCCCGGTGCGCAGGTGCTGCTGGTCGATGCGCCCCAGCGATCCGACAAGTCGCAAGGCCAGCTGCGCCGCACCCATTTCCATCGAGAACACGACAACCGGCAGGCCCTCCTGAACGGCGACGTGCTCTGCAATGTTGAGGGCGAGGGCCGTCTTGCCCATCGACGGCCGGGCGGCCAGGATGATCAGGTCACCGGGCTGGAAACCTGCGGTCATGCGGTCGAGATCGAAGTAACCCGTGCGCACGCCGGTCACCTCTTCGGCGCCGTTCTCGTGCAGCTCGGTCACGCGATCCAGCAACTGGACCACCAGCGAATCCATCGTCTGGAAACCCTGCCGCGAGCGCGAGCCTTCCTCGCCGATCTTGAATATCTTGGCCTCCGCCTCGTCGAGGATCTCCGAGACCGCCCTGCCCTGCGGATTGAATGCGCTGGTGGCGATCTCGTCGCTGGCCGACACGAGCTTGCGCAGAACCGCGCGCTCGCGAACGATCTCCGCGTAGCGACGCAGGTTCGCTGCGCTGGGTACGCTCTGCGCAAGCGCGTTGAGATACACCAGCCCGCCGCATTCCTCGGCCTTGCCGAGGCTCTGGAGCTGCTCGAACACCGTGATCACGTCAGCCGGGCGGGTGGCGTTGACCAGCGCACCGATCGCGGCGTAGATGGCCCGGTGCTCGAATCGATAGAAATCGCTGTCGGTCAGCAGGTCGCCGGCGCGGTCCCAGGCACTGTTGTCGAGCAGCAGGCCGCCGAGCACGCTCTGCTCGGCTTCGATCGAATGCGGCGGCATTCGGAGCCGGGCAACTTCGTCATCGCCCCGAGGCGGTTGCGAGGTGAGCTGAGGCGAGGAGAGGAGCGCTGACATCTGAAGATCATACGAGCGCTCGGTCCCGGCGCCTGTGGACAAAGCTGTGTAGATGCTGGGTAATGCCGGGGGAAATCGAATGAAAAAGGCCGGCAGAGCCGGCCTTTCGAAGCGAGGGACGAAGAGACGCGGGTCAGGCGGTTTCGCCCACCACCACGACCTTGACTTCGACCACCACATCTGTGTGCGGCGACACCGACACGGCGTGCTCGCCGACCGTCTTCAACGGGCCATTCGGCAGGCGGACCTGCGACTTGACCACCTTGAAGTCGATGCGGGTCAGTGCTTCGGCGATGTCATTGTTGGTGACCGAGCCGAACAGCCGTCCGTCGACACCGGCCTTCTGGGTGATGTGAACGGTGCGACCGCTCATCTTCTCGCCCAGAGCCTGTGCAGCGGCCAGCTTGTCGGCGGCAGCCTTTTCGAGCTCGGCACGCTTGACCTCGAATTCCTTGATCGCCGTCGGGGTCGCGCGACGTGCGGACCGGGACGGAATCAGGAAGTTGCGGGCGTAGCCGTCCTTGACCTTGACGACGTCACCGAGGTCGCCCAGATTCGCCACTTTTTCCAGCAGGATGATTTGCATGATGGGTCGCTCCTCAGACGCGGTGCTGATCGCTGTACGGCAGCATCGCCAGGAAACGAGCCCGCTTGATGCAGGTCGTCAGCTGACGTTGGAAGAAGGCGCGGGTCCCCGTCAGGCGAGCCGGCGTGATCTTGCCGTTTTCGCCGATGAAGTCGCGCAGTGTCTCGACATCCTTGTAGTCGATCTCGGTCACACCGGTGACGGTGAAACGGCAGAAGCGCTTGCGGCGGAACAACAGCGATTGCTGGTTGCGCTTCGGCTTGCGATCCTTGGAAAACTTACCCTTACCGCGTGGTGGTGGCATATCAAACCTCTGTCAAATTCAATTCAGATCGGGACCGTGGACCGTTCAGTCCAGTTCGGTCACATGGAAAACGATGCCTTTGCCGTTGCGCTGCGAACCCAGGAAGCCGGCAAAGCCGTGCGTGCTTCCGAGCTCGATGCAGTTCAACGCCTTGGTGATGTCACCCACCGCACGCGCCTTGATTTCCATCGAAACCTGGCGCGGCATACCGTTTTGCGTCACTTGCGATTCGTGCCTGAGGCTCAAATCGAGTGCTGGCAACCCGGCGGGGGTGTAGCGCAGAGCGCCTCGCTCGACCACTGCTGCCCTCAGAACCAGTCTGTTCATCGGGCGCGTCCGGTCAAGCCGACATCACTCAGACAACTCAGGCAGCAGACTCCTGCGGTGCGCGACGGTCTTCACGGTCGCTGGTCTTCATCATCACCGAAGGTGCCGTCTCGGCCTTGCTCTTGAGCACGGTCAGGTGGCGCAAAACGGCATCGTTGAAGCGGAAGCCGGTTTCAAGTTCGGCCAGAACTTCCTTGCTGCACTCGATATTGATGCAGAGGTAGTGGGCCTTGGCCAGCTTCTGGATCATGTAGGCCATCTGACGACGCCCCCAGTCCTCGACCCGGTGAACCTTGCCGCCGCCGGCGGTGATCACCCCTTTGTAGCGTTCCAGCATGGCTGGAACCTGTTCGCTCTGATCCGGATGGATCAGCAGCACGATTTCGTAGTGACGCATTGAATCTCCTTGTGAATTCCGAAATTGGAAGCCACCCCGAGCGTCGACCTGGGTGTGGCAAGGCAAGCCCGCGAGTATATCTTGTCCGGACCGTGTTCAGTAGCCGTGGGTCCAGCCCCTGCGGCCGCCCCAATCAGGAGTCGGGCGACCGTCAGTCGGCCTTCGGGAAGCGCAGGCTGCGCGTGAACGCACGCGACTCGGACCTCGGTCTCGGTGTCAGCAGGCTGACCACCACGAGAACGGCAGCGCCCACGCTCATGCCGAAGACACCCGCCGAGATGGGGGAGATGCCGAACCAAAGCGCTGGCGGGCTGCTGACGCCGAACAGGCTGCGCATCCACGGTTCGTTCTGCACCATGTAGTAGATGGTGACCGCAAGACCAGCGACCATGCCGGCCAGGGCGCCGGGCTGGTTCGCGCGGCTCCAGAACACCCCGAGCACCAGCGCCGGGAAAAATGCCGCCGCCGCCAGCGAAAACGCCGCGGACACGAGAAAGACGATGTCGGCAGGGCGCTGCGCGGCCACCGCCGCCGCGCCGAGCGCCACGGCAAGCAGCGTGACCTTCGAGAGCGCGACGCGACGCGCGGCGGAGGCCCCGGGATTGACCATCTTGAAATAGAAGTCGTGCGACAGCGCGTTGGCGATCGTCAGCAGCAGGCCGTCTGCGGTGGACAGCGCGGCAGCGAGGCCGCCGGCGGCGACCATGCCGGAGATCACGTACGGCAGGCCGGCGATCTCGGGAGTCGCCAGCACGACGATGTCGCCACCAATGCGCATCTCGCCAAGTTGAAGAATGCCGTCCTTGTTGATGTCGACGACCGAAAGCAATGAAGGGTCGACCCGCGACCAGGTCGACATCCAGGCAGGCAGCTGATCGAACCGCGTGCCGACAAGCACGTTGAAGACTTCGAACTTGACCATCACCGCGAGAGCCGGAACCGTCATGTAAAGCAGGAAGATGAAGAAAAGCGCCCAGGTCACCGAACGCCTGGCCTCCCGCACCGATGGCGTGGTGTAGCAGCGCGCCAGGATGTGCGGCAAGCCCGCGGTACCGACCATCAGGCACAGCACCAGCGCCAGGAAATTCATGCGCGAGAGACCGAAGAGTTCGCGCTCGGCCTCGCTGCCCTTCGGGTCGCCGGCAAATTGCTGGCCGTGAGGCGGCATGCCTGCCAGAGGGCGCGCCCGCGCCTCGTTGGAAGCCACGGCACGCGTCCATGCCTCGCGTGCAGCGGCCTCGGTCTTCGGGATGCGCAGCAATTCCTTTTCAGCCGCCTGAATGTCGGCCAGCGGGGCTTTATCGGCCTTCAGGGCGGCGACCTTCTGCCGGCCGGCATCGCGCTCGGCCGCCAGGGCCTTCGGGACATCGACCAGCCGGGCAGCGTAATCCTCGGCACGCGCCTTGAATGCTGCGATGACTTCCGTTTCTCTCGGGTCATTCAACAACTGCTTCTCGCGTTCGGTCACCTTGGCGAGCTGTGCGCCATAGACCAGCTGCGGAATCGGCACGCCCGTCTGCTTGACCGACAGCCACATGACCGGCACCAGGAAGGCGATGATGAGGATGATGTACTGGGCCACCTGCGTCCAGGTCACCGCGCGCATGCCTCCGAGGAAAGAGCACACCAGTACGCCGCCCAGACCGAGGAAGATGCCGATCACGAAATCGACCCCTGTGAGGCGGGCCGTGATCAGCCCGACGCCATAGATCTGGGCGACCAGGTAGACAAACGAGCAGAGCACGGCAGCAAACGCACCGACTGCACGCGGCAGATTGCCGCCGTAACGCGCTCCGAGGAAATCCGGGATCGTGAACTGGCCGAACTTGCGCAGATACGGCGCGATCAGCAAGGCCACAAGGCAGTAGCCGCCGGTCCAGCCGAGCACGAAAGCCAGTCCGGCGTAGCCCTGGAGGTAGAGCGTGCCGGCCAGCCCGATGAACGACGCCGCAGACATCCAGTCGGCCGCCGTCGCCATGCCGTTGTAGAAGGCTGGGACGCGCCGGCCGGCGACGTAGTACTCGGTCGGGTCGGTGGTGCGACTCAGGATGCCGATACCGGCATAGAGCAGCACGGTGGACAGCAGGAACGTGACCCCGATCCAGTGCTTGGGCATGCCCATGCGCTCGAGCATCGCCAGCGCCAGCACGAACAGGATGAAACTGGCCGTGTAAGCCAGATAGATGCGGTCGAGCCGGCGCCTGAACGGCCCGCTTTCAAGCGGCTCGGCCACGGTCAGGAAGCGGCCTCCACACCGCGATTGGCCAGTGCATCGGCACGCTCATTGCCGGGGTCGCCCGAATGCCCCTTGACCCAGCGCCACTCGACGTGGTGCAGTGACCGCAACGCATCCAGTCGCTGCCACAGCTCGGCGTTCTTCACGGGTTTGCGGTCAGCGGTCTTCCAGCCCCGCTGCTTCCAGCCGTGGATCCACTCGGTGATTCCCTTGCGCACATATTCGCTATCGGTGTAGATCACGACCGAACAGGTCCGCTTGAGGGATGCCAGCGATTCGATGACGGCTGTCAGTTCCATGCGGTTGTTGGTGGTCAGCGCTTCGCCGCCGAAGAGTTCCTTCTCGTGACCCTCGCTCGCCAGCCAAGCCCCCCAGCCGCCCCGCCCCGGGTTGCCCTTGCAAGCACCATCGGTGTACACGGTGACCACGGGGCGCGTGATCTTCGGTGCTGATTCGGTCATCGAACGTCACTCGGCTCTTGCTCGCGGAAACCGTCGGAACAAGCCGGTTCGGCCCGTTCTCGGGACCATCTCGCGGTGTCCTGGAGATGCGGCTGATTCCTCGCGACGACAGCCGGTGCGGCGTGCGCCTTCGGCCGCTGTTCGCGCACCAGCCCGACCAGCCGCATGCCGCGCACCCGCTTGACCGCGGTCAGCGCGTAGACCGCGCCGAACACCGGCCACCAGCGGGCGCCAGCCGACTCCACCCACGCGAAGCGCGACAACCACTTGTCGGATCGCATCGGGGGCCGATAGCAGCCGAAGCGTCCTGTCTCGACCTCGAAGCTCAGCAATCGCAACCAGTCGCGCAGGCGACGGTAGGCGATCAGATCGCGTTCGCGCGACAGGAACATCGATTTGCCCAGCCCCAGCCCCAGCTGGCGCCTGGCATGGCCGGTCTGCTGGCGCATGCCCCACAGGCTGTTGGGGTTGAATCCGATGATGACGACCCGGCCCTCGGGCATCAGCACCCGCTCGACTTCGCGCAGGGTCTGGTGGGGATCACGCGCCAGCTCGAGCGCATGAGGCAGGACCACCAGATCGAGACTCTGACTGTCGAAGGGCAAGGCATCGAAATCGCAGTTCAACGTGACGCCGCGGGGCACAGGCGGCTTGGCCGCCCCGAGGACGTCGGAGCGATGCGGCGTATCCACGGCGAGCCAGCGATGGGGCATGCGGTTTCCGCGCAAGGCGTCGAGTTGAGGCAGGCCCAGCTGCAATGCATGAAAGCCGAATACATCGGCCACCGCCTCGTCGAGATGTCGCTGCTCCCAGTCCAGCAGATAGGCGCCGGGCGGGGTCGCGAACCAGGCCCCCAAACTTATACTCGTTGCGGTTTCCGTCATGAATTTAATTGCACTGCCCGCGTTCACCGACAACTACATCTGGCTGCTTCACGATGGCATCGACGCCGTCGTGATCGACCCGGGAGATTGTGCGCCGGTGCTTGCGGCCCTCGACCGCCTGAGGCTCCGGCTCGAAGCAATTCTAGTGACGCACCATCACGACGATCACGTGGGTGGGGTGACGGGCCTGCGGTCGCGCCTTCAGGGCTGCGTGTACGGTCCCGCCTTCGAGACAATGCCCGAGCCCTGCACCCGCCTTCGTGGCGGCGAGACGGTGCAGGTGCTCGGGCTCGACTTCGATGTGATCGACGTGCCCGGGCACACTTCGGGCCACATCGCCTACTTCCACCAACCGAAGTCGCAGCGTGAGCCTCCCATTGAAGCGCCGCTGCTTTTCTGCGGTGACACGCTGTTTTCTGGCGGTTGCGGACGTCTCTTCGAAGGCACGCCAGCGCAGATGCACCACTCGCTGAGCGCGCTGGCGGCCCTGCCTGGCGAAACGCGCGTGTGCTGCGCCCACGAGTACACGCTGGCCAACCTGAAGTTCGCCCAAGCGGTCGAGCCCGACAATGGTGATCTCGACCGATACACCCGGTGGTGCGAACAACAGCGCGCTGCCGGCTTGCCCACCCTCCCCGGCCGCGTGGCCGATGAGCGTGCCATCAATCCCTTCCTGCGATGCGATGTGCCTGCGGTGATCGATGCGGCATGCCGACATGGCGCGCGAAGCGATCGACCGGCGGATGTGTTCGCGGCGCTGCGACTCTGGAAGAACGAATTCCGATGACCTGCAAGAACTTGCTTGCGCCCGCTGCGCGCAGGCTCACACTGGGCCTCGCGCTCGCCGTTGCCGGGTGGTGCGCCGGTTCCGGCTGCGCCACGCACCCGGCAGGCCCTGCCTCGACGACCACCGTGGGCTCCGCTGGCGCAGCGCCAGCCCCCGAGCTGCCGGCTCAACAGGCCTCCGCCGCGGGTCAGGAAGCTGCGCCTCCATCCGCACTGGCCGATGAGTCGCCGCCGGCCGCGGCGGTCGACCCGATGCGTCCGGACATCAGCGTGAACCTTGACGATGCTGCCGCCCGGACCGACCTCTGGGCGCGAGTCCGCCGCGGGTTCGGCATGTCCGACCTGGACAACGAGCTCGTGCGCGACAGGGAGCGCTGGTACGCCAGCCGGCCCGACTACGTCGACCGCATGACGACGCGCGGCAGCCGCTACCTCTTCCACATCGTCGAGGAGCTGGAGTCACGCGGCATGCCCACGGAGCTGGCACTGCTTCCATTCATCGAAAGCGCGTTCAACCCGCAGGCCATGTCGTCGGCCAAGGCTTCTGGCATGTGGCAGTTCATGCCTGCCACCGGTCGGGACTTCGCGCTCAAGCAGAACATCTTTCGCGACGACCGGCGCGATGTGCTGGCCTCGACGCGCGCCGCCCTCGATTACCTGCAGCGTCTGCACGGCATGTTCGGCGACTGGCACCTGGCACTGGCCGCCTACAACTGGGGCGAAGGCAACGTGCAGCGTGCGATTGCCCGCAACGAGAAGGCCGGGCGCCCCACCGACTATGCGAGCCTGAAGATGCCGGAGGAGACGCGCTTCTACGTGCCCAAGCTGCAGGCCGTCAAAAACATCGTCTCGAATCCGCAGGCCTACTCGCTGACGCTGCCCGCGTTGGCCAACCACCCGTATTTTCTGGGCGTGGCGATCAAGCGCGACATTGACGTCGAGCTGGCCGCACGTCTCGCGGGCATGTCGCTCGAAGACTTCAAGACGCTCAACCCGCAGATGAACAAGCCGGTGATCCTGGCTGCCGGGACACCTCAGGTTCTGCTGCCGTACGACAACGCCAGTTCCTTCGTGCGCAAGCTCTCGGAGCACCGCGCACCGCTGGCGACCTGGACCGCCTGGGTGGCACCCAGGACGATGCGCCCGGCAGACGCTGCACGCCTGGTCGGCATGAGCGAATCACAGCTGCGTGAGATCAACCGCATCCCGCCGCGCATGCTGGTCAAGGCAGGATCGACCTTGCTCGTGCCGCGCAGCGAGCAGCGCCATACCGATGTGGCTGGGCATGTCGCAGACAACGCGACGATGCTGCTGGCGCCAGACGTGCCGCCGCTTCGTCGCGTGGTTCTGAAGGCAGGCAAGGCCGATTCGGTAGCGAGTATCGCGAGGCGGTACCGAGTTGGAGCGGCACAGGTCGCCCGATGGAACTCCGTGGGCACCGGCACCCGCTTCAAGCCCGGTGCGACGATCGTCGTCTACGAGGCCAGGCGCAACGCCGCTTCCTCGCGAGCAGCTACAGGGGGCAAGGCGAAGAAACCTGTATCGGTGACTGCTGCGGCCAAGAAGAAGTCCAGCAGGATGGCACAAAAGAAGACCTCGACCCGCAAGGCAGTGCGGCTGGCCGCGGACTGATCAGACGCCCGAGAACAACAGCGCCACGTTGACGGCCAGCGCCGCAATCCATACCAGGCTGCGCAGCCCGGCGCGGTCGAGCACGTAGAGGGCCACGTAGGCGCTTCGAAGCAGGATGAAGCTCACCGCCAGCAGGTCCACGCGTTGCTGGGGCGCGCCGATCTGCTGTGCCCACAAGAGCGCGCCGATGAAGAAAGGCAGCGCCTCGAAACAGTTGGCCTGCGCCGCATTGGCGCGCTGGCGCCAGCCCTGCTGACGTGCGATCCATTCGCGCGGGTGACGGTTGTCGAAGCCGCCCTCGGACGGTGGCTTCGAGAACGTCCCCCACTTGGCGATGCCGGCACACACGAGCGGCATCAGGGCCGCGACGAGGATGCACCAGGTGCTGACGTTCTTCATGGCGGGTTGCTTCCCACAAACGGTTTCAACGGCGATCGATCAGCGCGTGCGCGATCGTGCCCAGGTCGACGTACTCGAGTTCACTGCCCACCGGTACGCCGCGCGACAGCCTGGTCACCAGCAGGCCCCGAGACTTCAGCATCTCGCTGACCGCATGCGCGGTGGCTTCCCCTTCGGCGGTGAAGTTGGTGGCGACGATCACCTCCTCGACTCCCCCTTCGGCGACGCGGCTCAGCAGCGACTGCAAGCCGATATCGCGCACGCCGATGCCGTCGAGCGGACTCAACCTGCCCATCAGCACGAAATAGAAACCGTCGTAGCTGCCGGTGCGCTCCATGGCAGCCTGATCGGCCGGCGTCTCGACCACGCACAGCAACCGGGCGTTGCGTCCGGTGTCGGCACAGATACCGCAGATCTCGCTTTCGGTGAAGGTGTGACAACGCGCGCAATGCCTGACATTCGCGACCGCAGCCTGCAGCGCCATCGCCAGGCGCTGAGCACCGGCTCGATCGTGCTGCAGCAGGTGCAATGCCATGCGTCGCGCCGACTTGTCGCCGACACCCGGCAACCGACGCAACGCGTCGATCAGCGCAGCGAGCGCAGGCTCAGACACGCGCAGTCAGGAGCTGTGACGACACGCCCGAGGCGTGGCTCAAAACGGGAACTTCATGCCGGGCGGCAACGGCATGCCAGCGGTGAGCTTGCCCATCTTTTCCTGAGAGACCTCCTCGGCGCGTCGCAGACCATCGTTGAAGGCCGCAGCGACCAGGTCCTCGAGCATGTCCTTGTCATCGGCGAGCAGGCTGGGGTCGATCACGATGCGCTTCACGTCGTGCTTGCAGGTCATCGTGACCTTGACCAGGCCGGCGCCCGACTGGCCCTCGACCTCGATCGTCGCAAGTTCTTCCTGCGCCTTCTTCAGGTTGTCCTGCATTGCCTGGGCCTGCTTCATCAAGCCGGCCAGTTGACCCTTCATCATGGTGTTGTCTCCTTGGTGGAATTCGGTAGGGGTTCAGGTTGGTTCATTGGTAGCGAACCGAGCCCGGCACGATGCGCGCGCCGGCGTACTGCGTCATCAACGCGCGCACGATCGGGTCGTCCTGGATGATCTGCTCGGCTTCGCGCTGGCGGCGCTCTCGTTCGGCCGCCATGCGGGATGCGGGCGTGTCGACCGCGGGTCCGGCCAGTACTTCTATGCGAACCGTCGTGCCGAGGTGCAGAGCCAGCGCAGCTTCGAGCTTTTCGCGCTGAGCAGCCGAACGCAAGGTCTCGCGCTCGACCTGCAGCACCCAGGTGGCAGGAGACTCGGTTTCGTCAATGCGCATGCACTGCGACTGCAGCGCCAGTTCGCGGGCCAACGCGACGATGCTGCCCGACTGAGACAGGGCCTGCACCACTTCGCTCCAGCGGTCGCCAAGATGCGCGTTGACCGGCACATCAGAAGGTGAAGTGCCGGACATGGCATCTGCCGGCAAGGCGGGCGCCTCGGTGGGCACATCGCAGATCGGCGCAGCGGCGGCTCCCGAAGCTGGCTCGACGGGGGGTGCTGCCACGCTGTCATCCCCCCACTCTGCATCGACCCAGGGCGGCGGGGTCGGCTCGGCAGCAACGGAGGTTGCGGCAGCAGCCGACGGGGTCGAACTGGAGTGAGCCGTTGCCACGGCGACAGAACGCGATTCGTGGCGCAGATCGCTGCGGCCAGAAGACGTGCTCGAGCTCGCGGCAGGCAACTCGCGTCGTGCTGAAGCCGCTGGCGCTGCAACTGCGGCCGCCGGCTGGTCACCTTCGTGCGTCGGGCGAACAGCGCGAGATCCGGAAGGTGGGCAGAACGCCAGCATGCGCAGCAGCACCATCACCAGACCGCTGTGCTCGTCGGGCGCCAGTTCCAGTTCGGCACGGCCGTGCAGCGCCATGCTGTAGAGCACCTGCGTCTCGTCGGCCGCCAGGCGCGGCGCCAGCCGGGTTGCAGCGACAGCGTCGGCCTCGCTGGTATCGAGCGCATCCGGAACGGCCTGTGCCACCGCCATCTGCTGCAGCAGATCTGCCACCTCCGCGAGGGTGCCGGTCGCTGACAAGCCCAGGCCGCGTAACGCGTCGGCCTGCGCCAGCAGTGCCGCACCATCGTGTTCCGCCAGCGCTTCGATCAGGCGGATCGCGTGGCTGCGGTCGACCGCACCCAGCATGTCGCGCACACCAGCTTCAAGCAGCGCGCCGCCGCCGAACGCGATGGCCTGATCGGTGACAGACAGCGCATCGCGCATCGAGCCGCGCGCCGCGCGGGCCAGCAGGCGCAGCGCACCGGGCTCGGCGGCGATACCTTCGGCAGCCAGCACTTTGGCGAGATGGTCTCGCAGGGTGCTCATGCCCATCGGACGCAGATTGAACTGCAGGCAGCGTGACAACACCGTGGCCGGCACCTTCTGCGGGTCGGTGGTTGCCAGCACGAACTTCAGGTACTCGGGCGGCTCCTCCAGCGTCTTCAGCATCGCGTTGAACGCGGTGTTGGACAGCATGTGCACTTCGTCGATCATGTAGACCTTGAAGCGACCCACCACCGGTTTGTAGACGGCCTGATCAAGCAGCGGCGTGATCTCCTCGACGCTGCGGTTGGAAGCGGCATCGAGTTCCATGTAGTCGACGAAGCGGCCTGCATCGATGTCACGGCAGGCACTGCAGACCCCACACGGGCTCGCGGTGATACCGCCGCGCCCGTCCGCGCCGGTGCAGTTGAGCGATTTGGCCAGGATGCGCGACACCGTCGTCTTGCCGACACCGCGGGTGCCGGTGAACAGGTAGGCGTGGTGCAGACGGCCCTGCGTCAATGCGTTCGAGAGCGCCTGCACCACATGTTCCTGACCCACCAGGGCATCGAAACTTCGTGGTCGGTATTTGCGGGCCAGCACCAGGTAACTCATCGAACGATTCTAGTTGCCGGCCACCTTTCGGCCGCGTCGAGCGAGGGCTGCCGGATAATCGCAGCGCACTCACAGCCTCGCCAGCCGCGGCCCATCCCGAATGTCCACGCCCACCTCCTCAGCGCCCGACCAGGGCACGCTCAGCTACGAACAATCGGGGGTCAACTACGACCTGATCGATCCCTTGAAGGTCACCGCACAGCGCGCCGCCGCCGCCACCGGCGCCCACCTGGCGGCACACGGATTCAGCGAGGTGACTGCGTCGCGGGGCGAGTCGGCGTACGTGGTCGACGTCGGCCCGTTCTACCTGGCCAGCATCGTCGAATGTCTCG
>Ga0116158_10003604_pt1 | contig 13352 bp, 10 predicted proteins | sample AD_UKC052_MetaG_FD_89883 | JGI IMG/M metagenome (GOLD analysis project Ga0116158, IMG submission 89883) | Active sludge microbial communities of municipal wastewater-treating anaerobic digesters from USA - AD_UKC052_MetaG | ecosystem: Engineered > Bioreactor > Anaerobic > Digestate | place: USA... | reverse complement strand
GCCGCAGCCGGGCGTGGAGCTCAAGCTCGTGCCGCTGGACGACGACCGCTGGGAAGTGCGGGTGCGCGGCCCGTCGGTGATGGCCGGCTACCTGCACCAGCCCGAGCTCAGCGCCCAGGCCTTCGACGACGAAGGCTGGTACTGCATGGGCGACGCGGTGCGCTTCGTCGACCCGCAGCGCCCCGAGGAGGGCCTGGCCTTTGCCGGCCGCGTGGCCGAGGAGTTCAAGTTGCTGTCGGGCATCTTCGTGCGGGTGGGCACGTTGCGGGTGGAGTTGATCAACGCCGCCGCGCCCTGGCTGTCCGATGCGGTGGTCACCGGCGCCGACCGTGCCTTCGTCGGCGCGCTGGCTTGGCTGGATGCCCGCCATTGCCGTGGCGCGCTGGGCAGCGGCGCCCCCGCCGACTGGGTGGCCGATCCCCGCGTGCGGCAGGCGGTGCAATTGGCGCTGCAGGCGCACAACGCGCGCCATGCCGCCAGCAGCATGCGCGTGCAGAGGCTGCTGCTGCTGGCAGAACCGCCGTCGATGGACGACGGCGAGATCAACGACAAGGGCTATGTCAACCAGCGTGCGGTGCTGGCGCGGCGGGCTGCGGCGGTGGAGGCTTTGTACGCCGAGCCGCCCGGCCCCGGCGTGTTGTGCGTGGACGCGCCGCCTGCGCACTAGCCACTATCAGGAAAGGACCCTGCGATGCTGTCCAAGGACGACAACGAGCTGCTGACCCGTGTGTCGGGCAGCGCGCCGATGGGCACGATGATCCGCCAGCACTGGTGGATCCCGGCCGCGCGCAGCGAGAACCTGGTGGCCGACGGTGCGCCGCTGCGCGTGCGGCTGTTCGGTGCCAACCACGTGGCCTTCCGCGCCACCGACGGCCGCCTGGGCTTCTTCGACGAGGCCTGCCCGCACCGCGGCGCGTCGATGGCCTTGGCGCGCAACGAGGACAACGCGCTGCGCTGCATCTACCACGGCTGGAAGTTCAGCGTGGAGGGCGTCACCGTGGCGGTGCCCACCCAACCGAACAACGCCGCCGAGTACTGCAAGCATGTGCCGCTGAGGCGCTACCCGGTGCAGGAGAGCAGCGGCATCGTCTGGGTGTTCCTGGGCGAGGGCACCCCACCGCCGCTGCCGCAGCTGCCCTTCATCGGCCTGCCCGCCGAGAACATGGTGGTGTTCCGCCAGAAGGTGAACGCCAACTGGCTGCAGGCGGTGGAGACGACGATGGACTCGGCCCACCTGGGCGTGCTGCACCAGAGCTGGCTGAAGGGCTTCGGTGACATCGAGAACTCGTCGGTCAACATGGCGCCGGTCTACCACGTGCAGCAGGAGCCGTTCGGCTTCCGCTATGCCGCCGTGCGCGCGCTGCAGGACGAGCGCTACTACGTGCGCACCAACGCCTTCGTGATGCCCTGGTACGGCATCGTCTCGCCCAACCAGTCGGACGTGCAGGGCGGCTCGGCCTTCTTCTCGGTGCCCATCGACGACGAACACATCTGGTACTGGCAGATCACCTACCGCACCAATGGCGCGCTGGTGCGCAACAAGACCCATCTGTACGCCGACGCCGACGACTGGCCGCCGTTGCCGCCGGGCACGCCCGACGACAACTGGGGCCAGGACCGCGCCGCCATGCGCGACGGCCACTTCACCGGCTTCACCCAGATGCTGGGCACCGAAGACTTCGCGGTGATCCTGAGCATGGGCCCGATCTCCGACCGCACCACCGAATACCTGGGCGCGGGCGACGGCGCGGTGCTGGCGGTGCGGCGCTGCCTGATGGCGGCGGTGCGGCAGCACAGCCAGGGCGAGGTGCCGGCGTTGGCGCAGCACGCGGCCATCGACTATCGGCGCGCGGTGCCGGGGTCTGCCGTGGTGCAGGGTGCGCAGGACTGGCGCGCTGCGCTCTGAACCCCTTTTCCGACCAACACACCGGCACCACACCGGCACAGCACCAGCACAGCGCCGGGCAGGAGACACGCATGACCCCGATTTCCCTCTGCAGAATGCAGCGCCTGCCTGTCAGGCCTTCGATGGCCTTGCTGGCCGCCGCGCTGGGCGCCGCCCTGGCCTGCTGCAGCACCGGCACGATGGCGGCCGAGCCGGCGCGCGGCGGCACGCTGAACATGGCCATCCACGTCGGCGAACCCGCCACCTACGACTGCCATGCCACCAATTCACCCGCGGTGATGTGGCGCGTGGCGCCGCATTACTCCACCCTGCTCCGGGTCAGCGGTGAACGTTATCCCGAGGTGGTGGGCGACCTCGCCAAGAGCTGGACCATCAGCCCAGACAACCTGAGCTACCGCTTCACGCTGCAGCCCAACATCAAGTTCCACGACGGCTCGGCATTGACCAGCGCCGACGTCAAGGCCAGCTTCGACCGCATGCGCAACCCGCCGCAAGGCGTGGTGTCGCTGCGCCAGGGCATGCTGGCCGACGTGGCGGCGATCGACACGCCCGATCCGCAGACGGTGGTGTTCAAGTTCAGCCGGCCCAATGCCGCCGCGCTGCAGTTGCTGGCCATGCCGTTTGCCTGCGTCTACTCGGCCCGGCTGCTGGTCGCCGATCCGTCGTACCCCGGCAAGCGGGTGATGGGCAGCGGGCCCTTCAAGTTCGTGCGCCACATGCCGGGCGCCGACTGGGTGGGCGAGCGCTTCGCCGACTACTTTCAGCCCGGCAAGCCCTACCTGGACGGCTTCCGCATGCTGGGCGTGGCACCGCCGGCAGCCACCAACGCGCTGCTGTCGGGCCAGGTGCACTTCACGATGCAGGGCATGACCGGCCCCGAGTTGGCGCGCATCACCGCGGCGCGTGGCGACAAGGTCACCGTGCTGGGCGGCAAGTCGGCCACCGCCTTCCTGCCCTGGTTCGCCATCAACACACAGCGCGACGGCGTGAAGGACGAACGCGTGCGGCGCGCGCTGAACCTGGCCGTGGACAGGCGCGGCAGCGCCAAGGCGATGGAGCAGATCACGCCGATGCACCAGGTCGGCGGCCTGGTGCGCCCGGGCTCCACCTTCGCCCGCAGCGACGACGAATTGAGCAAGCTGCCCGGCTTCGGCACCGACATCGAGGCCGCGCGCAAGGAGGCGCGGCGCCTGCTGGCCGCCGCCGGCCAGGCCAACCTGAAGCTGGTGCTGGTGAACAACCGCGCCTTCAGCCACTTCGGCGTGCTGGTGGCCGACCAACTGCGCCAGGTGGGCGTCACGGTGGACCACCAGGCGCTTGACACGCCGCAGGTGGCCGCGCGCCGCGTGTCGGGCGACTACGACCTGATCTTCGACAGCCCGGCCGAGTACGTGGACGACCCCAGCGTGCAGCTGGCCTACTTCGAGCCCTTCAGCACCAACCGCGGCAACCTGGCGCGGGTGGGCGACCCGGGCTTCGTCGACAAGTACCAGGCCCAGCTGCGCGAGCTCGATCCGAAGAAGCGGCTGCAGAAGGTGCGCGACATGGAGGCGTATCTGCTGGAGAAGAGCTACGTGGTCCCGCTGTACTGGCAGGTGCGCAAGCGCGCGATCGACAGCCAGCTGCACGGCCTGGAGCACGACGCGCCGTCGAACTACGTGAATCTCGATCTGGCCGGCCTGTGGCTGGACGCCGCGCGCAAGTGAGCCTGCCAGCCCACGCCCCATGCAACGCCTGCCCGACGCCGTGATCGAATCCCGGGCCAGCCTCGCCGCCGTGCGCAGTGCCGCCGCGCCGGTGCTGTCGGTGCGCCGCCTCAGCGTGGCGTTCCCCGGCGAGCAGGGCCGCGTGCGTGCGGTGCGCGACATCAGCTACGACGTGGCGCCGGGTGAGATCCTCGCCATCGTCGGTGAATCGGGCTCGGGCAAATCGGTGGGGGCGCTGGCGGTGATGGGCCTGTTGCCGCCTCACACCGAGGTGCATGCCGACGAGGTGCGCTTCGAGGGCCGCAACCTGCTGGCGCTGACGCCGGCCGAGATGCGGGCGCTGCGCGGCGGCGGCATCGGCATGATCTTCCAGGATCCGATGACGGCGCTGAACCCGGTGATGACCGTGGGCGACCAGCTCACCGAGCCGCTGCGCCAGCACCTGGGCCTCGGCCCGCAGCAGGCACAGCAGCGCGCGCTGGAACTGCTGGGCCTGGTGGGCATCCCCGATGCCGTGAGCCGGCTGGCACAGTACCCGCACCAGTTCTCGGGCGGCATGCGGCAGCGGGTGATGATCGCCATCGGACTGTCGTGCAACCCGCGCCTGCTGATCGCCGACGAACCCACCACCGCGCTGGACGTCACCATCCAGGCGCAGATCCTGGAGTTGATGCAGAGCCTGTGCCGGCGCCTGGGCGTGGCGCTGGTGCTGATCACCCACAACCTGGGCATCGTGTCGCGTTATGCCGACCGCGTGCTGGTGATGTATGGCGGGCGTCTGATGGAGCAGGGCGCCACCACCACGGTTCTGCGCTCGCCGCGCCATCTCTACACCGCCGGCCTGCTGTCGTCGGTGCCCACGCTGGAAGGGCCGCTCACCCGGCGGCTGTCGGCCATCGAGGGCACGCCGCCCAATCCGGTCTTCCTGCCACCGGGCTGCCCGTTCGCTCCGCGCTGCCAGCATGCACAGAGCGCCTGCGCCGACGAGCCGGTGGTGGCCCGCACCGACGTGGGCACCGAGTCGGCCTGCCGCCGCGCAGGTGAAATGGCCGCGCACCGCCTGCAGTGGCGCGCCCCCGTGCCGGCGCAGGCCCGCGACGCGGCGGTGCCTGCGTTGACGCCGTTGCCAATGCCACCCGCCGACGCCGGCCCGCTGCTGCAGGTGGAATCACTCGAGAAGCACTACGCCGCACGGCCCGGCTTCTTCAGCCGTGGTGTCGGCGTGAAGGCGGTGCGTGACGTCAGCCTCAGCATCCACCGGCGCGAGACGGTGGGCGTGGTGGGTGAATCGGGATGCGGCAAGTCCACCCTGGGGCGCTTGCTGCTGCGGCTGGAAGAACCCACGGCCGGCCGCATCCTGTTCCGGGGTGAGGACATCACCCACCGCCGCCACAACGCGCTGCGTGACTTCCGCCGGCAGGCGCAGGTGGTGTTCCAGGACCCGTTCTCCTCGCTCAACCCGCGCCAACGTGTGGCCGACTGCATCTCCGAGCCGATGCGGGTGCACAAGCTGGCCGGCAGCGCGCAGGCCGCGCGGGCCGAGGCCGAGCGCCTGCTGGGGCTGGTGGGCCTGCGGCCCGACCATGCCGACCGGTTTGCGCACCAGCTGTCTGGCGGGCAGCGGCAGCGCGTGGCCATCGCGCGCGCGCTGGCGATGCAGCCGGAGTTCATCGTCTGCGACGAAGCGGTGTCGGCGCTGGACGTGTCGGTGCAGGCGCAGATCGTCAACCTGCTGGCCGACCTGCAGGAGCGGCTGCACCTGTCGTACCTGTTCATCGGACATGACCTGGCGGTGGTGCGGCAGATCGCTACGCGGGTGGTGGTGATGTACCTGGGCCGGGTGGTGGAGATCGCCGAGCGCGACCAGTTCTACAGCCAGCCGCAGCATCCGTACTCGCAGCTGTTGATGTCGGCCGTGCCGGGCCTCGGCGATGGCGCAGCGGGCGCGGCGCGTGCGGCCATCCCCATCCGCGGCGAGCCGCCCAGCCCGTCGGCGCCACCGTCGGGCTGCGCCTTCCGCACCCGCTGCCCGGTGGCCATGCCCGCCTGCGCCGAGCAGATGCCGCCACTGCACACCCTGCGCGGAGGCCACCAGGTGGCCTGCCTGCGCCACGCCTGAGGCACGCCATGGCCAAGGTGTTGCTGCACCGCATCGCCCACCTGCTGTTCACGCTGTGGGCGGTGGCCACACTGATCTTCTGCATGCTGCGCGTGCTCCCCGGCGACCCGGTCGAGTTCAAGTACATCAGCGAGGGCGGCAGCATCAGCGCCGAGCAGCTGCAGGTGCAACGCGCCCGCTTCGGCTATGACCAGCCGCTGCCCGTGCAGTACGGGCGCTGGATCGCCGGTCTCGTGCGGCTGGACCTGGGCGTGTCGGTGTGGAGCGAGAACCCGATCAGCCAGGAGATCAGCCAGCGCTTCGGCATCACGCTGCAGATCGCCGTCGTGGCCTTGGTCATCGGCCTGGTGCTGGCGCTGCCGCTGGGCATCCTGGCGGCGCTGGCGCGCGGCACCTGGCTGGACCAATTGATCCGCGTGGTCACCGTCACCGGCCAGTCGGTGCCCAGCTTCTGGATGGCGATGCTGGTGATCCTGGCGCTGCTGTCCACCACCGGCTGGATCCCGTCGATCCAGGAGGTCAGCTTCACCGAGAAGCCGCTGGAGCACCTGGCCCAGCTGTTCTTCCCTGCGCTGGTGGTGGGCTGGCGGCTGTCCTCGGTGAATGCGCGGCTGCTGCGCTCGTCGATGCTCGACGTGCTGGGCCAGGACTACGTGCGCACGGCGCATGCCAAGGGCGTGCCGCCGCCGCGGGTGGTGTGGCGGCATTCACTGGCCAACGCGCTGCTGCCCACGGTCACCGTCATCGGGCTGGAATTCGCCGGCCTGCTGGGCGGGCTGGTGGTCACCGAGCAGATCTTCAACATCAACGGCATCGGCCGGCTGCTGATCCAGGCCATCAGCTTCAACGACCTGGCGCTGATCCAGGGCCTGGTGATGCTGTTCGCGCTGATCTTCGTGGTGGTGAACTTCCTGGTCGACATCGTCTATGCGCTGCTCGATCCACGGGTGCGGGTGCACTGATGGCCGACGCTGCTCCCTACAGCCAGTCCTTCGGCCTCGACGCCCGGCGCGGCCGCGCGCGCGTGGCGCTGCAGGGCGCTCAGCGCTTCTGCCGCACCCAGCCGCTGGGCGCGCTGGCGCTGGTGGTGATCCTGCTGCTGGGGGTGGCTGCGCTGTTCGGCCCGCAGCTGGCGCCGCACGACCCGCTGGCCACCCGCTTCGACGCGGTGATGCAGCCGCCCGGCGCCGGGCACTGGATGGGCACCGACAGCTACGGCCGCGACGTGTTTTCGCGCATCCTGCACGGCACCCGCTCGGCGCTGCTGCTGGGCATCTCCACCGCGCTGCTGGGGGCACTGATCGGCGGCGCCATCGGCACCGCATCGGCCTACTTCGGCGGCCGCGTGGATGCGGTGGTGCAGCGCTTGCTCGACATCCTGCTGTCGATCCCGCTGATCGTCTCGGCCCTGGTGGTGGTGGCGATCTTCGGCCGCCGAGAGGTGGCCGGTGTCGACCTGATCCTGATGGCAGCAGTCACGCTGCCCTACATCCCGGTGATGGCGCGGGTGATGCGCAGCGCGGCGCTGTCGGTGCGCACGCTGCCCTACATCGACGCGGCGCGGGCGCTGGGCTTTTCGCATGCGCGGGTGATCGCCCACCACATGCTGCCCAACCTGATGTCGCCATGGCTGGTGATGGTCAGCGCCTTCACCGCGCAGACCATCCTGCTGGAGGCCTCGCTGTCCTTCCTGGGCATCGGCGTGCACGAGCCCACGCCGGCCTGGGGGCTGATGCTGTCGGGCGTCAGCGTCGAAGTGTTCGTCACCGCGCCCTGGGTCATCGTCTTCCCGGGGCTGGCCATCAGCACCACCGTGTTCGCGTTCAGCTTGCTCGGCGACGCGCTGCGCGATGCGCTGGACCCGCGCCACCGTGGCTGAGCTTCACCCCCCCATCACGCGCACACCATGAAAATCGCACGCTTCAATGAAGGCCGCCTCGGCATCGTCGTCGACGATGGGCACCTGGTCGACATCACCGGGGTGCTGGGCGCCGACCCGTCCGAGTGGCCGCCGGTGGCGGCCACGCGGCTGATCGCCGACTTCGCCAGCCGCCGGCCGGTGATCGAACAAGCCCTGCCCGCGCTGCCGCGCATTCCGCTGGCCAGCGTGGTGCTGCGCACGCCGGTGCCCTGGCCCAACAAGGTGATCGCCTACCCGGTGAACTACCACGACCACGGCCGCGAGATGCAGGCCGGCTACCGCGCCGACCACCAGGGCTTCTTCCTCAAGCCGGGCTCGTCGCTGTCGGGCGCGGGTGAACCGATCGAGCTGCCGCTTGTGCCCGGCCGAGAGGTGCACCACGAGGCGGAACTGGCCATCGTGATCGGCAAGCAGTGCCGTGGCATCCGCCGCGAGGACTGGCAGGCGCATGTGTTCGGCTATGCCTGCCTGCTCGACATGGTGGTGCGCGGCAAGGAGGAGCGGGTCTTCCGCAAGGCCTTCGACACCTTTTGCCCGGTGGGGCCCTGGATCGTCACCGCCGACGAAGTGGGCGACCCGACGGCGCTGGACATGCAGCTGTGGGTGAACGGCGAGACGCGGCAGTGCGCCAACACACGCGACCTGGTGCTGGACATCCCCGGCATGGTGCAGATGGCCGCCGCGGTGATGACGCTGTACCCGGGCGACATCATCGCCACCGGCACACCGGCCGGTGTCGGCCCGGTGCAGGGCGGCGACACCATCCGCATCCGCATCGACCGGGTGGGCGAGATGGTGGTGCCGGTGGTGCAGGGCACCGGCGGTGCCACACCAGTTTTCCAGACGGCCTACGTGCCGCAGATCATCAAGCAGGGGTGAGCACCATGAAGACCTTGGACGAGTTGTATGCCGCCATCGACACGCTTCACATGGAGGGCGGCTGGCACCGCAAGACGCCATCGCTGTGGCCCGAGCCACGCGCCAACTTCCTGCCGGCGCAGTGGCGCTATGCCGACGTCAAGCCGATCCTGGAGGCGGCCGGCCACCTGGTCGACCATGAACTGGCCGAGCGCCGCAACCTCACGCTGACCAACCCGCTGCCCGGCAACTGGTACGCCACGGTGCGCACCCTGGTGGCGGCCTACCAGTCGATCAAGCCGGGCGAGCATGCGCTGTCGCACCGCCACACGCCGAACGCGCTGCGCATCATCCTGGAAGGGCGGGGCACCTACACCGTGGTCAACGGCACGCGGGTGGAGATGCGCCCGGGCGACGTGCTGCTGACGCCGAGCTGGAACTGGCATTCGCACGAGGCCATCGGCCCCGACGAATGCTTCTGGGTCGACGTGCTGGACGTGCCGCTGGTGCACCTGCTGGAGACCATGTTCTTCGAGCGCCACCCCGACCGCTTCGAGCCGGTGCAGCAGCAGGCGGAGGCATCACCGCTGGCCTGGCGCTGGGAGGATTCGGTCCGCCGGCTGGACGCCGCGCCGCCGCTGGCCAGCGGCGTGGCCGCGCAGGAGGTGCAACTCGGCAACCCCGCACTGAAGACCATGGCGGTGCACGTGCAGCGTTTGCCTGCCGGCTTCACGTCGACGCTGCACCAGACCAGCGCCAATGCGGTCTACACCGTGATCGATGGCGCAGGCAGCACCCGCATCGGCGACCGAACGTTTGAGTGGGCGCGCGGCGACATCCTGGCCGTGCCTTGCTGGCAGCCGTTCCAGCACGAGGTGCGGGAGGCGGCGCACTTCGTGCGGGTCAGCGACGAGCCGCTGATGCGGGCCTTCGACTTCCTGCGCCAGCGCTGAAGAGGTTGCCCATGTACCGAAACTTCCCCCGCCGCCGGGCGCTGGTCGCCGGGCTCGTCGCGTTCGCCGCCATGCCGGCCCTGGCGCAGACCGCCTGGCCCGACCGCCCGATCCGCATCCTCACGCCCTACGACCCCGGCAGTCTGGTCGACAGCACCACCCGGCTGGTGGCCGAGGGCCTGAAGGCCGAGCTGGGCCAGAACGTGCTGGTCGAGAACCGCAGCGGCGGCATGGGCATGATCGCGATGGGTGCGCTGCTGGCGGCGCCGGCCGACGGCTATACGCTGTTCACGGACACGCCGGCCTCGGCCATCAACCCGACGCTGCACAAGGCGAAATACAACCCCAAGGCCGACATCTCGCCGATCGCGCAGTTCATGCGGCTGCCGTTCACCATCGGTGCCAGCCCCTCACTGGGCGTGCGCAGCGTGGCCGAGCTTCTGGTGCTGGCCCGCAAGAGCCCTGGCGCCATCGACGTGGCGGTGGCCGGCACCTCCACTGGCCTGGTGGGTGAGATGTTCGCGATCCAGAACGGCCTGCGCTTCAACAGCGTGCCGTACAAGGGCGCGGCACCGGCGATGCTGGCGGTGCTGAAGGACGAGGCCAAGCTGGTGTTCCTGGACGCCGGCAACCTGGCGCCGCACATCACCGCCGGCAAGATGACCGGCCTGCTGATCACCGGTGAGCAGCGCTGGCCGGTGCTCAAGGACGTGCCTACCGCGCGCGAGGCCGGCCAGCCGCAGTTCGACCCCACCACCTGGTTCGGCATGTTCGCCCGCGCCGAAGTGCCGACAGAGGTGCAGGAGCGGCTGAACGCCGCCGTGCGCAAGGTCATGGCGTCGCCAAGGCTGGAGGAGTTCCTGCGCCAGCGCGGCGCCGTGCCATCGGCCATGACGACGGCCGAATTCCGCGCCTTCTTCCACCGCGAGGTGGACACCTGGGCCGAGGTGATCCGCAAGGCCGACATCAAGCCGAACTGAATTTCAACCAGGGCGTGTGCGCACGCCAGGAGACCCACATGCATGTGTTGATCGCCGGTGGCGGCATCGGCGGCCTGGCCGCCGCCGCCGCGTTGCTGCAACGGGGTGTGGACGTCGACGTCTACGAGCAGGCCAGCGAGCTGAAGGAGGTCGGCGCCGGCATCCAGATCAGCCCCAACGGCAACCGCGTGCTCGACGCGCTGGGCGTCTTCGAGCCGCTGCGCGCGCTGTCCTGCGACGCGGTGCGCAAGGAGTTCCGGCTGTGGAACACCGGCCGGCCCTGGCCGATGCTCAGCCTGGGCAAGAGCGCGGTCGACACCTACGGCTACCCGTACCTCACCGTGTACCGCCCCGACCTGCACGGCGCGCTGGCCGACCGGGTGCGCGCGCTCAAGCCGGATGCGATCCATCTGGGCTGTGGCGTGGCCGGCCTGGCGCAGGACGATGCCGGCGTAGACCTGCAACTGCGCGACGGCCGTCGGGTGCACGGCGATGCGCTGGTCGGCGCCGACGGTGTGCGTTCGGTGGTGCGCAACGACCTGTGGGGGCCGACGGACCCGGCGTTCTCGGGCATGGTGGCCTGGCGCGGGTTGATCCCGATGGAGGCCTTGCCCGAGCACCTGCGTGCGCCCGTGGGCACCACCTGGATCGGCCCCGGCGGCCACTGCGTGACCTACCCGCTGCACCGCTCGCGCATCTTGAACTTCGTGGCCACTATGGAAGGCCGTGACTGGCCGCACACCGGCCCCAGCGCACCGGGCACCACCGCCGAATGCCTGCGGGATTTCGCCGGCTGGCACCCGGACGTGCAGACCATGATCGGCCTGGCGCCCAGCCTGCTGAAGTGGGCGCTGGCGCGGCGCGACCCGATCCCGCAATGGACCCGGGGGCGTGTCACGCTGCTGGGCGACGCGGCCCACGCCACGTTGCCGTTCCTGGCCCAGGGCGCTGTGCATTCCATCGAGGACGGCGTGGTGCTGGCGCGTTGCCTGGAAGGCGTGGACAGCGACGGTGCCGCCCCCGCGCTGCAGCGCTACGAGGCCGCGCGCATCGAGCGCACCAGCCGCATGGTGCGCGGCGCCACCGCCAACACCGAGCGCTTCCACAGCCCCGAGCTGGCCACCGAGGCCACCGCCGAGGCCTATCTGCAGCGTGAATGGAGCGCCAGCCCGATCTTCGAGCGCTACCACTGGCTCTACATCTACGACGCGCTGACGGCGCCGATCTGAGCATGGCCGATCTGCAGGGCGCGGCAGGCACCGCGTCGGAGGCAGACGCCGACGCTGCGCTGCCGCTGGCAGGCATCCGGGTGGTGGAGTTCGCCCACATGGTGATGGGTCCCACTTGCGGCATGGTGCTCGGCGATCTGGGCGCCGAGGTGATCAAAGTGGAGCCGGTGCTGGGTGATGCCACGCGCCGGCTGCTGGGCTCCGGGGCCGGCTTTTACGCCACTTTCAATCGCAACAAGCGCAGCCTGGCGATCGACCCCGCCACGCCCCAGGGCCGCGAGATGCTGCTGCGCCTGGTGGCCACGGCCGACGTGTTCAGCGAGAACTTCAAGGCCGGCACCATGCAGCGGCTGGGCCTGGACCACCCGAGCCTGTCGACGCTGAACCCGCGGCTGGTGTACGTCTCGCACAAGGGCTTCCTGCCGGGTCCGTATGCCCACCGCACCGCGCTCGACGAAGTGGTGCAGATGATGGGCGGCCTGGCCCACATGACCGGGCCGGTCGGCCGGCCGCTGCGCGCGGGCGCCTCGGTCAACGACATCATGGGCGGCATGTTCGGCGCCATCGGCGTGCTCGCCGCGCTGCACCAGCGCGAGCGCACCGGGCGCGGCCAGGAGGTGCTGTCGGCCCTGTTCGAGAACAACGTGCTGCTGATGGCCACGCACATGATGCAGTTCTCGCTCACCGGCAAGCCGGCGGCCCCAATGCCCAACCGCATCTCGGCCTGGGGCATCTACGACGTGTTCGAGGTGGCCGGCGGCGCGCAGATCTTCCTGGCCGTGGTCTCCGACACCCAGTGGGCGCTGTTCTGCGAGCGCTTCGCGCTGCACGCGCTGGCGGCCGATCCGCGCCTGGCCACCAACAACCTGCGGGTGCAGGCGCGCGAGTGGCTGATCCCGCAGCTGCGCAGCGTGCTGCAGGCCTGCAGCGTGGAGGAGGTCGCCGCGGCCTTCGAGGCTGCGGGCCTGCCATTCGCGCCCATCCGTGCACCGCACGAGCTGTTCGACGACCCGCACCTGCAGGCCACCGGCGGCCTGGCCCGCATGCGTCTGCCCGACAGCGACACCGAGGTGCAGACCCCGCTGTTGCCGCTGATGCTGGACGGCCGGCGCCCGCCGCTGCGGCAGGGCGCACCGGCCATCGGGCAGGACACCGACGCGGTGCTGTCCAGCATCGGCTACAGCCCGGCGGAAATTGCCGGCGCCCGTGCCGCCGGCGTCATCCGCTAGGTGGGCGGGCGGCAGCATGGCGAGCTAACCATGATGGCGGCCGTGACGATGTATGCAGAGCATGGATTCATGTATTCATTGAATGCTGTTGAATATCCAAAATGCGTTGTGCGGGGCAGCCTGTGAGCGGGCGGTCCGGCCCGCTGGCGGGTTACACCGTGCTCGACGCCACCCGGGTGCGGGCCGGGCCCACCGCGGTGCACTTCTTTGCCGACCTGGGCGCGGGTGATCAAGATCGAGATCCCGGCCGGTGCGCCCGGCACCGGCGACATGATCGGCGTGTGGCCTACGCGGCCGACAGCGAGAACCTGCACCGCAACAAGGTGAGCCTGGTGCCGGCCTCAGACGGCCTGCTCTGGCGCATGTGCGGCGAGGTGGCCAGGGCAGTGAGTGGAGGTGGTTTGTGTCGCCTCTGTTCAGTCGAAGGCATCAGCGAAGCTCAGGCTGCGAT
>Ga0116158_10003603_pt1 | contig 13353 bp, 7 predicted proteins | sample AD_UKC052_MetaG_FD_89883 | JGI IMG/M metagenome (GOLD analysis project Ga0116158, IMG submission 89883) | Active sludge microbial communities of municipal wastewater-treating anaerobic digesters from USA - AD_UKC052_MetaG | ecosystem: Engineered > Bioreactor > Anaerobic > Digestate | place: USA... | reverse complement strand
GGCATTACAACCTCAATATCCTTATATCCTGCATTATTTGCACGTGCAGTATCTTTTGCTGTTCTGTCGAAGTCTGTATAAACTATCAGTACCCATTTACCCGAATAATTAGGAGGAATTTTAGCGGTAAGCGATTTGGTATAAGATCCATTACCCTGAATACCGGTTTGGCTAAGGGTACCCATACTGTAATCATACGAATCAATAATGCTGTCGGCCGAAAGATAAATAATATCTCTCCATGAATTGGTGGTGGAATTAGACGAAAGGTTTTTAACCGTAAATTCAACATTTATATTTCTTCCAGCCAAAGGATTGCCTGTAAAAGAAACCGATTCAACCAACAGGTCAATATTTGGCTGAACATTTACAGGTGGCGGCGGCGTTTCAACCGGATTACGAAGGAATGGCTTATTGTCAACGATTGATTTTGAAGTAGTATTATTCGTTTCATTTGATTCAAACTCCGCATCATTATTATCTGCAAGTACAAAGAAAGTTCCTCCATCAGGTGCATTCAAAGGCAGCATACATTGAACATTTACCGATCTTGATGCTCCCACATTTAAAACGGTTCCTGAAGCGCTTCCGATTTGCACTGCAGTACTCAGGTTAAAAGTGGCAGTTGGACTGTAATAAATTTTATCTGAATAACCAAACCCACTAGCTTTTGCACCGGCATTGCTGATGGTGTACTGCAACGGGAATGCCCTGTTCCGGGTAATTGTATCCGGCAAAACAATGTTGCTAACAATTAAATCGCTTCTTGTACCAATACTGAAATTAACAGGTTGAAGGCTCCTGAACAAGTTATTATTTTCCTTGTCAAATTCAAATACCTCGTTATCAAAATCAGTGAAAAGATAAAAATAATAATTGCCGGTAAAATTCCGGGGGACATTATAATTAACCGTATTGGAATAGGTACTTCCATTACCCAAAGCAGTATTCTGGTAATGCCGCTGATTATAAATCAGGGTAGCCGTAGTCGGATTCCATGTAGCGGAATTGCTTATAAATATCTTGTCGACCCAATTGTTTTTCAACGGCGGATTCAATCCTTCATTACCCACCGTGTAAGTAAAGCTGAAATTTTCATTTACAAATCCTGAGGCAGGAGCATTTATAGCAGTTGGAACAAGGTCGGCGGGAGGCGTTAGCCTTACATTAATGGGTCCTATAGAGAACTGGTTATCAAGGAAAAAATCTTCCCTTAAACCTGATGTATTTGCAAGAATATGCAGGTAATAATCTGTGCCAAAATACTCAGCAGGAATGGTTACTTCTACATTTTCTGCATAGGCACTATCTACCTGAAGGCTATCGCTTGTGCGGGTACAGGTACCCGGAATAATATCACTTTGGTAAACATTATAAGCGCTCAGCAATTTGGCAGTACTGATATCAAAAACAGGATCCCTGGAAATATAAATTGCATCGCGCCAGTATTTCCTGGAAATATTGATGGTGGTACCAATTTGTGGAGAACAGCCTGAATTAAAATTGAATTGCCCGATTGCGGCTGCGTCACCCGAATTCCGAACCTGGTACTGAACATTAATTTTATCGCCTCCAAATACATCGGTAGGCGCTCCGCCTGATAGAATAGTTAAATCGGGCGTTGGTGGCCTGTTGAGCAAAATGGTTTTATACTTAAAGTTGTTCTGCTCATTTGATTCGGCAATGGAACTGCTGTGCGATCCCCTAGCAGTGGCACATACCTCGCCAATCAGGCTCCAGCAATAAGCATCATTGTTATCGGTTATAACGAAAATATACCAGGTACCAATCCGGTTAATGGGAAGGGTAACTTCTTTGGATTGACGATAAGACTGCCCTGGGTTAAGGAAACTCAGGTTTTCATATTCACCCAGCGGAATATCATCAGCCAACCTTAAGTCAAGGTCCTGCGACAACCAGATATAATCCTTCCACCTCTTGTCTCTTGTACCGCCCTGACCAATGTTTTTGGTGACCCATTCAACAGTGATTTTTCCGCCTGCAACCACATCTGTTGGAATAATAAAGGTATCTATTACCAGGTCAGGCGGAGAGGTAGTTGTAAAGGTAAGTACAGGGCCGGCAGTACTGAAACAACTATTCCGTGCCACTACCTGCCAGTTATACCCTGTTCCAATATTCAGATTTGCAATATAGGAAATCGGCTCAATATCCCTGTAAGCAGGCAACGCCGGTTTGGCTTCCGTATTCTTCCAGATATACAGGTCATACAAAACTGCATTTTCAGCCGGCGACCAGTTCAACTTAACAGGGTTATCAATATTCACACTGTTGTCTGCCGGCAACATATTACCCACCATTCCCGGCGCAACTGCAGGGTTCAGGCTGATATCAACACTATCAAAGTAAGAACAACCCAGCAGATTGGTGGCTGTTACGTAATACCTTGTGGTAACGTCGGGTGAAACCTTGATGGAAGAGGTAGTTGCCCCTGTACTCCAAACAAAGGAATTGGCATGCGTAACCGATAACACGGCGCTGTCACCGAGGCAAATTGTACGTGACGGTGAAGCATTTACTGCAGGCTTTGGCAATATATTTACCTGGAATGGTACCGATGAAACCTGGCAACCCTGCTGATTTGAGGCCTTAACAAAATATTGTCCCGATACAGGCGCTTTAAATTCAGTATAGGTACCCAGCGAAATCACATTATTGCCCTCAAGCCTGAACCAGGGTAATGCCCCGGCATAATTGGTTTTCAGTAAAACAGAATCTCCAAAACAAGCCTGGTTATTTCCACCAACGGCTGTTACCACAGGCATGGTGAGTGCGGGTAAAACAGTAACTACCACCGAATCAGTCGTAACACAGCCCTGCGATGTTGTCATCTGAACATAATAAGTGGTTGTAACCGTGGGAGAAACGGCGTTGGTGCTCCCCGATTTTCCATTACTCCATTGATAGGTTGCAGCACCGGTAGCACTGAGCAAAATTTCCTGCCCAAAGCAAATGGTTGCATCAGGCGACACATTTATGGTAGATCCTGCCAACCGGTTAATGGTAAAGGCAAGTGTATCATTTTGTTTTCGCTCATCATCTGAAAGCAAGGCAAAAGCCTGGAGGAAAGAAGGACCGAGAGGTAATTGCAATAATCCAGTGAAACTGATATCTGCCGTAGAATTTGGTGCGATTGTACCAGGATAATTTTGAATAACTGCCGTACCCTGACCAATCCTGAATCCAACATTGAAATTGGATTGAGGTTGTGCACCGCCATTTCTTATCCTGATACGTAAGGTAGTGGTATCTGTAAGTATGCACCCTGATTGAGGGGAAAGAATATTTTGTACAAGAATATCCCTGGCAACCGGGGCCTGTATATTGAACTGAACCTGTACTGGTGGGGCCGGCTGGTAATTGTTATTGCCCGGTTGGTTTGCCGTAACGGTAACTGTTCCCGTACCCAGCATATTAATGGTATTGCCGCTTATTTCGGCAACATTGGTTGCAGGTAAAGTGGTTATCGAAAATACCAAAGGCAAACCGGCAGTAGAGGAACCTGAAACGCTGAAAGAAGCATCTCCAAGCGTTTTATTAGGAATATTTTCGAGCGAAATAGCCTGGGTTGCCTTTGCAATTTCAAGGGTGGCATTGCCAACACCCTGGAAGTTAGGGCTGTTGATGGTGGCTATTATGTTATAGGTACCTGCATCAACAGGAACAGTTCCGCTTCCATTATAAGTTATGGAAACAGGCAGGTTGGCAGGATTGGTGGTTACACTAACGGGGTGCGGTAATTTGTTATAAACCTTATTGAGGTTTGTGATGTCCACACTTGCCGGAGCCTTTGCAATCACAATATCATGGTCAACCAAAGCGGCATTGAAGGAAGTATTACCCTCTTGTGTGGCACGAATGCGAAGCGTGCCGGCACCGGTAATCTCAATACTGTCTCCTGCAAAAAGATTTCCCGGTCCGAATATACGCGAGAGGGTAACGGGCAAGCCAGAAGAAGATGTTGCCAAAATCCTGAAGTTTGGTCCACCAAATACCGGCCCTGCAGGATAATCAAACGTTATAGTTTGGTTTTGCTTGATTCCGGTAAAATTAAATGCCTCAGAGGCTGGTCCTTGTCCGCAACTATTGGTGAATCTTACCGAATATAATCCAAGATTTGAAAGAGAGGGTGTAATGCTGCGGCTTGTTGTTCCCGGCAAAATGGCATTATTATAGAACCATTGGTACCCGGTTGCTCCCGCATTAATGTCGGCAAGCGAAGAAGTAAGCGTTGCTCCGTTTGAAGAAACGGTAATGACCGGCATTCCGGCAGGCACGCCATTAAATACCCTTACCTGTAAGGTTTGCGAGAAACCATCTCCGCACTCATTGAAAGCGGAAAGGGTAAGACTGTGCTGCCCGGCCTGTGTCCAGGTAACTGTTGCATTTGCCCCGGCTGAATCAATGCTTCCGCCACCTGAAAGGTTCCACCGGTAACTGGTTCCCGGCTGAACTACATTGGCTGCATAACTTTGAGAACCTGCACAAAGGTTGGTACTGCCGATGATATTAAATGAAGTGGAAGGGGTTCGCCTGATGGTAATTGCCTGTGCCCCTGGTACACTGGTATCCTTTGGAGAACTTGCAATGATCCTTAAACGGTAATTGGAACCTGCAGCCGTATTGGCCGGGAAAGTTGCAAGGATAGAATCTGATGCAAAACCATTTAACGATCCGATATTAACCGGACTTGCAAAACTACCGGAAGCATTGCTCAATTGCAGGGTAAATACATTGTTGGAGCCAAAGTTGCTGTTGAGTGTAAACGGAATTTTCACAACTGTTCCTGCATAAACAGTGGTGGGATAACTGCTAATGGCAATAATCAGCTCACCCGGAGGTTCTACAACAAACGGCCCAAGGTTGGTTATGCTCCATTGCCCGTTTGCGTCTACTGCCCGAACATATACCTGGTGGTTGCCAATGGTTACCTCACTCATATCCACTGCAAAAGACAGGTTGGTAATATTGGTGCCGGGCGTAACAGTAATGGGCTTACCTTTTCCAAAACCCGGGTCGGAATCAATAAAGTATTCTGCAGAAACAATATTGGGTAATGTTGTGCTGGCAGGGGTATATACCTGTTTGAAAAACTTTCTGTGGTGCGAAATTCCCCATTGCCCGTTAGCATCCTTAAACCTTACACTCAGGGTATGAAAACCGGTTGACACCCCCGTAATATCAGCAATTGCTGAAACATTTGTAAGGTCTGTTCCGGGCGTAACCGAAATGGGTACACCGCTTCCAAAACCAGGATCAGCATCAATAAAATATTCGCCGCTAACTATATTGGGCCGGGTGCCAACTTCTGTATTAAAGCTTTCTTTGTAAAAAGACCGGTTTAATGTATGCCCCCAATAGCCACTGGCATTTTTGAAACGCACATACATCTGGTTAAAACCTACCGGAAGTGCATTAACTGCGGCAACAAAAGAAAGGTTGTTTAAATCAGCTCCGGGGATCAGGGTAACCGGTGTGGCATTGCCAAATCCAGGATCGGTATTTACAAAATATTCTCCTTCAATAATATTGGGCGGCGTACCGGAAAGCGTTGAAAGTGATTCTTTGAAAAACATCCGCGACTGGGTTAATCCCCAATGGCCGTTGGCATCCTTAAAGCGTACCTGTAAGTGGTTAAATCCATCAGGCAACGCGTTTATGGCCGCAACAAATGAATGGATTTTATTAGGTCCGGGAACTATTGCAACCGGTATGCCTGCACCAAAACCGGGGTCATTATTAATAAAGTATTCGCCGGAAACTATATTGACCGGATCGCCTGGCGCAATTTCCAATTCTTCTTTATAAAAATTGCGGCGTTGCGATATTCCCCATCCGTTTTCGCTACGAAAACGCACCGAAACTGCATTAAAACCAGTAGGAAAAGCTCCGATATTAAAAGCGAAAGAGAGGTTGTTCAGCTCGGGACCGGGAGTAAAAGGTAGTGCCACACCATTGCCAAAACCCGGATCGGAATTTATGAAATATTCACCCTGAAGTAAATTAGGCAAGGAACCACCTTGAATTGAACCCATGGATTTATAAATCGTCCTGACCTGTGTGGTGGACCATCCTCCCCTTTTTTCAATGACCCCTCCAATATTTACTTCATATGGATTAACCAAAGCCCGAATAAATAAACGATGGAAGCCTTCAGATAATGAGGCGACGTTAAGACCAAAGGTTGCCGGAACATCTGTAAGCGCTGACACCGGAACCTGAATACCATTGCCAAATCCCGGATCGGTATCTACAAAATACTCAACGCGGCTAATATTCTGACCCATGCCCGGAACAATGCCAAGACAGGCAGAAAATAGTAGAAACCATATTGGTAAAAGTCGTTGCAAAACCGGGTTAATTTTAATTCAGAAAAAAACTGAAAAGGTGGATTACCCTACGGTTTAATTATTCGACTTTACCTTAATATTTACATCTATCGGGTCGGCATTACTCCCAACCGGTTGATTTTCAAAGAAATACACAGAAGGAATTGGAGGCATACCCGACAAAACATAGGGGAAGGCACCTCCATACATGCCACAATCAATTACATTACCGGCAGTACTGCCAAACCCGGCACCAATTCCGGGAGAGCCTGCCTTCAGCTTCCATGCCCCGTCGGAGGAAATACCCGAACCGGCACCAAGAAACACGGTTGACATATCCACATTCTGTTGGTTTCCGTTGGCATTTCCAAATTGGGTACCCGCTCCTATATTATTTGCAGTCAGGTTTCCACTTCCTTCAAAGGTTCCAAACAACATGATATTATTGGTAAAATTGGAATTATATGCAATTACCCTACCCCTTCTGAATATATTGTTCTGAAAAATGGCAACCGTATTTCCATGCATATTTGCGGCTGTTCCTGTTGTTCCATCTCCCCCATGCCCGTTATATCCAATATAATTATTGGAAATGAGCACTCCGGTTGCAGCACGGCTGGTGTTGTTTATTTCGCAGCCAAAATTTTGAGATATAATCACATTATTTACACTGATCCCGCTGTTGTTACTCTGGTAGTAAATATTAATCTGACCGATGTAATAATCAATGGTTGCTCCATTTCTCTGCGAAAATTTATTTCGCTTGATTACGATGTCATTACATAATATACTTACAGCAGAACCATTAAAATCGCAGCCCATGATAACCGAACCCTCACTGCCTACGTTAAAATTTATAGAGCCTACATAAGCCGGCAAAGCAACTGCCTGCGTATTGGGATTTTCACCCAGGTAATACCCCGGACCAATAATAACCAGCTTCTTTGAACAGGTTAATCCACCATAACTATCTGGAGACCCTTCAAGGTGCACGGTGTCGCCGGATGCTGCCCCATTATGCGCTGCCTGAAGCGTGGTGAAATCTGCTGTAACTCCTCCATTGTTATTTACCCGCCAAATTTTGGCAAATCCGTCATTAAGGTTAAGCACCAGGCCAATGGCCACGATGACGCGAAATAAAGCAGTGAGCCTTTTCATGGTAAATATTTTAAAAGTTCAAAAAAACAATAACTATCCGTCTTGTTAATTTTCGAGGCCTAAATTTAAACACAAATACGGCAGATAAAAAAAATTTTTTATCTGCCGTATTTGTGAAAAAAAAAAAGAAAACGGCATAATTATTGCAGCAGAACGCCACAACCTGCATAGGACCTGGTTCCATCAACTACTACCACGGTGTATGGATAACTTCTGCCATCCGCAACCCCGCAAGCCTTACTGAAAATAGATACCTCAATTTTTCCATTTAATGAGTTAAAGGTATAAATGCTTTCATTTTTAGGCCCGGTAACAGGAACATCGTAGCCAAACTTCCGGTCTTCAGACCCGGGTTGGCTCAATACAACCGAACTGAGACTTGGATTAATTACAAGGCTCCAGCTTTTGGGTCCGCCGGTCGCATAAAATTGTGCATTTTCCTTACGGGCTGCATTAGCGCCTGCCGGAAGTTTTTCGATATCAGATTCTACCCTGGCAATGGCTTCTTTCATCAATGTTTCCACTTCAACCGGTTTCAACCTGAAATCCTGATCGCCATAAGGGGACTTATAGGGTTGATTGGAGGCAAATGCAAGGGCAACGCTATCGCCCCTGTAAGAAAACCGGTTCCTGATTCCCTTTCCATCCAGTACGGTTTCTTCCTTAAAATATTTGACTTTTCCGGTTGCCGTATCAGCATACATCCACCATTTATCGCCCTCTCCTCCCTTGGCCCAAAGACGAACCAATAATGGCTTTCCGGCTACATAACCTACCCAGGCATCCATTTTATTATCGCCTTTTGCAAAATCAGGGTTATACCTCCATGCAAGTACACTGCCTACTTTATCCTCAACCCATTTGGCATATTTCTCAGCTTCAGCATGATAGGTTTCGGGTGGTTCTGCCTTTTCGCCGCCACAGGCCATCAACAGGGGCAGGGCAAGTATCCATAAATGTTTCATGATAAAAATTTTATGCTGCAAGTTAAACCAGGCGAATGGCCCAAAATATGGCAAAAGTCATTTTTAGAAAAAACTCCTCATCAAGGCTCCTTAAAACCAAATATGTTTGCAAAAAAACAACCTGATATGAATGTAAGGGAGAAAATAGAACAGGCATGGGCCGACAGGGATTTACTGAAGCATATTGATTATATTGAGGCCATACGCGAAGTGATTGAAGATATAGATAAAGGTAATTTGCGGGTTGCCGAACCCGGCAAAAATGGCTGGATAGTGAATGAATGGATAAAACAGGCCATCCTGATGTATTTTGGTATTCAGAAAATGGAAACCTTTTCTATACCTCCTTTTGAGTTTTACGACAAAATGAAGCTTAAATCTGATTATGCCTCCATTGGCGTAAGGGCAGTGCCGCATGCTGTAGCACGTTACGGCGCATTTTTGGGACGCAATGTAGTGCTGATGCCCTCCTATGTAAATATTGGCGCCTATGTAGATGAAGGCACCATGGTGGATACCTGGGCTACCGTAGGCAGTTGCGCGCAAATTGGTAAGAATGTACACCTCAGCGGAGGCGTAGGCATTGGTGGAGTACTTGAACCCCTGCAGGCAAGCCCCGTAATTATTGAAGATGGCTGTTTCCTGGGCAGCCGCAGTATTGTGGTTGAAGGTGTAATTGTAGAAAAGGAGGCCGTTTTGGGGGCCAATGTGGTTTTAACCAAAAGCACCAAAATAATTGATGTAAGCGGATCTGAACCGGTTGAATACAAGGGCCGCGTACCTGCGCGCAGTGTGGTAATACCCGGAACTTATCAAAAGGAATTTCCGGCAGGAACTTTTGGTGTTAATTGTGCACTTATTATTGGCCAACGCAAACCGAGTACCGACCTTAAAACGAGCCTGAACGATGCATTGCGCGACTTTAATGTAGCCGTTTAACCCATCTTTTATTTTCCACCAAGCCACAAAGAATGCAAGGATTGGGCTGCACCTTATTTTCTTTGTGGCTTTTTGTTTTAAAATCCATTGGGTAAGCCCCTTGAAAAAATGAAAACATCTGCGCCGTTAACCATCGGGGGCTTTTTAATCACCTTACTGGGGGCGATCCTGTTTTCAACCAAGGCCATTTTTGTAAAACTTGCCTTTCGCTATACCCCGGTGGATGCAGTAAGCCTGCTTGCCCTTCGCATGCTTTTGGCCATGCCTTTTTACCTTGTGGCCGCCATTATTGCCTTCCGCAGAACCGGCCCTGCCATTACCGGCAAACAGTTCGGGTACATTTGCGCCATGGGGCTTATGGGTTATTACATCAGCAGCCTGTTCGATTTTTTAGGACTTCAGTACATATCGGCGGGGCTTGAAAGACTAATTCTGTTCCTCTACCCCACTTTTGCTGTTCTGATTAACCTAATGCTGTTCAAGCAAAAAATCTCTAAATTTCAGGGGCAGGCACTTGCCTTAACCTATGCAGGCATATTACTGGCATTTGCAAGTGAACTGCAGATTACTTCGGGCAGTTCCACCTTAATCTGGGGCAGTTTCCTTGTTTTTCTTTGTGCGGTAACCTACTCCATATATATAGTAGGCACCGGCAGGCTTGTACAGCAGGTACCCGTAACCCTTTTTACCGCTTATGCCATGCTTGCAGCCACTTTTGGTATTATGCTCCATTTTTTATTACGCGGGCGTTTTGATGTATTTACCATGGGGCCATTTGTTTGGTTATTCGGTCTGTTGCTCGCCATTATTGCTACCGTAATTCCATCTTTTCTGCTGAATACGGGCATGAAGCGGCTCGGGTCCAATAATGTGGCCATTATTCTTGCTATTGGCCCGGTTTCCACCATTTTGCAGGCTTATTTGTTTTTAGGGGAAAAAATAACTGTTTTGCAAATAGTGGGTACTTTACTGGTAATTGCCGGCGTATTGCTGATCGGGTGGAAGCGGAATACACCGGAATCCTGAAAAAAACCGAAATAAAATTTGCAAATTGAAATTTGAAATTTGAAATACCCCTACTTTTGCAGCCCCGAAAGGGATAGAACACAGTTGCCCAGGTGGCGAAATTGGTAGACGCACTGTGTTCAGGTCGCAGCGTCCGCAAGGATGTGCTGGTTCGAATCCAGTCCTGGGCACAAATGTCCTGCCGGCAACAGCCGGCGGGACATTTTCTTTTGTAAGCGTTGCGAGATCGCTTGCAAAAGCGCACAAATGAAAATGTCCCAGCCCCGCGCATGCGGGGCGGAGGGACTTTGGGTAAGACCACCTCCAGGGATCGCGCTATGCGCAATCCAGTCCTGGGCACTTGACTAGAATTTTGGCGTTTCCGTACGGAAACGCCATTTTCATTTTCATCCGAAACCCTTGCCAGGCTTGACATTTCAGCAAAAAGGCTGTTTACAGAAATAGTTCGAACCTGCCCGTTTTTCTTATCAAACAGAATTCCTTCGGGAAAAACAAGTCGTTGCAGGCTTTGTTTGGTTTCAAAATTGGCAGAAACCCAGGCGGAGCCTAGGTTCCCGGCAATTTCCAGCATTTGAGAATTTAAATCCCGAATGGGAAAAATTAGTTGTTTAGATTTTCCAAACTATTAAGCATGACAAATAGCCCTGCCTACAACATGGGGTACACCTCATCCCCCACTGTTATCAAACCAATTGCCCTTGAATGCGCAATGGCTTCTGCACTTTGAATAAATTGCAAAGTGGCTATATTCCGGGCCCCTATTTTTTTTAATATTTCCGCCGTGGCAGCTTCGTTTGCGGGAACCACGTTGCGGATATAAACGGCTGCTATGCGGTCTCCGTATTTTTGGGTAACCGTTTCATAAATAAAAGGATCGCTTTGCGAATTATCGCCAAATAAAACAAAATGCTGTTGGGGAAAATGCACAAACAGTCGTACGATGCGCAGTAGTTTCCCCTCATGTTTTGTTTTGCCCGTTTTAAACAACTCGTACCATTTCTTTATCTGGCTCAGCAAAAAAGATCCTTGCGGTAATTTGTTGATGCTGAAAAATGTATCCAGGTAATCATAAAGATTCCATTCGCTGCTGGAAACGTAAAAAAAAGGATTGGGTTCTCCAGGTTCGGTATTGGATAAAGCCAGCAACTGGTAATGCTTTGCCACATCTTTAAATAACCTTCTTTGTGCAGGAGATTTAAAAAGCAACTCTTTAAGGCGCTTCAGGCTGGTGGCTGAATGAGAGATCATCACAGTATCATCAATATCAGAAATAAAAGCATATTGTGTAACATGTGGCACCACTATCTGACCCACTGTTTCAAATGTCCCTGAGGCATCCTGCAAAGCCACAGCCAAATTGTGAACTCCGGCTGGAGTGCTTTCCGCCGCCTTCCATTCCAGTATAAAAAAGCCATCTTTCTCCGACACGGTTTCGATGGTTTGTCCCTGCCAGGTTGTTTTGACAGCCCTGTTGTCCACCGGCTTAACCATAAAAAGATCCAAAAGCTGAAAGAGGTTGGCCAAAGAACCGCGACTATTTGCATGCACAGTTTTTAAAGGATTGTTAAAAACATGCCCGAACAGCACCATATCGTTGGTATGCCCATATCCCCGGTATAGCTTTAGCACGGTTCGCTTTTCCATAAAACACCTAACATTAAAACAACAATATATGATACCAAGCAATAATTGGCCAAAATTACTTTTCTTCATCAATACCGCTTCCGGAAAAAACAATACAGACTGGAATGAAATGATCTTAAATCATTTCAGTGATAAACCGGTAAATGCTGTTGTTCATCTTTTGCCGGAAAAATGTGAACCGCAGGAACTGAAAAAAAAGATTGAAGAACTGCAGCCGGATAAGGTAATTGCAGTAGGCGGTGATGGCACGGTGAAGCTGGTAGCAGAAGCTTTGCTTGAAAAAGGTATTCCGTTAGGAATTTTTCCTGCCGGTTCTGCCAATGGCATGGCCAAAGAACTAGGCATACCGTTGGATCCCATAAAGGCTTTCGACATCATAGAAACTGGTTCTGCCAGGAAGATCCATCTTGTGAGAGTGAATAATGAAATCTGCATTCACCTGAGTGATATAGGATTTAATGCATTTGTTGTTAAAAAGTTTGAGGAAGAGAACACAAGAGGTATGTGGGGCTATTTTAAATCGGCCTGGAGAGTACTGTTGCAACATGACCGGATTGATGTGCAGATAAGATCAGATGAAGGTTACATTAAACGGGATGCGGTCATGGTAGTGATTGCCAATGGTACAAAATATGGTAACGGTGTGGTAATTAATCCACTGGGAACTTTGTATGATCATTTTTTTGAGGTAGTCGTTATCCGAAAAATATCCTTAAGCGAAATTTTTAAAATGCGTTATTTCAGCAACAAGCTTAATGATAAGAAAACGGAGGTGCTGCAAACATCCAGCCTGGTTCTTACCTCCAAACGCAACCTGCACTTCCAGGTAGATGGTGAGTACCAGGGCAAAACAAGGAAACTGGTAGCGGAAATAATTCCGGAAGCTATTAGTGTATTGGTGCCAGTTGAATAATCAAAGTGGTTTTTCTTTGTCGCCTGGTATGTGTGTATGCAATCCTCCTTATGCCACAGCATTAGCTTCCAAGTTAAGGTTTGATAAAAAGCGCATCAAAATCAGGGATTTTCATAAAAGTTAAAAGACTGATTATCAGACGTTTACTTTGCCATATGAATCAACCTCATAACGAATTTCTACGATTTTCTAAAAAAGCTGCAAATCAAAGTCCGAATGACTCTACCGCCATAATACTTGCTACTAAAAAGTTCGTACTCTGGCTAGTCCCGGGCACAAATGTCCTGCCGGCAATAGCCTGCGGGGCGATGGGACTTTGGGTAAGGCCGCCTTCTAAGGATCGCGCAGGGCACAATCC